>FWWM01008938.1_pt1 | contig 18860 bp, 11 predicted proteins | sample 2228351 | NCBI WGS metagenome assembly FWWM01 (sample SAMEA103939774, study PRJEB20133) | metagenome
AGCTTCGCATACCTCACCACCGCCCTGCAGGCCCACTTCGCCGGCCAACCCGCGCCCTCGCTCCTACCCGACGTGTGAACGGTTACCGGGATCAGGGTGACGGCGTTGCCCTGGGACATCTCGGTCAGCAGGTGCACGAACAGGCGCAGGGCGGAGGCCGGCACGACGACCGTTTCGCCCTCCTCGCCATCGTCGAGGAGTTTGATGCGGACGCTGGACCGCTGTCCGAGCTTGCGGGTTGCCAGGCGACGGCTGGACTCACGCGCGAGCTGCGCATCGGCCTCGCTCGGTGCGACCGTCTCGAAGTTCGCGGGAATCATCGCGGTCATGGCTTTCTGCCTCCTGTCTCGTGACAATGGTATTCTGCCACGCCCTCGAAACAGAAGCAATACTCGAAACGCTCGAAACGCAAAAAGCCGGAAAAGTCAGCCCCTTGCGGCCTCGGCGGCGAGATATTCCGCGATGACGATCCGGGCCAGCGTAGGCCCGCAGGCCACGAGGTAGCAACACCTCTCCGGCTGTACATCGATCCAGGGGCAGTCTCCCTCGGCCCCGACAAGGATTCGATGCATGGCCCGGCTACCGACTTCCGGCAAGAGTCCGGTGTGGAACGATGCCTCGACTCCTCCCCGGCTTCGCGCCGTCGCGCAGGGAGGAGGGCCTGAAGCCCTGGCTCGAGCAGAGTGTCATAGGGCGAGAAACGGCGGCACTTGATGACATCAAATCACAAACGGTATCAGTCGGGGCGACAGGATTTGAACCTGCGACCTCTTGACCCCCAGTCAAGCGCGCTAAACCAGGCTGCGCCACGCCCCGCCACCGACCCGGTGGGCGGTCGTTCAAGTATCGCAGATACCGGCACCCCGGGCAAGGGCGGCACCAGTGAGGATGAACGAACATCGAACGAGAGCGGCGAACAGGCTCGCAAGCACCATCACGTTGCAACCCTGGCCTATCATAGCTCTGCGCACCTCAAACCCTTTCCCCGCAAACAGGCCCGGCGGTGCCGCCCCTGACCTCATTCCGAGACCGGGCACCCGCCACAGACGTTTGGCTTAGCGGCAGATGCAGGGCCGTCTGCAATGCCGTCCCCTTATGCCAAAGTATGGCTGGCAGAAGCATGGACGAAAGCCAGAGCGAAATGCCAATCACGGCGGCATACCGGTAATAGCAGGCGGCAATAGACTAAAGCTCCAGCCTGGGCACGCCGGTAAATATCGCTCCTCGGGTCAATGCACGTGGCGGAAACAAGCAAAGCCTAAAGCTCCAGCCGAAAGTCGCTGAGCAGTTCCACGCCGTTGGCGGTCACCAGGTAATCGTTCTCCAGCCGCATGCCCACGCGCAGCTCGGGGGCATAGAGGCCAGGCTCGGCAGTGAACACGTCTCCCTCCTCAAACACCTCGTCCCAGTTGGGGTTTAGGTGCGGCGCCTCGTGCGGAAAAAGCCCGATGCCATGGCCGAGATGATGGTTGAAGCTGCCGGGCATGTACGCATCGAGCAGATCCTGCACCGCGGCGAACACCTCGCGGCAGCGCACGCCCGGCCGCACAGTGCGTTCGATGAGGGAGAAGACCTGCACCACCCGCTCCCAGGCTGCAAGCTGCACATCCGTGGGGCGGCCGTCCACAGCCAGCGTGCGGCTGGTATCGGCAAAATAGCCGCGGTAGGCCGGGCCCAGGTCGAGAATGTACAGTTCGCCCGCTTGGGCCAGACGATCCCGCGGCGGACCGCCGCGGGCACCGCAGGCATAGTCGTTGCCCGTGCCGGTAAGCGGTTCTCCCAGTGCACGCACGGCCACGCCCTGTAGGGCGTTGAACACATCCAGCTCATTCACGCCGGGACGCACGAGATCGCGTGCATGTGCGTACATCTCGCCCGTGGCCGCTATGGCGCGCCGCAGCAGGTCCAGCTCGTCAGCCAGCTTACGGCGGCGAAGCCGCCAGAGCACCGGGTCGACATCGACGGTGCCGCCCACATGCCCACCCAGCAGGGCCAGGAGGTGGGGCGGGCAGGTCGAAAACTCCACCCCCCAACGTCCCTGCGGGCCGCCTGCAAGTTCTCGGCCGAGCACCAGCGCCGCTTGCTCGCGCTGATCCAGCCCGACGGTCGAATGCCGCTTGGCCACATAGACCAGCAGCTTGTCGGCCGCATGCGGCTCAGCCACGTCGTGCGGGGCGACGAGCACGCACGTGCCGTCAGCGCGCAGCAGGGCGGCAGGCTCAAACAGCCAGGCAAACCGCACGCCAGTGAGCCACTGGACATGCGCGGTGCTCGTTACCAGAACTCCGTCGAGCGCAAGCCGCTGCATCTCTGCGAGCAGGCGGCGTTGGCGTTCGCGGCAGAGTGCGGGATCAAGGACGCCAGGCATGGTGGGTGCTCCAAGTCAAAGGGTCCGGCCGCGCGACAGTTGTGCCATGCCTGCCGGCGATGGTTCTGGGCTTGGCCAACCGTGCTTTAGTTCGCTCGGCACAGGCTGGCCGCGAGACGGACCTGGACGGGTTAGGGCTTCTCGCCAGTGTTGGGGGCATCTGCGGCACGCAACCGGTCGCAATGCACGCGGCACACGTCCCACATGTAATGCGAGATCTCGAGCTTTTCTGCCTCGAACAGGTGCTGGCGTGCTTGCTGGGCGCTTCCTTGTGCCTCGAAATAGAGGCCCAGGTATAGGTGTGCGTAGAAGCGCCGCACCGTGCGTTCCTCAGGCGGCACGTTGCCCGACTCGACCGCAGCCAACACGTCTTCGGGCTGGGCCTGGCCCGCGAAAACGGCGTAGATCTCCATCATGGGCACGCGCGTGTCGTTGCGGACCTTGTAGAGCTGCTTACGCGCCTCCTCGGGGCTTGTGGCACGTGCCTGGCAGATGTAGCGCCAGACCACGTTCTCCACGTCATTATCGTCGAACGATTGGTAGGCTTCGAACTGCTTGGCCCCTTCTTCGTAGCGTCCGGCATAGTAATACGCGATGCCGCGCTGCCAGAGTTCTCGCTCCTGCGAGGGCCGGAGTGTCACGAAACGGTCGAAATCGGCCAACGATTCCTCGATGCGGTTGAGCTTGAACCGCTCGCAGGCACGCAGGTGCCAAGCCTCTGCCAGAGCATCGTCCAGCTTCAAGCAGGCATCGCAGTCGGCCACGGCTGCCTCGTGATTGCGTAGCTGCGAGTAGAGGCGTGCGCGGGCAAGCCGTACCTGGGGATTGCCCGGCGCGCTCTCGATAGCCCGGCCGGCAAGGGCCACGGCCTCATCGGTCTTTCCGGCGGCCAGGGCTGCCCGGGCCTGTTCGAGCAGCTCGCGGGCAGCCTGAGTATCGTCAGACGGTTCAGCAGCAGCCATTGCGCGCGTTGACAGAATGAGGCACAGGGCGATGGCAATGCAACAGAAGGCCGGCGCGGCCGGCTTCGCAACGCTCGGGAAGCTTGCCGTGGGGTGCCGTCGGCATCGCGTGCTGGGTACAGCGTGCCCCGGGCAGGTCAACGGGTTCATGGCGGGATCCTTGGCAACGTGAGGTGCCGGGCGGCTTGCTGGTTTGCTCGCGTGTCGCGTCGTGCCTAGACTAATGGGGCCCGCGGCGGGGAACAAGTGCCCAGGGAGTACGAAGCCGCCACATGTACGGCCGGCTCCCCTGATACGTTTGGCTCTGCGCCGCAGCTTGGACCCGGCCTAGAGAAACTGGGGCGGGCACAGGCCGCTTTTGCGGGTTGCACGCAATGAGAGATCGCCCATGCCATCAGAACGCTGCCGCCCTGTACAACAATCGAACGTGTTGCTCCTGGTCGTATGGCTCTTGCTTGGAGCGTGTCTGGAGGTAACGATGAGCGTCCCATCTCGGGGTGAAGAGATTCGCGTGGGAATCATCGGGCTGGACACCTCGCACTGCGTGGCGTTTACCAGCCTGCTCAATAATCCGGAGAAGGCAAGCGAGGCGGCCCGCCCCCATCTTGCTGGCGTGCGCGTGGTGGCGGCATGGCCGGGGGGCAGCCCGGATCTTCCGGCCAGCATCGACCGTGTGGAAGGATACACCAAGGAGCTGCGGGATCAGGGGATCGAGATCGTAGATTCGATCTCCACGCTGCTCACGAAGGTCGACGCAGTGCTGTTAGAGAGCGTCGACGGGCGGCCGCACCTGGAGCAGGCGCGGCCTGTGCTGACCGCAGGCAAGCCGGTGTTTATCGACAAGCCGCTGGCCGGTTCGTTGGCCGACGCACTGGAGATACTGCGCCTCGCGCGCGAAACGGGCACACCCTGTTTCTCCAGCTCAGCGCTGCGGTTCAGCCCTGGCATCGCGGGCATGCGGTCCGACGCGCGCGTTGGCGAGGTGCTGGGCTGCGATGCATATGGGCCTTGTCCGCTGGAGCCTCACCATCCTGATCTTTTCTGGTATGGAATCCACGGCGTGGAGACGCTGTTTACGATCATGGGGCCGGGATGCGAGCAGGTGACGCGTGTGCACACCGAGGGGTACGACCTCGTCGTAGGCCGCTGGCGCGACGGCCGCGTGGGGACCTTCCGCGGGCTGCGGCAAGGAAGGCAGGATTACGGCGCCACGGTGTTTGGAACCCAGGGAATTGCTCCCAGCGGCGGCTTTGCGGGCTACGAACCGCTGGTGGTCGAGATTGCCAAGTTCTTCAAGACCGGGCGCGCGCCGGTGAGCCTGGAAGAGACGATCGAGCTGTTCGCGTTCATGGAAGCGGCAGACGAGAGCAAGCGCCTGGGCGGTGCTCCAGTGACGCTGGAGAGCGTGCTGGCCAAGGCGAAGCACTGAGGGCACGGTAGTAGCTGGGCCGGCGCGCACATTGGCCACGATGTGCAATGTGGATAATGTTGCGGCTGAGCGCGAACCATTCTGAGGCCCAAGGTTGCAGAACCTGCCGTCTTGGCCGGCTCTGTTGAGCGCTCCAAGCATGCCGACTTTCTGGCGGGCCGCGGTTACGACCGTAGCCGTACCTGCTTTAGCAGCGGCGTCTTGCCGCAGAACATAGTCGCCGTAGTGGCTGTAGCCGCGCGCGACTGAGCCTCACGCCCCAGAGCCGCACGCGCCCCAGCGGGCGCCTAGGCCGGCGCAGCGTTCCATTCGCTTCATCCGCAATGGCGGGGTTCATTCTTTCGTCCCCAACCATACCGGCTGAGTAAACGCGCCATTCACGGCCACATCCCAAACCTCGAATCGTACCCACTTTCGGCCGCCAAGCCTGGGATGCAGAACAAGCGTGCGTCGCCCAAAGGCCTCGGTATCCGCCAAGTCGATGCGCTCACGGTAGACCTGCTCTCCGTCTCCCGAGATCACCTCGGCAAACCGAAGCGGGAAGGTCCATTCCAGCGTGGCCCGCAGCTCAGCGGTTCGCCGGCCGCCAAGCTCCAGTCTCTCCCCGCTTTGGCAGCCGCCCACGGCAAACTCAGTAATCAGCACCTCGCCCGTGGTCACGAAGAACCGGCCATGCCGCAAGGCGTCGAGAATCGGCTGCCAACCCTCGAAGTAGTTGGGCACTCGATCGAGCCGCAAATAGTTGATGTTCATATGCCCGTACAGCTCGTGCGTATGGTCGATCTTGAAAACATCGACCTCGCCGAGCACGTACTTCTCTTGGCCCCAGTTGGCCATGTCGTCGAGCAGGTCGAGGACGCGTTCTCCCAGCCGTTCGCGCGAGAGGTCTGCGGGCATGGCCTTCCAAGCGCCGCCAACCCAGAAGTCGGCCAGGTAGAAGTCTTCGTGGCGGAAGATGTCGGGGGTCCAGCTCGAGGCCTTGATGCGCGGGTGGGCTGCCCAGACGAGTGCCCCTTCGCGCCGGATGAGTTCCACCATGTCCTCCCGGCTGCCCACGCGGTAGAAGCGGCCGTAGAGCGGATGCTCGTCAACGAACGGCTGGCTCGCAGCGCGCTGCATCACCCAGTAGACAGGCCGCGGGAACAGGCTCATCCAGTGGCCGGGGTGCCGGCCCTCGGCCGCCAGGCCCAGGAACTCGTTCACTTCTTCGCCAGGGATCAACAAGAACCGTTCGTCCGAGAGTCGGGCACACTCGCGGAAGAGCATCTCGAGTTCGGGCAGGCGCAGCGGGCCAGGGTCTTTTTGGTGGCCGTCTCCGTGAAAATCGGCGAGGTGCACGGCATTCACGCCCATCTGCTTGAAGACCTCGACGAACTCCGGCACCGATTGCACGCTCTGCTGCATGGCCGTCACTGCCACTGCCATGTGGTAGTGGCTGGTGAATGTAATGTGGTCCGGCAGCGAGGCGAAGCGGTCGCCGCGCGTGTAGCGGAGGGCCTCTGCCAGCGCCTGCTCGCCGCTGCCGGAAGACAACAGGTAGAACACTCCTAACCGCTGCTGGGTGCCAGGCGGAGCATTGAACCAAGGCTCGAAGGCCCGCCCGCCGTCGGGCACTTGCCTGACACCGAACCCAAAAGGCACCTCCTCGCCTGCATGACCTCGGCCCATCCAGACGAACTTGAGATTGTCTGACCAGTCTCGCGGGAACTGATACTGGTGCGGCGGCGGCAGGCAGACAACGCTGCCGTGCTCGCATTCGGCCGCCAGCATGCGGTGCCGTACGGCAAGCGGCTGGTCGGCTGCTTTCTCGTCGATGGATTGGGATTCAAGGCCGCCCTCGGTGGTATGCCAGGCAATACGGCGCCAGCCCGCCTCGCTGCCGACTAGGCCGGCATCGTACAGGATCGCGCAGCGGTCTTCGTCAGTGCAAACAACGGCCTCGACATGCACCAGCGGGCAGCCTGCATAAAACGTGAACGCCAGTACGCCCGAGAAGTTGCCGATGGCAAGGTCGCCCACGCTGATGGTCGCGCGCCGGCCCGTGCTGCGCACCACGACGCGCTTCGGCTCGAGGCGAGAAACGTAAGTGCGGTACGGCCTCGAGGCGGGTTTGTCGAAGAACACGTTCCAGATGCTCATGTGGGGCGGACGCCCTGCGGGCGCCTCGCGGGTCCCCACGGTCAGCCACACAAGCGGCTCCACGCCTTGCACGAACGGCAAGGCCTGGGCCTCTGCGCCAGCCGCCATGCCCAGGCGCGAGATGAGCGGCCGGCCCCCGCGCAAATCCAACACCAGTTCGCCATGATCTTGCCCCCCTGCCGGCCAGCGAACGACGAGTTCCCCGCCCTCCTGCCGCACAAGAACCCCGCATCGGGGTGAGTACCCAGCTTGGTCGACGACGGCTTGACCGCTCGCATCGCCCCCCACGCTGCCCAGCGCCAGATAGAGCATGCACCCATGAAGAATGGTCATGGAAACCTCGTGTGTCTGCAACCGGAACACACAGTATGAAGGTTGCACAGCCGGGCGTCGAGAAACCGGCCGCAGTGCCGCATGACTTGACGAACCATTTGCCCCACGTGCCTCGCACGGCAAATCGCTTAATGCACATGTTGCCGCATGTGTGTCATTCCACCGGCCGGAAAGCGCATCGTCTAAGTGCCGGCAAGGTTCGCTCCAATCCATGAACATTCTGGTTACAGGCGGTACCGGCCACCTTGGCCGAGATTTCGTTCGCGCGGCCCTGGATGCCGGCCATTGCGTGCGGGTTGTGAGCCGTAAGCCGCGTCCGGCCGATGCACCGGAGGCGCTACAGTGGGCAACTGCCGACCTGGGGCGCGGCGGCTGGCCAAGCCTGCTCGAGGGCATGGAAGCGGTGGTACACGCGGCAAGCGATCCCCGACGTCCGCGAGCGGTCGATGTCGGGGGCACGCGGCGGCTGGCCGACGCTGCGCGTGCCGCTGGCGTCGGGCATATGGTCTACGTCTCGGTCGTGGGCATCGATCGTATCCCTTTGGGCTACTATCGGTACAAGCTCGCGGCCGAGCGAGCATTGGCTGCGAGCGGCGTGCCGTATTCGATCTTGCGTGCCACGCAGTTTCACTACTTTATCGACCTGCTGCTTGGTGCGGCCGCGCGTGTGCCCCTGGTGATGCCGCTGCCAGCCGGTTTTCGCGTCCAGAGCGTGGCGAGCGAAGATGTTGCCGCACGCTTGCTAGGCGTTCTGGAGGATGGTCCAGGCGATCTGCTGCCAGACTTTGGCGGCCCCGAGGCCATGTCGCTCGTGCGTGCCGCGGAGCTATGGAAACATGCACGCGGCGTGCGAAAGCCCATGATCAACATCCCGCTGCCGGGCAAGACGGCGGCTGCATACAGGGCCGGGTAAAACTTGGCCCCCCAGGGAGATCGCGGCCGCCTCACCTGGCAAGAATGGGTGCAGCAGACTCCGCCGCGCCCGGCAAGAGGGCACGAGCCGGCGAACGCGTGAATGGCGACGGCAAGAGTGCCGGGCACGTCCTTCGCACTTCGCACACGTTGCTGCTCAGGTCGATGCTTCTTCACCTTAACCGGCGCGACGGCAGCAGGCGGAGCCCCCGGATGCTGCTAGCCGCGGTTTGGCGTAAGTGGCGTACAAATCGCTGGCCAAGGGCTTGACAGGCCCGCCTGGCACGGTTAGCCTCGGACCCTTAGCGGCCGAGGAGTTGCCGCTCGGCACTTGCATGGTGCAAGCTGCCGCCAACCGGAACAGGCCCGGCGTGAGAGTCGGGTTCCCGCCTACATCTCCGGCAGTGCTGCAACTGCCGTAGCGTTTGCGGCCATGTGGCTGTGCCGTATCTCCGCAGGTTGCAGGCCTTGCATGCGCTCGTGGCAGTGACGGCATAGCCGATGCAGCCTGGCGCGAATTGGCTTTGCTGCCAGGACGAAACCGAAGCTCCCGATCGGTCAAGTATGTAACGAACCAGCAACTTTGGCCGTTCGCCGCACCTGTGGCGGGACGGGGAAGGTCGTCGGCTCCCACGGCCATGGCCTGAACGTACGTCGACACCGACAAGACAACTCTGCTCGCAAACTTGCAACGCTGTATATCGAGAGATCGTGGTATGAACCAACCATTGTGGAATCGTCGCGGTTTCCTGACGGTGGGCGCGGTCGGAGGGGTCGGCCTCACATTGGCCGAGTTCTTCCGCATGCGGCATGCCCAGGCCGAGCAGAAGCACTACGACTTTCTCGAGGCCAAGGCGCAGAGCGTGATCCACATTTTCCTGCCGGGCGGCATGGCACACCAGGAGTCTTTCGATCCAAAGCCGTATGCGCCGATCGAGTACCGCGGGGAACTTTCGGCCATCCAGACGGCCATCCCGGGCGCACACTTTGCCGATGTGCTGCCTCGCACGGCCGCGATCGCCGACCGGCTGACGGTGATCCGCTCCATGTCTCATGGCGAGGCAGCACACGAGCGCGGCACGCACAACATGTTCACCGGCTATCGCCCCAGCCCGGCGATCACCTACCCCAGCATGGGGAGCGTGGTCAGCCACGAGTACGGCCCGCGCAACAACCTGCCCCCGTACGTGTGCATTCCCAATCAGCCGAATGAGTACGCAGGCACGGGCTATCTCAGCTCGGCATTCGCCCCCTTTAGCCTGGGAAGCGACCCGGCGTCGGGCGGCTTCAAGGTGCTGGACCTGAACACGCAGCCTGGGGTGGACGAGCCGCGGTTCGCGCGGCGCCGCTCGGCGTTGGAGGCGGTCAACGAGTACTTCGCCCGCCGCGAGGAGTCTGACGCGCTCAAGGCCATGGACACCTTCTACGAGCGTGCCTACAGCCTGATCAGCTCGCCACAGGCCCGCGAAGCATTCAACATCGAGGCCGAATCTTCTGGCATCCGAGACGAGTATGGCCGCAACGCCGCTGGCCAACGGATGCTGATGGCCCGCCGGCTCGTGGCGGCAGGTGTGCGGTTCGTCACGCTGACCTACGGCGGATGGGACATGCACAGCAGCATCACAGCGGGCATGCGCTCGCAGATGCCGGCCTTCGATCAGGCATTTGCCGCCCTGATCACCGACCTGGAGCGCAACGGCCTCTTGGACACCACGCTGGTGATGGTCTCCTCCGAGTTCGGCCGTACGCCCAAGATCAATGGTACAGCGGGCCGTGATCACTGGCCCAAGGTATTCAGCGTGGTGCTGGCCGGCGGCGGCATCAAGCGGGGGTCGATCTTCGGCGCCTCCAATGCCACGGCCAGCGAGCCGGACAGCGATGAAATCGGCCCCGCCGACCTGGCCACCACTATTTACTACCTGTTGGGCATTGTTGCCGACAAAGAGCTGATGGCTCCGGGCAACCGGCCGATCGAGATTGTCGATGGCGGCCAGGTTCGCAAGGGTCTCTTGGCTTGAATGCGCGCCCTCGAACGGGGGAAACCGCTTCAGGCGCCAGTATGAATAAAGCATGCACGCGCGTCCGCAAGAGATCCTCCAGCGGGGCTGCTGCCACCGCTGGGCAGAGTCTCGCGCTGGCGGCGTGTTCGTTTCCTGGTCGTGGGTGATGCTATGCTCCGACTGTATTCTTTGATGCTGGCTACGGTTTTCACCGCCTGGGCTGCGTTCACTGGCAGCGCCGCGCGCGCCGCCAATCCCAGCCTAGGCGCCATCATGCCATTCGGCGCGCAGCGAGGTACCGAAGCCGAGGTGCTATTCCAGGGCAGCAACCTGGGAGATGCACAGGAGATCCTGCTCTATTACCCCGGCATTACCGTGACGCACTTCGAGGTCGTCAACGACAACACGGTGAAGACTCGCCTGAGCATCGCGCCGGATTGCCGGCTGGGCGTGCACGCGATGCGCGTACGCACGGCCACGGGGATCAGCAACCTGCGCACCTTCAGCGTTGGAGCGCTAGCTTCGGTGCCGGAAGCGGAGCCGAACAACGAGTTCTCGGCGCCGCAGCAGATCCCGCTCGATGTGACGGTTGAAGGCCGCGTGGATAGCGAAGACGTGGACTACTTTGCGGTCGCCTTGCAACAAGGCGAACGCCTCTCGGCCGAAATCGAGGGCATCAGGCTGGGAAACACCTTCTTCGACCCCTACGTGGCCATCCTGAACAGCGAGCGATTCGAGCTGGCAAGCTGCGACGACGCCGCGCTCACCTGGCAAGATGCCGTCTCCAGCATCGTCGCACCCGAGGCTGGCACCTACATCATCCAGGTTCGCGAGAGTGCCTACGGCGGCAATGGAGCCTGCATCTACCGCCTGCACGTGGGGAGGTACCCGCGCCCCAGGGCCGTACTGCCGGCGGGCGGCCGGCCGGGCGAGACCTTGCAAGTTCGCTGGCTGGGCGACGTCGGCGGAGAGCGGGTCGAGCAGGTCACGCTGCCCGCCCAACGCACCCCCATGTTCGGCCTCGAAGTGCGCGATGCCCTGGGCGTGGCCCCCTGGCCCATGCCCTTTGTGCTGAGCGATCTGCCCAACACGTTGGAGCAAGAGCCTAATGGAGATGCCTCCTCGGCCACGCTGTGCGAGCTGCCCGCCGCCCTCTATGGCGTGATCAGCGAGCCGGGCGACGTCGACGTATTCCGCTTCCCACTCAAGGCTGGGCAGGTCTTTGACGTGCGGGTGATGGCGCGGGCCATCCGCAGCGAACTTGATCCCGTGCTGAACATCTATCGATCCGATGGCTCCGGGGTCGCCGGCAATGACGATAGCGGCGGACCGGACGCCTACGTGCGCTTCTCTGCCCCAGCAGACGACACCTACACGCTCGTGATACGGGACCACTTGGGCAAAGGGCGGCCCGAGTATGTGTACCGCGTGGAGGCCAAGCCGGTGCAGCCCGCGCTCGTTATGGGGCTACCCGAACGCCAGCAGTACGTCGACGTCACGGCCAGCGTGCCACAGGGCAATCGGACCGCGTTTCTGGTGAGTGCCTCGCGGGCCGATTTCGGGGGGCCCGTGCAGGTCGAACTCGCCGGGTTGCCGGCGGGCGTCACGTTCGAAACGGTGTCTATGCCTGCCAACCAGTCGATCGTGCCGGTGGTGCTCTCGGCCGCTCCGGATGCCCCGCTGGCCGGCGCGCTGGTCGATGTCATCGGCCGATTCAGCGATGGCAACACCACGGTGGAAGGCCATTTGCAGCAGACCACGGGATTGGTCCGCGGCCAAAACAACATCCTGGTCTGGGGCCACACGGCCGATCGCATGGCCACCGCCGTTACGGCGGCAGCGCCGTTTTCGCTCCAGGTGGTCCAGCCCAAGGCGCCCATCGTGCGTGACGGCTCAATGGGCCTGCGCGTGGCGGCTACGCGCAGCGACGGCTTCACGGCGCCTATCGGCGTCAGGCTGCTCTACAATCCTCCAGGAATCGGCTCTGCGGGAGACGTGGTCATTCCCGAAGGCCAGAACGAGGCCGTGATCCCCATCACCGCCAACGGCAGTGCGGAGCTGGGGACGTGGAAGATCGTGGTGCTGGGCGAGGCCACCGTAGGCAATGGGCCCATGCTGGTCTCCTCTCCGCTGGTCGACCTTCAGGTCGTCGAGCCGTTTGTTTCTTTCGCTTTCCAGGCAGCCGCGTGCGAAAAGGGGCAGGAGACAGACGTGGTGATCTCCGTCACGCGCAACCGCCCATTCGAGGGAACAGCGGCGGTCGAGCTGCTGGGCCTGCCGCACGAAGTAACGGCAGAGCCCCGCGAGATCTCCGGCGACACGAGCGAACTGGTGTTCCGCGTGAAAACCACAGCGAACTCGCCCGTGGGCAGGCACCGTACGCTGCTTTGCCGCGCGGTGTTCACCGTAGAAGGCGAACCAGTGGTGCATACGCTCGGCACCGGCGAGCTGCGCATCGACGAGCCGTTGCCCCCAAAGACCGCCGAACCTACTCCGCAGCCAGAGCCAATGCCCCCGCCGATGCCCGAGCCCATGCCCGAGAAACGGTTGAGCCGGCTGGAACAGTTGCGGCTCGAGCGCGAGCGGGCCTTGAAGAACAAGCAGCCGCCCCCCCAGCAATGACGAACCAAGCCATAGCTTTCTTTGAGCCCTCTGCGAGGAGCGGGTGTGCAAGCATGCGAAAAGGGTGCGAGAGCCAAGAGGTATCCGGCCATGTTGCAGCAGAATGTTAAGCGGACCTTGTTGGCGGCGTGCGTGTCGCTAGCTGGCGTGCTGCTTGTCCGTGCGGCCCAGGCCGCGGGCAGCTTGACGAGCCTAGCGATCTACCCGCCGGACGTAGACCTGAGCAGTAAGAGCGATCGGCAGTCGTTTATCGTGGTGGCCACGCGTAGCGACGGCGTGACCCTGGATGTGACCTCGAAGGCAGCCATTCGCCTCGTGGACGGGGCGCCGGCGCGCGTGGAGGGCAACGTGCTCTACCCGCAGGCAGACGGCACGACGACATTGGAGGCAGCGTACGAGGGGCTGACGGCTGCGGTACCCGTGACGGTGCGCGATGCAGGGGCGGAGCGTCCCATCAGCTTTAAGCTGGACGTGATGCCGGTGTTCATGCGTGCCGGCTGCAACACGGGGAGCTGCCATGGCGCGGCACGGGGCAAGGATGGATTTCGCCTCTCGCTCTTCGGCTTTGACCCTGACGGGGACCACTATCGCATTACGCGCGAGATTCCCTTCCGCCGCATCAACCTGGCCCTGCCGCGCGAGAGCCTGCTGCTGGAGAAGCCCGACGGCACGGTGCCGCACACGGGCGGCAAACGTTTCTCGCAGGAGAGCGAGTACTACCAAACCATCTTGCGCTGGCTGGAGGCTGGGGCGCCGCTGGACGCAGGCGAGGTGCCCGCGGTGACGACTGTCGAGTTCTACCCGCCGCAGATGGTACTCGAGGGAAGCGGCAGTACGCAGCAGATGACGGCCCGCGCCAAGTACGCAGACGGTACCGACCGCGACGTCACGCACCTGGCCGTGTTTCTGTCGAACAACGACAACTCGGCCCAGATCGATCCCTCCGGGCTGGTGACGGCATTCAACCGGGGCGAGGCGTTTGTGATGTGCCGCTTCTCCACCCACACGGTTGGCAGCCAGGCGCTGGTGCTGCCTGCCGGGCTGGAGTACGTGCCGCCGCAGGAGACGCCGGCCAACTACATCGACGAGCTGGTCGATGCCAAGCTGCGCAAGCTGCGGATTCTGCCCAGTGAACTTTGCAGCGACGAGGCCTTCTTGCGGCGCGTGACGCTCGACATCACCGGTTTGTTGCCTACCGAACAAGAGTACCACGAGTTCCTGGCAGACACAGATCCGCACAAGCGCGCGCGTCTGATCGACCGGCTGCTGGAGCGCAAGGAGTTCTCCGAGATCTGGACGATGAAGTGGGCCGAGCTGCTCGCCATCCGTTCGACGAACACAGTGAGCTACAAGGCCATGTTCCTGTACAACAACTGGCTGACGGCGCAGATTTCGAACAACGTGCCGCTGGACCAGATGGTGCGAGAGCTGCTCAGCGCCACGGGGGGCACGTTCAAGAACCCGGCCACGAACTTCTATCAGCTTCAGACAGACACATTGCAGATTGCGGAGAACGTGGCGCAGGTATTCATGGGCATCCGCACGCAATGTGCGCAATGTCACAATCACCCGTTCGATCGCTGGACGATGGACGATTATTACAGCTTTGCGGCCTTTTTCTCGCAGATCGGCCGCAAGCAGAGCGAGGACTATCGGGAGACGATCGTATTCAACTCGGGGGGGGGCGAGGTGGCGCACCCGGTGGGGGGGCGTGCGATGCCTCCCAAGTTCCTGGGCGGTCCCCTGGCGGATGTGGCCGGCAAGGACCGCCGGGCGGTGCTGGCCGAGTGGCTCACGTCGGCCGAGAACCCCCTGTTTGCCGCCAGCGTGGCCAACCGTGTCTGGGAGCACTTCTTCGGCATCGGCATCGTCGATCCGGTGGACGATATCCGCGTGAGCAACCCGGCGAGCAACCCGGAACTCTTCTGGAAGCTGGGCGAGAAATTCCGCGGGTACAACTACGACTTCAAGCAGCTCGTGCGAGATATCTGCAACTCGAACGCCTACCAGCGCTCGACCATCCGCAATCACAGCAATCGCGAGGACGAGAAGAACTTCGCACACGCACGCATCCGCCGCATTCGGGCCGAGAGCCTGCTGGACTGCATCTCCCAGGTGACCGAGACCAAGGACAAGTTCCAAGGCCTGCCGCTAGGCGCTCGTGCCGTGCAGATCGCCGACGGCGGCGTAAGCACCTACTTCCTCACCACGTTCGGCCGCGCTACGCGCACCACGGTCTGCTCGTGCGAGGTGAAGATGGAGCCCAACCTGTCTCAGGCACTGCACCTGATCAATGGAGATACCGTAGAAGCCAAGGTCCGCGGCGGGGGAGTGATCCAAAAGCTGCTGGCCGAGGGCAAGACTCAGGACGAGATCATCGAGCGCCTCTATATTCGCTGCCTCACGCGCCGCCCAACGCCCGAAGAACTCGCGAACGTCAAGGCCGCAGTGGCCGATGCGCCCGACGTGCAACAGGGCCTCGAAGACGTGTTCTGGGCGCTGCTCAACTCGCGCGAGTTCATCTTCAACCACTAAACGAGGAACGCGCACGTATGAACCGGCAAGCGTTGCTCTTCTTGCTTTGCATCTCTGGCGGCGCCCTGCAAACGGCAGCCGCCTCGGCCCAAGACCAGGCCGCCGCCCCCAACTATGCAGACCACGTACAGGCCATTTTCCGCGAGCACTGCTTCGCCTGCCATAGCCAGGATGAGGCCAAGAGCGACCTGGCACTGGACAGTTTCGCAGCCGTGATGCGCGGCGGCGCCAGCGGTGCCGTGATCGAACCGGGGGACCCCGAGAATTCCCGCCTCTGGAAACTGGTCAACCACCAAGAAGAACCCCACATGCCGCCGGAGCAGGACAAGCTTCCTGAGCAACAGCTCGCCACCATTCGTGCCTGGATCGCGGGCGGAACGCTAGAGGCGGCCGGTTCGGCACCCCAAATCAAGAAGAAACCCAAGATCGACCTCAAGACCACCCCTACCAGCGGCCGGCCCGAAGGCCCTCCCATCATGCCCGAGGGAGTGTCTCACAAGCCGATCGTCGTCCCAACGCGCGCCTCGGCCGTCACGGCCATAGCAGCCAGTCCCTGGGCGCCGCTCGTGGCCATCGGCAGCCAGCACCAAATCGTCCTGTACCACACCGACACGGCGGAGCTATTGGGCGTGCTCCCCTTTGAGGAGGGCTTCCCCTATGTCCTCAAGTTCAGCCGCAACGGCAGCCTGCTGCTGGCTGGAGGCGGCCGAGGGGGTAAACATGGGCTGGTAGCCATTTTCGACGTGAAAACAGGCGCCCGCGTGTTCGAGGTGGGTGACGAGTTGGACGCCGTGCTGGCCGCCGACATCAACAACGACCATTCGCTCGTGGCGCTGGGAGGCCCGCGGAAAATTGTGCGCATTTACAGCGTGGCGGAAGGGGCGTTGCTGCACGAGATCAAGAAACATACCGACTGGATCTACGCACTCGAATTCAGCCCGGACGGCGTATTGCTCGCCACGGCCGACCGCAACGGCGGCATGTTTGTTTGGGAAGCAGAGACAGCCCGCGAGTACCAGAATCTGGCCGGCCATGGCGGCGCCGTTACCGACCTCTCCTGGAGGCTGGACTCCAATGTGCTGGCAAGCTGTAGCGAGGACGGCACGGTGCGGCTTTGGGAGATGGAGGGCGGCAGTCAGGTTCGCAACTGGGGCGCCCATGGCGGAGGTGCCTGGTCGGTGGAATTCACGCACGACGGCCGGCTGGTTACCGCCGGCCGCGACCGGCAGGTGAAGGTGTGGGATCAGAACGGCTCGCAGCTCAAGGGCCTTGACGGTCTGACCGACATCGGGCTGGAGTGCGTGTTCACGCACGACGGTCGGCGCGTGATCGCTGGAGACTGGGCGGGCGAGATTCGCATGTGGAACGTAGAAGACGGGCAGGTGGTCGCCAGCCTGGCCATGAATCCGCCGCCGCTGGAGGCCCAGGCCTTGCGCGCTGCCGAAGCGGCCGCCGCAGCCGAGGCGCTCGCCCGGCAGGCTGTGGCAGAGGCGGCCGCCGCCCAGCAGGCTGTAGACGGTCTGGCGGCCGCCCTGGCGGCGGCTGCCGAGCGGCTTGCGCAGGCCGCTGACGATGCTGCCAAGGCCTCCGCCCAGGCTGAGATCGACCGCTTGACCGCCGAGAAGGCAGCAGCAGAACAGATGCTGGCGGAAAAGCGATCGCGCGCCGAAGCAGCGGCCGCGCGCGCTGCCGCCGCACGTGCAACGGCGGACCGCTTATCGTCTGAACTCGCAAGCAACCGATAACGCCTTGGACAGCAAATACGCACCGGCCAAAAATGCGATTGCCAGCATCGCATCTTCAGCTCGTTAGCGCCATCGCCAACCAGACCTGCCGACGGCGAAAGTAGGCGCCGGCAGGCACTGTTGCTAGCGTGCCCGCGTGCACTCTGCCGCGCGCCGAATGGCCCATCTTGGCAGCCGGCGCATCAAATTGCCCTGACAGCATCTATTGCTTGATGCCGGGGCTTCGACACCGCCCGGGCTTGCTAGCAAGCCGCAAGCTATTTGTTTAACGGCAGTTACTCGTCTAGCCCTCGGCGGCCGCGAGTTCTTCGGCTTTACGGCACTCGATTTGCTCCTCCTTCCTGCCCGTTGGAACAAACTGCCAATTTGGCCGGAATCGGAAGATTTTGAGGGTACCGGCGAACAGTCGCTGTACGAGCTTCGTACCAAGTTACTGCCAGACCCAGACTCAAGGAGGAACAGATCATGTTGGTTCTCAGCCGCAAAGCCGGGGAGCAGATCGTGATTGGCGGTCGAGTGACCGTGACGATCAACCGTGTGCAGGGAAATCGCGTTAGCCTGGCGATCGACGCCCCGTCTGACGTGAAGATTTTGCGTGGCGAGTTGCGCCGCATGGAGGACGGCGCCTCTGACGAGCCGGCCCTTGCCGCAGCGTGCGAACCTTCGGCGGTACCCGCGTGCCTGCTGCGGGTACACGGAGAAGGGCTGGCAGATAGCTGGCGTGCTCTGCCGCGTTAGCCTGCCGCGTGCAGCCTGATGCGGCTGATGCTGATGCGGCCGGAGAAGCACACGTCGACGTCGTGGCCCGCTTTGCGCAGGCGCTCATGGTAGCAGGCGTGGTACCGCAATCTGCCTCCCTCTTCGCGGTAGCGTACGGGCAGCGGGTGCGGGTCCACGTCGCAGAACACGATCTCAGGAAGAGCGTCCTGGTCGACGTCTGGCAGATTGACGTTGTAGAACGCGCCCGCGTGCATTCCATCTGCTAGCAAGCGGGCGAGCACGTCGCGCGTCCAGCGCGCTGCGCGAGACCAATCGATGCTCTTCGCGCTGCGCCGGTAGTGCGAAATGGCTATGGCGGGCGTGCCCAACAGCGCCGCTTCGCGTACGGCCGCCACGGTACCAGAGAGGTACACGTCGGCCCCCAAGTTGCCCCCCTCGTTAATACCGGCGAGCACCCAGTCGATTTGCACAGGCCAGTGCACCAAGGCCACGCGGGTGCAGTCGACCGGCGTGCCGTCGAGGGCCAGGCGGTCTTCACCATGCGCGTGAAGCACCAGCTCGCGATCGGTGGTGGCGCGGTGGCTGCAACCGCTACAGTGTTCTCGCGGTGCCAGCACCGTACAGCGGCCAAGCCCGCGGCAAGCCTCTTGCAGGGCGGCCAGGCCGGGGGCATCGATGCCGTCGTCATTCGTCAGCAGCAAGTGCACAGTAGGCGAACCTGCTCAGAATTCAAGGGAGACGCATGGCGGCATGAGTGCCAAGGAGACCATTTGAAAAGATTCCTCTGTCAGAGGGTTTGGGTCAAGTACAACAGGTTGATGACCACCTAGCGCATGTTGAAAGTGTGGGGCCGACTTTTTGTTGCGTCGAGCTTACGAGCCGCCGCCTTTAGGCCGGCGGGGTGCGAAGGGGGCTATTGAGTTGCATGCGGCCCGGCGGGGTGAAACCCCGCGGCTCGTGGCCGCTCGTGGCCGCTCGTGTGCTTGGCCGGTTTGGCTTGGGGGCAGGGCGATTGCGCCATACTGGGCAATCTGGTATGACTGGGCAATTGCGATTTCCGCCGCTTGCTGATAAGCAGCGAGGGTGGGAGAAGTC
>FWWM01008948.1_pt1 | contig 18838 bp, 18 predicted proteins | sample 2228351 | NCBI WGS metagenome assembly FWWM01 (sample SAMEA103939774, study PRJEB20133) | metagenome
GCGGGACAACCTGGCGCTGTTCGTCCTTTGCGATGTAGCGCGGGTATTGCTCTTTAGAGCCCATCCGAATAACCCAGGATACCGAACAACTGCATCCTGAGGAGCGTGCAGTGCGTATCGAAAGGTCGGGTTGTTCGGACAGGCTCTTATTGCGGGCGGGGCTCGTTCCGGACGCCATACTGCTCGAACACGCACGCTGCATCGGCATTGCCGCCGCAGATGACGGCAACCGGCGCCGTGGAGCGAGCGATGTCAACGGCGCTGCTCTGGAGCGCCGCGATCACAGCTGCTCCGGCCGGTTCGACCAGCTGGTTGCACTCCGTCCAGAGCCAGCGCATTGCTTCAACCATCTGTTCGTCGGCGACCAGCGCCATCTCATCAGTGCCCGCATGAACATGCTATACTTGAGCAAGCAATCGGTTGGTCCAGCCGGTGAAGGAGAAAGGAGAATGCGCTATGACAACAACGTATGAGGCTGCAGTGACGCTCGTTGAGCAGCTGTCGCCGGTTGATCAGGTGCGTCTGATCGCGCTCCTGGCCGAGCGTCTCCAGCATTCGTTGCAACCCGAGCCATCACCGGCTCCTGCTGATGAGCCGGCATTCTGGCACACCCCGATCGAGGACGACACACAGCTATCGAACGAGGCGCCCGGCGGAGCAGCGACCCAGGCGATGGTGGCGCGCTGGTTTGGGGCGCCGCTCCCGGAGGAAGACGCGCTTGATCTGGCCATGTCTGCGTCGATTGCTGAGTGGAATCTCGACTCATGAAATCCCTCGCGCAGCTGCCGGACGGATCTGCGGTCTTTATCGACGCAAACATCTTTGTCCTGGCTGGGAGCAGTGGCCGACTTGGGGAGCAGTGTCTGGAGCTCCTTGAGCGCGTCCGGCAGAGGGCTGTCCAGGGGTTCACCGCTGCATTCGTTGTCGCAGAGGTCACCCACCGTGTAATGGTGAACGAGGCGCGTCAGCAGCTCCAGCGTTCAGCGCGCGAAACGGTGGAGTATCTCCAGCAGAACCCCGCCTTTGTTCGTAGCCTCTCGCGCCATCTCACCGTCGCCAGTGACATTGGCAAGGCTGGCGTTGATATTCTCCCGCTCGCTGTGAAAGATCTCCATGCCAGCAAGGCGTTTCGGCGCGACTATGGCCTGCTGACCAATGATGCGCTGATCGTGGCGGTGATGCGTAATCACAGGTTGCGCCATCTGGCCAGCCACGATAGCGGATTTGATCGCGTCCCTGGCCTGCAGCTGTGGAATCCAGGGAGTGGATAGCTTTACAGCGGCATCAGGCTGATCTCGGCAATCAGCCATCTTCCCACCCCCGCATCCCGACGTGCGGAATGTTGGTTCTCAGGCTCTATCCGCTGGGTTTCAATAATCGTGCGCTGCTTTTCGGCGGGGGAATCCTGGTCAGGCTCATCCATACCCTGCCCCGGCATGGTCACGGCGCCACGGCAGCGCTCGTCCCGCGGGACAACCTGGCGCTGTTCGTCCTTTGCGATGTAGCGCGGGTATTGCTCTTTAGAGCCCATCCGAATAACCCAGGATACCGAACAACCGCATCCTGAGGAGCGTGCAGTGCGTATCGAAAGGTCGGGTTGTTCGGACAGGCTCTTATTGCGGGCGGGGCTCGTTCCGGACGCTGTACTTCTCGAACACGCATGCTGCATCGGCATTGCCGCCGCAGATGACGGCAACCGGCGCCATGGAGCGAGCGATGTCAACGGCGCTGCTCTGGAGCGCCGCGATCACAGCTGCGCCGGCCGGTTCGACCAGCTGGTTGCATTCCGTCCAGAGCCAGTGCATTGCCTCAACCATCTGTTCGTCGGTCACCAGCGCCACCTCATCGACATAGCGCAGCGCCAGGTCGAGGGTGCGTTCGCTGAGCGCGCGCGGCGAGAGCGTATCGGCGATGCTGTGGACGGCGGGCAATTCCACCAGACGGCCTGCATTGAGGCTGACCGTCATTGTTGGCGCACCGACCGGTTCGACGCCGATGATGCGGATGCCGGGACGCGCCTGTTTGAGCGCCGCTGCCACGCCGCCGATCAACCCGCCGCCGCCAACGGCGATCAGCGCCAGATCAATGCAGGGTGCGTCGGTGAGCAGTTCGAGACCGAGCGTGCCCTGTCCTTCGAGTGTGCGCACATCGTCAAAGGGATGAACGTAATACAACCCTTCGGCGCTTGCATGCTCGACAGCACGCCGGTGAGCGTCGTCCCACACGTCGCCGTAGCGAAAGATTCGCGCCCCCCACGCCGCAATGCGCCGCTCACGGTCGGCAGAGGCGCGTTCGGGCAGGTAGACAGTGGCAGGGATACCCAGTCGCCAGGCGGCATATGCCAGCGCCAGACCATGGTTGCCGCCGGAGGCCGCAATCACGCCGCGCTCGCGCTGTGCCTGGTCGAGTTGCAGCAGATGGTTGAACACGCCACGCGCCTTGAACGATCCTGAGACCTGCAGATTTTCGAGTTTGATGCGCAGATTGGGATGAAAGTCGCTGCGCAATGCAGGCAGCGGCATGAGCGGCGTGCGTCGGACGAACGGCGCGATGCGCGTTCGCGCGGCATCGATTGCCTGGAATGGAAGAGGATGCTCCATTGCAGAACCTCACACAGAATCAACGCCTGGCAATATCCAGAACATCGCGCAGCATGGCGGCGGCGGTAGGCATCGGATCGGTTTCCAGCGTCGTAGCGCTCTGTCTGCCGGAGATGTCGGTGTAGTAGACCACGCCCATCTCATCGGCGCTCATCCGCGCCAGCGGGTGAGTGAGGGGCAGTGGCGTCGGCTGGACGCTCAGGCGGACATCATCGCCCCGGTATTCCGCCAGACAGAGGAGCACAATCCGTTCACCGCGTGCGAGCGCCGCGCGCAGATCTTCTGTTGTCAGCCCGGTGATGCCGCGCACATGTATGTCTGCCAGCGTCGTCGGTCGGTGCAGCACGGCATTGGCAAGAATGGTCAGTTTACTGGCAGCATCCCATCCTTCGACATCAAGGGAAGGGTCGGTTTCTGCCAGACCGCGCCGTTGCATCTCCGCCAGTGCATCAGCGCAGGCAACGCCCTGTTCCATCGCGCGCAGGATGCCCTGTGTCGTACCATTGAGCACCGCCTCGACGCGCACGATCGTCGCGCCTGCCAGGTCGCGCCGCCCGATCGCAATCGTTGGCAATGCACCGCCGACACAGGCGCTGAAGCGCAGCGCGGGCCAGTCGCGTGGGTTGCCGCGCTCCTCGGAGTCCTTCCCCATATCGCTGAGCGCGGCAAGCTCCGCATACGCGAGCGCCAGCGGTCCTTTATTGGCCAGGACGGCATGCATCCCGCGCTGCAGAGCTGTGCGCACCGCATCGAGACCTGGTTGTCCCGTCGTCAGGTTGACGGGGGTGGCTTCGAGCAGTATATCCGCTTCGATACGCCGGACGAGATCAACCGGAGAGATGCCGGGCATGCCGCTTCCCGGCAGTGCCGCGACGCTTTGACCGTGCTGTTTGAGCGCCAGGATCGCCGCAGGGTCCAGCCCGCCCGCATCAATCGCTGCGCCTCCTGAGTCGGCTGCGGCAACCAGGCGCAGCGCGACGTGGTAGCGCCTGGCGAGGAGCATCGCCTGGGATTGCATGATGGTGAGAAAACTGCGGCCCACATTGCCCAGACCGCTGAGAACGATGCGATAGGTGCGCATACCGGTTCATTCTTGTTGCTGACATGAGCGCATTGTACCACGATTGGGCGGGGGATTCGGCGGTGAACGTTGCGTGTGGGAAGGGTCAGAGGTGTGACAGCGCAAAAGCATGCTCCTCCCTGACTTCTGACCGGTGTAAAGATTTCTCATCCAGGCGTTTCAATGCTTTTTCCTGTTCTTGTGTGTCCGATGTGCTATAGTTGGGAGGTACACTATTTGACAAACCAACCGAAAGGAGAAAGCAATGGCGCTGCTCGAAACTGTTGGCGAAGTCTTGTTCGAAAAAACCATCTTTGGCATTCCGAACATCGTCGTTGGCGTGGCTGCTATCGCTGCGGCGCCGGTCGTTGTGCCGGCATTGCGTCCGGTGACGAAAGCAATCGTCAAGGGTGGCATTATTGCCGCTGATCGGACGAAGGCAACGCTGGGATCGGTGGCGGAGCGCGCGAAGGGGGCGTTCAGCGAGGCTGGCGAGCGCTGGGGCGACCTGATTGCCGAGGCGCGCGCTGAAGTGTATGGCGCTGCTGCTGCCCCATCGCAGACACTTGCGCCTGAAGTGGCCGAGTCTCAGGGATAAGGTTCTGTATCGCCGGTTCGCAGGGAGGTGCAGCATTGCTGCGCCTCTTTGTGCTACAATGCCAGCTGAATGACGAGTCGCGCAGGCAGGGAATGATGAGTACCGCATTGACCGATCAGGCGCAGTCCGCCAGCCCGACAGAAGCCGCTCCGTGCTACGGATGGCGGTTCATCCGGCGCGAACTGTCAGATGGCACGATCAGGTGGGAGCAGGCGCCGCTGACCTACGAAGACGTATTGCACCCTGAGGAGGGGGACCAGGTGATCCATAGCAGCCTTCATCAGCGGCGCTGGCATTATCTGCGTGAAGTGTTCGAGCGTCAGCTCGCCGATGACCCCACTGCTGTCGTGCTCGATGATGTGCGTATCGAATGGGACATCCCCGAACTCAAGCCGCACGGTCCAGACCTCATGGTGATCTTCGGCGTCAAAGAGCGCAAGAACTGGAGTACGTTTCGGGTATCCGAAGAAGGGGTGCGTCCGACGCTGATTGTCGAGATCACCTCACCCGAGACGCGCGCACACGATGTCGTCACGAAAGTCGATGAGTACGAACTGGCAGGCGTCCCCCTCTACGTGATTGTTGACTCAATTGAACGTCGTGGTCGGCTGGGGGTGCGTCTGATCGGGTACAGGTTGACCCCGGAGGGATACCAGACGCTGACGCCGGACGATCAGGGACGGTTGTGGCTGGAGCCGGTGCGGGTCTGGCTGGGGGTGCGCAGCGGCGAAATCATCTGCTACGACGAGGAGGGCAATCCGCTCGGCAACCACATTGCCCTGGCGAAGGCGCTGCGCGATGAGGAACGCGCCCGCCAGGAAGCCGAAGCGCGCGCCGCCGAGGAAGAACGCGCCCGCCGGGAAGCCGAAGCGCGCGCCGCTGAAGCTGAAAGACGCGCTCAGGAGGAGCAGCGTGCCCGCATGGCGCTTGAGGAGCGGGTAAAAGCGCTCGAAGAGGCGCTCCGGCGGATGCAGCAGGCTGAATGATGCCGTTGTTGATTGGCGATGGTCGCACACGCCGACCTGGTGCGCTCTGACGCAACACCGCGCGCGGAGCGTTCACGTGAACCTGGTGTGAACCCCCTCACCGCAGTCACTGCAGCCACGCTCTCAGCGCTTCGACCTCATCAGTCGCTTCCCACGGCAGGTCGAGGTCTGCCCGCCCCACGTGACCATACACTGCCAGCTGCCGGTAGAGATTGCCATTGCACATCATTGCGAGTTCGCGCAACCGCAGTCGTCGGATGATCCCGCCAGGGCGGAAATCGAAATGCGCGGCGACTCGATCGGTCAGCGTATCATCGTCGATGCGCCCCGTGCCGAATGTTTCGACGCGCACACTCACCGGTTCCGCAATGCCGATCGAGTAACTCAGTTGCACCTCGCACTGTTCCGCCAGACCGGCGGCAACGATGTTCTTGGCGGCGTGACGGGCGGCGTAAGCGCCAACCCGGTCGATACGGGTCGGGTCTTTGCCGCTCAGCGCTGCACCGCTCTGGCGTGAAAACCCGCCATAGGTGTCCACGCCGTTTTTCCGTCCGGTCAGGCCAGCATGCAACGCCGGACCGCCTTCGAAGATCGGGCCTTCCGGGTTGATCTGAATCCGGGTGCGGTCGTCGGGTGCAAACGGCTGATCGGCAAAAGCCGGACGGATGACCTGTTCCATCAGGTCGTTGCGGAGCGTTGCCAGCGATACGCGCGAGTCTTGCTGGCTGGCGAGCAGAGTAATGCTGTCGATGCGTCGAGGTATATGCCCGCTGAACGCAACAGCCGCCTGACATTTGGCATCGGGCGCCAGGTAATGGAGCGACTCCCGACGTACCCGGTCGTACTGGCGCATGAGACGGTGCGCGCACCAGATCGGCAGTGGCGCCAGGTCTGGTGTGTGCGCACACGCATACCCGAAGAGGGTCACATTCTCCTGCGCCGTCAGTTGTACGAGACTGTCCAGGTCGTCGAACCGCGGACGGAGACCGTTCATTTCACTCAGGCTGGTCATAACCGTGCATGTGCGGCCGTTGAATGCGCCCTGATCGTAGCCAGCCTCGAGAATGATTTCACGTGCTGTGTTGGGAATATCGACGACTGCATCAGCCGCTACTTTGACCGACACGAACAGAATGCCGGTCGAGACAGCGCATTCGGCGACGACCGATGCGAACGGGTCCTGCCGGAGGTAGTGACCAACCAGCGCATCGCTGATCTGGTCGCACAGTTTGTCCGGATGCCCTGCACTGACCGACTCGGATGTGAAGATGTAGTGCAATGCCATCTCCTCACCTCTCCTCGTGCGTCTCTTCTCTGATACGGGAGTGAACGATCACCTTCTTGATTTCATTGATGATCAATGGCGCAATTGCAGCACTCGCCACGATCGCCCAATCGAACGGTCCAAGCGGCGTTGTGCCGAGAATGCTGCGCAATCCGGGCAGAAACGTCGCCATCGCCTGGAGACCGAGTCCACCGCCGACGGCCAGTGGCATGTAGGGGTTGGGAGGGCACGCTTCGCGCTCGAAGATACTGTGGCGCTCGGAGCGGCAACTGAGCGCGTGGAGCAATTGCGCCGTCGTAATGGTTGCAAATGCAATCGTACTGGCGCGCGGTCCGATGCCGTAACGCGACAGTCCCACCCCATAGGCAGCCAGGGTGCTCGCTGTCAGCAATCCGCCCTCGAACCCGATGTTCTGCAGATCGGCGCGCGCAAACATTGGCGCGTGCGGATCGCGCGGCGGGCGCGCCATGACATCCGCTTCCGGCAATTCGACGCCCAGCGCCAGTTCGGGGAAAATATCGGTCACCAGGTTGATCCAGAGCAACTGGACCGGGTTGAACGGTTCCCCTGCCCCGATAGCAGTTGCTATCAGCGTTACTGCGATCTCGCTCGTATTGCTCGCCAGAATGAAGTGCACCGCTTTCTTGATATCGTCGTAGATGGCGCGTCCCTGCTCGATAGCGATGATCATCGTTTGCAGATCGTCGTCGCGGATCACAATGTCGGCGACTTCCTGCGCCAGCTGGCTGCCATCGCGCCCCATGGCGATGCCGATATCGGCGGCGCGCAACGCCGGACCGTCGTTGATGCCATCGCCAGTCATCGCAACCACACGTCCAGAGCGTTGCAGCGCCTGTACAATACGCAGTTTATGCGCCGGACTGACGCGCGAGAAGATGTCGATCCGCTGCGCCAGCGAGCGCAGGACGTCTGGCGGCACGTTTTCGAGTTGCGCAGCATCCAGCCCTTCCAGATGCCCATCGTGGCGCAGCCCGATCTGACGGGCGATCGCGTGGGCAGTCGCGCTCTGATCACCGGTCACAATGATCGGGTGAAGACCGGCAGCCCGGAAGCGTTCCATCAACTCGCGCATACCGGGTCGCGGCGGATCGGCAATACCGGCCAGTCCAACCCAGATCAGGTCGCGACGCTCTTCCGGCGGCTCGCTGCCGTACCCATAGGCAACCCCAAGGACCCGCAAAGCCTGTCCTGCCATGCGCTCATTTTCGGTCACGATGCGCACGCGGTCACGCTCGAGCAGCGGTTGAACCGCACCATTGCATACAAAACGGTTGCACATCATCAGCACCTGATCGGGTGCGCCCTTGATTGCCAGCAACTCGCCGTCGTCACCGGCATGCCAGGTGACCATATAGCCGCGCTGTTCGCTGCGTGGCTGGACGCGCAGCAACGGGTGCTGCCGGCGCAATGCTGCGACGTCGATGTTCGCATCCAGCGCCGCCTGTACCAGCGCGATCTCGGTTGGCGTCCCCTGCAGGCTGAACGAACCGTTGTTCGTCTCGATCCGTACTTCACTACACAGCGTCGTCAGTTGCAAGAGGCGGATCAGTTCGTCGTTACGCTCGCCTGCTGCACCATCCCGGACGTACTGGAACGTCGCCCTTTCGTGACGGTAGAGGGTCATCCCGGCAAAGACTGTCAGCAGTGTCATCTGGTTCAACGTGATCGTACCGGTTTTGTCGAGGCAGACATCCTGCACAGCGCCAAGGGTTTCCACCGCGACCAGACGGCGCACGAGAATGTTCCGACGCTCCAGTCGCCGCAGACCGAGCGCCAGTGTGGTGGTGGCGACCGTCGGCAATCCTTCGGGAATGGCAGCGACCGCGAGCGACACAGAGGTTTTCAACATCGCCAGCACGCCATGACCGCGGAGCAGACCGATGACGAAAACGCCGCCGCAGATAGCCAGCGACAGGAGCGCCAGCTGACTGCCAAGCACCCGGAGTTGCCGCTGCAATGGCGTTTCGGGCTGTTCCGTCTCGGCGAGCATCCGCTGGATCTGCCCGACTTCGGTGGCGGCGCCGGTTGCAACCACCAGCGCCCGCCCGCCTCCACCGGTGACCGTTGCACCGCGATAGACCATGTTGACACGGCTGCCGAGCGGCGTCTCGCGTCCCAGAACCACATCGGCGCGCTTGGCAACCGGAATACTCTCGCCGGTCAGCGCCGACTCATCGACTGTCAGATCATCCGTTTCGATCAGGCGCGCATCGGCGGGCGCCGGCATACCGCGTTTCAGCACGATGACATCGCCTGGTACAAGGTCTTCACCCGGCAGGTCGTGCTCGATGCCGGCGCGGATCACGCGAGCAACCGGTCTGGCGCCGCGACTGAGCCCGGCGATGGTCTGTTCCGCCCAGTGTTCGGTGAAAAAGCCGATTCCGGCGTTGATCAGCACCACGCTCAGAATAACGACGCCATCCGTAACACCACCGGTTGCAATCGACAGGATTGCCGAGGCGCCGAGCAACGCCACCGGCAGGCTGCTGAACTGTTCGAGCAGCATACTGAGCGTCGAGCGGCGGTGAATATCCGGGAGCGTGTTGGCGCCCAGTTCGTGCAACCGTTGCCGGGCAACCGCCGGATCCAGTCCCCTGGTCGGCGAAGCGTCAAGAATCCGCGCCACGTCCGCAACAGTCATGGTGTGCCAGGGATGCTGTGGCTGGTCCTGATCGGCTTCATCGGCGCCGGTAAGTACCCGAACCAGTCGCGCCTGCACCTCTTCGATGCTCATCGTGGGGTCAAAGTGGATGAGCACGGTGCCGGTCAGCGTGTTTGCCGCAACAGCGCGAATGCCAGGCTGGCGCGTCAGGCGTTGTTCGATGCGTTCTTTCTGCGCCGGATTGCGATGCAATCCGTCAGGGCGCAGGCGAACCCTCCCCGGCAACCGATGAACGACCATCACACTGACCGTTGCGGGTGGCGCGGCGGGGACGGGCGGCGGGGGCAGCGGAGTGATCTCACGGGCAGGCGCCGGTGGAACGGTCAGCAGCGAGAACGGCGTTGTCTGGCTCAGCACATTGCCAGCCGACACCTGCATGACATCCTGTACACCCTGTGGACTTTCGATACGGCGCAGGCGCACGAGCAGGTTCTCGGTCATTCCCAGCCAGCGCAGCCGCATATCGCCTGGTTTCAGCGTTACATCGCCCCGCTCATCGATGGTCAGAGTCAATCTCCGTTCAACCTGGACGGTCACGACGCCGATCGGGGTTCCCTGGGGAATGGCGTGCGGTTGAGCAAAGTGGAGTTCGATCGCCGGCTGATTGCCAGTGCGGGTGACGTACACCTCATCAAGCGACTCGACCACCTGGGGATAGGGCAGGAACTCATCGAGCGCCTGTCGCACACGGCAGGCATCGAGCGCCTCACGCAGCGCTGCCCCCGCGATCAGACACGGTCCGCGTTCGCTCAGCGCCACCAGCAGATCGCGGAAGGTGCCGCCTTTCGCAAACGCCGTTGTGAGGATCGGCAGGAGGTCGGCGACCCCCAGCGCTGGTGGGGGTGAGGAAGGCTGGACCGTCAGGTCTGTCGTCGTCATGTAAGGTCAGGCAGGACGCGCAAAACACGCATCACTGTAGAGATATAACAACATATGCGCTGCACATGGCGACTCACCGCCGCTCATGTTCGGTTCGACGAGCGCGGTGCAGCGCCAGAATAGCCAGTGCATTCGCCATCAACGTGCTTGCCGGTCCCAGCGCCTGACCACGCAGCGTCTGAACGATGCTGGCGCCGACGAGCCCGACGAATGCGACTTCGAGCAGATCGAACGAGCCGTTCGATGCGCGCCGGATCATGCGATCAATCTGATCGATGCGCGCCGCCGCAGCGTTCAGCACCGGATTGGCTGCCGGCTGTAGCGCATCGATGTCGAACAACCCAAGAGCGACCGCATCGCGCCGCAGATCTTCGTCTGTGCCGCTGTAATGCAGCAGAATGCTGGCAGTCAGCGGATTGGCTTCAACATACGAGACCCGCTCGCATGCGGCGAGTTCCCGTTCGATGCGCGCGAAATAGGCAGTATCGCCTTTGTGCGCCGGGATGCGCAGGCGTACACGGTGTCCGGTGCGATGCGCTACATAACCGATGGGAAGCATATGAGTCACCTTACGACTCGATGCGCACATCTACCGGCGCCTGGTCGGTCGCACGCTGAGTCTGGAGTTCGACCTGCACCTCTGCTGCGATGTCGCTGAGCGTTTCGGCGAGCAGCGCTGCCATTTCGCGCCCGCGTTCATACCCAAGGATGGCGGCTTTGACCCCCTGCTTGAGGGCAGGACGGGCCAGCGGCGCCAGCAATGGCAACACATCGCGCGCAGCAAGGGTTGCGCCGACGCCAAGCGCAATACCGGTGAGGAGGCTTCGAGTGTCAGCCACAGTCGTCCCTCGATTCGGTGTTCCAGTGAGCGTGCCGATATTATAGCCGCGAACTGGATATTCCGACAAACGCTTACGGCGAATCGGCGGCAGACACGTCAAACAGGTGATCGATCACGCTCCGGTAACATTCGTAGCAGATCATATTCACCAGTTGCGGCGGCGGTTCGGAGAGATTCATCCGTTGAATGGCTTCCTCTACCTCGAACCATCCTTCACCAGGGACATACACCTTTTTGCACCAGCTGCACATCGATACAATATCGGGTGATCGTTCGCATCTGGCATCCAGGAGCGCCACATACTCACGCGCCTCCTCGTGCGTGATCCGGCTGTTGAAATCGACGCTTCCATCGGGGAGCGGCGCGATCTGCAATTCGACAACCCGTCGCGCGGTTGGCGAGTCGCACCGCATATTGACTGTAATCGTTTGCCCCCGGCGCACGCGACTCAGGATGAGGCGGTAGAGATGGCGCGTTTCCGGGTCGCTGATGAACTTCCAGAGTGGTCGGCTCCAGACATTGGCGGGGGTAAGGTGGGCGCCATCGTTTTCACGCGCGAAGGCAAGCCATTCGTCGTTGAAAAAAATAATGCGGTCGTGGTCGTCGATACGGTAGGCGAATGTACGAGGGGCAGGAAGGAGTTCCATTGGAAGCCTCTGCTATCCGGCAGAAATGCGCAGCGGAGGCTTGCGTGCAGTGCGCCTCCGTGGCGCGTATAAGGAGTCTGTTCGACCAACGCTTCAATCATATCATACGCTGTTACATATGCAAGGTTCAATTCGTCTTCTGGTATCATGCGAAATGACACTTCTTGACAACGAAGGAGCCATCCATGTCCGCTGCTTCCGCGCCCGTCCTGGGCAACCTGTATGCCGCACGGGCGAAGACGCTCGTCCCTGCTCAGATCTGGCCTGAGCACGAGGGCGACCTCATTTCGCTGGCGTATGGTTTTGCCGCGCCAGAATTGTTCCCCACCGACGATCTCCTGTCTGCGACTGCTGAAGTGCTGGCAGAAGACGCTGCCGAAGGGTTGAATTACGGTCCCACCTATCCCCGGCTGGTCGAGCTGGTGGCGAATCGCCTGCGCACTCAGGGAACCCCTGCCGAACCGGACAACGTCCTGATCGCCTACGGTTCCAGTCAGATTCTGGCGCTGCTGCCCCAGGTATTTATCGACCCCGGTGATGCGGTGATCGTCGAAGGACCGACATTTATGGGCGCGGTGAGGCACTTTGCGCTGGCAGGTGCGCACCTGATCACGGTCGATGTGGACGAGCAGGGGTTGAATGTCGATGCACTCGAAGCCACATTGCGCGATCTGGCGCGGCGTGGCCGGCGCCCCAAGTTCATCTACACGATCCCCACGTTTCATAACCCGGGCGGGACGCTCATGCCGCTGGAGCGACGGCAGCGGCTGGTGGCGCTGGCAAAAGAGTACGGCGTGCTGATCGTCGAAGACGATGCCTACGGCGATCTCTACTTCGACAACCCGCCGCCGTTGCGTCTCTCTGCGCTCGATCACGATGGATGGGTGTTGCAGGTCGGCACCTTCTCGAAAATCCTGGCGCCAGGGTTGCGCATGGGGTGGGCGTGTGGCAGCCACGAGGTCATTCAGCGCCTGGCCAGTTTCAAGGTCGAGGGATCGAGCGGTCCGTTCCTGACACGGGTCGTTGAGCGGTACTGCGCCGATGGACGCCTGGATCGCCACATTGCCGATCTGCGCGCTGCGTATCGGGCGCGGCGCGACCTGATGCTGGCAACCATTGCGCGCGAATGGTCGCCAGAGGTTCAGGTGGCAAAACCCGAAGGCGGCTTCTTTGTCTGGGCGCGTCTGCCGCAAGGTCTGAGCGCGACGGCATTGCTGTCCGAGGCGGAAAAGCACGGTGTGACATTCGTGCCGGGGACGCACTTCTATGCGAATGGGCAGGGGGATGATGCGTTCCGGCTTTCGTTCAGTTTTGTGCCGCTCCACCAGATCGAAGACGGGATTGCGCGGATTGGCGCCGCGCTGCGGGCGCTCTCTGAGCAGGCGAGCGACTGATAGTCTGAGGGACTGCTGACCGGGCGTACTCGTGCCTCTCAAGCAGGGCATTTGTGCGTCACACGTCCTATGCGGTCATGATACGGTTTGCCATCCTGCGGAAGGGTCACGACGTTTTGGACAGGGTTTGGGAACCAACCGCGTGAGCGTGCGGCAGGAGGGAGCGTAGCACACATCTGGTCTGGCCAGTAAAGAAATGAGAGTTCGTTTCGGCGACGGTCGCAAAGGGCGCAGCATGCTGCGCCCCTTTATCCGCCAACGCACGCTGAGATGCAGGGGATGGAAGGCGCCGCTCTTCTGCCATCGCGATCATCTATCCGGGGGAGGCATCGGTTCTCCTGCTGATGATTGGGGGGACAGCGATCCAGAATCTGACTTCGCCTTCAAAAACGCCTGACTGCGGCGCCAGATGACTCGCATGCTCCACCTGAGCGGGGACGCTGTCTCGCTCCGCCCGTGCGCCCGGCGAGCGGTTGAACCCTGGAGCCGATTTCGACCCATGGCTTTCCAACCGGCTCCAGCCGTGATTCACTGCGACTGTCTGTTCAGCCCCTTCAGCGCAAAGGCGCACTCATTTTCTCCCCTTCGTCCCCTGAACGGCTGGCAGCGCGCGGAGCCAGACCGGTGTCCGTTCCTTGAACAACAGGCGCGACGGCCGTCTCATGTTTCCGCCAGACAGCCATAATGACCATACCCAGCACGAGGACGACCGTCACAGCCAGACCGCCTTCAGGACCGAATGCGCCGCCGGTAAACCAGTCAGGACCGGTTTCCATCAGGTTGAACAGCGTTCCTGTGCCGGTATTCTGTCCGCTGACCGCCAGACCGAACAGGTTCCCCTGTGCCCAGTTCCAGACGGAGTGATAGGCGCAAATGCCCCACAATGACTCTTCACGGAGGGCGTACATGGCGGCAAATGCCCCGTACAGGATAAGATTGACCATGCCCAGTACCGTCAGGTTGGGGTTAAGACCGTGCATGATACCGAAGAAAAGTGACGAGAGCAGAATGCCCGCCAGGGGCCGGTAACGCGCGCTCAGAGTGGGAAGCATCCAGCCTCGCGTCAACACTTCTTCTGCTGCGCCCTGGATCAGCCATCCAGGGAAAAAAATGAGTAACACGCCACCCAGTGCTGCCAGTCCTGTGTGTGCAGGGTCGCTTGCTTCAATGCTGATGTAGCCAAAGAGCGCCATCAACCCGACCACCCCGCCGAAGGAGAGCAGACCAATGATCAGACCGCGCACATACTGGCGAAGCGCATGCTTGCGCTCAAAACCTAACGTCGAGAAGGGACGCTTTTCATAGAACCGCACCCACAGCCAGACGAGCAGGATCATCCCGCCGAAAGAGGAAGCCAGAAGCAACCCCTCCAGTAATCCCGATATGAGAGGCGGAGGTTGTGCAGATGCGTCGCTCCAGGGGAAACCGAACAAGGCAAACTGTACCAGCATCACCGGAAAACCGGCGAGCATCGATGCGAATGTGATCACCACACCCAGCAGAAGAACCCCCCACCACGCCGTGAGACGCCTGCCCTGGAGCGCCATGTCGTAGAGCCGATTGTTCATCATCCAGTTCAACATTGTCGCCTCGCTTTAAGATGTAGTTCGATATGTGTCCCGAAAGGTGAGCTATGCGCTATCGATGGTTTGAAGCGTGATCTACGCCTCCTGTGGTTCAATCAGCGGATGCGCTATCACAAACATACGGCGTTTGACCCGTCCTTCAGCGGGAGCGTTGGACTCCAGTCCGCGCAGAATGGCATAGATCGCTTCGCGCGCCTGCACGAACTCCTGTTCAGTAGCGTAGAACACATGGTCGCGAGCTGCGATGTTCTCCAGATCCGACTTCCCCTGTTCCAATACGTAGCGCGCCAGGTCTTGAGCCGTACCAGAGCCGTACAGCTGCACATGATCGGCAAACTGTCTCAGTCCCTCAGGTGTATCGAGATCGGTTGGATCGATCAACCCCGCAGCTGCCACGTAGAAGCGCTCCTCGATGCCGTTGACGTGACGGACGCGTGCAATCTCGATCACACCAGCGTCCAGCATCTGGCGAATGTGCCGGTAGAGCGACGGCTTGGGAACACCGGGCAGGCGTTGCGCCAGCTGATTGATCGACAGTTCAACACCGTTGAGCGCCTGAAAAATCCGCATTCGTATCGGATGGTTGACAATAGCAAAGTTCTTGAGTGGCATAGCGAGTGCTGCTCAATCCAACAATATCAAAAATGATATCGTTGTCAAAAATGATAACAAAAGAGGCGTAAAACGTCAAGCCCTTCGGCGTTGTTCCCTATGCCCGGCTTTACGGGGTGGCAGGTTGTTCTGTATCTCAAGTTGCGCTATCATTCCGGCGATCTCATAAGTGTTGCCGGTATGGAACGAAACTGAGGCGATGCTGCTGTGTGTTGTCTGCCTCAGTTGTTCTGAGGAGAAACGCCTTGGAACCAACCGAACGCGATCCCTGGGGCGACCGGTTCAGCGCCGAAGAACGGGCGCTTCTGGCTCCGTTCGTGACCGATGTCGATGCGCCGGTGTTCGGTCTGCGCAACCTGCCCGATGTGGTGCGGGGAGCGCTCTTTTCGCGCTACAGTCGCTCCGATAAGAGTCTGCGGCGCATTCTGCTCGATGAGTTCATTCAGGCGCCCGAGGCGGACTTTCAGTCGATCGTGGCGCTCAGCGCCGACGCTGCTGCGCATCAGATCGTCGCCGTGCATCGCGCCGAGGCGTTCTATGAGCGCGTGTTGATCGGCTATGGCGATGACTCGGTGGCGGAACTCGGCGGCGCTCATGTCGCCTGTGAGGGGGTCAGCAATATTGCCGCGAAAGCGCTTGAAGACAGCCGGATCGGGATCAGTCCGCTTGAGAAGTCAACCCGCTATGTGGCGTTCAATCGCAAGGTCGAGGGACGCTACCGCTATCTGCGCGAACCGACGATCATGGCGTCGCGTCACGCCGTTGCATACGAAACGGCAATGGATGCGCTGTTCGATACCTATTCGGCGCTGATCGAACCGGTGCTCGCCGCCGTTCGCGCGCATACGCCGCCTGAAGAGGGGATTTCCGAACGCGCCTATGCCAGCGCGACGCGCGCCAAGACCTTCGATCTGTTGCGCGGATTGTTGCCGATGGCGACACTGACCAATGTCGGGCTGTTTGGCAATGGTCGCGCCTTCGAGTATCTTTTGACGAAATTGTATGCCTCGCCGCTGGCGGAACTCCAGTCGCTGGCGGTTGCATTGCAGCGCGCGCTGGATGATCAGATTCCTTCGTTCGTCAGGCGGGCAAAGAGTGAGCGCGGCAAAGCATATCAGGCGTATCTGCGCGACACGCGCCAGGAGGCGCAGTCGCTGGCGGAGTCGATCGCATTGCGGGTGCGCGCGATCGTTCCGCCTGTCGCCGACGCTATGCCGGTAACGCTTGTATCGTTCGATCCCGATGCCGAAGCGCGGGTGGTGGCAGCCATTCTTTACCCGCATCTCAATGTGCCGCTGGCGGAAGCGCGCGCCATAGCAGATGCCATAAGCGCCGACGAACGCGCCAGCCTGATCCGGGCATATGCCGGCAGACGCGGGAGTCGCTTCCATCGTCCGGGTCGAGCGTTCGAGGAGGCGCGCTATACCTTCGACCTGATGGCAGACATTGGCGCCTACCGCGATCTCCAGCGCCACCGGATGTTGACCCAGGAACGGCAGCGGTTTGGCGTCGATCACGGGTATATCGTTCCGCCAGAGATCGACGCATATGGGGCAGGGGCGCCGTTCCGCACCGCGCTGGAACAGGCTGGCGCCTGTGTTGCCGCGATTGCCGCCGATCTGCCCGATGAAGCGCAGTATGCTGTGCCGTTCGCGTACCGCGTGCGCTGGCGCGTGACCCTCAACCTGCGCGAGGCGTACCATCTGTGTGAGTTGCGCAGCGCACCGCAGGGGCACCCCGGCTATCGGCAGATTGCGCAGGAGATGTATCGCCGGATTGCCGCCGTGCATCCGGTGCTGGCGGAAGGAATGCGGTTCGTCGATATGAGCGACTATGCGCTCGAACGTCTCGACGCAGAACGCCGCCTTGACGAGAAACGGCGGAAACTGGAGCAGGGTTGATAAGTCCATGGAACAGCTCCCCCTTGTCCCCCCCGCTTGCATTCAAGGGCGGACAGAACGTTTGTGTCTTGTTGCGATCTCCCGCATTCCGCCGCGCTGCATCTCCCCGCCAACAGCATCCGAATGGATGCAGCGCGGCGTCCGATACGGGCGCCGGCGGGGACGTGGTGATGCCGCTGTTCCGCCGACCAGGTTGTGCCATCACGGTCGATCAGGTTCCAGCGGATGGCCGTGCGGTCGTTTTGCCACAACCGCTGCCAAAACGCCTCGCGCCCGAGCGTGAACCGACTCTGGCGACTCCGCCACGATTGACGACGATGCATCCGGGAGGTCCGCGCACGTTCGGTTGCTACGGCGTTGGTTCCCGGCACGAGGGTGATCAGGGTGGCGAACGCCAATCCAAGGAGGAGGCGCTCCTGATGCGTCAGATCGCGAGCGTGAGAGTACAGTGCTGTTTGAGTCCGAAACGCCGCCTGGCTTTCGCGTCCGCGTGACCCGTGCGTACTGGGATCTGATTACCACAGTCAAGCATCCTGTCATGGCTGGGCTCGAATCAGCGGTACAGAGGGGGCTGGAAGAACCGGGGGAAATTCGGCGGAGTCGGAGCGACCCTGCTGTATACCTTTTCTATGGGGCTGCGGGGCGGCGGTGGATTTGTGCCGTAGCGAAGCGATTGAATGGCGATGGCTTCTTGATTACTGCCTATCCGATGCTTTTGAAACAGTGGCCGTCTGAGCGCCCTGCAGCCCAACACGCGCGTGCAGCGGACGCGGCTGCCATCCCGCCGGCAACAAGCGCCGGTGGATGGAAAGGTCCGTACTGCATTGCACAACAGCGCATCCCACTCGCCGCGCCGCTGATGCTGAGCGTTGAGTCTCAGGACAAGCGACGGCGATCAGCGCTCGTCGTCGAGCAGGCTGCGCACCCCTCGCCCGCCACGGTTGCGCACGTGGGTGGAGATCATGGTTGTTTTCACATCCTTGTGACCGCGAAGCTCCTGGATGGTGCGGATATCGCAGCCGTCTTCCCGCAGATGGGTCGCAACGCTATGGCGGAAGGTGTGACAGCCGGCGTGTCTGGTGATTCCCGCCGCGCGGATGGCGGCATGGACCGCGCGCTGGCGGCTGCTCTCGTGCAGATGGTGGCGGCGCGGCGCACCTGTGGCCGGATCGAGCGAGTCACGGCTCGCCGGAAAGACGAACTGCCAGGCCCATTCCCGATTGGCGTTGGGATACTTCCGCTCCAGGGCATAGGGGAGCGCAACCGCACCGGCACCGCGCGCCAGTTCGCGGGCGTGGGCCTGTGCGCCGAGCACAAGGTGGGCCTGGAGCGGCTCAACCAGCGTCAGCGGCAGCATCGTCACGCGATCCTGCTCGCCCGTGCTGTCACGGATCGTCAGCTGACGGCGCGTGACGTCGCGATCCTTCACCGCAGGCGCAGGCACTCGAGCAGGCGCAGGCCGCTGCCATCGAGCAGCCGGGCTGTGAGCAGGTGCGGACCGTGCAGGTGGGCCAGCACCGCCTGCCCCTCGGCGCGGGTAACGACGGCCGGCAAGCGCCGTGGCGTGCTGACCGCCCGCGCGCCCCGGCGCCGCAACCGGGAGCTCCAGGACGGAGCGATAGAGGAAGAGGATGGCGCTGCGCGCCTGGTTCTGCGTCGATGCCGCGACGTGTTGCTCGGTGGCGAGGCGGATCAGAAAGGCCGCGCTTTCCGGGCGGCCCATGTCGCGCGGATGGCGCTTCTGGTGGAACAGGATGAAGCGGCGC
>FWWM01008951.1_pt1 | contig 18836 bp, 12 predicted proteins | sample 2228351 | NCBI WGS metagenome assembly FWWM01 (sample SAMEA103939774, study PRJEB20133) | metagenome
GGGAAATCGTACTTCGACAGAAGCTCGCGGATCTCCATCTCGACCAGCTCGAGCAGCTCGGCGTCGTCGACGAGATCGACCTTGTTCATGAACACCACCAGCGCCGGAACGCCGACCTGGCGCGCCAGCAGGATGTGCTCGCGCGTCTGCGGCATCGGGCCGTCCGCCGCCGACACAACCAGGATCGCGCCGTCCATCTGCGCCGCGCCCGTGATCATGTTCTTCACATAGTCGGCGTGGCCGGGGCAGTCGACGTGGGCATAGTGACGGTTCGGCGTCTCGTACTCGACGTGAGCCGTCGAGATCGTGATGCCGCGCGCCTTCTCCTCCGGAGCCTTGTCGATCTGGTCATAGGCCGTGAACGACGCGCCGCCCGACTCCGCAAGCACCTTCGTGATCGCAGCCGTCAATGACGTCTTGCCATGGTCGACGTGACCAATCGTTCCAATGTTGCAGTGCGGCTTCGTGCGAGCGAATTTCTCTTTGGCCATCGTAGCCTCCGTCAATCAATCGTTGTTGCGTGTCAGCAGGTCGTGCGATCAGGCGTACTTGGCCTGGACCTCGGCGGCGACCGCCGACGGGACCTGCTCGTAGTGGTCGAACTGCATGGTGTAGTTGGCGCGGCCCTGCGAAAACGAGCGGAGCTGGTTCACGTAGCCGAACATGTTGGCCAGCGGCACCATCGCATTGATGACGACCGCGTTGCCGCGCATGTCCTGGCCCTGGATCTGGCCGCGACGCGAATTCAGGTCGCCGATGACCGAACCGGTATAGTCCTCCGGGGTCACGACCTCGACCTTCATGATCGGCTCGAGCAGCACCGAGCCGCCCTTCTGCAGACCTTCGCGAAGACCGGCGCGCGAGGCGATTTCGAAGGCCAGAGCCGACGAGTCGACCTCGTGGAAGGCGCCGTCGACCAGCGAGACCTTGACGTCCACGACCGGGAAGCCGGCGAGCACGCCCGACGAGATGACCGACTGCAGGCCCTTCTCGACGCCGGGGATGTACTCCTTCGGCACCGCGCCGCCGATGATCTTCGACTCGAACTCGAAGCCCTTGCCGGTCTCGTTCGGCTCGACCACCAGCTTGACGCGGGCGAACTGGCCGGTACCGCCGGTCTGCTTCTTGTGGGTGTAGTCGATCTCGGCCTTCTTGGTGATCGTCTCGCGATAGGCCACCTGCGGAGCGCCGATATTGGCGTCCACCTTGTAGGTCCGGCGCAGGATATCGACCTTGATGTCGAGATGGAGCTCGCCCATGCCCTTCAGGATGGTCTGGCCGCTCTCCTGGTCCGTCGAGACGCGGAACGAGGGATCCTCGTTGGCCAGCTTCGACAGGGCGAGACCCAGCTTCTCCTGGTCGGCCTTGGACTTCGGCTCGATCGCGATCGTGATGACCGGCTCGGGGAACTCCATGCGCTCCAGGATGACCGCATTGGCGGGATCGCACAGCGTATCGCCGGTGCGGACGTCCTTCAGGCCGGCCAGGGCGACGATGTCACCGGCATAGGCCTCCTTGATGTCCTCGCGGTTGTTCGCGTGCATCAGCAGCATGCGGCCGACGCGCTCCTTCTTGTCGCGCGTCGAGTTGATCACGCCCTGGCCGGCCTCGACCTTGCCCGAATAGACGCGGCAGAAGGTGATGGTGCCGACGAAGGGGTCGTCCATGATCTTGAAGGCGAGCATGGAGAACGGATCTTCGTCCGACGGCTTGCGGGTGGTCGGCTCTTCCGTCTTGAAGTCGATGCCTTCGACCGCGCCGCGATCGATCGGCGACGGCAGGAAGTCGACGACGGCGTCGAGCAGGGGCTGAACGCCCTTGTTCTTGAAGGCCGAGCCGCAGAGCACCGGGTGGAAGGCGCGGCGCTGCACGGCGGTGCGCACGAGCTTGCGCAGCGTGTCGGCGTCCGGCTCCGTGCCCTCGAGATAGGCCTCCATCGCGGCGTCGTCCATCTCGACGGCGGCCTCGACCAGCTTCGAGCGATACTCGGCAGCCTTGTCGGCGAGATCGGCCGGGATCTCCTGCTCGGAGAAGGAGGCGCCGAGCGCCTCGCCGTCCCAGACGATCGCCTTCATCTTGATGAGGTCGATCACACCGGCGAAGTTCGACTCCGAACCGATCGGGATCTGCAGGCAGACCGGCTTGCCGGCGACGCGGTCGATGATGTCCTGGACGCAGCGATAGAAATCGGCGCCGATCTTGTCCATCTTGTTAACGAAGACGACGCGCGGAACGTCGTACTTGTCGGCCTGGCGCCAGACGGTCTCGGTCTGGGGCTCGACGCCCTGGTTGCCGTCCAGCACGCAGACGGCGCCGTCGAGCACGCGCAGCGAACGCTCGACCTCGATGGTGAAGTCGACGTGGCCGGGGGTGTCGATGATGTTCAGGCGCATGTCGCGCCAGAAGCAGGTCGTCGCGGCGGAGGTGATCGTGATGCCACGCTCCTGCTCCTGCGTCATCCAGTCCATGGTCGCGGCGCCGTCATGGACTTCGCCGATCTTATGCGACTTGCCCGTATAGAACAGGATGCGCTCGGTCGTCGTCGTCTTGCCCGCATCGATGTGGGCCATGATGCCGAAGTTGCGGTAGCGGTCGATGGGATGAGAGCGGGCCATGGGAATGCTTTCGTCTTGCCGGGGGTTGCCGACGCTTACCAGCGATAGTGCGAGAAGGCGCGGTTGGCTTCCGCCATCCGGTGCGTGTCTTCGCGCTTCTTGACCGCGTTGCCGCGGTTGCTGGCCGCGTCCATCAGCTCCGAAGAGAGACGCTCGACCATCGTCTTGTCGTTGCGGCCGCGGGCGGCCGAGATCAGCCAGCGGATCGCCAGCGCCTGACGGCGCTCGGCGCGAACCTCGACCGGAACCTGATAGGTCGCACCGCCGACGCGGCGGGACCGGACCTCGATCGCCGGAGCGACGTTCTCGAGCGCGCTCTTGAAGACGGCGAGCGGATCGCTCTTCATCTTGGCCTCGATGATGTCGAAGGCGCCGTAGACGATCCGCTCGGCGGTCGACTTCTTGCCCTCGTACATGACCGAGTTCATGAACTTCGTCACGACGACGTCGTGGAACTTCGGATCGGGAATGATCTCGCGCTTTTCGGCGCTATGGCGGCGGGACATCGTCTAGTCTCCGGTCAAATCTTCAACGCTGCGAACCGGCCGGGCGCAGGCCTGGCCGATCGGGCAGAACTCACTTCGGACGCTTGGCGCCGTACTTCGAACGACGCTGCTTGCGGTTCTTGACGCCCTGGGTGTCGAGCACGCCGCGCAGGATGTGGTAGCGCACGCCGGGAAGGTCCTTCACGCGGCCGCCGCGGATCATCACCACGGAGTGCTCCTGAAGGTTGTGGCCCTCGCCCGGGATGTAGCCGATCACCTCGAAGCCGTTGGTCAGGCGCACCTTGGCGACCTTGCGGAGCGCCGAGTTCGGCTTCTTCGGGGTCGTCGTATAGACGCGCGTGCAGACGCCGCGCTTCTGCGGGCAGGCCTCGAGCGCCGGAGCGGTGTTGCGCGCCTTGACCGGCGAACGCGGCTTGCGAATGAGCTGGCTGATTGTCGGCATTCTGGCCTCTCGCTCCCACTGAGCGTTTGGAAATCGCTAAATCCGTTCTCCAGGCCGGCCGTTGCCATGACACAAACGAAGCCGCGCCATCGGCTCCCGGCAGGGAGGCCTCAGGCGCGTTCGCCAGCAGAGGAACACGGATCGCTCCGCGTTCATGCGTCTTGCCATGTCGTCAATCGACGCTGGAATTCCGGTGGAGTTTCGGTCGCGAAATTCGCCAGCAACAGAGGCTAAGGCGACATACGTGTCCGACAACCACCGACAGTGGCGCGCTTATGACTCGGGCATGGATTCGCGTCAAGCCCGATTATCGCGAAACCTGCGCCGGAGGCGGCTTTCACCCAGGATCGACCCGGCTGTGACGGTCTCGGAGCGCCCGCGTGGCGTCATCGAGAGCGGCCGAGGCTAGCGCGGCGGCCGTGCGGCTGACAAGCCCTGCCCGCGCGGCGATCCCCAGCACCATGAAAAAGGGCCGCCCCGAAGGACGGCCCTGATTCTTGCCGTGGCTGTTGCGGTGTTCCGCGGAAGAGATTCCGCGGAAGCGCAGATCACTCCGCCGCGGGCAGAGCCGCTTCGACCGCCTTGGCCGCGGAGGCCGCGGCCTTGGCCGCCGCATCCGCCTTCTGGCCGACGATGAGATCGTCGCGGCGCGTCGCCACCTGCTTGATGCGGGCGACCTGGGCGCCGGTGCCGGCCGGGATCAGCGAGCCGACGATGACGTTCTCCTTGAGGCCTTCCAGCGTGTCGTACTTGCCGTTGACCGCCGCCTCGGTGAGGACGCGGGTGGTCTCCTGGAAGGACGCCGCCGAGATGAAGGAGCGGGTCTGCAGGCTCGCCTTGGTGATGCCGAGCAGCACGGGGACGCCGGATGCGGGCTTCTTGCCCTCCTCCGCCATCTTCGCGTTGATCTCCTGCAGCTCGATCCGGTCGACCTGATCGCCGGTCAGGATGTCGGTGTCGCCGCCATCCGTGATCTCGACCTTCTGCAGCATCTGCCGGACGATGACCTCGATGTGCTTGTCGTTGATGCCGACGCCCTGGAGGCGATAGACCTCCTGGATCTCGTTCACCAGATAAGCCGCCAGCTCCTCGACGCCCTTGATCGCCAGGATGTCGTGCGGGGCCGGGTTGCCGTCGAGGATGTAGTCGCCCGTCTCCACCACGTCGCCGTCCTGGAGATGGATGTGCTTGCCCTTCGGGATCAGATACTCGAGCACCTCGGAGCCGTCATGCGGAGTGAGCGTGACGCGCCGCTTGTTCTTGTAGTCCTTCCCGAAGCCGATGACGCCGGACTTCTCGGCGATGATCGCCGCATCCTTCGGACGCCGCGCCTCGAACAGCTCCGCCACCCGCGGCAGACCGCCGGTGATGTCGCGGGTCTTGGCCGAGTCGGTCGAGACGCGGGCCAGCACGTCACCGGCCTTGATCGTGGCACCCGGCTCCACCGAGATGATGCCTTCGACCGGCAGGATGTAGCGGGCCTCGCCGCCGCGCGGCAGCTTCGCGACCTTCCCGTCGGGACCGAGCACCGTCAGCGCCGGACGGAGGTCCGACGTACGGGCCGAGCCGCGCCAGTCGATGACGACGCGCTTGGAGATGCCGGTCGCTTCGTCCGTCGTCTCGGTGATCGACATGCCGTCGACCAGGTCCTCGAAGCCGACGGTGCCGTCGACCTCGGCCAGGATCGGGCGGGAATAGGGATCCCACTCGATCAGGCGCTGGCCGCGCTTGACCTTGTCGCCCTCGTCGACCCGCAGCTTCGAGCCGAACTGGACGCGATGGACCGCGCGCTCGGCGCCGTCCGGCCCGACGATGACGATGGCGATGTTGCGCGCCATCGCGATCAGGTCGCCATCCGAGTTCCGCGCGACGTTGCGGTTGCGCATCTTGACCGTGCCTTCGAAGTTCGACTCGACGAAGGACTGGTCGGCGATGGTGGCCGCGCCGCCGATGTGGAAGGTGCGCATGGTGAGCTGGGTACCCGGCTCGCCGATCGACTGCGCGGCGATGACGCCGACGGCCTCGCCCATGTTGACCGGCGTGCCGCGAGCGAGGTCGCGGCCATAGCAGGTCGCGCAGACGCCGTTCTTGGTCTCGCAGGTCAGCACCGAGCGGATCTTCACCTCCTGGATGCCGGCGGCGTTGATCTTCTCGATATGGCCCTCGTCGATCATCGTGCCCTTGGCGACGAGGACGTTGCCGTCGATATCCGTCACGTCCTCGGCCGCGGAGCGACCCAGGATGCGGATGCCGAGCGAGGCGACGACCTGGCCCGCATCGATGATGGCGCGCATCTTGATGCCGTTATCCGAGCCGCAATCCGTCTCGGAGATGATGGCATCCTGCGCCACGTCGACGAGACGGCGGGTGAGGTAACCCGAATTCGCCGTCTTGAGCGCGGTGTCGGCCAGACCCTTGCGGGCGCCGTGCGTCGAGTTGAAGTACTCGAGCACGTCCAGGCCTTCCTTGAAGTTCGAGATGATGGGCGATTCGATGATCTCGCCCGACGGCTTGGCCATCAGGCCGCGCATCGCCGCGAGCTGCTTCATCTGCGCCGGCGAACCGCGCGCCCCCGAATGGCTCATCATGTAGATCGAGTTGATCGGCTTGTCGCGGCCGTGCTCGTCCTTCTTCACGGTGGAGATGCGGGCCATCATCTCCTGGGCGAGCTTGTCGGAGCACTTCGCCCAGGCGTCGACGACCTTGTTGTACTTCTCGCCCTGGGTGATCAGGCCGTCCTGGTACTGCTGCTCGTAATCCTTGGCGAGCGCGCGGGTCGTGTCGACGATCTCCCACTTGTTCTCCGGCACGACCATGTCGTCCTTGCCGAAGGAGATGCCCGCCTTGAAGGCGTGGGTGAAGCCGAGCGACATGATGCGGTCGCAGAAGATCACCGACTCCTTCTGGCCGCAGCCGCGGTAGACGGCGTCGATCATCCCCTGGATTTCCTTCTTGGTCATCAGCTTGTTGATGACGTCGAAGGTCATGGCCGGGTGCTTCGGCAGCGCGGTCGAGAGGATCACGCGGCCGGGCGTGGTGTCGTAGATCTTGGTGTAGGGCTTGCCGTCCTGGCCGATGCCGGTCCAGCGGTATTTGATCTTCGAATGCAGCGTCACGACCTTCTCGTGCAGCGCGTATTCGAGTTCGCCGAAGTCACCGAAGATCTTGCCCTGGCCCGGCTCGCCGTCCGAGACGATCGAGAGGTAGTAGAGCCCGAGCACGATGTCCTGCGACGGCACGATGATCGGCAGGCCGTTCGCCGGATGCAGGATGTTGTTGGTCGACATCATCAGGACGCGCGCTTCCAGCTGCGCCTCGAGCGACAGCGGGACGTGCACGGCCATCTGGTCGCCGTCGAAGTCGGCGTTGAAGGCGGCGCAGACCAGCGGGTGCAGCTGGATCGCCTTGCCCTCGATCAGCGTCGGCTCGAAGGCCTGGATGCCGAGGCGGTGCAGCGTCGGCGCGCGGTTCAGCATCACCGGATGTTCGCGGATGACCTCGTCCAGGATGTCCCAGACCTCGGGCTTCTCCTTCTCGACGAGCTTCTTGGCCTGCTTGACCGTGGTCGAGTAGCCCTTCGCGTCGAGGCGCGCATAGATGAACGGCTTGAACAGCTCGAGCGCCATCTTCTTCGGCAGGCCGCACTGGTGCAGCTTGAGCTCCGGACCGACGACGATGACCGAGCGGCCCGAATAGTCGACGCGCTTGCCGAGCAGGTTCTGGCGGAAGCGGCCCTGTTTGCCCTTCAGCATGTCGGCGAGCGACTTCAGCGGGCGCTTGTTGGCACCCGTGATGACGCGGCCGCGACGGCCGTTGTCGAACAGCGCATCGACCGACTCCTGCAGCATCCGCTTCTCGTTGCGGATGATGATGTCCGGCGCGCGCAGCTCGATCAGCCGCTTCAGGCGGTTGTTGCGGTTGATGACGCGCCGATAGAGGTCGTTCAGGTCCGAGGTCGCGAAGCGGCCGCCGTCGAGCGGCACCAGCGGGCGCAGATCCGGCGGGATCACCGGGATGATGGTCATGACCATCCATTCCGGCTTGTTGCCCGACTGCTGGAACGCCTCGATGATCTTGAGGCGCTTCATCAGCTTCTTCGGCTTCAGCTCCGACGTCGTCGTCGCGATCTCATGCTTGAGATCGGCGTTGATCTGGTCGAGGTCGAGCGCGCGCAGCATCTCGCGGATCGCTTCCGCGCCGATCATGGCGGTGAAGGTGTCCGCGCCGTACTCCTCCTGAGCGCGCACATACTCCTCTTCCGAGAGCAGCTGGCGGTCCTTGAGCGGGGTCAGGCCCGGCTCGATGACCACATAGGACTCGAAATAGAGGATGCGCTCCAGGTCCTTGAGCGGCATGTCCATGAGCAGGCCGATGCGCGAAGGCAGCGACTTCAGGAACCAGATATGCGCGACCGGGGCGGCCAGCTCGATATGGCCCATGCGCTCGCGCCGGACCCGGGCGAGCGTGACTTCCACGCCGCACTTCTCGCAGATGACGCCCTTGAACTTCATGCGCTTGTACTTGCCGCACAGGCACTCGTAGTCCTTGATCGGCCCGAAGATGCGGGCGCAGAACAGGCCGTCACGCTCCGGCTTGAACGTCCGGTAGTTGATGGTCTCCGGCTTTTTGATCTCGCCATAGGACCAGGACAGGATCTTCTCGGGCGACGCGATCGAGATCTTGATCGCGTCGAACGCCTGCTGCACCGGCTGCTGGCCGAAAAGGTTCATGACCTCTTGCTTCATCGCCCATCTCCTGCCGCCGGCGGGGGTGAAAACCGCCCTGCCCGGCTTTGATCATCATCCGCCTGCGGCGTGAGTGCCACAGGCCTTGTTTCGGTCGGTCGGCGCGGCCCGGGGCCGCGCCCAGCGGCTCACTCGGCCGCTTCGGCCGGCGGCAACTCGCCCGGCTTCACCTTGTTGCTGACCAGCTCGACGTTGAGGCCGAGCGAGCGCATTTCCTTGACGAGAACGTTGAAGCTCTCGGGGATGCCCGCCTCGAAGTTGTCCTCGCCGCGCACGATCGACTCGTAGACCTTGGTGCGGCCCGCGACGTCATCCGACTTCACCGTCAGCATCTCCTGCAGCGTATAGGCGGCGCCATAGGCCTCGAGCGCCCACACCTCCATCTCGCCGAAGCGCTGGCCGCCGAACTGCGCCTTGCCGCCCAGCGGCTGCTGGGTGACGAGCGAATACGGGCCGATCGAACGCGCATGGATCTTGTCGTCGACCAGGTGGTGCAGCTTCAGCATGTAGATGTAGCCGACGGTGACCTTGCGATCGAAGGGCTCGCCGGTGCGCCCGTCATAGAGCGTCGACTGGCCCGAGGAATGCAGCCCCGCCTGCTCGAGCAGACGCTCGATATCGGCCTCCTTGGCGCCGTTGAACACCGGCGTCGCGATCGGAACGCCGCGGCGCAGGTTCTGGCCCATCTCGACCAGCTCGTTCTCGTCCATCGAGGCGATGATCTCGTTGTCCTCGTAGACGGCATCGAACGAAGCCCGCAGCGCCTTGATGTCGTGGCCCTTGCGGTAGGCGTCGAGCGCCGCGCCGATCTGCTTGCCAAGACCGGCAGCAGCCCAGCCCAGATGGGTCTCCAGGATCTGCCCGACATTCATGCGCGAGGGCACGCCGAGCGGGTTCAGCACGATGTCGGCATGGGTGCCGTCCTCGAGGAACGGCATGTCCTCCACCGGCACGATGCGCGAGACCACGCCCTTGTTGCCGTGGCGGCCGGCCATCTTGTCGCCCGGCTGGATCTTGCGCTTCACCGCGACGAAGACCTTGACCATCTTCATCACGCCGGGCGGCAGCTCGTCGCCGCGCTGCAGCTTTTCGACCTTGTCGAGGAAGCGCTGCTCGAGGCGCTTCTTCGACTCGTCGTACTGCTTCCGCATCGCCTCGATTTCGGTCATCAGGGCGTCGTCGGCCGTGGCGAACAGCCACCACTGCGAACGCGGGAACTCGGACATGCCCTCGCGGGTGATGACCGTGTCCTTCTTGAAGCCCTTCGGACCGGCGAGACCGACCTTGCCGGTCAGGATGTCGGCCAGACGCGCGAAGGTGTTGCGGTCCAGGATCGCCTGCTCGTCGTCGCGGTCCTTGGCGAGACGCTCGATCTCCTCGCGCTCGATCGCCTGGGCGCGCTCGTCTTTGTCGACGCCATGGCGGTTGAACACGCGCACCTCGACGATCGTGCCCTGCACGCCCGGCGGCACCCGCAGCGAGGTGTCGCGCACGTCGGAGGCCTTCTCGCCGAAGATGGCGCGCAGCAGCTTCTCTTCCGGCGTCATCGGGCTTTCGCCCTTCGGCGTGATCTTGCCGACGAGGATGTCGCCCGCCGCCACTTCGGCGCCGATATACACGATGCCGGCTTCGTCGAGATTCTTCAGCGCCTCTTCCGAAACGTTCGGAATGTCGCGCGTGATCTCCTCCGGACCCAGCTTGGTGTCGCGGGCCATGACCTCGAACTCCTCGATATGGATCGAGGTGAAGACGTCTTCCGAGACGATCTTCTCCGAGAGCAGGATCGAGTCCTCGAAGTTGTAGCCGTTCCACGGCATGAACGCGACGAGCACGTTGCGGCCGAGCGCGAGCTCGCCGAACTCGGTCGACGGGCCGTCCGCGACGATGTCACCCTTCTTGATGACGTCGCCGACGCGCACTAGCGGCCGCTGCGTGATGCAGGTCGACTGGTTGGAACGCTGGAACTTCTGCAGCCGGTAGATGTCGACGCCCGGCTTCGTCGGATCCATCTCGTCCGAAGCGCGGATGACGATACGCGTCGCATCGACCTGGTCGACGATCCCGGCGCGGCGGGCCGCAATCGCGGCGCCAGAGTCACGCGCGACGACCGCTTCCATGCCGGTGCCGACGAAGGGCGCATCGGCGCGAACCAGCGGCACCGCCTGGCGCTGCATGTTCGAGCCCATCAGCGCGCGGTTGGCGTCGTCGTTCTCGAGGAACGGGATCAGCGCCGCGGCGACCGAGACGAGCTGCTTCGGCGAGACGTCCTGGAAGTCGACCTTGTCGACGGGGGTCACGATGACCTCGCCGGCGCGGCGGCAGACGATCAGGTCGTCCGTCAGGCGACCATCCTTGTCGACGGCGGCATTGGCCTGGGCGACGTTGTACTTCGCCTCCTCCATCGCCGAGAGATAGATGATCTCGTCGGTCTGGCGGCCGTCGCGGATGCGGCGATAGGGGCTCTCGATGAAGCCGTACTTGTTCACCCGCGCGAAGGTGGCGAGCGAGTTGATCAGGCCGATATTCGGGCCTTCCGGCGTCTCGATCGGGCAGATGCGGCCGTAATGCGTCGGGTGCACGTCGCGCACTTCGAAGCCGGCGCGCTCGCGGGTCAGACCACCCGGGCCAAGCGCCGAAAGACGACGCTTGTGCGTGACTTCCGAGAGCGGGTTTGTCTGGTCCATGAACTGCGAGAGCTGCGAGGAGCCGAAGAACTCGCGCACGGCGGCAGCCGCCGGCTTGGCGTTGATCAGGTCCTGCGGCATCACCGTGTCGATGTCGACCGAGGACATGCGCTCCTTGATCGCGCGCTCCATGCGCAGCAGGCCGAGGCGGTACTGGTTCTCCATCAGCTCGCCGACCGAGCGCACCCGGCGGTTGCCGAGATGGTCGATGTCGTCGATCTCGCCCTTGCCGTCGCGCAGGTCGACCAGCGCCTTGACGACCGCGAAGATGTCCTCCTTGCGCAGGATGCGCACGGTGTCCTCGGCGTCGAGGTCGAGGCGCATGTTCATCTTGACGCGGCCGACGGCCGACAGGTCGTAACGCTCCGCGTCGAAGAACAGCGACTGGAACATGTTCTCGGCGGTCTCGAGCGTCGGCGGCTCGCCCGGGCGCATCACGCGGTAGATGTCGAACAGCGCCTCTTCGCGGCGCGAGTTCTTGTCCACGGCGAGCGTGTTGCGGATGTAGGGACCGACCGTGATGTGGTCGATGTCGAGCACCGGGATCTCGGTATAGCCCTTGTTGATCAGCTCGACGAGATTGCCCTTGGCCTCGCCGGTCTTGGCGTCGACCGACATGGTCAGCTCTTCGCCGGCCTCGGCATGGACTTCGCCGGTCTGGAAGTCGACCAGATCCTCGGCGATGTACTGGCCGACGAGGTCCTCGTCGGTCGCGCGCAGGAACTTCAGCCCCTTCTCGGCGAGCTGACGGGCGGTGCGGGCGACGAGCTTCTTGCCGGCCTCGACCACGACCTCGCCGGTGTCGGCGTCGATCAGGTCGACGGTCGCCTTGAAGCCCTTCATGCGCTCCGCATCATAGGGAACGCGCCAGCCCTTGGCGTCGCGGGTGTAGGTGATCGTGTTGTAGAAGCGGCTGAGGATCTCCTCGCCGTCCATGCCGAGCGCGAACAGCAGCGACGTGACGGGGATCTTCCGCTTCCGGTCGATGCGCGCATAGACGATATCCTTGGCGTCGAACTCGATGTCGAGCCAGGAGCCGCGATAGGGGATGATGCGCGCGGCGAAGAGCAGCTTGCCCGAGGAATGGGTCTTGCCCTTGTCGTGGTCGAAGAACACGCCCGGCGAACGGTGCATCTGCGAGACGATGACGCGCTCGGTGCCGTTGACGATGAAGGTGCCGTTGTCCGTCATGAGCGGCATGTCGCCCATGTAGACATCCTGCTCCTTGATGTCCTTGACCGACTTGGCCTGGGTGTCGGGATCGATATCGAACACGATCAGGCGCAGCGTCACCTTCAGCGGCGCCGAGAAGGTCATGCCGCGCTGGCGGCACTCGTCGACGTCGTATTTCGGCGGCTCGAAGGTGTACTTGACGAATTCGAGCAGCGAGGCGCCCGAGAAATCGCCGATCGGGAAGACCGACTTGAAGACCGACTGCAGGCCCTCGTCGCCACGGCCGCCCTTGGGCTCGTCCACCATCAGGAACTGGTCGTAGGACGCCTTCTGAACCTCGATGAGGTTCGGCATCTGCGCCACTTCCTTGAGTTTCCCGAAGAACTTGCGGACGCGCCTGCGGCCCTGGAGCGAATTGACCATCTTGTTCCTCGCAATCTCTACGGACGGCTCACCCGGCGGTCCGGGCGACGGGCGGACGGGCCGCCGGGTGAGCCGTTCGGCGCATCATCGCGCCGCCAACTTCGTCACATCGCGCCAACACAACCATAAGCTGCAATCGGCACTCATTCGATCGTTTCCGCATCAAACCGCGGAAACGACGCGACAGCCCCGGAGGCGGATGCCCGCCCCGGGACTGTCTGGTCTCGTCTAGGGTCGGACCGGCAAGACGCCGGCCCTGCTCACTTGAGCTCGACCTTGGCGCCGACGGCCTCGAGCTGCTTCTTGAGCTTCTCGGCCTCGTCCTTGGCCACCGACTCCTTGACCGGCTTCGGAGCGGCCTCAACCAGGTCCTTGGCCTCCTTCAGGCCCAGGCCGGTGATGGCGCGGACTTCCTTGATGACCTCGATCTTCTTGTCGCCGGCCGAGGCCAGGACAACGGTGAACTCGGTCTGCTCCTCGGCGGCGGCGGCAGCGCCAGCGCCACCGGCGGCCGGGCCGGCGGCCACGGCGACAGCGGCGGCGGCGGAGACGCCCCACTTCTCTTCGAGCATCTTGGCGAGGTCGGCCGCCTCGAGGACGGTCAGCGAGGAGAGCTCGTCGACGAGCTTGGTCAGATCAGCCATTGTAGGCTCCTATATAGGTAAGAGGTTCGAACGATATCAGGGGTAACAGGCCTGGATCAGGCCGCATCCTTGTCGGCATATGCCTGGAACACGCGCGCCAGCTTGGCAGCCGGGGCGGTCGACAGCTGGGCGATCTTCGTTGCCGGGGCCTGGATGAGGCCGAGCAGCTTGGCGCGCAGTTCGTCGAGCGAGGGCATCGTGGCCAGAGCCTTGACGCCATCGGGGTTCAGGGCGGTCTTGCCCATCGCGCCGCCGAGGATGACGAGCTTGTCGTTCTCCTTGGCGAAGGCGGTGGCGACCTTCGGCGCCGCGACCGGATCGCTGGAATAGGCGATCAGGGTGGGACCCGTCAGCAGCTTGCTGATGGACGCGACGTCGGTGCCTTCAAGAGCGATCTTGGCCAGCCGGTTCTTTGCGACCTTCACGGTGGCGCCATTGGCCTTCATCTCGCGACGAAGCTTCTGGAACTGGGCCACCGTCAAACCCGCATAGTGGGCCACGACGACGACCGAGGTGGTCGAAAACACCTCGTTCAGCGTCGCGACGGCATCTGTCTTTGCCGCTTTATCCACTGGGCTCTCTCCGGTAGGCGGCGCGCCCGCGAGGGTTCGCCGCCGGTTGCACTGCCGCTCCTGGAAGCCCCGGTTGACACCGGCGCATCGAAGGAGCGACGCTCAGTGCCCTGTCCCCTCTCCGGCGCGGACGCCGTGATCGGGCGAGATGGTTCGAACCGTCTTCGGAGCCTTTCGGCCCCATTCGAGTTCTTGCACCGTCTATGCAGGCCTCTTGGCGAAATTATGCCCTCGGGCCGGGGCCCTCGAAGCACCTGCAGTCTCAGACAGGACTGGGCGATTCGGGTCCTGCGATCGCTCGCTGCACCCCAAACACCCATCTTCCGGCGGCGAACCGCCGAAAAACGCGAAACCGACCCCTGCGCGACGAGCACGCCGAAGCCCACATCACTTATGGAAACAGGCCGGCGTCATAGCGCCTTCGCCCGTCTCTGCCAAGGGGCATCCTGCGGATCTCCGTAAGGAGCCTCCGCCGATGCCTCCTTCGGCAGCCGAAACGCCGCGCCGGCACGAGGCCCGCCGCGGCGCGGGCGGCATCAGCCGCCGAGAACCGTGTTCGGCTCGATCTTGACGCCCGGACCCATCGTCGAGGAGATCGCGACGCGCTGGATATAGGTGCCCTTGGCGCCGGCCGGCTTGGCCTTGGCGACCGAGTCGGCGAAGGCCTTGATGTTCTCGGCCAGCTTCTCGGCCGAGAACGAGACCTTGCCGACGGCGGCATGCACGATGCCGGCCTTCTCGACGCGGAACTCGACCGAACCGCCCTTGGACGCCGCGACCGCCGTGGTCAGGTCCATGGTGACGGTGCCGACCTTCGGGTTCGGCATCAGGCCGCGCGGGCCCAGCACCTTACCGAGACGGCCGACCAGCGGCATCATGTCCGGAGTGGCGATGCAGCGATCGAAGTCGATCGTGCCCTTCTGGACGATCTCGACCAGGTCCTCCGCGCCGACGATATCGGCACCGGCCTTCTTGGCCTCTTCAGCCTTGGCGCCACGCGCGAACACGGCGACGCGCAGGACGCGGCCCGAGCCGTTCGGCAGGTTGCAGACGCCGCGGACCATCTGGTCGGCGTGACGCGGATCGACACCGAGATTCATCGAGACCTCGACGGTCTCGTCGAACTTGGCGGTCGCCCGCTCCTTCACCAGGCCGACGGCCTCGGTCAGGGGGTAGAGCTTGGTGCGGTCGATGCCTTCACGGCCCTTGACCACGCGCTTTCCGATATGTGCCATCTTCGCCCCCTCAGCCCACGACTTCCAGGCCCATCGACCGGGCGGAGCCCTTGATCATGGACGCTGCGGATTCGACGCTGTCGCAGTTGAGATCGGCCATCTTCTTCTCGGCGATCTCGTTGATCTGCGCGGCGGTGACCTTGCCGACATTGCCGCCGCGGCCCGGGGTCTTGGAACCCGAGGTCAGGCCGGCGGCCTTCTTCAGCCAGTACGAGACCGGCGGCTGCTTCATCTCGAAGGTGAAGGAGCGGTCCTGATACGCGGTGATGATCACCGGGATCGGCATGCCCTTCTCCATCTGCGCGGTCTTCGCGTTGAAGGCCTTGCAGAATTCCATGATGTTGAGGCCGCGCTGACCCAGCGCCGGGCCGATCGGCGGCGACGGATTGGCCGCGCCCGCCGGAACCTGAAGCTTCACGTAGCCCGTGATCTTCTTCGCCATGATGGCTGCTCCTGCCGCCTGCCCCGATGCCGATCGGAACGACGACGTCCCGCCCGCGGATCGGATCCGCCCGGGGTCGGGATGGTTGCAGAGCGTGGTGCGGCATGAAGCTCCGGCTGGCGACCGGCATGCCTCCCACGCAAGTGAGGCCGGGGCTATGGCACAGAAGCCGCCGGAGGGAAAGTCCTTTTCGCCCGCGCGGCCTGCCCGGTTGCTCGCGGACGGCCGCGAGGTACTTCACGCCCGCGCGCGCGTCTCGGCGAAAAAGCGATCGACGACATCGCGCAGGCCCCTCGCCTGCCTGTCGAGGTCGGCCGAGGCCAGCATCGCGGCGTCGGCCGTCTGGCGCCACCGCTCCATCATCCGCGCCACCTCGCCCACCTGCTCCGCCACCTGCCGGACATCGCCTGCGGTCTCGCCCGTGCTGGCGCCGATCGAGGCCGAGTGCCCCTCCTGCTGCTGCGTCAGGCTCGCGATCGAATCCGCCGCTGCCTCGACGTCGTCGACCGAATCGACCAGCGCCACGACGCGGGTGGTGATGCGCTCCGCCGCGACCCGGATCAGGTCCAGGCCGCCCTGGACCTCGAAGGTCGCCTGGGCGGTACGCTGGGAGAGTTGCTTCACCTCGGCGGCGACGACTGCGAAGCCCCGGCCGCTCTCGCCGGCACGCGCCGCCTCGATCGTCGCGTTCAGCGCCAGCAGATTGGTCTGGCTGGCCACGGAGGAAATGATGTCGATGATGCCGGAAATCGTCGCCACCGCCTCACGCAGGGCCTCCGTATCCGCTTTCGCCTCACCCACGAGCGCCTTGGCATCGACGCTGACCTGCGCGCTCCGCCTCGCCTCGCAGGCGGCCTCGCGCAGCAGATGCGTGACCTCGCCGATCGTCGCTGCGACATCCTCGACATGCGACGCGGCGCGCTGGGTCGAAGAAGCGGCGGCGTTGGCACGCCGGTCGACCTCCGTCGACAACCCGCCCAGTTCCCGGGCGGCCTCCGACATCCGCTGTCCATGCGCCTCGAGTGCCGTGGCGATGGCGGCGATCTAGTCCTGAAAGGCCTTGTTCTGCGCCTCGACCCGCTCGCGCAGCCGGATCTCGTCGGTCATCGCCGCCATTTGCAGGGTCGCGGCTTCCTCCGCGGCCTTCTGGGCACGCAGATGCGCGAGGATCGCCCGTGCCAGGGCGCCGATCTCGTCGCGGCGCGCAGCGACGGTGCCGAGCCAGGCTCGGCGGCCGCTGCCCTCTCCCTGCCGCATCACGCGGACCATCTCGATAATCGGGCGTACCAGCCAGCGATACTCCAGCGTTGCAATGAGTGCCACGAGCCCGAGGCAGAGGGCGCCGAGAAGGCTCTCGCGGTAATCCGCACCGGTTTTCTGGTCTCTGAGCCGGGCACTGATCTCGACCAGCACCTTGTTGAGCGCGAGATGCATGTTCTCATGCACCGTGGGCCACTGCCGCATCAGCATCTGCGCCGAGGTGTTGCTGCGGTCGGAGCGGACATCGGCCAGAAGCGCAACCGCCTCGAGCGCGCGCTCACGCACCTCGCCGCGTGTGACGGCAGCGACAGCCTCCATCGCCTTCGCCATCGCCTCGACATGCGCCCAATCCTCGGCGCGCGTCGGCGACTCGACGTGGAGAGAATGAATCTTCTCAAAGAGGGCCGAGGCTTCTTCGGTGCGAAGCAGGGCTTCGGCGTTGCCGGAGAGCTGGGCGGCGACGTCGTCCATGCGCTCGGAGGCGACGAACTCATTGGCGACGAACAGCGAGATCACGAGGCCCAGCACGACGCTCCACAGCGCCATGCGCTGGCCGACAGTCGCTCTGAACCGCTTGAACACCATGAGACCGCACGCGTTTGTGGCGAAGGACGGTAGTCAAACCGCCTTAAAGGCCACTTAACGCAACGTCACACGGATAGGGTGCCCCCGTAACGTCCTCGAAAGCTCAGAGCTTCTCGACCTGGCCGTATTCGAGCTCGACCGGCGTGGCGCGGCCGAAGATCGACACCGCGACCTTGAGGCGGGCACGGCCATGGTCGACATCCTCGACGACGCCGTTGAACGAGGCGAAGGGGCCGTCGGCGACCTTCACCTGCTCGCCGATCTCGAAGACGATCGTCGGCTTCGGCCGCTCGACGCCTTCCGCGACCTGACCTTTGATCCGCATCGCTTCGGATTCGGGGATCGGCATCGGCTTCGCCTTGTCGGCGCCGAGGAAGCCGGTGACCTTCGGCGTGTTCTTGATCAGGTGATAGACCTCGTCGGTCATCTCGCACTTCACCAGCACATAGCCGGGGAAGAACTTGCGCTCGGCCTCGACCTTGCGGCCGCGGCGGACCTCGACGACCTTCTCGGTCGGGACCAGCACCTCTTCGAACTTGTCGGCCAGGTTGCGCTGGGCGGCCTGGTCACGGATCGACTGCGCGACCTTGTTCTCGAAGTTCGAATAGGCGTGGACGATGTACCAGCGGGTGCTCACGTTCTTGATTCCGTTCAACGGGCGCCGAGGATGAAGCCGAGCGACCAGCGGATGATGGTGTCGGTGAAGAGGAAGAACAGCGACGACACCACGACCATCAGCAGCACGAGGCCGGTGGTGATGAGGGTCTCGCGGCGCGACGGCCAGGTCACCTTGGACGCTTCGTTGCGCACGTCCTGCAGGAAGCTGAAGGGGCTGCTCTTGGCCATGGGTCACCTCGGGTTCCGGACCGCCCGGCAGCCACCGCCGCAGGGCCGATTCGGCCGTCCTGAAACATTCGCGGCGCGGGGCTCAGGGAGCCGCGCGCCGTCGTGAGAAGGCTTCTACAACGCGCGGAGGCGTTCGCCAAGAGGTTTTGCCGGCTGGCCTCGGCAGGGGCTTCCCGCGGCGGCCGGACGCCGAAATACAGCGCCCGTTGGGCGCCGCGTCATCGTCTTACCAATGGAGAAAACCGACCGCAGGCGCTGGGCGCCGACATGTTCACGCCGCGGTCGATCGGCGGAACTGGCAGGGGCGGCAGGGCTCGAACCTGCGACACCCGGTTTTGGAGACCGGTACTCTACCAACTGAGCTACACCCCTGTAGCGGCCCGTCATGTGCCCCAAGCGCCGGCACATTTCAAGCCGAAATCGACATGGTCGCGGCAAAGAAAAAGGGCGGTGTCGCCACCGCCCTCCTCCACATGTCGCTGATCGCTTGAATCAGGCGATGATGCTGGCGACGACGCCGGCGCCGCAGAAGTCTGCGGTTTGCGCGGACGTCGTGGTCGCCGCGATCACGCGATGATGCTGGCGACGACGCCGGCGCCGACGGTGCGGCCGCCTTCGCGGATGGCGAAGCGCAGCTTCTCCTCCATCGCGATCGGCACGATCA
>FWWM01008955.1_pt1 | contig 18826 bp, 16 predicted proteins | sample 2228351 | NCBI WGS metagenome assembly FWWM01 (sample SAMEA103939774, study PRJEB20133) | metagenome
GGCTGACGCTTGCCAACTACAGCGAATTTGCGCTGATTGTGGCAAGTGTCGCCATGCCGCAGTTTTTAATACCGCTGGCGCTTACAGTGGCGCTTTCTTTTGTGGTCTCGGCGCCGCTGAACCGTTTTGCTCACCCGCTGTATGAAAAGCTGGCCAGCCGGCTCATTCCGTTTGAGCGAAATATCCGTCACCCGGATGAACAGCCGGTGTCGCTGGGGGATGCAGAGGTGTTGATCATGGGGATGGGCCGCACCGGCACAGCCGCTTATGATTATTTACAACATAAAACCCATTTAGCGGCGCTCGATTCAGATCCGGCGCGGGTGCGGCTACATCAGGAAAAAGGCAACAATGTGTTTTTTGCCGACGCCGAAGATCAGATCTTCTGGCAGGGCCTGGATATCAGCAGGTTACAGGCGGTGCTGTTATGTATGAGTGATATGGAAGCCAAAATTATTGCCGCCCGTAAGCTCAGAGACGCAGGTTTTACCGGTTTGATCGTGTCTCACAGCATGCACCACGACGAAGCCAAAGCCATTATCGCCGCCGGCGCCGATCACACTTATCTGACCATGTCAGAAGCAGGTTTAGGCTTGGCTGAAAGGGTAAGGCAGCATATAGCGATTTAAATCGTAAAGTAACCCTAACACCAATAAGTGCTCAGAAATGGTTTTGCTGACAAGCACACCAGGCATCAAGGAGATGTTATTGTTGTTGCCTGGCAAAAGTATTTATTAAGTTGTTGTTATTTATATAAAAAACTTATTTTCGTTGCAGGCATAAAACTGGAAAAAAGATAAAAATGCAAAAAGATATTTGCACGATCTCTTATGTAATTAAAAGGTGAATTTAATTAACTAAATTTAAATAAATAGCCTAAATTTAGTTAACCTTTATTTTACTTTAAACGTAAGTGAGGCTTATTGTGAATACTTTATTTGCCTATCGCATTGTAGATGCCAACATTCGAATCTTCCTGTTGTTGTTATTTTTTACAGGCCAAGCCTATGCGGCAAGTGCGGAAAAAGTCAGATTCGAATGGGTGCCGCAGACGGTAGAAACAAACAAGTATGCTTATTTCTATTGGGACATCCGTAATGTTAAAGATTGTTATTCGGTGAATTCCAGTACAGGTCAAACCGAGTTAAAAGCAATCAGTGGAACTGCGGGTCCTGCTACAAATGCCTTCCCCTATGTCGGAAAGTCAAGATGGTTTTGTATAGATCTGAATGGGAAGAGGTATCCATCAGATCCTTCTGCCTATCTTGAAGCTACAAGAATTGTTGAAGCGCCTCTGACTGCTCCTGTGTTAACAAGAAAAACGGGTACCTACAATAAAGGACTTCAGGTTGGTGTCGAAAGCGGCACTCAGTTAACCTATCGTTATACGCTTAACGGTTCTTCAGTCACTGAGAGTTCTCCGATACTAAGCGGGGGCCTAATCATCAATACGACCTCAACATTAAAAGTCCGATCTTACCGGACCGGTTTTAATCCGAGTCCTGAAGTGTCTGCAATTTATACCATTGTCAGTGATCCCGTTGTACAGCGATTTGAATGGGTACCGAAGACAGTAGAAACAAATAAAAACGCTTATTTTTATTGGGACATTCGTAATGTGAAGGAATGTTATTCGGTTGCTGGCGGAATCGGAACATCTGAACGAAAGGCTATAAGCGGTAGTGCCGGGCCTGCAACTAACGCTTTTCCTTATATTGGCACGTCAAAATGGTATTGTTTTGATTTAAACGGTAACAGGTATCCACGGGATCAGACTAAATTTATCGAAGCTTTAAGAATAGTTGAGGCACCTTTGTCCGCGCCCGTATTGCAGCCGGGTTCAGGCCAATATCAACAAAGTGTGAATGTAACCCTAAGCCCCGCGGCTAATGTGGTGTACAGATATACGTTAAATGGCTCAACTGTAACTGAACAATCATCAATCATTCCATCTCAATTAATTTTCACAAACTCAGTAACGTTAAAAGTGAAAGGTTTTCGGGCAGGTTTTAATCCCAGTGCGGAAACTGTTGCTGCTTATGACATCGTTAATGGGGCTGCAGCTACCCCTTTGTTTAGTCCTGAGACCGGAAGTTATCTGTCACCTTTAGTTGTAGCCTTGTCCAGTACCACCGCGGCTGCAACAATCCGATATACGGTTGATGGCTCAGACGTCACGGCCGGGTCGTCAATCTACACCGTACCTCTGACACTTTATAAATCTGCAACCATCAAGGCGAAAAGTTTTAAAGCTGGCCTGGCTGCTAGTCCGCAAAATGCGGCGATATTTACGTTAAATGAAAATTCCCAGGTGACTTATCTTCACACTGATGTGTTGGGTTCTGTTACGGCCGAGAGTGATAATTCAGGTCAGATAAAAAAGACAACTGACTATAAGCCTTTTGGTGAAAGTAAAGATAACTGAATGACTCCGGAGCATGAAGAGGTTTAAAACGAATCGAAGATTGATCTTTGTGTTGCCAGAGTGTGTGTGTGTCGCAGAGCACCTTATGGGCATGTTGAGGAGATGAGTGTGTGACCGCTGTATGATAAATTTCACTGCAGAAAATGAAACTGCTGAATGTGTTGATGTAAGTCCGGTTTCTGTTTCTGGCAGCGCTAGAATCAGGTGCACACCATCGCCTAAAACATTCAAAACCTCTGGTTTTGAGCACACAAGCAGTACAAGATAATCACCGGATGAAGATAAAAGCCACCGTCGGTCTCAGATTTTAGATAGCACAGACACCGGCGCTGGATGACCTGCAGTGGCAAGGGGGGTTATCTGGCGATGACCAAAATTGATGATACCTGGTGGATGGTCAGCAAATCATGCAGTGGTAAGCGCAAAAAAGCGAAATAAAAAAGTGATAAAAAGAAGCGAAATAAAAAGTCGAAATAGAAAGACAAAATAAGCAGAAGCAAAATAAAAAAACCGGCAGTAAGCCGGTTTTTTTATAAAGCGTTAAAGTAAAAAACGTTAACTATCCTGGCGTTGCAAAAAAGATTTAATTTCGTCTTTGGCGTGCAGAATGTGGTCGCGCAGTTCATTGCAGGCAGCTTCCACTTGGCCGGCCGCACATAAATCCAGCAATTTGCGGTGTTCGCTGCTGGCTTTTTCAATACCACCGGCAAATTGTAAATGCATGCGGATATAACGGTCGGCGTTTTTATTCAGATTGCTGACCATATCATGGCTTTGTGGTCTGTTGGCCACATAAAGGCAATTATGAAATTCGGTGTTGAGCTCAGCCCAGCGATCAGCAGCGTCCGGGCTTTGCAGTGCATCATCCAGCCTTAATAGGGTTTGCCTGGCCTGTGCCAGATGTTCTTCAGTTAATAAAGGAATAGAGCGCGCTAATAAATCACATTCCAGCAAGGCTCTGAGCTCAAATAATTCGTCAATCAGCTCAGGGCTGATTTGGGTGGCAGTTGCACCTTTATGCGGCTCGAACTTTACCAGACCTTCGGCTTCAAGCTGCAACAAAGCTTCGCGGATTGGAATACGGCTGACATTCAGTTGTTCGGCCAGAGCCGCCTGGCGCAATGGCTCTCCGGCTTTGATTTGACCGGATAAAATCTGTGCGCGGATAGCTTCAACAACAACTTGCGTTCTGGTTTTAAATTCGAGGGCCATAACAAACCTGGTTGATAAATAATTGAACCAGTTTACTGACAACCAAAAAAAAGGCCAGCAAGTGCCGGCCTTTTGTTAAAAAAAACGTCAGCGACTGGTGGTTTTTTCACCGGGCACTGTACTTAGTGTGAAGCTGGAAAGTTCTGCCGGCATAAAGGCCTTAAAAAACGCTGCATAGCAGCCAGGCCTACTGAGGTGCTGCGCACATCGCTGGACGACGGAAAGGGCCCGCCATGTTGCATACTGGCGCACACTTCCACCCCTGTTGGCATTTGCGACAGAATAATGCGACCCACCTGATATTCCAGCTGAGTCAACAGCGCCTGATGCACCGGCAAACCGGCCTGGTAACCATGCACTGTTGCTGCCAGTTGGCCTGGCAATTTTTCAATAAATGCAGCCAGTTCCGTCAGGCTGTGATAACGCACCACTAAAGCGCAGGGGCCGAAAATCTCATGCCAGAGCTCAGGTGTGGCCAGAAGCTCGTTCAGCCTGCAGCTAAAGAGCAAAGCGCCGGCTTGTTTGTCGGCGCGAGCACCTGACGCCAGGGTTTTGACTTGCAAAGCTCGTTCAGCGGTTTGCGCCTGGTAGGTTTTATAAATACCAGGATGCAATAAAGTTTGTGGCTGAACTTGTTGCATGGCGCTGATGGCTGTGTCGAGTAGCAGCTCAGCGGCCGCAGTATGCGGCAATAACCACAAACCAGGCTTGGTACAAAGCTGGCCACCTGAGCCTGTGGTGGAAGCCACTAATTGCTGCGCCAGCTCAGTGGCGTTGCAAAGCGCCAGTTCCGGCAATACCAGCTGCGGGTTTAAGCTGCCAAGTTCGGCGTAACAGGGAATAGGCTCTGCTCTTTGATGGATCGAGTCTTTCAGTGCCATGCCTACGCGGAAAGAGCCGGTAAATGCCATGGCTTTAATACGCGGATGTTTCACCAGCTGATGGCTGATATCGTAATTTTTCGCTTGCACCAGGCTCAGCAACGCCTTTGGCATTTCACAAAGTTCAATGGCATGCACTAAAGCCTGCATCACTCTGTCGCTGGTGGCCGGATGTGCACTATGGGCTTTGACCACCACGGTGCAACCCGCCGCCAGCGCTGAAGCTGTATCACCACCGGCCACACTAAAGGCTAGCGGGAAATTACTGGCAGCAAAAACGGCCACAGGCCCAAGCGGCAGTTGTGTAAGCTCAAGTTGAGGTCTTGGCGGTTGGCGCTCCGGCAAGGCTTTATCCAGTACCACCAAACCTTCAGGTTGTGTTTCCAGCGCCTCTGCAAACATCAACAGCTGATTACAGGTGCGGGTCAGCTCGCCTTGTAAACGCAGCTCTGTCAGCGCAGTTTCTTGTCTGGCAATGGCAATAATGTCGCTGGCCGCTGCGCGCAGCTCCTGCGCCATTTGCCTGAGCAAAGCTGCACGCTCCTGTGCAGTTTTTTCGCGGTAGATTAAAAACGCCTGATGCGCCGCTTCGCAGGCGTTATCAAGCTCTGTTGCCTGACATTCGGCAAACAACCAGGGCAAAGGCTCAAAAGTGACGGCATTGATGGCGCTGAATTGATTGGGTTTGTCCGCTTGCCATTGGCCGCCGATATAATGGCGGCCGTTGATGTTGAGTGGCTGTGCTGGTGCAACAGGCGCACTTGCTGTGCTTTTTCTGCGGCTGTCTGTGGTAAAAAGAGTCGGATTCATTGTTAAATTACCTGAAAACCATAAGCGTAGGGGTCGTTGTCATCAATAGTGATTTGATTGGCACCAAATACCTGTGCCCAGCCCTGAATGCCCGGAATAATCGCTGTTTTGCCAGCAACTTCAGTCACAGCTTCAATGGTGCCAACAAACTGACTGCCAATAAAGCTTTCGTGGATAAAGGTGTCACCGGGTTTTAATAAACCTTTGGCAAACAGCTGCGCCATCCGGGCTGAGGTGCCGGTACCACAAGGGGATCTGTCTATGGCTTTATCGCCATAAAACACCGCATTGGCGGCGCTGGAGTCCGGGTGTTTGGGTGTACCTGTCCAGAGTAAATGGGATAAACCCCGTACTTTATTGTCCAGCGGATGCACACAATCAATGACCTTTCTTGCGGCCTCGCGCACCACCGGACTCCAGCGCAACAGCTCGGCGGCACTGTGATGTTCAATCCCTTTAAATTTGCCCTGGGGTTCAATAATGCCGTAGAAGTTGCCGCCGTAAGCTACGTCCATCGTCATTTCACCCAGTTCCGGCACTTCAAAAGACACCTTTTCAGCGTATAAAAACGACGGAATATTGGTAATTTTTACCGCTGTAACTTTGTTCCCCTGCTGCTGGTAACTCACTTTGAGCTGACCGGCCGGCACGTCAATGATGAGCTCACCCGGTGTTTTGGCTTTGACCAGACCTGCTTCGAGCGCTGCTGTGACTGTGCCTATAGTGCCGTGGCCACACATCGGCAGGCAGCCGGAAGTTTCAATAAACAAAATAGAAAAATCGGCATTGGCGGAGCAGGGCGGATACAAGAATGAACCTGACATCATGTCGTGACCCCGGGGTTCAAACATTAACGCCTTTCGGATCCAGTCATATCTTTCGATAAAATCCAGTCGTTTTTCACCCATAGTTTGGCCTTTGAGCTCAGGATGGCCTGAAGTGACCAGCCGCACCGGGTTACCGCAGGTGTGGGCGTCGATGCAAAAAAAAGTTCCTTGTTTCATGCACTGCTCCTTTTTTATTACAGCGTAAATTTACGAAGGTCGGGGCGGTTGGCCATGGCTTGTTCAAACAGGCTGATCACACGCTGACGCTCAGCTCCGCTCAGTGCTAAACGTGGCGCCCGCACAGTTTCAGAACCACGGCCGGCCAGCTGTTCGGCTAATTTAATACATTGCACCAGGGTTGGGATTGTGTCTAACCGCAGTAATGGCAGGAACCAGCGCCAGATCTCCAGTGCTTCGGCGTAACGGCCCTGCGCAGCCAGTTTATAAATAGCCACTGACTCTTGCGGGAACACATTGGTCAGGCCAGAGATCCAACCGGTGGCGCCTAACATCAGGCTTTCCAGCGCAATATCATCCACACCGCTGAATACGGTAAAACGGTTGCCAAATCTGTTGTATAACTCACTGATACGGCGGGTATCTTCGGTCGATTCTTTCACCGCAACTATGTTTGGCTGCTCTGCGAGAATTTCCATACTGTCGAGTGAAATATCCACACTGTAAGAAATTGGGTTGTTGTACACCATCACAGGTAAAGCGGTGTTTTTCGCGACCTGCAATAAATGGTGAATAGCTTCGTGTGGTGCTGAACGGTACACCATGCCTGGCAATACCATTAAACCGTCGATACCAATGGCTTCAGCGTCCCTGGCATATTGGGCTGCCAGCGCTGTGGTGGTTTCGGCCACACCCGAAATCAAAGGTACCCGGCCGTTCACTACTTCTTTTGCAGCGGCGAGCACCTGGCGTTTTTCAGCGGCAGACATAGAGCAGTTTTCACCGACAGTGCCACAAACGATGATGCCGTTGACACCCTCGTTGATCAGGCAGTCCAGCATTTGTTGGCCAGCGCTTAAGTTCAGTGACTCATCTTTATTAAATTGGGTACTGACAGCCGGATATACACCTTTCCAGTTAACTTGCATTTTTTTACTCCTGAGGATTCGAATGGGCATTGTGCTCTTGGCAACAGAATGGCATGCTAAGCGAAATGAAGATTGTATACAATATGCAAAGAGGTTTTTTTATGCAGGCGGTAAATCTGAGTACCGATCCATTTGAAACAAATAAGCCGGCGGCCGCGCGTGCTATCAGTAGTCAACGACAGATGGTGGTGATAGGTGCCGGTGTCATTGGTCTGGTCACCGCTTGTTGTTTGCAGCAACAAGGGCATCAGGTGTTATTACTGGACGGTAATGGTGTGGGTCAGGGCTGCTCTTTTGGCAACGCCGGTCATTTGGCAACAGAACAAGTTTTTCCGCTGGCTGATCCGGCTCTATTGCCAAAGTTACCCGGTTTTTTGCTGGATCCTTTGGGGCCACTGGCGATACGGCCGCGTTATTTTTTAAAGGCGTTGCCGTTTTTTGTACGTTTTATCAATCAGATGAGAGCAAAAAAGCGCAGTGCCAATATGCAGGCGCTCAAACAGCTGCTGCAAAGTGCCATACCGGCCTGGCAGCAACTGCTTGCTGAAGCCGGATGTGCTCATCTGATCAAAACTGAAGGCAGTTTGCTGGTGTTTGAGCAAACCGAGCTGGCGCAGGTAGAGCTGGTGGCGCAAAGTTATGCCGGGCAGGGGGTTGCCGTTGAAGTTCTCACCAGTGCTCAGTTGCAAAACCGCTTCCCGGGCCTTGCTGGTAGCATCCGTTATGCCATCTGGTTTAAGGACGTTGGTCAAACCATTTCACCAAATCTTTTGAATCAAGCGTTGTTTCAATGGTTTATCAGTATGGGCGGTCAATTTTTGCAGCAGAAGGTGGCAAAAATCAGCAGCCGCTCTGGTCTGGCAGTGCATCTTGAGCCCAATCAAATAGCTGCAGCTTTGCAACAATCAGAGGCCGCGCCACAGATCATTGCCACTGAGCAACTGGTGGTGTGTACCGGTGTGCACAGTAAAAGCCTGTTGGCTCAGCTGGGCTATAAACTGCCGATTGAAGCGGAGCGGGGTTACCATCTGATGACATCCCCAACGGTGCAGCCACAGCTGCCGATTGCTTCTTTTGAACGCAAAATGATTATGACTCCGATGCTGGAAGGGTTGCGCCTGGCAGGCACAGTTGAGTTTGCCGGTACAGAACTTGCTGACAACTGGCAGCGTGCTGAGCGGCTCAGGCTTCATGGTGAGGCGTTATGGCCGGCTTTATTTAGTGAACAACACATAAAAAATGCCAGAAGCGGCAAAGCGGTGGCTACAGCTACTGGTGCTGATACTTCTTCCGATGGAATGAAAGCACGGCCTGCCAACTGTTGGTCTGGGATGAGGCCGACTTTGCCGGATTCTCTGCCGGTGATCAGTGGTTGTGATATTCCGGGTTTATGGTTTCATTTGGGACATCAGCATCTGGGCTTAACCATGGCGGCAAGCTCCACCCGGTTGTTGTTAAAACTGATGGCAAAAGAGCCGAGTTCTGCGCAGTTGGCGGCACCTTTTAGTTTAAAACGTTTTAATTAATCCTTTAGCCTGTCACCCAAAAAGTTCAGGCCCGCGGCGCTATTAGCTGAGCGCTGCGGGGCCTTATTTCTCCTTTAACTGTCAGTAGTTTTAACAACTGTAACCGTAGAGCATGTATTTACGTCAAGGCATAACCGCAAAGCTCGAACGCCAGCTGAGCGCTGATAGGCGTTGGCACAGATCAGGCCAGTTTTTATGCAATAAGGCACTAAATTTGCTTAACACCTGCTGCAGCTTCAGAGGCAACAACAAAAGGCAAATTGTTGATTCTGAATAACTAAAAGAATGCCAGCAAGCGTCATTAAGCTCAGCTGGCCGGGTGAGTGTCGGACTGTGCAGAGAGCCCTGACCATGCAGATACGAGCGATATTTTTTCTGGTTGTGATGTTATTTAGTGGTGCAGCTGCCTGGCGGTTGTCCAGCATGGCCGACTTTCAGTTATTTGGTGCTTTAGTACACAGAGTAGACACCGAAGCGCCTTTGATTGCCCTGACCTTTGACGATGGTCCTGTGCCCGGCAAAACAGAACAAATTTTGCAAATTCTGGCCACGGAGAACGTGCCTGCTACATTTTTTCTGACCGGCAAAGAGCTGGAGCAGCATCCGGAATTGTTACCAAAAATTCTGAACGCCGGCCATCAGGTGGGCAATCACAGTTACAGCCATCAGCGTCTGGTATTTAAAACACCGGGTTTTATCGCCCGGGAAATAGAGCAAACCGATGCTTTATTGAAACAGGGTGGTGCGCCTGAACCTTATTTTTTCCGTCCGCCTTATGGCAAAAAGCTGGTGTTATTACCCTGGTATTTGTCGGAGCAAAAGCGCCTGACAGTAACCTGGGATTTAGCTCCGGAGAATTATCCGCAGCTCACTAAAGATCCGGCCAAACTCAGTGCTTTTACTGTGCAGCAGGCCAAAGCCGGCTCTATTATTTTGCTGCATGTGATGTATGACAGTCGCAGCAATACCATGAAGGCTGTGCCTGACATCATTCGTGGCCTCAAAGCGCGCGGTTTTCGTTTTGTCACAGTGCAGGAATTATTACGCCACCGGCCGGTCGGTTATTAAGGCGCTGGTTTTTCCCAAGCTGCTAATCCAGGGTGCCTTCTGCCAATAAAATATCCGGCTGTTGCAGTAGACTCAGCTGCACCGTCTGTTTTAACGCCACTACGACCAGTTCTGTTGTCATACTGGCTGCGCCGCTACGCCTGGCCGCCTGCTCCGGTAAATAAGGAATATGAATAAAACCGGCCCTGACTTTTGGTGTTGCGGCCAGGGCCTGCATCAGACCATAAAACACATGGTTACAGACAAAGGTGCCGGCACTGTAGGAAATTTCGGCCGGAATACCTTGTTGTCGCAGGTTTTGCACTATGGCTTTCAGTGGCAGGCTGGAAAAATAGGCGGTTGGTGCACCGGCAATGACCGGTTCGCCCAGCGGCTGATTACCGGCATTGTCGGCAATACGAGCATCCTGATAATTAATCGCCACTTTTTCCAGGCTGATGGCTGGACGGCCACCGGCCTGACCCACAGCAATCACCAGCACAGGATTAAACTGATTTATTGCTTCATACAGTTTTTCAAGGCTCAGACCAAAAACACACGGCAGTTCAATGGTTTGTACTTCTGTTTCGTCATCAGCTTGCCAGCCCTGCAATTGTTGCACTGCCTGCCAGGATGGATTGATGTTTTCACCACCAAAAGGGGCAAAACCTGTTAATAAAATGGTTTGTTTCATGCGGGCTCCTTTGGGGCGCAACAGGCGCTATTTTGGCTAACTGTGCTGGCTAAAATGCCAGCAGATAGAGCAGCACTATATTAGCTGCCAATAACAATAGTGCCGTTGGCAACTGCATTTTAATCACCAGATGGGGGTCTTTGAGCTCCAGCAGCGCCGCCGGCACTATATTAAAATTGGCCGCCATCGGCGTCATCAAGGTACCGCAATAACCGCTGAACATGCCAATAGCGGCCATCACAGCCGGATTGGCACCTTGTTGCATCACCAGAAGTGGAATACCAATACCTGCGGTGATCACCGGAAATGCGGCAAAAGCATTGCCCATAATGACAGTAAAAAGTGCCATGCCAATACAATAAGCGGCAACGGCGACCCAGCGCTCATTCACTGCCAGATAAGTTTCACTCAGTGCCGCTACTGCGGTGCCGACGCCGGCTTCATTAAATAACAAACCCAAAGTGGCCAGCAGCTGTGGCAATAATACTGCCCAGCCCATGGCTTCCATCAATCTTTTGGCTTCAATACCGGCTTGCTGCGGTTTTTCCCGGGTTAACACACAGACTACCGGCAGACTGATAAGGCACGCCAAACCAAGACTGACCAGCGTCAGGTTTTTCGGATCCAAAAGCGCCCAACCATCGCCTTTCATTTCACCCAGCACCAGCACCCCAAAAACTGTCAGCAGGGGAATTAGTAGCGGCGGCAGGAACACCCAGCTCCCCAGCCTTTGCAGAGACTGCTGCAGCCGCTTTGGCGATAAGGCGTTGTGAGCACTGGCTTTGAGTACGCCCGAACCTGCCAGCAGCGCCATCAGCACCACCATCAGTCCTACCAGGCTGTGTGGCAGATAATCACCGATTAAAAACACCAGCGCATAACAGCCCCAAAAAGCGGCAGCGGCAAAACGATTGGGCAGGGTGCGGTCAAATAAACTTAACAGCGCTATCCACAACAGCAACAAACCAAGCAGCAGGTATAAAAAACTCAGTGAAATCATGGTTTCACCCCGGTGCCTGAACTGCTCAGGGGATCGGTTTGCGCCTGAGTGTCACTCTGTGACGCAGTGGTCACAGCGGCATGCTGCAGCTGCCTGAGCTGACGGTCAAACTGGTGCAGGCGCAGTCCATGAATGGCAAAAGCACAAAGGGCGGTTGGAATGCCCCAGAGTGCGATATGCAAAGGATCGGTTTCAATGCCGGATTCACGCAAAAAAGTGTGCATCAGCACTATGGCACCAAAAGCGACAAAAATATCTTCACCAAAAAACAGCCCAATATTGTCGGTGGCTGCGGCCATAGCCCGTACTTTTTGCCGCATAAGATCCGGTATGTTCTGCCAGCGCTGCTCAGCTATTGCTTCGCTCATAGGCGCCACTAAAGGGCGCACCATTTGTGGATGACCGCCGAGGCTGGTCAGCCCAAGGGCGGCAGTGCCTTCACGGACCGCAAGATATAAAGTTAAAAACTTCGCCACTGAGGTTGTTTTGCGCCTGGCAATAAAAGCCTGAGCTTGCTGTTTTAATCCATGGCGCTCAGCCAGGCCAATAATGGCCAGCGGTAATAATAAAATCAGCGGCAAGGTGCGGGTTTTTAAAAAGCCTTCACCAAGTTCCGACAAAATTTGTGACAGCGGCATCAGCGCCGCAAGGCCAGTGCCAATGCCGGCCACCAGTACCACCAGCACCGGATTAAACCTGAGCACAAACCCCAGGATCACCAGCGCTACACCACAAAGCGGCCAGTAGTTCACGGCTACCGTTTGAGTAACTTCAGTCAGCATGGTTAGCTCCGTCAGACTGAGCGCCTGAGACTGAAGTGCCTGAGTCTGCTGCACTTGTTGCGGCGCAGATACGCACTCCGGCAGCAACAAGCGCCTGATTGAGCCTTTTGGCAAGTGCCACAGCGTCTGGGCTGTCACCATGCAAACACAGGCTTTGCGCTCTGAGTAACAGCTGTCCCTCTGAAAGCTGCAGCGGCAGCTGCTGGCTGATACAAAGGCTTTGCGCGACAGCGGCTTCTGGTGAGAGCAATGCACCCGGTTCAGATCGGGGTACTAAGCTGCCATCAGCACGGTAACCACGGTCGGCAAAAGCTTCGCTGATCACCTTGATGCCGTAGTCTGGTGCAAGCATAGCCAGTATTGAATCCGGCAAAGTCACTAACAGCAGCTTTGGGCAAAGCTGCTGCATCACCTCAAGCAAAACCCTTGCTGTGGTTTCATCTTTGGCCACATGGTTATACAAGGCGCCGTGGGGTTTAACATGGCGGACCACAGCATTCTCTTGGGCACACAAAGCAAAAAAATACTGCAGCTGCACACTCAGGCTGTCGCCCAGTTGTGTTGCTGATAACAGCATGAGCTTTCGGCCAAAATTGGATTTATCCGGATAAGAAGGGTGAGCGCCAATGGCTACACCCGCTTTTTTACACTGCCTGATGGCGGTGCGGATTTGTTCTTCAGTGCCGGCATGAGCGCCGCAACTAATATTGGCCGAAGAAATCCAGGGAATGATGGCTGAATCGTCAAAACCTTCACCGATATCGGCGTTTAAATCAATGTGCATACAAAATACCGGCTACAGCGGGGAGAACCACCTTAACAGTTTGGCTTTTTTTATGTAAATAGCCGGCTGCTGCTTTTCAGTTGTGATGCGTTAAAAGCACTGCGTCACTTTATTATTGTGTACTGAAAGTTCTTAGGTAGACTGTGTATCGGTTTACAATATCCGCGGAATATCAGTCATTTATCGGATGAAATCCGCACTCAGTCACTTTAAACTGCCGGTTTTAGCTTGAGTGAGTTTGGGCTGTGCTGGTTTTAACGGCTGCATATTCTCCAGTTCACTTCATTCGCGATTTCTCATTGAGGTTTATATGGCAATAACTGCTGAACATCCGCTGCAAATCCGCCCTGCGACAGTGGCCGATCTGACAAAACTGGCGGCGCTTGAAGCCGAACTTTTTGCCGATGTGGTGTACCCGGCGTTTTTTTTTCGCCAGGCGCACGATTTGTGGCCGGATTTATTGCGCTTAGCCTGTCGGGGGGACGAGTTGCTTGGTTATATTCTGGCGGCACCGGCGCAGCAAGGGCCAGGCGAAATTGGTATTTTGTCGCTTGCCGTGGCACAGGCCGCACAAGGGCAGGGCATTGGCAAAATGTTATTAACTGATTTGCTGCAAGTGCTGCCTGCTGATGGCAAAAAACTCTGGCTCACCGTTGCTCCGGACAATAAAGCTGCAGTTGCGCTTTATCAGAAATTTGGTTTTCAAAGTGTAAAAACCGAAGCCGATTATTATGGCAAAGGCGAACACCGCATGGTGCTAGTGAAGCAACATGCTGGCTGAAATCAGCCGTTGTTTTTGCGATAAAAAAAACAAAAAATTACGCCCTAAGCCGCGTCATTATTGACTTTTCATCAAATGCTCGACGACTTCGAAAAGCCTCGCTATAATGCCGCGTCCTATTAAACAATGGATCTGGTTGACTAGTGCTGAGTAAGCGAAACATGCCAGATTTAAGCATGATGGCGTAAACCCCACGCCCGTTTTTGATTTTGAGGTAACAAGATGCAAGTTTCTGTTGAAACCACCCAGGGTTTAGAGCGCCGTGTCAATATCACGGTTCCAGCCGCGGCAATCAGCACTGAAGTAGAAAAAGAACTCCGCCAAATCGCTAAACACCGCCGTATTGATGGTTTCCGTCCAGGCAAAGCGCCAGTCGCTATTATCAAAAAAATGTTTGGTCTGTCTGTGCTGCAGGACGTTGCTTCACGTCAGATGCAAAACCATTTTTATCAGGCCATTGTTGCCAACAAACTGAACCCGGCAGGCGTACCAACTTTTGCTCCTGGTCAGCTGGCTGAAGGCAAAGATTTAGAATTTACTGCCACTTTCGAAGTGTATCCGGAAGTGAAGTTAGACGGTTTGAGCAAAATTGAAGTGACCAAGCCAACAGTAGAAATCTCTGCTGATGACATGGCAAAAATGATTGAAACTCTGCGTAAACAACACGCAACATGGGCGGCGAAAGATGGCGCTGCTGCCAACGGCGACCGCGTAAAAATGGACTTCGTTGGTTCAATCGACGGCGTTGAATTTGAAGGCGGCAAAGCTGAAGGTTTCAGCCTGGACTTAGGTTTAGGCCGGATGATCCCAGGTTTTGAAGATGGCATTATCGGCAAAAAAGCCGGTGAGCAATTTACTATTGACGTGACTTTCCCTGCTGAATACCACGCTGAAGCGTTAAAAGGCAAAGCTGCTCAGTTTGCTATTACGCTGCAGTCAGTTGAAGCTCAGGTGCTGCCTGAAGTAAACGAAGAGTTCGTGAAGCTGTTTGGCTTAGCTGAAACGACCGTTGAAGCCCTGCACGCTGAAGTGCGTAAAAACATGGAACGTGAACTGAACCAGGCCATCAAAGGCAAGGTAAAAGAGCAGGTCATCAAAGGTTTATTAGCTTCTCATGAAGTTGAAGTGCCACAGGCGCTGATCGATGCTGAAGTTGACGTTTTACGTCGTCAGGCGCTGCAGCGTTTTGGCAACAACGTGAACGCGAAAAACCTGCCAGAGCTGCCAGCAGCGCTGTTTGCTGATCAGGCCCGTGACCGCGTGAAAGTAGGTCTGTTATTAGGCGAAGTGATCAAAACCAACAACCTGCAGGTTGACGATAGCCGCGTTCAGGCCTTAATCGCCAATATCGCTTCTGCGTACGAAGATCCGGCTGAAGTTGTGCAGTACTACAACAGCAACAAAGAGCTGTTACAGGGCATGCGCAATGTAGCTTTAGAAGAGCAGGCAATTGACTTAGTATTGGCTCAGGCCAAAGTGACTGAACAAGCTGCTAAGTTTGACGAGATCATGAATCCGCAAGCTGCCAACTAACATTGACTTTGTTTAGTTAGACGGTTTTAATGGCTCGGGCAGCAGTGTTCGGGCCATTTTATTTTCTGCCGTTTATTTTTTCCTAGGGAATCCAGCTTATGGTGCTTGAGCGTAATATGAATGATTTAGTCAATGCCTTAGTCCCCATCGTCATCGAACAAACCGCCAAAGGTGAACGTTCTTTTGATATTTATTCACGCTTACTCAAAGAGCGGGTTATTTTTCTGACCGGCCAGGTCGAAGACCATATGGCCAACCTGATAGTGGCGCAGTTGTTGTTTCTGGAATCTGAGAATCCGGAAAAAGACATCTACATCTATATCAACTCACCCGGTGGCTCAGTCACTGCAGGCCTCGCCATTTATGACACCATGCGCTATATCAAATGTGATATCGCCACCGTTTGTGTGGGGCAGGCCGCCAGTATGGGCGCCTTTTTGTTATCCGGTGGTACCAAGGGCAAAAGATATTGCCTGCCAAATGCCCGTGTCATGATCCACCAGCCTTTGGGTGGTTTCCAGGGCCAGGCCACAGATTTTGAAATTCATGCCCGTGAAATTCTGACCATCAAAGAAAAATTAAACCGTCTGATGGCTGAACACACCGGCAAAACGTACGAAGAAATTATTGCCGGCACTGAACGTGATAATTTCTTAAGCGCCCAACAGGCGCTGGATTATGGTCTGGTTGATAACATCTTAACCAAACGCGAAGCAAAATAATTGATTGGCGCCTTTTGCAGGAAGTGAAAGGCGCATTGTGAAAGAGGTAGTTCCATGTCTGATCACCGCACTGACGGCGACAAAAGCAGCAAGCTGTTGTATTGCTCCTTTTGCGGCAAATCACAACACGAAGTGCGTAAGTTGATCGCAGGTCCACAGGTATATATCTGTGATGAATGCGTTGACCTATGCAACGACATTATCCGTGAAGAAATTAAAGATATTTCGCCCAAGCGTGATGGCAATAAATTACCAACACCACGCGAAATCCGTGCTCATCTGGATGATTACGTGATTGGTCAGGACCATGCTAAAAAGGTACTGGCTGTTGCTGTATATAACCACTACAAAAGGCTGCGTAACAGCAGTTCAAAGCAAGATGTTGAGCTTGGCAAAAGTAACATCCTGCTGATTGGCCCGACCGGCAGTGGCAAAACCTTATTAGCAGAAACTTTAGCCCGTTTACTGGATGTACCTTTTACCATGGCCGACGCCACGACGTTAACCGAAGCCGGTTATGTCGGTGAAGACGTGGAAAATATCATTCAGAAACTGCTGCAAAAATGCGATTACGATGTGGAAAAAGCCCAGCGTGGCATTGTGTACATCGACGAAATTGACAAAATTTCCCGTAAATCAGAAAACCCGTCCATTACCCGTGATGTGTCAGGGGAAGGGGTGCAGCAGGCGCTGTTGAAGCTGATTGAAGGCACAGTAGCGTCGGTGCCGCCGCAAGGTGGCCGTAAACATCCGCAGCAGGAATTTTTGCAGGTGGACACCTCTAAAATTCTGTTTATCTGTGGTGGTGCTTTTGCAGGCCTGGATAAAATTATTGAGCAGCGCAGTGCCAAAGGCTCCAGCATTGGTTTTGGTGCTGAAGTGAAAGCCAAAGAAGGCACCCGCTCACTGACCGAAAGTTTCCGCGATGTGGAGCCGGAAGACTTAGTAAAATTTGGTTTAATCCCGGAGTTTATTGGTCGTCTGCCGGTACTGGCCACTTTAACAGAACTGGATTTAGCTGCTTTAATGCAAATTTTAAGTCAGCCGAAAAATGCGCTGGTTAAACAATTTGCCGCTTTATTCCAGATGGAAAACGTTGAGCTGGAGTTCCGTGAAGACGCGCTTAAAGCCATAGCGCAAAAGGCGATGGAGCGTAAAACCGGCGCCCGTGGTCTGCGTTCTATTGTTGAAGGTGTGTTGCTCGATACCATGTATGACTTACCCTCAATGCAGGATGTCAGCAAAGTGGTGATTGACGAAACCGTGATCCGCGGTGAGTCGCAGCCTATTCTGATTTACGAAAATCCGGAAAAAGCCGTGGCTGAATCCCACTAAAAAGCAATTTGCAGCATAAAGTTTAAAAAGGAGCTTCGGCTCCTTTTTTTCTGCCGTTTAACAACGAGCCCAATGCGGTGATTTTGATTTTTGCTGTTGTTGTCAGAAGCCGTAGTGCCGGCTTTTTTTTGCGCAGTGTTGACCACATCCCGGCTTTGCTGCGTAAAAAAGCTCAGTAGCTGGGCAGTTGGCTGAAAACACAGATGTTTTCCATGCTTTTTTTAAACTGTGCATTGAAGTCACAATGAGCGCCCCCATATACTTTGTTAATCACGCCTGCAGTAATTAATTCGAGAGAGACTAAATGACAGAAGCAACAGTCGAACGTTTGCACATGCCGGTTTTGGCGTTACGTGACGTTGTCGTCTATCCCCACATGGTGATCCCATTGTTTGTCGGGCGGGCGAAATCTATTAAATGTCTTGATGCCGCCATGGACAACGAAAAACAAATTTTCCTGGTCGCGCAAAAAGATGCAACGCTGGACGATCCGGCCGAAGCTGATTTATTCCGTGTAGGTACAGTCGCCACTATTTTACAGTTACTAAAATTGCCGGATGGCACTGTCAAAGTGCTGGTCGAGGGCGGCCGTCGCGCCCGATTGGTCGATTTTACCGAAACCGACAATCTGTTTATGGCGAATGTGGAAGTCATTCCAACGCCGGAAATGGACAGTCGTGAACAGGAAGTGTTCCTGCGCTCTGCGGTCAATCAGTTTGAAGGTTATATCAAACTGAATAAAAAAATTCCGCCTGAAGTTTTAACGGCATTATCTGGTATTGATGACGCAGCTCGCCTGGCCGATACCATGGCTGCTCATATGCCGCTCAAGGTTGAAGACAAACAAAAAGTGCTGGAAATCATCGACGTGACAGAACGTCTTGAATTCCTGATGGCGATGATGGAAAGCGAAATTGACATTCTGCAGGTTGAGCGTCGCATCCGTGGTCGTGTCAAAAAACAGATGGAAAAAAGCCAGCGTGAGTATTATCTGAACGAGCAGATGAAAGCCATCCAGCGCGAGCTGGGCGAGCTCGACGACACGCCGGACGAGTTTGAAGCCATCAGCCGTAAGATTGAAGCGGCGCAGATGCCGGAAGAAGCTAAAAACAAAGCGACAGCAGAACTCAGTAAACTGAAAATGATGTCACCAATGTCGGCAGAAGCCACAGTGGTGCGTTCTTATATCGATTGGTTAACCCAGGTGCCATGGAAACAACGCTCCAAGGTGAAAAAGAACCTGGCGCTGGCCGAAGAAATTCTGAACGCCGACCATTACGGCCTGGATAAAGTCAAAGAACGCATTCTGGAATATCTGGCGGTACAACAGCGGGTCAATAAACTCAAAGGGCCAATTTTGT
>FWWM01008956.1_pt1 | contig 18824 bp, 14 predicted proteins | sample 2228351 | NCBI WGS metagenome assembly FWWM01 (sample SAMEA103939774, study PRJEB20133) | metagenome
ATCGGGACTTCGCTCCGCTCAGAATGACAAGCATTTTTGGGATAGGCTCTAAGCAGGTTGAACAATCCATTTGCAGAACGGAGATTGCTTTAGCCCTCTTCCAGACGTTTAGCGTGACACTTTGACGTCACGACGATTCGCCAGCGCGATACCTATCACGACCATCACCCCGCCCAACAGGAGATTGTGCGACAGCGTATCGCCTAACAGCAGATGACTGAACGTGACGCCCCACAGCGGCGTGGTGAGGGCGAACGCGGTGAGTTGACTTGCCGGATGTTTGCGCAGCAGGTGAATCTGCACGACAAAGCACAGCCCGGCAACAACAATGCCCTGATAAAGCAGCGCCGCCATCACGGGCAGCGTGAGATGATAGGAAACTCCTTCAAGGCACACGCTCAACACGAGAAAGACGGGAACGCCTAATGACATCTGCCACGTCAGGACTTTGTAGGGACTCATGCGCTGCGTCAGGAGTTTGTTTGTAATCAAAATGCAGCCCAACAGGAAGCCGCTCAATAACAGAAGCAAGTCACCGACGCGCGCATTTTGAGCCTGTGACGCATCCAGCCGGTCGGAGAAAACGATGACAACTCCGAAGACAGCGCACAGAAGTCCCGCCAATTTCACGAAGTTCAAACGGTCGTTGCGGATGAGGAAGTGCGCGGCGACGGCGACCCATATCGGATGACTGCTCATCAACACGGCTTGGTGACTGGCGACGCTCAGTTGCGCTCCGAAGTTCATGGCGATAATTTGTGCCACCCACAGTGCCGCCAGCAGCAACAGGGGGCGCTTTTCCTCCGGCTTCATCCGCACGTCCGCCCGCTCCCACCGCGCCCCGACCATGACCACCAGCCAGCCAATCAAAAACCGCCAGCCAGCCAACGCAATCGGCGGGATTCCAGCCAAAGCAATTTTCACCGATGGCGACAACCCACCCCAACCCATCGCCAGCAGCAACGCAATGGCGGCGACACGGAAGGTGATACGATGCGCCAGAATTTCAGAACGCCGAACGGCGCGAGCGTCAACGGATTCAGTCAGACTCGGCATGGGGTTGAGTCTAACGCAAACGGCGAAAGCCGTCAACTTGCCACGAAAACAGTTATAATATCGTCAGGCAAGGCGAACACCGAGCGTTACTGGCGCAAGATGAAAGGACGCGAATACCATGAGACTGACTTGGGACGTTCCCATCATCGAGGACACCGACGTCCTCGTCATCGGCGGCGGTTCGGCGGGTATCGCGACAGCGACGGCAGCGGCGCGCAACGGGGCGCGGACGACGCTGGTGGAGAAGTATGGCTTTCTGGGAGGAACTTCGACGGCAGGGATGGTCGGTCCGTTTATGACCTCGTATTCCGCCGACGGAACAGAGCAAGTCATCGGCGGCATCTTTCAGGAAATCGTTGACCGCATGGTTCGCATCGGCGGCGCGGTGGACCCCGGTCAGACGCGGGCAGGGGAGAAGTGGGCGGCGTTCATCAAACTCGGTCACGCCAACGTCACGCCGTTTCATCCCGACGCGCTTAAAGTCGCGGCGATGGAGATGGTCACGGAGGCGGGCGTCAAACTCAGGCTGCACACGGCGTTTGTGGATGCACTGCGGGAGGGTAAGGCTCCTGCCGAACCCATTGGCTCCGCCGGAGCGTCGCCCTCCCACACGCTCACCGGCGTCGTCGTCCTCACAAAATTCGGCTTGGGCGTCATCACCGCCAAAGTCGTCATTGACTGCTCCGCTGACGCCGACGTTTCGGCGAAGGCGGGTGTGCCGACGGTCAAAGGGCGCGAGAGCGATGGGAAGATGATGCCTGCGACAATGTTCTTCCGCATTGGGAACGTGGACGATGAGAGGGTCGAGGCGTGGGTGCGCGAGCATGAACGGACTCACCCCGGCGAGCGGCTGTATGAGTGCGTCGTGCGCGAGGCGCGGGAGAAGGGCGAGTTTCCGATTCCGCGTGAGTGGATCAACATTTACCGCGAACCCGAACCGGGCGTGTGGCGCGTCAACTGCACACGGCTGCTGGACGTGGACGGAACGAACCCCGACGACCTCACCCGCGCCGAAGTCGAAGGGCGGCGGCAAGTCGTGGCTCTCTTCCAGTTCATGCGCGCACGCTGCGCAGGATTGGAAAACATCCGCCTGCTCGACGTCGCCGCGCAAATCGGCATCCGCGAAACGCGCCGCATCGTCGGCGAATACGTTTTGACGGCGGACGACGTTGTGCAAGGACGGCACTTCGACGATGCCATCGCGCGCTGCTCCTATCCGATTGACATCCACGACCCGCAGGGCACGCGCGGCAAACTCATCGGCATGGGCGGCGAGGACAAGCCGCACCGTGAAGTCACCCGCGACGCCCCGCCCTACTACGAAATTCCTTACCGCTGCCTTGTGCCGCTGCAAGTGGACAACCTCCTCGTCGCTGGACGCTGCCTCTCCGCCACCCACGAAGCCGCCGCCAGCGCCCGCGTCATCCCGCCGGTCTACGCGATGGGGCAAGCGGCTGGCACTGCTGCCGCATTGTGCGTGAGGGAAGGCATCGCGCCACGTCAAATAGATGGACGGCGGCTGCGAGAGGTGTTGCGGAAGCAAGGGGCGATTGTCTGAACGTTAAGCAAAGTCAAAGTTGTCATCCTCACAAATCCAGCGCCAGCCGCAACCGCTGAGAGACCTCTGCTAAGTCGCGGGCGGAAAGCGTACCGACATGAAGTTGCACCAGTGACGGATCAATCGCCGCCAGACGCGGTTTGACGACGGAAGGTTTGAGGAGTCCGGGGGCTGACCCGTCTTGAAGCACATAGTCCAGTGTTGGGTCGGCGGTAGCAAGTTGGGAGGTGACGTAAGCAATGAGGAGTTCGTTGCGCGCCGCCTGATACGCCGCACTGCTGACCACGACGGCGGGGCGGACTTTGGACGCGCTCAGGTCGGTGTAGGGAAACGGCAGCAGCACGACATCACCCCGCGACGCCATAGTGCTTTCTCCAATCGTCGTAGATAGCGTCCTCTTCGTTGTCCCAATCCCGCTCAAACGCCGATAGACCCAGCGCTTGCCACGCGCGCGGGTCGTCTATGTCCTCAGTCACTTCGGCTAACTGAAAGAGCAAGTCAAGCCCCTTCTCTATAAGCGCGTCCTCGCTCACACCCCGTCCTTGTGCCAGCCGCTCCAACTGCTCGGCATAGTCAGTGGGCAGATGCACTTGCTTCGTGATGACGGAACTCATCTCAACCATCACCTCCACCCTCATACTACTGCTGCGTCAAGGTAGGTTTGACAGGTTCATCCCGATACATCGGGATACATCGGGATTCATCTGAACGTAGCCGCAGGCTTTACGCCTGCGATGGGGCGCCCCGATTTATCGGGGCGGCTACCCGTCAATCCTACCTTGACGGAACACTACCATTCCCTGCTACCCTTGTCAATACAGACTTGCGCGCTCTTGCCAACAGCGCGGGATTGCGATATGCTTATCATCGCTCTACGGCGCGGGTCTCTGACTGCGCCGAAGTAACAACCGTAGGTCTTTCAACCTTTGTTTGAAGACGGGTGATAACCTTGACTTGCCCAAAATGCAACAACAGCGACGAATAGGAGAGCTTGGAGGATGCTATGCCCCAACCCATCATCGGTCTCATCGGTCTCGCCGTCATGGGCGAGAATTTGGCGCTTAACATTGCGAGCAAAGGGTTTCCCATCGCCGTGTTCAACCGCACGACGGCGAAGACGACGGCGTTCGTCAACGGGCGCGCGGCGGGGAAGAACGTGACGGCGACTTATTCGATTGAGGAGTTCGTCCAATCGCTGGAACGTCCGCGACGGATTATTTTGATGGTCAAAGCAGGTGAGGCGGTGGATGCTTTCATCACTCAATTGCTGCCGCACCTTGAAGCGGGCGACATCCTGATTGACGGCGGCAATTCGTTTTTCAAGGACACGGAGCGAAGGATTGAGAGATGCAAGGAGGCAGGGATTCATTACTTCGGGATGGGCGTAAGTGGGGGCGAGGAGGGCGCGCTGCACGGTCCCAGCCTCATGCCCGGCGGCGGGACGCCCGAAGCCTACGCGCACCTCGAACCCATCCTCACCAAAATCGCGGCGCAGGTGGACGACGGCGCGTGCGTGACCTACATCGGCGCGAAGGGCGCGGGGCATTTCGTGAAGATGGTGCACAACGGCATCGAATACGGCGACATGCAACTCATCGCTGAAGCCTACGATTTGCTGCGTCACGCCGTCGGGCTGTCGCCCGATGAATTGCACGACGTTTTCGCTGAGTGGAATCGCGGCGAGTTGCAGTCGTTCCTCATTGAAATCACCGCCCGCATCGTCAACTTCCCTGACCCCCTTGTTCGTAGTGAGCCACGCAGCGACAGCGGAGTGGCGTCAGACGGCACTCCACTGCGTTCCGTGCCTGACTACCAACCTAAGCCGCTGGTGGACGTGATTTTGGACAAAGCCGAACAAAAAGGCACGGGCAAATGGACGTCGCAAGTCGCGCTGGACTTGGGCATCCCCATTCCCACCATCAGCGCGGCGGTGGACGCACGGTTCATGTCGGCGCACAAAGACGAACGCGTCGCTGCCGCAGAGATTCTTCGCTTCGCTCACAATGACAGAGGCGGCGTCATTCTGAGCGAAGCGAAGAATCTCTTTGTTGAGCAAGTCCGCGCCGCTCTCTACGCCTCGAAAATTTGCAGTTACGCGCAAGGCTTCGCGCTGCTGCGGGCGGCGTCAAAGGAGTTCGGCTACAACCTCAACTTCAGCGAAATTGCGCGCATCTGGAAGGGCGGCTGCATCATCCGCGCCGTTTTTCTTGACCGCATCAAGCAAGCGTTTGCTCGCAACCCGGAGTTGCCAAACCTGCTGCTGGACGACGAGTTCCGCGAGGAAATCCTCGCCCGCGAAGAGGCGTGGCGCAACGTCGTCCGCGCCGCCGTTGAACTCGGCTTCCCCGTCCCCGCGATGAGCGCGTCGCTCGCCTACTTCGACGCCTACCGCCGCGAGCGTCTGCCCGCAAACCTGATTCAGGCGCAGCGCGACCTGTTCGGCGCGCACACCTACGAGCGGGTGGACAGAGAGGGGACGTTTCATACGGAGTGGGACTGAGATTTCCTGCCGGGGCGTCTTTCCTTCGCCGCCGAGTAGAATTCGGCGTCTATGACGGCTGAACGAAAGTCTGCTGAAGCAGACTCGTATTGTAGGCGGCTGGAGCAGGCTTGGGGTGGGGTGTTGTAGAACCGCCGAGTAGAATTCGGCGTCTATGACGGCACAGAAAGCCTGCGGCAAGCAAGCTGCGGGAAGAGTCTGCTTCAGCAGACTTTCGTTGAGGTGTTGTAGACACCGAATTCTACTCGGTGTCAAAAACCACAGGAGGGACACCATGAAAAAACTCTGTATCATCGTCATCACTTTCATTCTGCTCGCGCCCATTTCTGCACAGAGCCGCGAGGCGAAGTTAGTTCGCTCCCCGCACTATCATCAAGGTCGCATTGCCTTCACCTATCTTGCCGACATCTGGACGGCGGACGAGAACGGTCAAAACGTCAAACGCATCACCGTCCACAAAGCCCGCGATGTGTTCCCGCGCTTTTCGCCCGACGGAAAGTGGATTGCTTTTTCCAGTGACCGTAATGGGAACATGGACGTTTTCATCATCCCATCCGAAGGCGGGTTGGCGAAGCAACTGACGTTTCACTCCGCCGATGACACCGTGCAGGGCTGGACGCCCGATGGAAAGGCGGTGCTGTTCGCCAGCAATCGCGGCGAGGACTTCATGGGCAAACTTTACGTCGTCAGCGTGGACGGCGGGATGCCGCGCAGCGCGGGCGCGGACATGGGCGTTTACGGCTGCTTCTCGCCCGACGGGAAGAAACTTGCCATCAATCGCAAGTCGCAGTCCTACTGGCGCAAGTTCTATCGCGGCGCGTATCAGAGCGACGTGACGGTCGTAGACATCGCCGAGAAGAAGTTCAAAGATTTGACTGATTTTGACGGGATGGATTCGTTCCCGATGTGGAGTCAGGATGGACACATCTACTTCGTCAGTGACCGCGAGGGCGGCGGGTTGACGAACATCTATCGCGTGTCGGAACGCGGCGGCAAAGCCGAGCGCGTGACCGATTTCAAAAGCGGCGACGTGCGTTTCCCTGCTATGAGCAGCGATGGAAAGGTCATTGTGTTTGAGCATGATTTCGGCATCTGGAAATTGGACGTATCCAGCAAGAAGGTGACGCCCATCAAACTGGACATCGCGGCGGAGACGCAAGAGAGTCTTACAGAAGTCCGCGAGTTCAACTCACTGGTGGACGACTACGACCTCGCGCCGAACGGACGGCGCATCGCGTTCTCCATTCACGGCGAAATCTTCACTGCGCCTGTTGAAGAGGGCGACCTGAAGCAAATCACCGACGGTCCCGCCCGCGACGTGAACCCGCAGTTCTCGCCCGACGGGAAGTGGATTGCCTTCGTCTCCGACCGTAGCGGGCGCGAGGAGATTTACGTCGTCGCAGCGGACGGCAGTGGCGAGGCGAAAAAACTAACCGACATTGACGCGCTCAAGTCCGGGTTCGCGTGGTCACCCGACTCGAAGGAGATTGTGTTCACCGCCTCGGACAACAAGTTGCGCAAAGTCAACGCGGAAACGGCGCAGGTGACGGAGTTGGCTTCATCGAAATATGGCAACATCGGCACGCCTGTTTGGTCGCCCGACGGGAAATGGATTGCTTACTCCAAACCGGAGCGGACGCGCACGAGCGACATCTACCTCATCCCTGCCAGCGGCGGCGAGGAAAAGAAGGTCACGTTCGATTCTTACAGCGACACCAACCCGCGCTTTTCCCCTGACGGGCGGAAACTTTACTTCGTGCGCGTCGAAGGCTTCGGCGGATTCGGCGTGCAGACGCAATCGCAGATTCACGCCGTCGCGCTCGAACGCGAGACCCGCGACCCCAGCGAACCCGAAGAGCGGGAGGGGGAGGCTCCTGCCGAACTCGACTCCGCTGGAGCGTCGCCCCCCCGACAAGGTTCGGCGGGAGCCTCACCCTCCCGTCAGCGCAGAGAGCCGCCCAAAGAAATCCAGATTGACTGGTCAGGACTCAAACGCCGCACGCGGCAACTGACGCGCATGGCGTATCCCGTGTTCAGTTACGCGATTTCTCCTGACAGCCGCACCGTCGTGTTCGTCGTCAGCGAAACCGTCGGCACGCGCAGCACGCCTGTCATCTACTCGATTCAGGAGGACGGCAGACGACTGACGCGCATCACGTCGGGGGCGACATCAGGAGGAGACGAAGGCGATGAACGTCCGCGCGGGTTCGGCGGATTTGGCGGCATCAGCGGTCTCAACTTCTCCCGCGACGGACGCACGCTGTTTTTCCGCGAAGGCGGCAGCGTTTATTCCGTGCCGATGTCGTCAGGCTCCGGCGGAGGCATGAGCAGCCGATTCTCATCAGCCGCAAGCGCCGGCGGCGAGGGCGCGCGGCGGCGCGTCAACTTCACGGCGAAGGTGAAGATTGACTTGTCGGCGCAGTGGGCGCAGATGTTCGATGACGCCTGGCGGTGCATGAAATATCGCTTCTACGACCCGCAGATGCACGGAAAAGATTGGGACGCGGCGCGCGCCAAGTATCAGCCGCTCGTGCAGTTCGTCGGAGACCGACAGGAGTTGCTCAACATCATCAACGAGATGATTGGCGAACTCAACGCCTCGCACACGGGAGCCGCGCCGGGATTTCAGGGTCGCACGGGCGGTGTTTCGACGGCGCATCTGGGCATCGAGTTAGAAATGGACGAAGCCGCCGGTCGCTATCGCGTCACGCACGTTTACGAGAACGGACCTTGCGACAAGGACTGGGTGAAAGTCAGCATCGGCGATTTTCTCATCGCCATTGAAGGCAAATCCATCAAGGCGGGCGACAACTACTGGCAGTCGCTCAACCATCGCTTGAACCGCAAAGTCGCCGTCACCTTCAACAACAAGCCATCCGACGACGGCGCGTGGACGACGCGGATTGAGCCGATTTCGACGGCGGCTTACAGTCAACTGCGTTACGAACGCTGGGTGAGGGAACGGCGTGAGACGGTGGAGAAACTGTCGGGCGGGCGCATCGGCTACCTGCATATTCAGTCCATGAACCAGACCTCGCTGCGCAAGTTTGAGAAAGAGTTGCGCGAGAACCGCCACAAGGACGCGCTCATCATTGACGAACGCTGGAACGGCGGCGGCAACATCGAGCAGGAATTGCTCGCCATCCTCGTTCAACGCGAGTATCAAATCTGGCAGCCGCGTGGGACGGAGCCGACGGGTCGCCCGTTCGCGGGCTACTTCGGACCGAAGGTCGTGCTGCAAAACTGGCGTTCCGCCTCCAACGCCGAAATGTTCCCCGCTGGCTTCCGCGCGTTGGGGCTGGGCAAAGTCATCGGCACGCCCACGTTGGGCGCGGTCATCGGCACGGGCAGTTACTCGCTGATTGACGGCTCCACCGTGCGCACGCCCGGCGTCGGCGTGTTCCTCGCCGACGCGAAGAAAACAAACATGGAAAACTACGGCGTGCCGCCGGACATTCTCGTGGAGAACACGCCCGAAGACAACCTCAAAGGCTACGACAGGCAACTCGAAGTCGCGGTGCAGGAGTTGATGAAGGAATTGAATCGTAGGAGCACAACGCGGTAGACGGGACGATGAAACCGCCGCGCCCCAACTCCTCGTAAGCCATCGCCTCGCCCACGTTCAACTTGTGGAGGAAAATGTGGTTGTCCATCCTCAGCCCGTGTCATTCTGAGCGCAGCGAACAATCTCGTCGTTTGAGATGCTTCACGGAGTTTACCCTGAGCAGATTGGATTCTTCATGCTTCGCTGCGCTCAGAATGACAACTTGTGGAGACCTTCGGTCAGCCCTGTGGCATGGTCAGGAGACCATGCCACATCAGGGAATGAGTCTGCTTCAGCAGACTTTCGTTCAGCCGTTTTAGACGCCGAATTCGACTCGGCGGCAAGAAGGATATGCCAACCAACTTCGACGCCCTCATCATCGGTGCCGGTCACAACGGTCTCGTCGCCGCCGCTTACTTGGCGCGGGCGGGGTGGAAGGTGTGCGTGCTGGAGCGGCGTCCCGTCGTGGGCGGGGCGTGCGTGACGGAGGAGGTGTGGGCGGGCTACAAGGTCTCGACGGCGGCTTACGTATGCAGTTTGCTGCTGCCCGAAGTTGTGCGCGAACTGGAACTGCCCCGCTATGGATTTCGGCTACTGCTGCGCAACCCCAGTTCATTCACGCCGTTTCCCGACGGGCGTTACCTGCTGCTCGGTCCCGACCCACAACTGAACTCCGACGAAATCGCCAAGTTCTCGCCGCGCGACGCGGTGACGTTCGCGGATTACGAACAATGCCTGGAGCGCATCAGCCGTTTCATCGAGCCGATTCTCAGCATTGTGCCGCCGTCGTTTCCTGAGTGGAAGTGGCGCGATGCGCTGACTTACTTCCGTTTGCTGCGCTCGTTTTTCTCGCTGTCCGTGCGCGACCGCCGCACGTTCATCCAACTGATGACCGGCAGCGCGCAGGATTTTCTGGACGGATGGTTTGAGTCGGAGCAACTGAAAATCACGCTGGCGACTGACGGCGTGATTGGCGCGGCGCTCAGTCCGTCGCAGCCGGGCACGGGCTACGTGCTGCTGCACCACGTCATGGGACAGGCGGACGGACATCGCGGCGTGTGGGGCTATGTCAAGAGCGGCATGGGCGCGCTGTCGCAAGCCATCGCCGATTCCGCGACGGCGCATGGGGCGGAGATTCGTTGCCACTGCGAAGTCGCGCAACTCATCGTGGAGGGCGATCGCGCGGTGGGCGTCGCGCTTACCGACGGCGAGGAAATCCGCGCTCGCGTCGTGCTGTCCAACGCCGACCCCAAACGCACGTTTTTGCAGTTGACGCCGCCGGGCTGTTTGCCCGATGAGTTTGTGGAGCAAGTGCGAAGATTCCGCATGGACGCCGCCGCGTTCAAACTCAACCTCGCGCTGGACGGGTTGCCCTCGTTCTCCTGTCTGCCCGGCGACACGGCGGGACCGCAACATCAAGGGACGATTCACCTCTGCCCCGACTTCGCCACTGTGGAGCGGGCGTTCGCCGAAGGGAGGATCCTCCGGACCCACGTCCTCCGCCCCACCTGGCACGGGCGTTCGCCGACTACCTCGTCGGACGCCCGTCACAGACGCCGATGGTCGAAGCCTGCCTGCCCACCGTCGCCGACTCCACGCTCGCCCCGGAGGGCAAACACATCATGTCCATCTTCGCCCAATACGCGCCGCTTGACCCAGCAGACGGCGGATGGGAGGAACCCTCGATATGTCAGGGGTCTCCTGACCCTGACATATTCAGTGACCGAAGGTCTCCAGAACAGGAGACCTTCGGTCAGACGTTTCGGCGCGGTCAGGAGACCGGCGCCGATCTGGGAAAGACTCAGAAAGACAGGTTCGTGCAGCGCATTTTGGACGTGGTGGAAACCTACGCGCCCGGCTTTCGCAGTCGCATCGAACACATCCACGCGCTCAGTCCCGCCGACCTACAAAATGAATTCTCCCTGACGGGCGGCAACATCTTTCACGGCAACATGAGCCTCGACCAACTCTTCTTCCTGCGCCCCGTTCCCGGCTGGGCGCAGTATCGCACGCCCCTGCGCGGCTTGTATCTCTGCGGCTCCGGCGCGCACCCCGGCGGCGGCGTCACCGGCGCGTGCGGGCGCAACGCGGCGGGGGTAGTTCTCACCGACGCTTGACATGAACAGTTGTCCAAAACCGCGTTATCGTGTATAATCCTGAGCGGTCACAATTCAGCAATCCCATCATAGGTGATTCTCGTGAGCACAGTCAAGTATTACAGCATAGAGGAAGCAGCCGAACTACTAAAAGTGCCTCCACAGACCGTGCGGCGGCGGATTCGGGAAGGGCGTTTGTCGGCGATACGGTTCGGTCATCAGTTGCGGTTGCGCTTAGATGATGACGAGAAGGTTAAGTCCAGTGTGGCTACCGATCTTGCGCCTATTGACCCCGCACAGACTCCTGAACACAATGGAGAGCAGACAGAAGCAGCAGGCACCGAAACCAAAGTCCACCCCAAAAACACGCTGAATGACCTGACTGGCAAAGACTGGATTCAGTCCACGAAAAGTGTCTGGATGCAGCGCGGGCTTGGGCGCGACCATCCCGACACGGAAATTGAACGACAGCATCCCGCTCCCTTCAGTTTTACCGATGTATCGCGCCTCATCCTTTTCTTCACCAAGAAGGGTGAGCGAGTGCTTGACCCGTTCTGCGGTGTCGCCTCTACTCTGAAAGGAGCGGCAGTCACAGATAGAAAAGGCGTAGGGATTGAACTGGTGGAGCAGTGGGTTGAACTGGGCAGGCAACGCCTCAGCCGCGAAGTAGAGGACGCCTCGCGTCAGCAAATCATCTGCGGAGACGCCCGCGATGTGATGAAAACTTTTCGTGATGAGAGTTTCGATTTCATCGTCACCAGTCCGCCTTATTGGGGCATCCTCAACAAAAAGGCAGACCATAAGGTCCGCAACGAGCGCGTCAAAAATGGGCTGGCAACACGCTACAGCGAGGACGCGCGCGACTTAGCGAATATCCCGTCTTACAAAGACTTCATCCATGAACTGGTGAAAGTGTTTGCCGAGTGCCGCCGTGTGCTGCGGCGCGGACGTTATATGTGCGTGGTCGTGAGCGACTTTCGACACGGCGCGAAATTCGTGCCTTATCATGCCGACCTGATTGCCGCATTAAGTCCTGTCGGTTGGGAACTCAAGGGAATCACCATTCTCGCTCAGAACCATAAGAAACTTTACCCTTACGGCTATCCTTACGCCTTCGTCTCTAACATTCACCACCAATACATTTTGATTTTTCAGAAGGAGGGTAAGTAGCCGTGCCAACTGCTACCGTCTCATCATCGCTGCGGCTGCCTTTTGAAGATATGGCTCTGTCTCCTGATAGTGCGACTTATCAGCAAAGCATCGAGCGACTGCAAGCCCTTCCTTACCGCGCCCGTCCTTACTGCCAACGCAACTGGGGACACGAGTTTCATTCCCTCTGCTCCTACCCCAGCAAAATCAAACCTGCTATTGCCTACTTTCTGATTCGGCTGTTCACGCAGCAGGGGGAAACCGTCTTCGACCCGTTCTGCGGTGTGGGGACGATTCCCTTTGAATCCTGCCAACAAGGGCGCGTGGGGATAGGCTCAGATTTGAACCCGTTGGCTTATTTCGTCACGCACGCGAAAGTTCGCCCGCCTTCAGAGCAATCCGTCAATGCTTTACTGCAAGAAATGGAAAGCCGCATGTCCTCCTTTGTAGGCAATGTGGAGAGCGTAGAGGAAGAAATCAGACCGTTCTTTCACCCTGACACTCTGTCTGAACTATGCCGCGTTCGGCGACTGTTGTTAGAAGCCAGCCACTCTGGGGAGCGCGAGCGTCGTTCTGCTGCGTGCTTTTTGCTTGCCTGCCTCGCGCACATCCTTCACGGCAACCGTCCTTACGCTCTGAGCCGTCGTTCGCACAACATCATTCCCATTCCGCCTAAAGGTGAGTTTCGCTATAAACCTGTCCTTGCGGGCTTGCAGACCAAAGCGCAGCGAGCGCTGCGCGAACCACTTGCGACCTCGTTCTGCGCTGGACAAGCATATCGCGCCTCCGTTTTTGGCGTTTCGGAACTGGTAGGATATGTTGACAACGTGATTACGTCTCCTCCTTTTCTGGGTTCAACTCACTTCGTTCGACAGAACCGCGTGCGTCTGTGGTTGTGTGGCTGGGACTACGCAACCCAAGAGAAAATGAAAGAAGAGTTCTTGGAACACCAAAACGCCTTGACAATCTACCGAAGCATCTTTGACGAATTGGCGAAAGTGGTCAAACCCGACGGGAAGTGCATCTTGCACCTGGGCGTTGTGAAGCAGACAGACATGGGGCAGGCAATTCGCCCTGACGCTGAGGCGGCAGGCTTTGAGTGCGTGGGCATCGTCTATGAGGACACGCGACAGCTGGAGAATCATGGGCGCACCGACAGAGGTGGAACACATCACCACCAATTCCTTTGTCTCAGAAGGCGGTAAGCCTCATGGCAATCAACGAGTTCATCAACTTCCCCCGTCCGCTGAACGACCCAGAGAAGTTCCGTCAAGTTCTGCTCGTCGGACAGCAGATTGACAAAGGGGCTGGCTGGAATGATGAGGAACTGGGAGATGCGCTGTTGGACGCGGGACTCTACATGCCCCGAGGCAACCCGCCGCTGAAGCAGTATCGCCAGCGGTATGAGAACGTGAATAAAAGCCTGAATCCGTGGGTGACTTTCGCGCGTGAGTGCAACCGCTTCCTCTCGCTGATGGGTTTCGTAGAGCGGATAGCAAGGTTGCGCGGACGCTACCGTCTTACGCCGCGTGGAAGTAAGTTGGGAGAGGTGCAGGGGGACTTCCCACAGGCGGAGGAACTTGCGCTTTGGACTTATGCCCTTGCCAACCTCAAAATTTACTCAGTCAACGACGAAGAAAGCCGCCAAGACCACAGTTTCAAAGTGCGCCCTTACCTGATGATACTTCGGATGCTTCAAGAGCGACCACTGACCAGAGATGAAATCTTCATCAGCGCCTTCACCTGCAAGACGGAATCGGCTGCCGACATCACTGCTGCTGCCAAAGTCTTAGCCGCGATTGACGGCAAACCCACTGCCTTAGCCGCACAGTTACGCCAGTTAGGAGCGACCCATACCACTGCCGACAACAACACGAAACTACTTCCCACCTTCGCTTGCAATCTGCAACACGCCGCCCGTCATGGAGGGGTGTATCAACTGCAAAAGGCGGGCGAGGATTTCCTTGCGCGGATGTTTCCATGTCAGCCTGTTTGGTTCCATGATATTCCTGCCATTGACAGCCAGCAACGACAGCAAGTCGCGGCGCTGCTGTTGTTACTCAACGTCGCGCCACTGGCAAGAAGCGATTTGCCGCCAAGCCTGCTACCAATTGACCCATCGCTCAAAATCATCAAGCAGATAGGCATACCTTACAGCGACGATGGACAAACCGTGACATTGGGTGTTCCTCTCTCCTTCGACTTCTATCAAGACATTCCGCCCGAAGTGCGCCAGTCGCAAGGCTTCCTTGACCTGCTCGAAGAACTGGATTGGGAAGAAGGCGAACTGGATTTGGCGCAGGCGGCAGCGGCTCACGTGCCTATTGTCGTCTCCAAGCGTGCACGTCGTCCACGCCGCAGACGCGCTCCACAACGACGCGAAATTGACGTAGCAGCCAAAGCGCATGGGAAAACCGAGACAGAAGTCACCAAAGGGAAGACGGTTGTAGAATTTGACTCTGAAGTTATCCGTGAACGCACAGCAGAACACGAAAAACTGGTTGCCAAGTTCGTTGAACTCTTGCAACAACACGGGCTGACTTGCTATGAGGACAACTTCGACTTACTGACAGAGCAAGCCATCGAAGCCCTCTTGTTGGAGATGAAGACAATTGACGAAAGCAACGAGCGCGAGCAGATAATGAAAGCCATAGGTCAACTGGACTATTACGGTTACTTTGACGCACCACATTTCGTCAGCGCGGGGAAACCTGTTCGGAAAGGCATCGTCTTGAGCCGCGCACCCTTTCAGGCTGACCATGTTGATTTTCTGCGGAGCATGGACATTTACGTCTTCTGGTTGGGCGAGAAGGGCGAGATCGCGGGCGACCCAGAAAGTTTGGAGTTTCTAAAACGCTTTTGCAACCCCACAAAGTAAGCCAACGGTCACAGTCTCTTCAGAATTTCCCGATATGTCCGCTGGCACGTCTAGCACGGCGGCGACTTCGGGCACGGACAGTCCTTGAACGTGGTAGAGGAGAAACGTCTCGCGGTGTTCGTCAGAAAGTTGCGCTAATGCGCGGCGAAGCAACACAGATCCCAACTCGCGGGCGGCGTGGTCATCGGGCATGTCGGCGGCGGCGTCCAGCGGCGCGAAATCTCGCTGCGAACGGAGATAGTGCGTGTATTCGTGGTAAGCGATGTGGTGCAACCCGCGATTTTAATCACTGGGGAAGTTTTATCGTGTGCGTTCGCACGGCTTGATATGGCTGAGTTTCAGCAGTTCCTTTTGGGGCAAATCTGACACGATGGAAAAAATGCGGTCGCCCGATTTCCACGAGATGATATTGCAGCCACCCGCCTGCGTTACGACGACGCTCTGTTCTCCGACCCTCACCATTTGACCGATAGGCACGTCAAAAACGGAAGCGCGGTGAATGAACAAGCAGACGCGCCAGTCCAATTGTCCGCGTCGAAACGCCATCAACGCGCCTTTTTCAGGCACGGCAACGTTGCGGTTCACGGAGAAACAAACGCAAGACGTCACGCGGCTGAGTTCGTATCCCGCCGCAGTGTAGTTGACCGCCGGCACTTCGTAGCCAACGTTCTGCGTCAGCCAGCGCGCGCCTTGAGCGGGGTCATGGACGACGCACTCTTCCTCGCAAGGGGATTGGCGGTGCGTGTCGTAAATGTGGACGAGTTCAGCGGGAATCAACGGCTGTGCGCGGTGACGCATCCGCAGCGCCACGCTCCCCAACGCAATAACCGCAAGGCAGGCAGCCAGCGCGAACGCCCAGCGGAACGTCCGGGCGTGTGAGGGAATGGGCGCGTGGACGGCATCGAGTCGACGGCAGACCTGCGCCCAGAAGTGCGCGGGCGGGTCCTCCGTCGGCACGCGCTGACGTAGCAAGGTTTTCGTGCTGGCGAACGTCTCCCGCAGTCGCGCACAGCGGGCACACTGTTGGACGTGCTCCGCTAATTGCGCGCGATCATCAGGAGGCAACTCGCCGTCCACGAACGCGCAGATGAGTTCTTCGTTGAGGTCACACTGCATAACGGCATGGAGTGATGGAGTGATGGAGTGATGGGGTATGGGAGCGATGCTTGTTCCCATACTCCAATACTCCAACACTCCTTCACTCCAACTAAATTAACCGTCTCTCCTTCGCATACCGCATCAACTTCCGCCGCAACTGGCTGCGCCCCCGGGACAGCCGCGAACGCACCGTGCCAATGGGAATTTGAAGGGCGTCGGCAATTTCCTGATACGATAACTCCTGCAAATCGGACAGAATCACGACCGCGCGGAACTCGTCCGGCAAGCTGTTGAGGGCAGACTGCACCTCGTCGTCCGTGATGGTCGCCAACACCGCCTCTTCGGGATTCTCCAGACCGTTGTGGTTATCCACCCGGATCAGGTGTTCCGCGTTCGGCGTCAAATCTTCCAGAGCCAGCATCTCCGGCATCCGGCTCTTTTTGCGATACTGGTTGATGTAGGTTGTCACCAGTATTCGGAACAACCATGCGCGGAAGTTAGTTCCCGGTTCGAACTGCTCGAGGTGGGTGAATGCCCGCACGAACGCATCTTGGGCTAAATCCTCGGCGTCCTCGCGGTGGCCGGTCATCCGCAGGGCGGCGTTGAAAATCTCGCGCTGGTGCGGCTGCGCCAGTCGCTCAAATTCTGCCCGGCGGTCGGTCGTGGCGTGGCGTTGAAACAGTTTCACGAGAGTCGTTGCCTCCATGGGGCATGAGTCACCACTGCCTTAGATACTCTTTCACACCTTTGAGTTCCTTAACCTTTTCCGCCGGTGCGCCCACCACACCCCACACAACCCGACGCCGACCAAAGCGATCATGCCCGGTTCCGGCACGGCATGGCGCACGCCGATGTAATCGTTCGTGCAACTAAACGTCCATTCCGCTGTGACTTGAGGCGTCAAACCGGCGAGGAGATTCAGAGGCACGCTGGTTTCGATGAGATACACGGGAACCGTCCCACCGCCCGGTCTTTGGTAGAAGAAATCCAGTTGGCTATAGCGGTAAAACGCTCCGTTGGTGATTTTCGTGCCGCTGGTGGGGATGACGTCCGAGTAAGGCGGCGGGTTGAATCCGCCCGAACCGCTGGGATGCGTGACCTTCCAATCGCCGTCCGCAATGATGTCCGTCCAACCCGACGAACCCGCCCCCGCCGTCGGCAGCAGGATGCCCCAGTCCGCGCCTTGATTGAGAACTTGATTGGGATTGCTGCTCCGCGTGTTGTAGCCCGACGGTTGGGTCACGTACTGGTCAAAATCAAAAAACAGCCCCGCTGGAGGCGGATTCAGAACGCCCGTCGGATTCGGATTGGGGTTCAGGGCAATGTCGCCGATTCGGTAGGATCCCACGCCCGCCGGGTTGAAACTGGTCACGATGCCGATGTATAGATTCTGATGATCGTTGGTCATATACATGGCTCGCGCGTCATAGTCTGGACCGCCTGACGGGATGCGACTGCTGCCAAACGGACCGCGCGTGTCCCAAATCGTGTAACTCACGTCTGAACCAGCGCCGACGTGGTAGAGGGGCAAATTGCCGTGACCGTCCGTGTGATGGTCCACGAACGGGGCGAGGTTGGGGAAATCGTTTCCCACCCCTGTGTAAATTTGCCCGGGCACTCCCCCTCGGTTTACGCCGAAATCGCTCAGACTTCCCGTCAGCATGAGGGCGTGCGCCGGAGTGATAAATGCCCCGTGCAACCCCACCGCAACGACTACCGCAAAGAAACGCCAGCATCGCCTTGCGCCACAAACGACGGAATCTCTCATGTTCTGCTCCTTTCAAGCATCACAAAAAAATAGGCTCACCTGACGCTTCCGTAAAAACAGTCGCTGTCGGTGAGCCACCGTGTTCACCACCCGTTCACTCAACGGATTGTTCGCCCTATCTATTCCTTATTACACCTTTCTCCTCACATTGTAGCGAATAGAAGGAAACCGCAAAGAGTCGCAGAATTTCTCTCACTGGATGGAACGCTCAGACGAAGAGGTGACGTATGCCGCTGATTCTGGCGATTGACCAGGGGACCACCGGCAGCCGCGCCCTGCTCGTGGACGAAGCGGGCGTCATTCGCAGCGAAGCCTATCAGCCGCTGCCGCAGATTTATCCTCACCCCGGCTGGGTCGAACATGACCCGCTGGAGATTTGGGAGGACGTGCAAACCGTCATCGGCAAAGTGATGTCCAACGTTGCGCCGTCGGACGTTGCCACCGTCGGTATCACCAACCAGCGCGAGACGACGCTGATTTGGGAGCGCGCGACGGGCGCGCCGATTCACAACGCCATCGTCTGGCAGTGTCGCCGCACCACGGCACTGTGCGAACGGCTCAAATCGGATGGACTCAGCGACGAGGTGCAGCGGCGCACCGGGCTGGTCATTGACCCCTACTTCAGCGCGACGAAAATCCGCTGGCTGCTCGACCACGTTCCCGACGCCCAGAGCCGTGCCGAACGCGGCGAACTGGCGTTTGGAACGGTGGACTCGTGGCTCATCTACCAACTCACCGGCGGAGCCGTCCACGCCACCGACCCCACCAACGCCTCCCGCACGATGCTCTACAACATTCACGAGCAACGGTGGGATGACACGCTGCTCGATGCGCTCAACATTCCTCGCGCCCTGCTGCCTGAAGTGCGCCACTCCACCGACTGCTTCGGCGAGGTCGTTTCAAACTCAAAACTCAAAACTCAAAACTCAAAACTCTCCATTTTCGGCGTTGCCGGCGACCAGCAAGCCGCTCTCTTCGGTCAAGCCGGTTTCAACGCGGGCGGCGCAAAAAACACCTACGGAACGGGATGCTTCGCGTTGCTCAACACGGGGGCGACGGCGTGCCACTCGCAAAACGGCTTGCTGACCACGATTGCCTGCGACGCGCGCGGCAAACCCGCTTACGCCTTGGAAGGCAGCGTGTTCATCGCAGGCGCGGTCATTCAATGGCTGCGCGA
>FWWM01008957.1_pt1 | contig 18824 bp, 12 predicted proteins | sample 2228351 | NCBI WGS metagenome assembly FWWM01 (sample SAMEA103939774, study PRJEB20133) | metagenome
GGGGATGGAGAGGGATCGGTTTTTGTGCCATGCCTTAGTATACACCTAAAGTTGGTATCATATTCTCTTGTGTGGCTATAGCAAAAGACGTTATCGTGTAGACCACTGCGGTGAAGCGCTTCGCGAGGCATTCCTCGACACAGGCTAAACACCGTCTACTATCCCCTATTGCCCCAGCATCATCCGCTCGTGTTCGTAGAGTCTGACAGCGCCCCAGATGATGATAACCGTGACAAACAGCGCAACTGGGTAACTGCCGTAGGAAAACCGAACAGGTCGTTATTGTCCGGCCAGTCATCACTCCTGTTGTGCTACGGTACGACAGGCATGGCGATGATTACCTGGATCAATTTTCGTTGCATTGGCAACAAAAAGAATGATCATAAAATACTATGAATGCTGTAAGTGCTCGGTAATACCTGTCTGATACTATGCAACGAGATCGTTGATCGCAAGAGCTTCTTCAAGAGCCTCTTGAAGTTTTGGGGCAAATCGCTGAGACAGGTGCAGATAAGAAGATTATGCCGGGGGATTGAATTATACTCAGGTTATTAGACTGAATTAGTTGTTGTAGTAGAAGATGACACAATAAACATTGATGACACAAAAGGAGTGACGCAGCTATGGATCAATTGCAACAAATAGAACAGCAATTACTACGCGAGATTGATCGTGTTGAGCTGCTTGGTGAGCTTAACTTAACAGTTGAGATGACAGAAGCGCTTGGTTTCGCAATCAAACAATTGATTAGTCAGTATGATTTGAGTCGAGCAACGGCGCGGTTGATAAGGAATTACCCTGTTTGTTTTGCTGCATTTCTTGTCGCAAAAGGTGTCTATGGTTATCGGAAGGGAGATTATTGGTCGAGCGTTGAGGAGTCTATTGAAACCACCCTGATGAATTGGAGTGCAGAATGGGGTAAGTTTTTCGAGCAGTTCGTGCGAGAGCGTGGTCTTGCCTTCTTCCCCTATCTAGAAGGTCGTCGCTACGTTGATCAGATTTTGCTCCACGGCGGTATTCCCGATTATTGTCTCAACGATTTCTTTGAGCATCTGCTTTGGCCTGCTCTATCACGCGCTGACTGGAGCGGCCTCAGCGTAGAAGAGTTGATCTTTGAGTGGATACACTTTGCTGGAGGGCGTCATTTCACTGATGAGCCGGTGTTGCGCTTTTTGCGGTATGGTCGCAAGATTGCGGTGGATTTTGTTGCTCGTTGTCTCGACATGGCTCAGAGTTATGCTATGCATCACGTCGTGCCTGAGGCCGAAGATGTGGGCTTGCCGACGCGCGTTGTGGCAAGATTTCAGGAATGGGTAAACACGCGCGCCGATGTCAATATCGCTTCGGTTCAGAGACTGAACATGCGATTATCGCGCCCCATTATTTGGCTGGACCCGTGGGGTGGTGAAATCTTCCTCGATCTTCCGGCACAGGTATTATCTGATCTTTCGCAACAGCCCAATGCGGTGTGGACGATTATTGCCGATAACCGAGAGATGGCAACGCGAAGAGTCTTTGCTCAGCCAATTGCTCAGGGCTGGGAAACAGAATCTCACCGTCTTACATTGCAGCATCCGGCAGCAGAATACAGCGTTGCCTTTCATGATGGGCGAAGTATACAACGTACCTGGCGTTTTACAGGCATATCTAACGAGTCGCCAGTCGTGACCTTTGACGCGGAAGACGGTCGTCTGGTGCAGTGGCGGCGGTCGCTGCCAGCCCGCGAACTCTGGCTGCTTTCACGGAAGGATGCCACTTTTCAGGTTGATGGCGGTATCCGGCTTGGAACGCTTCCTCCGTTGTTTGCTGCCTGGTCAGACTATGCTGTTGCCCACTGGGATCTCCACCGTGCCAGTGCCCTGCGACTAAGAAGACACACAATACCTGTTGAACCCGATGAGTCGCGGTTACGCCCGTATCTGGAACATCCTGGGCTGGCATTCCATTTTAGCAACCATGTGCCAGCCTGCTATGTCGGTGACCCGCCACGGATGGTGATCCCGTTTGTGACAGGGCGTGACCCGGCACAAGAGCTGGGGCGATGGCATGTGACGATAAGCGGTCCTCGCGATACGTTTTGCGCTGTAGCGTTGACAGATCTGAGCAGCACAGTTGAACATCGCGACGATGCATTGATTGTGTCGCTAGACCATCCTCAGCTCTTAGGAACAAATCCATTCGGTATCTTTCGCGTTTCATTGCGCGGGCCACTTGGTCGTGACGCAACCTTCTCGCTTGCACTTGTGCCCGAACTGCACCTGCTCGGTCACGAGCAGGTGCGGATACCTGATGCAAACGGTCAATATCCGCATGCAGGTTTCACGCTGAAGACCAGTCAGCGGTATGCAGTAGATAGTCCGGACGACTCTGTTCGGATTGTTACACAGCAGCCAGGCAGGCATTACATTGAGGTTGCTGCTGACCGATCTCAGGCTGAAATACAATTGCATGACCCTGACACTGGGGTAACTTTGCCGCTGCATGTGCCACTGCCGATGATCCGCTGGCATGTAGTCGAAGAGCAGCAATCCCTGGTTGCTCCGGCACAGATGTCTCTGACCCAGCCAATGGCATGGCTCGATCAACGTCAGGTTGCCCGGCTGGTGGTCAATGTTGCTCCCACTGTTGGTGTCTCGTACACATTGTCGGGCGCCTTGATGCTCTGTTCCGCTGATGGCAAGACTCTCCAACACGTTTCTCCACTGCGTCATACGTCTAAACGGGAACTGGTATTTGATCTGAAGAGTGTGACTGACACAGTGCGCGCCAGTCGTGAGGCCAGTGTCTGGTTTGTGCTATCTCTGGATGGATTGCCCGGCCATTCAGAGATGATCCGGATTCCGGTGCTGCGACTAACACAGCAGCTTGCGATCACGAATCTGGTGATCAAGAGTGCGCGAGCAGACGACGCCTGGATTCTGACGGCATCGTGGCGTGATGGCCGTCGGATACGTCATCGCTATCTGCGACTCTGGTCATTGTGGCGGCCATGGGCAGATCCGGTCGATTTGCCAGTGCCCGATGAAGCCGAGGCTCAGGCTCAATGGCACATTCCTTTCTGTGCCCTCCCACCCGGAGCATACCGCTGTGAGATGACGGTGATCGATCCCTGGCTGGCGCAGGAAGCGAGCCGACCGGATAGTAATACGGCCCAGACGACAGATCATGTTCTGGGAACGCCCCAGGAATGCGTGGCTTACCTTGCGTCATTACCCGACAACAGCACCGGTGCTTTCGAACGCGCGCTGGCTGCTGATGACACATGTGTCCGTCTACGCGCGTTGCGGATGGCTTTGGCAGACGTGCCTGGACAGCACATCGAAATAGTTCTTGTTGCGTTACTGTTTTCTGCTGAGCAAGCGTTCCAGGACGCTATTCTTGATGATCTGCGGCGACTTATTTCCCGGAAGCCTTCAGAAGCGCTTGTTGCGGCGATCAGCTTGTACCATCGCTCATCGCAAACGGTTAAGGCACAATTATTGAGCATGCTCTGGAATACATCGGCTGGTCGAGTGCTTGATTACTACGAGCGACGCGGATATCTGACCGATGACATTGTGGCTAACTATGCCAGAGCGAACTATTTTTCACCTGAGACCCTGGTCACCGATCTCAACGCTGCTGAAGTGCAGGTGCGCAGGATTTTTGGGAGTGATTCATCCAGCATTGATCAGATCGAAGATCGCGATGGTTTTGCCGAACTGATACGTGATCTCCCAGATTGGGCACTGCGTGATAGTGAGCGTGTCTACTTGCATGAAATCGGTAATTTTCCACTGTTATCTGCGGAGCAGGAGCGAGAGCTGGCGCTGCGCATCGCCGACGGTAGAGACGCCGAGCGCATACTGGCATCAGTGATCGATCCGGTGCTGCGCGATCGCTTGTGTGATCGCGTAAAGCAGGGAAAACAGGCCCGTGAGTTCCTGATTAACTCTAACCTTCGGCTCGTGGTGAGTGTGGCTAAGCGCTATCTCTGGAAAATGCCGTTCCTCGACCTGATTCAGGAAGGTAATATTGGATTGATGCGGGCAGTCGATCGTTTCGATGTCAGCAGGGGCCACAAATTCTCAACTTATGCGACCTGGTGGATCCGGCAGGCAATTGTGCGCGGCATAGCAGACAAGTCACGCATTATCCGGTTGCCCCTCCATTTAGGCGAAAGACTGGGCATAATACATTCGATACAGCGCCAGTTTACTCAGGAACATGGACGTGAGCCAACCAGCGCAGAACTGGCACAGGTCATGGGGATGACAGAACAGAAGGTGCAAGAGTTGCTGCGGGTTTCCCAAGACTTGGTCTCGCTCGATGTGCCAGTAGGTGAGGATGGTGAAACGACTCTGGGTGATATGCTTGCGCATCATGACGAAGATTTCGCCGAAATAGTGGCGGTTAACGAACTTCGTCAGCGCCTTGCCGCTGTGCTTGCGCAACTCAGTGAGCGGGAGCGTCGGGTGCTGGAGCTGCGCTTTGGCATACACGATGGTCAAACCTACACGCTCGAAGAGATCGGTTGTCGCTTTGGGATCACCCGTGAGCGTATCCGGCAAATCGAAGTCAAAGCGCTCAGAAAGCTGAAACGTCTTATCGATGAACTTTCACAGCTCTGGATAACACGATACTCAGCCTGAGCCAGGGAGCAGAACATGGCTTTGTTGCATCCGCTACGTGTCACCGATCAGATCCGACTATCGTATTTGCGGTACCTGAAAACAATTTACCCTTTGCAGGATCAGACGCTGCGGTCGTTGTTCTGGCACGCGCTGGAAGAACCAGAGCGACTGGTCAAGGGGCCGTTGTTGGAGGCTTCACCACCATTTGCCTTCGGTCGCAGTATTGCCCAACTGGTTGCCGATGGCATTTTGCATCCGGGGTTCGAGAGCCTGTGTTCAGCGTCTCTACCCTGGGAACGTCCACTCTACACACATCAAGATGAGGCTATCACAAGAATCGTGCGCGATCAACGCAATTTGATCGTGGCAACTGGAACTGGCTCGGGCAAAACCGAAACCTTTCTCATTCCTATTCTTGATCGGTTACTGCGTGAAGATGAGGCCGGTACGCTCAGTGCTCCGGGCGTGCGCGCGCTATTGCTGTACCCGATGAACGCGCTGGCGAATGATCAGCTCAGGCGCTTGCGTCGTCTCCTGGAATATTATCCGACAATCACGTTTGGCCGATACACGGGTGAAACTGAAGAGACCGATAGTGCAGCAAAAGACCGTTTCTACCAGCAATTTCCTGGCGAACCTCTGTTATCTAACGAACTGATCAGTCGGCGACGCATGCGGGAGACACCGCCACATATCCTGATCACCAACTACGCCATGCTCGAATATTTGCTGGTGCGTCCAGAAGACTGCGAGTTGTTCGATGGCGACACCGGCAAATATTGGCGGTTCCTTGTGCTTGATGAAGCGCACATTTATGATGGTGCGAGCGGGATTGAGATCGCGATGCTGCTACGGCGCTTGAAAGAGCGGGTGGCGGCCAGTCAGCCGGGTCGCCTGCGCTGCATCGCGACCAGCGCAACTCTGGGCCGCGGGCGGGCTGATTTTGCTGCCGCGGCAACCTTTGCCACCGATCTGTTCGGTGAACCTTTCGAGTGGATCGAGAATGATCCGAGACGGCAAGATGTGGTTGAGGCAACTCGTCTCCACTCGCTGACCGCAGATGCGATTTGGGGTGAGGGGTCACCTGCTCTGTACGATGCCCTCTATCGGGCGCTCAGGAAAGCAGAAAATGAAACAGACGACACCGATCTCATTTCTATCCTGGTAGAAGCGGTACATCCATTCATACCTGCTGATGTGGTGCAGCGCGCCAATGATGCCGCTGTCGAGTGTCTAAAACGGTGTAACGGATCCGACGATCACCACCGACGTCAGATCGCAATTGACACTTTTCTGTACAATATCCTTCAGGGAGATCGGCGGATTGAACAACTACGGAATTGGCTTGGTCAGGAACCACAGTTTTTGAATGAAATTGCTCCGATCGTTTTTGCAGAAGCTGATCAGCCAGTCGAGTATCTTATCCGATTAGTCGATCTGGCTGTTCGCGCTCGCCCAGATCAGCACAGTTTGTCATTATTGCCAGCCCGTTATCATGTCTTTACTAAATCGCTAGAAGGTGTTTTTGTTTGCCTGAACAGTCAGGCGCATCAGAATCGTCAGCCGCACATCTTCCTCAACCGCCACGAACGATGTCCTGAATGTCATGGATGGGTCGTTGAGCTGGCAGCCTGTACGCGGTGTGGCGCAAGCTACCTTGTGGGAAGAGAAGAGCAATCGTCAAAACCAAATCACTCGGATACAGCAACACCATCTTCAATCCTCCAGCAAATCACGGTGACTGCTGAGGGATATGATGAGTTTACACTTTATCTACTCGGTGAACATGCAGGTATCACTGATGAGGATGAGTCTGTAACAGCCGGTGAAGAACCAGATAGTGAGCGACCGATCGAAAGAGTTCGGTGGTTGTGCCTGCATTGTGGCGCACTTATGCCTGACTCACAGGCACAATGCACCTGCGGGCAAGGAGCAGCGGTGCAGCGATTACTCGAGGTCTCGCCTGCACGGCGTGCGCCACTGAGTCGATGTGTCTGTTGTGGGGCGCGGAGTGGAAGTAATGTCATCTACCGGTTTTTGGTTGGTCAGGATGCCCCTGTCAGTGTGCTCGCTACCGCGCTATACCAGCAACTACCTCCATCTCCAGATCCAGAGTTCGCTCATCTTCCTGGCGGAGGTCGTAAACTGCTCATCTTCTCGGATAGCCGTCAGGATGCTGCCTTCTTCGCCCCATACCTTGAGCGCACCTATCGCCAGTTGCTCCAGCGTCGGCTCATCCTGCAAGCGCTGTTTGCCAGCCCTGACGGACGCGCCGGTCACCTTCGGCTGCAGGATATGGTTGGCCTGCTGCTCACTCAGGCGCGTGATGCCGGTGTATTTACCCAGCGACAGAGTCATGCCGAGCGACAGCGGATTGTCTCTACGTGGTTGATGAAAGAGCTGATCGCCCTTGATCGACGTCTCAGTCTGGAAGGTTTGGGTCTGCTTCAGTTTCGCCTGGTGCGCCCTGAACGCTGGAGTCCACCAAGGGCTTTGCAGGAGGCGCCATGGAACCTCACACCAGAGGAGTGCTGGGGGCTGATTGTATTGTTGCTCGATACCCTCCGTCATCAGGGGGTAACAACCTTTCCCAATACCGTTGACCCTCGTAGTGACGACTTCGCGCCCCGTAACAGAGAGTTGTACATTCGTGAAGAGCGGGCTGAGAGCAAAGCCGGAATTCTCAGTTGGATGCCGACTCGGGGTAGTAATCGACGCATCAATATACTAGAACGACTGCTTGGTTTACTCCATCCTGAACTTCCTTCGTCAGTTCGGAGCGCGAAAGCTGCTGAAACGCTGCGTGGCATCTGGCGTCATTTGACTGAACCGCGATCGATCTGGCGCGATCATCTGATCAGTGTTAACCTGCCAAGACAAGGAGTTGTTTACAGGTTGAGCCACGAGTTCTGGGAGCTGATTCCTGCAGATGCGAGTAAGCAATACCGTTGTCAGCGCTGTCGAGCGATTACAACAATTAACCTGTTTGGTCTTTGCCCATCAATGAATTGTTCTGGTCGCCTGGGGCCATTTGATCCATCAGCGCTAGACGTAGCTGAGAACCACTACCGGACTCTCTGCCTCAACATGAAGCCGATTCCAATGTCTGCAGAGGAGCACACTGCCCAATGGACGAGCGATGAGGCAGGGAGAGTCCAGCAGCAGTTTGTCAACGGTGAAATCAATGTCTTGAGCTGCTCAACTACTTTCGAGCTGGGTGTCGATGTAGGTGAGCTTCAGGCGGTACTTATGCGCAATGTTCCGCCAACAACTGCCAACTATATCCAACGTGCCGGACGGGCAGGGCGACGAACTGACTCGGCTGCGTTCGTCCTGACTTATGCGCAACGGCGCTCTCACGATCTGACCCACTACAGTGATCCCAAACGGATGGTGGCTGGACGAATCAATCCGCCACGAATCACGCTTACCAACGAAAAGATTGTGCGGCGTCACATGCAGGCAGTATTGCTGGCAGCATACTTTCGTTGGATGCGCGATCAATATGGGCGCCTTTTCCGCACTGTTGGCGACTTCTTTCAAACCGAAGGAGACCTGCTGAATGGTTCAGCCGCATTGATCGCTTTTGCCGAATCACGCCCGGCAAGAGTTCGCGAAGCCCTGGAGCGCGTCGTGCCAGTTGCTCTTCATAAGGAGATTGGTCTGGCTGACTGGGGCTGGTTGCGCACGCCCGAAGGAGATGGCATGCTCGACCTATTAGAGCGGGCTGAGGCTGAAGTGACTGGTGATCTTACGCTGTACCAACAACTTGAGACAGAGGCAGCCACTGAACGCAACTATAGCTTGAGTCAGCATTACCAGCGCGTAGGCAGAACGATTCGCAGTCGATCACTTTTGGGATTTCTGGCGACGCGCAACCTTTTGCCCAAGTATGGCTTTCCAACCGATGTGGTCGAACTGAGAACTGATCACCTGCATCTGGAGGAAGCGGCCAAAATTCAGCTCGATCGCGATCTGCGGATTGCCATCGCAGAGTATGCCCCCGGCGCAGAAGTAATTGCCGCCAAGCGTATCTGGGTCGGTGGTGGACTATATAAACAACCAAAGAAAGATTGGCCAGTCTATCATTACGTCGTTTGTCGCAGATGTGGTCGCCTTCACCGCAGCTTAGAAGCAATCGGCAAGGTTTGCCCCGACTGTGGTAGTGAGTTTTATCAAAGGGGGACAGCCGGAACGTTTATCGTGCCGGAATTTGGCTTCGTGGCAGCGCGTGACAAGACGCGGTCGCCTGGAGAGTCTCGTCCACAACGCCTCTACGCTTCACGCGTCTTCTTCGCCGAATATGCACCGCCACGTCGCAATGATCAACCAATTGCCGATCCTATGTTCGAGCTGGTGGCGACGCTTTCCAGTGATCGCGTTCAGGTATGGAAGTACTATTCACGCTTCGGGAAACTGGCCCTGATCAACAGCGGCATTGGCGGGCGTGGCTTTCGCATTTGTCAACATTGTGGTTACGCCGAACTAGCTCCAGAACCGCCGCCGCCTGGTAGTCGTCGGCGTAGCTATGAACGCACCCACCAAAATCCGCGCACGGGGCGCGAGTGTAGCGGGTTTATGATGCAGTATCATCTCGGTCACGAATTCTTGACTGACGTTACCGAATTGCGTTTTGAAGGGCCATTAACCAGCAACTCGAGTCCGCTGCTCTGGCGTTCGCTTACGTATGCATTGCTTGAGGGAGCTTCACAAGCGCTTGGTATTCGGCGAGATGATCTGGATGGCACATTTTACTTTCACAGTGGAAAACCGGCAATTGTGTTATTCGATCAGGTTCCTGGCGGCGCTGGTCATGTGCGCCGCATCGCCGAACAGGTGGAGATTGTGTTTCAGACCGCTTATCAGCGCGTCAATAAAGACTGCTGTGGCCCAGAAACGAGCTGCTATGAATGTCTACGCAACTTTGGCAATCAACTCTACCACGATGAACTGAAACGAGGGCTTGCCCGCGATTTTTTGAGAGAGGTGCTTGGTTGAGAAAGTGAATGATCGTGGAAAAAGCGGGTAGGCGTCTCAACTCTCTCGATTACGGGCATCGTGGAATCACGTCAGGGTCTTGATTCCCAGGGAAACAACCTCCCCACATCCTCGCATCACCGCCATCCCTCCGCTCCCTGCTTCATCCCCACCTCAGCAGGATGCGATGTTGCGCCGGGTCGGTGACCATCACCCCCTCATCGGTGAGGGTGTAGGGCAGATGCGCGGCTTTGATCTGATCCAGCACGTCGTTCCATGCCTGCGCAGTCGGTAGTGTGAAGGCAATATGGTTGAGACCCAGCGCATCAGGCGGCGGCGGCGGCGCGCCGTCGCCTTGCCAGGTGTTGTATCCGATATGGTGATGGTAACCGCCCGCTGAAACCATGCCCATCCGAAAGGCGCGCGCGATACCCATGTCATCGAAGCCGAGCTGCTGATGGTAGAAACGGTGCGTTGCTGACAGGCTGGCGACGTAGAGGTGAACGTGACCGATGCAGGTTTCCGCCGGCACTGGCGCGTCGAGGCGATCGGCAGGCGATAGGTGGGCGAAGAGTGAGTCGAGGTCGAGCGGTTCACGCCCGGTGCTGATTCGGCCATCGGCCCAGATTGCCACAAATTCCCCCTGCTCGTTTATGGCAAAAATGCCATCTTCCGGCGACTCGCAATAGAGTTCGATCTCGTTCCCTTCCGGATCGGTCAGATAAGTGGTTTTCGTCATCGCGTGGTCGGTGGGATAGTTCGGCCAGCGGAGCGCAAACAGCCGTCCCACTGCGCGCGCCAGCTCGCGACGGTTTGGGAACAGGATGGCCAGGTGGTACAGCCCCGTTACTCCCCGGTACCGTTTGCCTCCTGGCAGTTGCGTCAGGCGCACCAGATCACGCCCATTGATCCCGACGCCGGCGTGCCGGTCGTTCTGCCAGTTGACCTGCAGGCCAATGACTTGCTGGTAAAACTGAAGTTGGCGCTCCAGATTGGCAACGTTCAGGTGCACATAGGCGGGGCGCGTTGCGGGATGGATGCGGTGAGGCGCAATCGCCACTGGCTGCGGAAGAGAAGGTTTGTTCATCGCTACGTTCCCCTGCAAGAAGGTTTGGCGCGGCGTGTGATCAATCGAACATGCGTTAGTGCGCTGCTGCGCGCAATCGCCTCTTTATTCTACTATTCTTTAGCGCCCCAGAATCATCCGTTCGTGTTCGTAGAGTCTGACAGCGCCCCAGATGATCACGATGACAACGATCAGGGTGATGAGCGCCGAGATGATGATGTTGCTCGCCGCGACCGGTTCGGCGCGCAGAAACTGGTTGATCAGAATCTGCTGGCCAAAGGTGGGTATCAGCATCGTCCACAGTTCTGGCTTGATCGGCAGGAAGGCGAGCGCAAAGCCGGGCAGGGCCGGAATCAGGCCGACGAAGGGCAGGTATGTGCCGGCTTCTTTAGTCGTTCTGGTGAATGAGGCGATAAAGGTCTGGATAGCGCAGGCCAGCAACACGATTGGCAGACAGATCAGAACGATGGCGATCAACGCGCCGGTGTCCAGCTCGATCGGCACGCCGACCAGTTCCTCGACCGGCAGCAGGCGGAAGATGGCCGCGAAACCGGCCAGCGTAATCACCAGATTGAGCGTGGCGAAGGGCGTGGCGGCGAGCATCTTGCCGATTGCGAACCAGCCGCGCGGCAGCGGATTGATGAGCAGTGGCTCGAGCGAGCCGCGCTCGCGCTCGCCGGCAGTGGCGTCGGTGATGAGCGGCGCGGCGCCGCTGAAGATGGCAAAGATGATGAAGTAGGGCAGCATTGAGACAAAGATCAGCGCCTGACTCTGCGGAGTGGCGGTGTCGCGCTCTTCGATCTGCACTGCCCGCACCACTTCTGGACTGATCCCGCGCAGGCTGAGCCGGATCATTCCCAGGTATTCACTGTACGATTGGAGTAGACGAGTGGTTTGGCGAATGTCACTCTGGGCGGCCTGGCGAGTGCTGTCGAAGATAAGCTGGACGCGAGCCGTTCTGCCGGTGGTGAACTGTTCACTGTATTCCGGCGGGATAATCAGGGCGACATTGATGTCGCCGGTACGCACTGCCGCGATTGGATCGGCGGGCGCGGCTGCGATGATGACCTGCTGCTGCTGGAGAAAGGCGACCAGATTGGGCGCGTGTTCTGCGCCTGCGACCGGCAATCGCAGCGGCTCGCGGCTGCTCTCGCGAATCGAGTTGCCGATCATTAGAATGAGCGCGCCCAGCAGGAGCGGGCCGAACAAGGCCCAGAAGATGCCGGTCGTCCAACTGCGATAATCACGCAGGTGGTCGGTGATTTCTTTTTGCGCGATGACCCAAATCCGTTTCATCATTCCAATCCTTCTGCCGAACCGATAGCGGCGACAAAGGCATCTTCCAGATTCGCTTGTCCGGTCTGATGCCGCAATTCGTCGGGCGTGCCCCTGGCTACGACCTGACCGCGCGAGATGATCACGATCTGGTCGCACAGGGCGGCTACCTCTTGCATAATATGGCTGGTGAACAGCACACATTTGCCATCTTCCCGCAGGCGCTGAATGAACTGGCGCATGGCGCGGGTGCTCATCACATCCAGACCGTTGGTCGGCTCGTCGAGCAGGATGTTGTGCGGGTTGTGCACCAGCGCGCGCGCAATTGCCACCTTGAGCCGTTCACCGGTTGAAAAGCCCTCGGTGGGGCGATCGGCGATCGCCCGCATATCGAGCATGTCCAGCAGGTGATCAATCTGGCGTTCGAGCGCTTCACCCTCCAGACCGTGCAGCCGGCCATAGTAGCGGATGTTCTCGCGGCTGGTCAGGCGAGGGTACAGGCCGCGCGCGTCGGCGAGCACTCCGATCCGGCGCTGCACCTCACGCCGGTCGCGGGTGATGTCGAAGCCATCGATCTGAGCGGCGCCGCTGTCGGGTTTGAGCAGGGTGTAGAGCATGCGCAGCGTGGTGCTCTTGCCCGCGCCGTTGGGGCCGAGCAGGCCGGTGATCTGGCCATCTGGCGCGCAGAACGAGACATTGTGTACCGCTTTGATCGAACCAAATGCTTTTGAAAGGGCCTGAACCTGGATCATAGGCGCTATGCTTTCTGCAATCTGCTTCTGGCGCGACATCGATCGCGCCTGTCATACCTCAGAAACTAAGGGCGCGGGCCATGAACATTGACGAAGAAGGGCGGCGGCTGGACGCCAGCGGCGCAGGATGTGTCGAGGCCGGTGAGTGATCCGGCGTTGAGGAAATCGCGCAAGATAGTGACGGCGCAGGCGTTGGCCAGGTTGCCATGCCCCATGTTGGCGAAGACGAGGTGAAGATGATTGCTGAGATGGGCTGCCGCGCGTTCGGCGTGATACGGCGGCGTGATCGGGTCGGCGGCGCCGGACAGTATCAGCGTCGGCACATCTGATTGCGCCGGGGCGCGGAAGGCGGCAGAGACTTCGCCGCGTGGCCATGCGGCGCAGATCGCGGTGAAGTCGATGGTTCGGTCGAGAAAGACGCTCCCGGCGCTGCGGCGGGCGGCTTCGGCGGGATCGATCAGCGGAGCGTCTTCAGTGCAGGTGACAGCGTAGAACATGCCATCGTACAGATGATTACCGTCGCTGACCATGAAGATTGCTGAAATCAGGGGAATGTAGTTTTCTTCCCGATAGGCGATCGTGATAGCCAGCGGCAGGGTAGCGACGAGGTCTGGTATGTAGAGGGCGTTGAATACCATCGTGGTCACCAGCCGCGACGTCACCGTCACTTCAAGCGGTTGATTGGTGAGCGGATGCGGCAAAGTGATCGTAGCCGGAGCCACTTCCAGACGGGCGAGGAGAGCGCGAAACTCCTGGGCGAGGTTCGGAAAGGTCTCGCGGCAGGCCGGATCGGCATCGCAGCGGGCTAGCAGCGCATCAAACGCGGCCTGACCATCGGCGGCAGCATCGAGAAACATGATGAAATCCGCTTCCACCACCGCATCAAGCACGAGCGCGCGCACTCGCGTCGGAAACATCCGCAGATAGGTGAGCGCCGCGCGGCTGCCGTAAGAGACACCGTACAGATTGATGGTTTCGTAGCCAAGCGCTGCGCGCACTTCATCAAGGTCGGTCATCGCAATTTCGGTGGTGTAAAAGCGCAGATCGGCATCCAGCCGCTGCGGGCAGTTTTGCAACTGCGCAATTGCCTGTTCATCGGTCAGAGTCAGGTGAGTCAGGTCGAGACAGCGGAGCGGGTTTGACTGACCGGTGCCGCGTTGATCCACGAGCACGATGTCGCGCCGTTCGCGAATTTCAGCCAGCAACGGCAGCAGACCGGGGAACGTTTCAATGGCCGATTGACCAGGGCCACCGGCGAGCAGGAAGAGCGGATCGGGTTCGGGAGTGCGTTTGATCGCCGGAACGACGGCGATGCGCAGCGTGATGCGTCGTCCGTCAGGGTTGGCGCGATCTTCAGGCACGGTCAGCGCGCCGCAACGGGCGTCGGTCTGGAATCCCTGGGGCGCGAGTAGCACACAGGGTTCCAGGGTCAGCGTCGGCGATGAAACCGCAGGATCACGTGGGGTGGCGCAGGCGGTCAGGAGCGTAACCAGCAAAAGCAGCCAGCATAGGGTCTTACAGTTCATGTCCGTCATCCGTTTCAGGAAAGAAAATGTCTTCGATCGTAAGCTCAAACAGGCGGGCGATCTTAAACGCCAGCGGCAAACTGGGGTCGTACTTGCCCGTCTCGATGGCATTGATCGTCTGCCGCGAGACATCCAGCTTCTCAGCCAGTTCAGCCTGTGACCAGTTGCGTTCGGCGCGCAACACCTTGAGCCGGTTCTTCATTGGTACTTCCGTGAAAAGTAGGCCGTGCCCAGCCCCCACAACGCGATCAACATTGGAAACACCCAAAGCAGTGGAATGCGGGGAAAACCAACCTGCTCAAGAAAGCCGTAGGCAAAGGTCAGCAAGCCGGTCACACCCGCTGCCACGCTGATTGCCATCAGTTGAATGCGCTGCTGAAGTTCATCGATGCCGTTCAGGAAACGAACAAAAGCCACCACCATCAAGATCGCTGGAATCACCGGCGTAATCGCCACCAGAGCGCGCCAGGGCGCATCCGGGAAGGCAGCGGTAAGGCGAGTCGAAATGAGGATCAGCAAGACATACGCAGCAGAGCTGAAGAACATCTCGCGCCGGTACCGTTTGACAACCTGCTTCATTGGGCCATTCCTGCGTGAAAGTAAGATAAACTTGACGATTTGTAAAGTAAACTTGACAACAGAAGTATACACGCTTGCATCACGTCTGTCAAGAGGGTTCTATGAACACGGATGGCGCATCCGCTCAGCGCGTTGCAGAGCGGACAGAACCTCGACGCGGTCACAGGCGCCTCTCGGCAATGGCTCGCGGGCCTGTATCACTAACGCTGATGCAACTGCGGACGCGCCGGGATTGCCGCGCGTCACGCGCAGCGGTACAGTGTGGTCACCAGGATCGTCGCCAGGAAGGAGTAGCCGCTATGGAAAAGATCGGCATTCGCGCGCTGAAAGCCCATGCCTCGGCGCTGGCGCGCGCCGTGAAAGAACAGCGCGCCCGCTACGTCATCACCCAGCGCGGTGATCCGGTGGCTGTCCTGCTGCCGACAGAGGCTGTTCCATCGGCGCGCGATCCCGATGAGGTCTGGGCGCGGCTGGAAGCTCTGGGCAAGGAAATGGCTCGAAACTGGCAGAGTGAGAAGAGTGCCGCAGCGATCCCCTCAGAGATGCGCCAATGAGCAATCCAGTTACGATAGATGCCGATGTTTTGGTCAGCGCCTTCGCGCCTATCGATGTCGAGCAGCAGGCGCTCGCGGTTGTCATGGTCAGCGTTCAAAGGCGCGGCAAGGCACGCGCTTACTCGGTCAAGAAGAGCAGCCTATCTCTGCGCGCCGCGCGATCATCATCTCAGGCGTTATCACATCCATCCAGCGGCAGCGACAACTGACCTTCTTCGCCTGGGGCTGACGTCACTGTCGGAGTTGTTGCTGATTCGTTTTCGGCTGGCGCTTCTCCGATCAGTGCCAGCAACCCGGCTTCGTCGAGCACCGGGATGCCGAGTTGTTGCGCTTTGGCCAGTTTGCTGCCGGCATTGGCGCCGGCGACCACATAGCTGGTCTTCTTGCTGACACTGTCGGTTACCTTGCCGCCATGGGCGACGATCAGAGCGCTGGCCTGTTCGCGACTGAGCGTCGGGAGGGTTCCGGTCAGCACGAAGGTCTGGCCGGCCAGAGTGTCGCTCCGCCGTTCGCGCTGGGTGCTGCCGCCCAGTTGCACGCCGGCGGCGCGCAATTTGTCGATCAACGCCCTATTTTCCGGGCGAGCGAAGAAATCGACGATGCTGGCTGCCACCACCGGCCCAATTCCCGGAACCTGTTCTAATTCGGCCTGACCGGCCTGCATGATTGCATCGAGACTGCCAAAGGCATTGACCAGCGCCTGCGCCGCGACTGTGCCGACAAATCTGATGCCAAGACCGACCAGCAGGCGGTCGAGCGGACGTTGACGGGCAGCGTCGATCGCGGCCAGCACATTGGCGATTCGTTTGGGGCCGAAGCCTTCGAGTCCTTCAAAGTCGTCCGGCTTCAGGTTGAAGAGATCGGCCACATCGCGCACCAGGCCGCGTTGCACGAACAGTTCGGCCTGTCGTTCGCCAATGCCGGTAATGTCGAGCGCGCTGCGACTGACGAAGTGTTCAACCCGCCGCACCAGTTGCGCCGGACAGACACTGAAATTGTTGCAGCGCCAGGCGGCCTCGCCCGGTTCGCGTTCGAGCGGAGAACCACAGGCCGGACAGTGGGTTGGGAACTGCCATGGCTGTTCGCTGCCATCGCGGCGCGCCGTTACCGGTCCGACAACGTAGGGGATAACATCGCCGGCCCGCTTCACAATCACGTAATCGCCGATGCGAATGTCGCGCTGAGCGATATAATCGGCGTTGTGCAGACTGGCATTGCGCACCGTCACGCCGCCGATCTGCACCGGTTCGAGTTCGGCGTTTGGCGTGACTACACCTGTGCGCCCAACATTGACGGTAATGGCCAGCAGGCGCGTGATCGCTTCGCGGGCGGGAAACTTAAAAGCGATTGCCCAGCGCGGATCGCGCCCAACCACGCCCAGCTCTTGCTGAAGCGCGAAATCATCGATCTTGATCACCATGCCGTCTGCTTCATACGGCAGCTCATCGCGACGCGCCATCCACTCTTCGCAATAGGCGAGCACATCAGCAAAGTCGGTGAAGCGACGGGCGTCTTGATTGACCGGAAAACCCAACGCGCGCAGGTAGCGCAATGTCTGCCACTGACTGGTCAGAGAGACTCCGCTGACCGGGCCGACGCCGTAGGCGAAGAAGCGGAGCGGGCGCGCTGCGGTCACCGCCGGATCTTTCTGGCGCAGTGAGCCAGCAGCAGCGTTGCGCGGGTTGGCGAAGATCTTTTCGTCGGCGGCGGCCAGCCGGTCGTTGAGCGCCTCAAAATCGGCTGTGCGCATGTAGACCTCGCCGCGCACTTCGATTTGGTCGGGGATGGTTGTGGGGAGATCAGGATCGGTCGCGGCGCCGGGGGTATGCAACACGAGCGGAATGCTGCCGATCGTGCGCAGATTGGCGGTCACATCTTCGCCGACTTCGCCATCGCCACGGGTGGCGCCCTGGATGAACTGTCCGGCGCGGTAGGTCAGAGCAATGGCCAGGCCATCGATCTTTGGCTCGACGACATACGCCAGTGGCACATCGCGCCTCAGCAGGCGCATGATCCGTTCACGCCACGCCTGCAAGTCAGCAGTCGTGAACGCATTGCCCAGTGACAGCATCGGCTGGGGGTGGTACACTTTGGCAAACTGACTGGCCGGTGTGCCGCTGACGCGCTGAGTTGGCGAGTCCGGCGTGATCAATTCGGGATGAGCGGCCTCAAGCGCGCGCAGCTCGGCCATGAGCGCATCGTATTCGGCATCGCTGACCAGCGGGTCATCGAGCACATAGTAGTGATAGTCGTATCGGCGAATCAGCGCGCGCAGCTCAGTGATGCGCTGAGAGACATCGGTCAGGCTCATGGATAGCTCCGTGAACGTTGCCAGAATCCACCAAAGGTACTACTCGGAAGCGGTTTGAAGTAGTACTATTGGGGGGTTGCCGGAAAGTAAAAGAACGGTTATTATACAAATACCCCCCCCACACGAGACCCGCTGGCGACAGCTAGCGGGTCTCGTGTTTCCGCCGCCCAGCCATGCGAACATCCGTGCCTGATTGTACCATAGCTTGGCCTGGCCTGATAGAGCATCCGCAACACGGCAATTGATCCCAACTTTGGATGCGTCGTCTCGTGTCGGGCGGCAACACGCACCCCGTTGCCTTATGCGCGCGGATGGGACGATGCGGCATGGCTCCTGCTGAAGCAGGGGATTGCTGCGGGCGCTTTCATGCCCTCGCAATGACATGGAGCGGCGCGGCAATCCCCGGTAAGACGGGTGATGGACTTCACCCCCGACCCGCTCCCGCAGCGCGGGAGGAGCCTGGGTGAGCGCGACTTCGTGATGCCCCTCTGCTGTTGACGACCGCGCGGGAAGGACAATCCGTGAACGTAGATGGCATCACGGTTGTTTACCCTTCAGGGCGTTCATCCCACCTGCTTCAACGGTGGGATGAACGCCCCCGCTTCAGCGGCTTCAGCCCATGGTGGTGCGCTGCTTCCGCGTGCCACCATCCGCTCGTTGTGGCACACTTGTTTGTGTGCAAGACACTCCGATGGCGCAGCGGAGCAACGGTTCGCGCCGTAGCAACGCAAGGTTGGCGGTTGTGGCAAGAACGTTCCGTTGCCACGTCAATCTGGCAGCCTGTCAGCCTGCCAATGGTCCTCCGTTCCAACCGCGGAGGTTAGCGTCAGGTCGGTGGGTCAACCGATGCTACGAAATCTGGAAGGACAAGCCCAATCCGTTGAGGATTGGGAAGCTGACTAGCGACATGATATTCAGGTCCGACCATGCGCGGCAGGGACGTTCCGACAGGGCAACGCCCCTGCCGCGCTCTTGCTTCCCCACATTTCAGTGTAGCGTATTCGGCAGGCGCGACTATGGGCCTGTCCGGTCAGCGGAGGAACGCACTGCCAGAGGCGACGAGGCAATGCCACCCACAGGCGTGACGATCGAGTTAAACCTGAACGCCGCCCAATCGCTACCGAGCGTGAACGCATCCTGTTTCCATAGTTAATAGATCTTAACCGAAAAT
>FWWM01008958.1_pt1 | contig 18819 bp, 16 predicted proteins | sample 2228351 | NCBI WGS metagenome assembly FWWM01 (sample SAMEA103939774, study PRJEB20133) | metagenome
CGGCCGTAACTATAACGGTCCTAAGGTAGCGAAATTCCTTGTCGGGTAAGTTCCGACCTGCACGAATGGTGTAACGATCTGGGCACTGTCTCAGCCACGAGCTCGGTGAAATTGAAGTATCGGTGAAGATGCCGATTACCCGCAACGGGACGGAAAGACCCCGTGAACCTTTACTACAACTTTGTATTGGGCTTGGCTGGTTGATGCGTAGGATAGGTGGGAGCCGAAGAGGCGGCAGTTCCGGCTGTCGCGGAGGCGCCGTTGAAATACCACCCTTTGGCTAGTTGAGTCCTAATCCCGACACTTCGGGAGACAGTGCATGGTGGGTAGTTTGACTGGGGTGGTCACCTCCTAAAGCGTAACGGAGGTTTGCAAAGGTGCCCTCAGCACGGACGGTAATCGTGCGCAGAGCGTATTAGTATAAGGGCGCTTGACTGTGAGGCCGACGGGCCGAGCAGGGTCGAAAGACGGCTAAAGTGATCCGGTGGTTCCGCATGGAAGGGCCATCGCTCAAAGGATAAAAGGTACTCCGGGGATAACAGGCTGATCTCCCCCAAGAGCTCAAATCGACGGGGAGGTTTGGCACCTCGATGTCGGCTCGTCGCATCCTGGGGCTGGAGAAGGTCCCAAGGGTTGGGCTGTTCGCCCATTAAAGCGGCACGTGAGCTGGGTTCAGAACGTCGCAAGACAGTTCGGTCCCTATCTGTTGTGGGCGCGGGAGGATTGAAGAGACCTGACACTAGTACGAGAGGACCGTGTTGGACGAACCGCTAGTGTACCAGTTGTGTCGCCAGGTGCAGCGCTGGGTAGCTATGTTCGGCCGGGATAAGCACTGAAAGCATCTAAGTGCGAAGCCTACTCTGAGATGAATCCTCCGATTAAGGGCCGTGGAAGACGACCACGTAGATAGGCAACAGGTGTAAGCATGGCAACATGTTGAGCCGAGTTGTACTAATTGCCCGTAAGCTTCCTTTTTTTACTAAAATAGCAGACCACTTCGTACTCGGTCGTAAAACTCTGTGCCCCGCCCTTGTTGTACTGGGCTAACGCACAGACCTCTTGAGCCTTTCTTACTCCCTAGCTTTTGTTTTTAAAACATAAAGAGCAAAGCGCACCTTGGTGTGTAGCCATAAATACACAGTGCGCAAAAACATGTTGGTGCCTATAGCGACGGGGTTCACCTCTTCCCATTCCGAACAGAGTCGTTAAGCCCGTCAGCGCCGATGGTACTGCGGTGGATGCCGCGGGAGAGTAGGTCGGTGCCAACAAAAAAAAAATGTAGTCGCCTTCCAGCCACAGCGCTGCGAAGGCGATTTTCTTTTTGGGCTTCGTTGCCTTTCTTGCTCCTCTACTCCAGTAGTAGTTCTACGTCTTCGCGGCTCAACTCAGCCAGATTCGCCGATATGGCAAAAAACTGCAGCCTCAGCTGCTTCTTCCGCTTTTGTAAATCTAAGATTTTCTCCTCAATGCTCCGCCGGGCGATAAATCGCATTACCGTAACTGGGCGCTCCTGCCCTATCCGATGAGCGCGCGCGACAGCCTGCTCCTCCATAGCAGGGTTCCACCACGGGTCAAGAATAAACACGTAGTCGGCTGCCGTAAGGTTTAGCCCAACACCGCCTGCCTTTAAGGTCATGAAAAACGCTTGCACGGTTGGGTCCTTTTGAAAACGCATTACTTCGTCTGCCCTTTCTTTCTCAGCAATTTCTCCTGTTAGCCAGGCAAAAGCGTAGCCCTGTGCTTCAAAGTGCAGCCGAAACAGACGTAAGTGCTTCTCGAAGCTGCTAAAAAACAAGACTTTATGCCCTGCGCGGCGAGCATTTTCCCAATGGAACAACACATCTTCAAACTTACCGCTAGGCAAGTTAGCCTCTGGCAACACCAATGCCGGATGATTAGCTATTTGGCGCAGACGCATCAATTCATTAAGCGCTCTGGCCTTTGTTTGTGGGTTATCAAACAGACGCAGGATTTCATTGCGCATGGCCGACTTGGTACGTTCGTAGACCTGGTATTGCTCAGGGGCCATTTCTGAATAGAACTCCTGCTCGCTCAGCGGTGGTAAGTCCGGAGCCACCTCCTCCTTAGTGCGGCGGAGGAAGAATGGGCGCACTATCTCGAACAGCCGCTGTTTGACGGCCCCATCTTTCTGCTTTTCAATGGGAATTAGAAAGCGCTCTCGAAACTCGCGAAAGCTTCCTAAAGTTTCAGGGTTGATAAACTCCATCTGCGTCCAAAGGTCGGCCAGGGCGTTTTCGATAGGTGTACCGGAAAGAGACAATTTGAAACGCCCTTGCAATGAGCGCACCACCTTGGAAATTTCAGAAGCTCGGTTTTTTATCTGTTGACTTTCATCCAATACGATAGCCCTCCAAACCAGCTTCTTCAACAGCGCTAGATCCTGTCGAGCAGTGTGGTAAGTAGTCAAGACCACATCATGACCCGCAATGGCCCTTAAATCGCTCGAACGCCCTGGCCCTATGTGGGTATAGACAAACAGAGAGGGGGCGAAGCGCTCTAGTTCCCGTTTCCAGTTGAACACCAGTGAGGTGGGTAGAATAATCAGCGCCTGTAGTGGGCGAATCTCCACCTGGTAAGAGTCGAAGAGCGACAGTTGCCGAAAGACTCCTGTAGTGCTTTGGTCGTATGGCGTGCTCTCCTTCGCATTGTCCCCATCTAGTTGCTTGAGATACAAGAGGAAGGCGATGGTTTGTAGAGTCTTACCCAGTCCCATATCGTCAGCTAAGCAAGCCCCAAAGCCCTGCTGTTCATGGGCAATAAGCCACTTGACACCGTAGAGTTGGTAAGGTCGGAGATCGGCTTTTAGTGTGTCAGGAACGGCATAAGCAATACTTTCGGGGTCAGGGGGCTTGAACTCTAGTTTATTGTCGTTTTTCTGGGCCGAATTAGGCAGACCTAGCAAGGCGTAGAGTGTTTTTGGTAAATGAAGCCTCTGCCCTTCGATGTGCAAGTGTTGCGCTAGAGTGCCATATTGTTCGAACCATGTCTCTGGAATGCGGAAATACAGCGAGTCATCAAGGGGATAATAGGGATTACCACTGCGCAGATAGGGCACAAAATCGCGGAAAGGGATGCTATAACTTCCTATTCGCACTTCACCGTGTACGTCGAACCAGTCACCAGCAACCGCCGAAGTAAAGGTCAGTTCATGGGGTAAGAGGGCCAGGCAGCGCCCGGATACCATCGGAGCTGTTATTTGAACACCTGCAGCTTCCAAAAGCTCTCGATGCTGCAGCAGCCAGTCCAGCACATCAGAGAGCTGTGAGCGCCCAGGTAGGTAGAAATAGCGGTTTTCCTCCCAGAAGCCCAACCGACGCAAAGCCCGCACCAATGCCTCTTCCTCTGCGGTGTTGCGCTGAACTACCTGCACCGACACCTCATCGCCGCCTTCCATATGGTGCAGCAGCGAGGTGATGCGTGTGCGGCGATCAGCATAAGCCACCCGAACACCTTCGTAGAAAAAGAACAGGCCAAACTTCCAGACGCCTTCTTGAAACGGGTTGTCTATCAACTCTATGCAGCCACCCTGAACTGAACAGACTGTTCTGACCTCAAAGCCCTCGGCCTCTACATGCGCTCGGCTGGCGGCTTTCAGGATGAACCTCTGGAAGTACGTCTTTACCTGCTCAGCAGGCACTTTCACCGCCGTTTTTCGGGTGAAAGGACGCAGCATATTGCCGTTGATGCCAGGCACCTGGAACAGATGCTGCCGAACAGCCACCCAGGCAGGATCTGTATTGGTCAGAGGGATAACTCCGTGCTCTCCAACGGCCCATTGCTCCGTATCTGTGCCCAAGGTTAGGCGGTATTCTATGCCATGTTCCGTTTTTCGGAAGAGCAGATGTGGCACTAATGGCTCTGAAACAGGAGTTAGCAAGGTCTTCTGTACCAAAGCGCTGCGCTCTGCCTGGAGGGCTATGGGCATGCCCTTGTTCACTGCATCGGTCAGTAAGTGGCTTAATGCGTGATAGATGTAGGTTGCCACCGCTTTGCGCGTGCTTTCTTGGGCTAGCAGTGTTTTCAACGGTGTTGCGGTTCGGGTACGCGAAGGTTTGAACTTCTTCTCCAGTTGTGAAGCCGAGAGCGCTTCTGCAGCCCTGAGCAGCTTTTCCCACCCCGGTGGGAGGCTTATCCCATAGCTGGCTACGACCTCTAGCGTAGCCTTTCTGAGTACATGAGTAAGTCCTTTCTCTTCATCTTCTTCTACCAAACAGGCCGTTGGCAGGTAGATATGCTCGGTTATAGGAGATAGGCTCAGGACAATTTGCATGGGCAATACTTGGATACTTCGGTTAAGTTTTTAGAAGCCTGTTGTTGGGAGAAGTGGCATTAGCCTTAGCGGGCGCTAGCCTACATTTGGGTAATGACGAACTCTACTCTCCGATTTTGAAAGCGGCCACTTTCGGTGAGGTTAGATGCTATGGGCTTTGCCTTGCCTTCGCCTCGGTATTGGAGGCGCTCTGGGGCAATGCCGCTGTCCACTAAAAATTGCCACACTGCCTGTGCGCGCTTACGCGAGAGCCATAGGTTGTATCGCTCGCTCCCGATACTATCGGTATGTCCTACGATGGTAATGTGGATGCTAGGGTTTTGCATCAGGATCTTCAGCAGCTTATTGAGTTCCACGTAGGAGCGAGGCATCAGCTCGTATTTGTCAAACTCGAAGTAAATATGCTTGAGCTGTATGGCTTTGCCCGGCTCCAAGCTTTGGCGGGTGATGTCGTCGGGTTTGATGGGCACAGGCTTAAATGGCGGTATTTTTTTCAGCAGTACGTCATCTAAATAATAGTAGGCGTAGTTGAAGCTTTGCGGATGTATGCTTTGGGTTTTTGTCTGCTCGTCGGTGAAGAAATTGCCGATAAGAAGGTATTCGGCTTCATTTTCAGCGATAAACTGACCGCTGAGTTTTACCCAGCTCTCTTCCGCTGGCTGGATAATCTCTGGGGCAAAGAACTGCGGCGTAAAGGTGAGTTGCTCGTCTGTCTTTCGCTCGATGCGTTCTTCGGAGAGAAAGGCGCCTATGCGGTTAATACGTAAGGAGCGCGGCAGTGGCGTTACCCAGAACTCGATGTAGTAGCCCTGGCCCGGCACTAAAGGCTCGGCCAGCTGAACGCTCACGTACTCGCGGCAGTGAGGTTTGCCGTTGGTGCAGCCCCAAAGGGTGAGACCTGCCATGCTGCGCCCCGAACGCGGGCTTTGTTTGCCAAAGCCCTTCTCTGCCCAGTCTTGCGGCACCTTCACCCCGGGGCCATACACGTCGGGGCTGGCAGTAGTCGGGCTAAACCAGTACTTGACTACCTGGCCAAAGAAAGCCCCCCGATAAGACCAGCCCACTGGCGGCGCTACAAAACGCTCAAAACCTGGGTTGGGCACAATGTTGTCGCCGTCTTTTAATGGCTGAGCATGGCTCGCGGAAAGGGCTAATAGCCAAAGCGCAAACCCCAACGCCCAGTAAAACAAAAAAATAGGTGTTTTGCACAAACGGGCGTAGAAACAAAAAACAGGCGTAGTGCGCATATATGGGGGCATAAAGAGCGATTGGCAAAGGTAAAAAGGGCGGCACCTCATCCATTAATTGCGCGTTAAGGGCGTTCTTTGCAGCCGAAAAAACACCTGGGCCGGATACGCTGTAAAGACAACGCAATATCCCAGGAAATGGAGTGATAAACTCTCCTACAATGCCATGACGGTCAAATACAAGCGCATACTACTGAAATTGTCGGGCGAAAGCCTGATGGGAAAACAGCACTACGGCATCGAGGCGGAAATGCTTCAGCATTACGCGCAACAAATAAAAATACTGCACGACCTGGGCGTTGAAGTGGCTGTAGTGATTGGCGGGGGGAACATTTTTAGAGGCATTCAGGCCCATGACGCAGGCATAGAGCCAGTTACTGGCGATTATATGGGCATGTTGGCTACGGTAATCAACGGACTGGCATTACAGAGCGCCTTGGAGAACGTAGGCCTCTACACGCGCCTGATGACTGCCCTCCGCATGGAAAGCATTGCAGAGCCTTACATCCGGCGCCGGGCCATCCGCCATCTGGAGAAGGGGCGTATCGTGATTTGCGCCGCAGGAACAGGCAACCCGTACTTCACCACAGACAGTGCCGCCGCGCTGAGGGCTAACGAAATCGGCGCAGAGGTCATCCTGAAGGGCACCCGAGTGGACGGCGTTTATACGGCAGACCCAGAAAAAGACCCTACGGCGATAAAATTCGACCGCATTACTTTCGCTAAGGTCATTGCCCTAGGCCTTGAGGTAATGGACATGACAGCATTCACACTTTGCCAACAAAACAACATGCCCATTATCGTCTTCGACATCAACCAGCCGGATAATCTCCGCCGCATTGTCCTGGGCGATAATGTGGGCACCTTGGTGGAGGGGTGAGAAAGGCGTGAAGGGGCAGAAGTAGAAATGGCTGGCGGTGGCTTTTCCTCTGTTGCACCTGCTGCATGTGCAGAGACTTGAGGCTGCTGTTGCGCTATTATTAGAGGCCGAAAGCAAGATAGGAGCATGCTCGAGGCCAAACAGGAGATGCGGAGAATGCCTTTAGGTGGATGCCAAGCACGAGGGGCAGGGAGCCGTTTTTTCCCAAAAATTGCAAAGGGTACCATTTCTCCAGAGCACCCGCAGAGCCTGCCATTTTGAAGTGATAAGTGATAAGTAGAACCGGCCGCATCCTACCCTCATCGCCTTTCTCACCTCCATTTTTTTGGGGGTGAAAAAACGGCTGCCGGCTTCGGAGCGGCTGCTGTGGGCGTAGTGGCTGAGCGCGCGGCTCCTGTTTGGCCTCGGGCGCGTTTTCGTCCCGCTTTCGGGCCTTAATAATGGCGAAACGGCGACCCTGCGGTACTGCTCGCGCCGTTATTAAAGCCCCAGGGCGAGACGGGCGCATGCGCAAGCCCGAGCTAGAGCTCCGCAGGCACAGGTACGCCAAAAAGCCAAGCTAAAGCGCTGGAGCCGTTTTTCCCAAATAACGGCCTCGGTGAGGGCGGTACAGGTGTCGGCGGACGCAGAGCAGGTGATTTGGGAAACGGCCGCCAGGCTTCTTGCCGGAAAATGGGTACCCTTTCAAAATCTGAAAGCAATCGAAGAGCGGCAGGGCTGCGGGCAACTACTCCAGAAGATGCTCTACATCATCCAAGTCTTTATAGCGAGCCGAAGCGCGTTTGGCGATGATTAAGTTTTGTAAACTCAGGCATCTTACCAACAGACCTTCGCCAATATCAGACCATTGTGCCGTCGAAAAAGCCTCTTCAAAATCGAGGCCTCTGACATGGGTCATGATATCAATGCACACCGGAGGCTGGCCGAAAGTAAACACATCATGAGGTAAGAGAAAGCGCTCTATGGTCATGTCAAATATCGGCATACCGAACTTGTGGAACGCCTCCACTAAGCGGCCATAGTTCTGTTCGTCAGGTTTCACCCAAATATCCATGTCGCCGGTAGTGCGGGAATAACCATGCAAGATGACTGCATAACCGCCAACAAGTATATACTTAACCTGGCACTCATTCAAGGCATGAATAAAATCCTGAAAATCCTCATTGAAAATATTATTCATGCTGGTCGTCTTCGGATAGCAAACGCTGTCCTGTCTAAACGATGCGTTTTTTTGATAGTCCAGGTTCCAGGCGGCACAGATGAGATACCAGGCTGCGGCCAACCTTTCGCGCGGGGGCTTTTGTAGCCAATAAGCGCGCTGATGCGCCGCTTGTTCGGCAGTCTGAATGGAAAAAGCCTGGCGATCCAGACGATAAATACTCATTGCACCTGCGGTATTTCATGCAAATATACAAGACCGCTGGCACGAGGCACCTCTTGTTGCCTCCGCTACTGTATGTGCGAAGACTTAAGGCTGCTGTTGCGCCATTATTAAAGGCCAAAAACGGGACGGGCACGCGCCTAGGGCCAAGTAGGAGACGTCAGCGCGCTCTCGAGCGGAGGGTCGGGTGAAATTGCAGGCCTGTTTTTCCCCAAAAAATGAAGGAAGGGAAAAAGGCAAAATCAGGAACAGGGCTGGCAAGGCGCATCTTTCCTGTTCAAGTTTGTTTATCGCCTTCTTTTCCTGTCCAGCGCTGTACTAAGCGGAACTCGCTGAAGAACACGCCTGCGATGGCGCGCACCACAGTATAGAGGGGCACGCCGATAATCATGCCTATGGGGCCACCCATTTGGGCAGATACCAACACGACTAAGAAGATCTCTAAGGGGTGTGCTCGGACGCTGGAGGAGGTGATGTAGGGGTAAAGTAGTACGTTGTCTATCAGCTGTGTGAAACCAAAGGCTGCAACAACTTTGAGCAGGTTGATGCCGATGATGCCGAAATCGGCCTCGATGAAGTGAATAAGGGTGAAAAAGCAGCCCACGGCGATGCCGATGAGAGGGCCGAGGTAGGGGATAATGTTGAACAGGCCGCCGAGTATGCCCAGGAGCAGAGCATTAGGTACGCCCAATATCCACAGGGCGACGGAGGCGATGGCCATGAAGGAGAGGGTCTGGATGGCTAAGCCGCGCAGGTAGCGGGTGAGTACAGCGCCGGCTTCTCGGAGGGCATGTAGTGTTTTGTCTTTCAGGTGGTCAGGCATAAACGTCTGGATGAAACGAGGGATAAGGTCTTCTTCTTTGAGGAAGAAGAAGAGGATAAAAGACACAGATAGGACGGCAAAGAAGGTGCTGCTGGCAATAGACAGGAGGTTGCCTATCCAGTCGCTGAGGAGTTTGGGTTGGAAGAACTCGACAAGGGTCTGTTGAATACGGCGGTTGAGCGGTTGTCCGGGTTCGAGCAAATACATGCGGTGCAGTTTGTCGTCCCAGTAGGCTAATGGGCCTTTAAGTTTTTCGCCGAGTTCGGCATAGTTGACAGCAGAGAGGTGGCGGATTTGAGCTAGGAGGGTGGGCACGAAAAGAAAGAAGAAGCCTGCGATGAGGCAGAAGAAGCACAGCAGGGTAAGGAGTGAAGCGGTTGCTGGGCCGGCACGCCAGTGCCTTATGCGTACATAGTCCTGGAAGAAGTCCTTGATAGGGCGGCCCAACATAGCAAGGACTCCTGCTGCGATGAGGTAAGAGATGATGTTAGAGAAGAAATACGCGGCAGCACCCATGATAAGGAGGGCTGCTGCCCAGAGCAGGGAATTGCGCATGTGGTATGGGTGAGCGATTGTCAGGTGTCTGATGCCGGCGAGGTGTTGGGCAGGCGCGGGTTCATGATGCGAAACCACAGCGGCGGCACTAAGGCGAGGAGCACGCTGGTGGGGTAGCCAAAGGGCAGTTGCGGGCTTTCGTCCATGTGGCGAAGTATCTGGTATTTGCGCGTCGCCTTGTAGTGGTGATCGCTGTGGCGGGTGAGTTCGTAGAGGAAAATGCGGCCGAGTTCGTGGTTGCTATTCCAGGAGTGAGCCGGGCTGACCGGTTCTGGGCGGCCGTTAGGTAGAATGCGGCGGCGCAAGCCGTAATGCTCGATGTAGTTGATGGTCTCTAGCAGAAGAACGCCGATGAGAGCGATAGCTAAGGCTCCCAACAGAGCGCGAAGGCCTAACAGCAGGGCTACTGCTGCCAACCAGGCCGCCTGCCATAGGGCGAAGCGCAGCATTTCGTTGTGAAAGCCCCACACTGGAAGCCCCGCTCGTTGTAGGCGCTGGGTTTCTAAGTGCCAGGCGCTTTTGTAGCCGCCTGTGATGGAGCGGAGCCAGAAGGTAAATAGCCACTCGTTGCGGCGGGCGGTGGCGGGGTCGCGCTCGGTAGCCACGTATTTGTGGTGTCCTCGGTTGTGTTCGATAAAAAAGTGCTGGTATAGGGCTACCATGAGCATCCACTTAGCCATTGTCTGCTCGTAGGGCTTGACGCGATGGCCCAGCTCGTGCGCTACGTTGATGCCGATGGCCCCTACGATAATGCCTGCCCCAAGAGTCAGGCCTAATAGTTCTGACCAGCTCAGGGTTTGGTACTGCACCGTCCAGAGGTACCAGCCAGTCAGACTAAAGAGGATGGGCAGGTTGAGGTAGAGCAATACATCGAAGAAGAGGCGCTTTGAACGGGCCTCCTCTTCTTGGGGTGGTACGTTCTCGGTGGATTGAGGCATCCACAGCTCTAAGAGTGGCAGCAGGACGAAGCTGACAACTGGAGTAGCCCACGCCCATGCACCTTTGATGGCGAGCGCGACGGCGGCGCTCAGCGGCAACAGGTATGCAAAAAGGTATTTCCAGTCTTTCATAGCGCCGACAAAACTACAGAGCGGCGTTTAAATCGGCTATCAAATCCTCCACATCTTCGATGCCTACGCTAAGGCGGATGAGGGAGTCGGTGAGGCCTACTTTGAGGCGTTCTTCGCGCGGGATGCTGGCGTGGGTCATGCTAGCTGGATGCCCGATGAGCGACTCCACGCCGCCCAGCGACTCGGCTAAAGAGAAGAGGTGGGTGCGGCTCAGTACGCGGCGAGCGGCGTCGAAGGTGTTGTCTTTGAGGTCGAAGGAGACCATGGCGCCAAAGAGGCGCATTTGGCGTTTGGCGATGTCGTGATTAGGGTGGTCGTGAAAGCCCGGCCAGTAAACGCGGGCTACTTTGGGATGCGTACGGAGGAATTCGGCGATGGCCTGGGCATTCTCGCAAGCGCGCTGTACGCGCAGGTGGAGGGTCTTGATGCCGCGCAGGATGAGGAAGCAATCCATTGGGCCAGGCACAGCACCGGAAGCGTTTTGGATAAAGTGAAGGCGTTCTGCCAGGGCGGTATCGCGCACGATGAGGCAGCCGTGCACGGCATCAGAATGGCCGCCGAGGTACTTGGTGGCTGAATGGAGCACGATGTCGGCGCCCAGGTCGAGCGGGTTTTGGAGGTAGGGTGAGGCAAAGGTGTTGTCCACTACGGTCAGGATACCGCGCTGCCGCGCAATGGCACAGACAGCCTCGATGTCCACAATGTTGAGCATAGGGTTGGTGGGTGTTTCTATCCAAAGCATGCGGGTGTCTGATCCGATGGCATCGGCCACGGTGTGCGCCTGGGTCATGTCCACGAAGCGGCTCTTCAGCCCCCACTGGCCGTATATGCGCACCATCTGGCGATAGGATCCGCCGTAGAGGTCATTGACGGAGAGTATCTCGTCGCCGGTTTTCAGCAGTTTGATGACGGCGTCTTGGGCCGCTAGCCCTGATCCGAAGCAGATGGCGTGGGTGCCGTTTTCCAGGGCGGCCAGGTTGTGTTCCAAGGCGCTGCGCGTGGGGTTTTGTGTGCGGGCGTACTCGTATCCTTTGTGTTCGCCTGGGGCAGCTTGTACGTAAGTGGAGGTCTGATAGATGGGCGTCATGATGGCGCCGGTGCTGGGGTCTGGCTCAATGCCAGCATGGATGACTTTGGTAGCAAACTTCATGACAGCGTCAGGAGGAGATGTTTTTCCGATGAAAAGATGGACTACTGGGCATCTTGTCCGAATTCGGAGCGGCCCTGGGAGCGGGCAAAGGTAGGTCGGGCGAGCGCATAGTGCAGAGCAGCTACTTTTGCCGCTCGTTTTCACTTCTATTGGCTCTTATGATGAATGACCGTTTGCGGGCTTATCTGTACCTTCATTTTTGCGTATTTCTATGGGGTTTTACAGCTATCTTAGGCAAACTCATTAGCCTAGCGGCGCTCCCTTTGGTATGGTGGCGGGTGGCGTTGTGCTGTGTGGCGCTGTGGTGGTTTTTGCCAAAGGCTCAGCTGCGGGCTTTCTCGCGGCGGACAATAGTGCGGATGCTTATCATTGGAGCGTTGGTGGGCCTGCATTGGTTGTGCTTTTATGGCGCCATTAAGCTATCGAATGCGTCGGTAGCAGTAGCCAGTATGGCAGTGGCTTCCTTTTTCTCTTCGCTTTTGGAGCCGCTGTTGCTGCGCCAGCGTATGCGTTGGTACGAGGTTGGCTTGGGCTTGTTCGTCATTCCAGGTATGGTGCTCATTATCGGACACCTGGACTGGACCATGCGCTATGGCTTCATGGTAGGGTTATTGGCGGCTTTTCTCGCGGCACTTTTTTCTGTGCTCAATAAGCGGCTCATTGACGCCGAAGCGCCTCCAGCTCTGCCCATGAGTTTTGTAGAGTTGTTTGGTGGTTTGCTCATCTGTTCGGTAGCCTTGTCATCAGTGGCTTTGTCTGGTGCCGAACTTTCACTGCGCCCATTGCCTTGGGATTGGCTCTGGATGCTGCTACTGGCTTGGGGGTGTACGCTGTTGCCCTACTATCTCACGCTTATGGCCATGCGGCATCTTTCAGCTTTTGCGGCCAATTTGGTGGTCAATCTCGAGCCTGTGTATGGGGTAATTTTGGCTGGCATCATTTTCGGCGAACACCGCCAAATGCCGCCGGGTTTTTATGTGGGTGTTGCCATTATTCTGCTCTCTGTCTTTGGGCACCCTTTCTTGGTGAGGTGGTTTGCCAAAGGATAACATCATTTCAGGCATCCGCCGCCTACCAAACGGTAATGGTCTATCTCTAGAGCTGCTAGTTGGCTGCCGTACGTACCGCAAATACCTTGAAGTATGTCTTCTGCGCGGTATGTAGAGTCGTAATTGCCCGTATAGAGGCAAGTCTTCATGGCCTCATTGGTAAGTTCTACGCGCATACCATAGATTTCCTCGAGGGTTGAACAAACCTCTGACAGCGGCGTATCCTTGAAAACCAGGATGCGTGTTTGCCAAGCCAGCTCATTCAGGTGTTGCAAGGTTATGGGTTTTTGAAGTCCTGCTTCGTTCACACGGCCTTTTTGATGGGTACTAAGGCGAACACTCTTGCTCTGTTGCGCGCTCGAACCTATGGGCTTGGACCGCAAAAGCACAACACCCTCCGCCACGACTACACAGGTCTCTGTTTTTGAAGCCTTTACGTCGAACTTAGTGCCCACGACTTCTACCTCTGCTCCGCAAGGTGTGTACACCAAGAAGGGTTTTTTGCTGTTTCCTTCTACCTCAAAGAATGCCTCGCCTTCCAGATATACTTTGCGCTCTTGTCGGCCATAGCGCTCGGGAGTGTAGGTGAGATGTGCACCCTTGCGCATGCTGACTACCGACCCATCGGGCAGTGCTACTTTATGGCGGTCCTTAGTGGCGTACTCCTGATGTTCTCGGGGAGTTACAATCCACTGTTGCCAGCCAAACCATGCCGTTAAGAAAAGCAAACCTATAGCGGCTACTGCCATTACCCTGCGCCGATAAACCAACCACAGTGACCGCGGGTGTGAGGCCGACGCAGAGGCTTTCTGAGCTTCGATACGAGCCAAAAGATGGTCGAATTCCTCGTCCAAGTTGAGCATGATGGGCGTTTGAGGCGGTGGAGTAGCCTTTGCCCAAATCATCTCATATGCCTCGGCCCACTCGGCGTGCTGGGGCGACTGACGCAGGCAGGCTTCGAGGCGCTCCAGCTCTTCCATAGTGATTTGGCCCGTCCATTTGCGTTGAAGCAACAGTAGGAGGTCTGCGTGCGACATGTTAGTGTTTTGTTAAGAAGACAACAAGGGAGGGTATTTCCCCTACTCTTACCACCAGAATTTTATCCACATCCAAAGCGAACAAGAGAGGTGCCCGTATTTTTCCAACGCTTGCCGAAGGAGCTGCGCTGCCCGAAGGAGCTGGTTTTCAATGGTCTTGACCGATATACCTAAACGGTCGGCTATTTCGCGATGTGGCAAGCGCTCGAAACGGCTAAGCATAAAAATGAGGCGGCACTTTTCGGGCAACTGCTCGATGGCTTCGTGCAAGCGCGCTTCCAGGTCGTCCTGGTGTTCCTTCCAACGGAGGGTTTCCTCGCCGGGGTCAGCTAGGTCTTTCCAAGTATTGGTGTCATCGTACAGCTGGTAACGGCGCTGGCTTTTGAGGTGGTTTAAGGCTCGGTTGATGGCGGCCCGACGCAAATAAGCGCTCAACGACTGTTGGATTTGTAGCGATTGGCGTCGTTGCCACAGCTCTACAAACACTTCCTGGGCGATATCCTTGCTCGTATCCATGTCATCTACATAAGTGTACACTACTGACACCAGGCTCGGATAATAAGCGTCGAACAGACGACGCAGCGCTTGGGTGCATCCCTGGCGCAGCAGTTCCAAATCTTCAGCAGGGTGAACGGGTGTAGCGCTCATGTTTACTTATCAGGGATGCAAAAATTAGGACGACGGAATGGAGTGCATGGCTTTGCAGGAAAAAAATTTAGCAACTTGAATCCGCCTAACATTTTACAGGTCAAATAGTTAGCACCTTGCCTCAAAAGTGCACTGCAATTTTTTTGTGCGAAGCTATAGGGGATACGGGCTGTAGCGCTGTCCATAATATGCCGGCGACACTGAAACGCTGACATAAAAAAATCTTCGAGATAATTATGAACGCACATAATGCCTTTTGTTTGTCGGAAAACCTTCCCCTCTTTGCCGTCCTGAAGTCCGATGAGGTAGCTTTTCTCCAGAGAACAGCGCGCCTTCACAAATACAAGCGGCAACAGGCGATTTATGCTTCTGGTCAAAGAGCGCGCAAAGTTTTTTATGTCGTAAAAGGAGGAGTAAAGATAGCGGTACAAGGAGATAAAAAAGAAATCGTCAAGTATGTGGTACAGCAGGGCAACCTCTTCGGCGAAGCCTGCATGATGGGCGACCTCTATTGGCGCGATGCTGCTTATGCCATGCAAAACGATACCGAAGTGCTCGAGCTCGACGTGAATGCCGTCATGTACGTAATGCGCCACAACTTTGCTTTTGCCCAGTCATTGCTCCATCTGTTGGGCCAACGCTTGCGCCAGACGGAGACGCGCTTAGAGAAAGTCGTACTACAGGACTCTCGCAGCCGTATCTTAGAATTCTTGCACCAAATGGGCCTAGAACACGGCCGCCCGGTAGGTACAGAAACCCTCGTCAAGCACAATATGACCCACCAAGACATCGCCGACATCACCGGTACGAGCCGACAAATGGTTACTGCTGTGCTCAATCAGCTCAAGCGCTCCAACGTGTTGCGTTTCAGCCGAAATAAGATACTTTTCCGCGATTTGAGCGCTCTTCCGCGATACGCTAACGGAATGGCTAGCTAAGGCGAACAGTTTTGCTTCATACGATAGAATGGGTTTTGTTCAGGCGGTGTGCAACGGCATGCCGCCTTTTTTATCTGCGTTTTGCAAAGGGTACCATTTGCCAGAGCGTCTGCAAGACCTGTTATTTTGAAGTAATGAATGATGAATGATGGGTGATATTTTCCAAAGAGGCCTCAGAGCCTGCCATTTTGAAGTGAAAAGTGATAAGGGATAAGGGAAAAGCAGAACCGGCCACTTTCCTGCCGCCTTTCTCACCTCCGTTTTTTTGGGGTGAAAAAACGGCTGCCGGCTTCGGAGCAGCTGCTGTGGGCGTAGGGTCTGGGCGCGCGGCTCCTGTTTGGCCCCGTGCGTGTTTTCGTCCCGCTTTTGGGCCTTAATAATGGCGAAACAGCAACCTACCGTCTCCGCGCCTGCAAGCACGGCGCCTCTCCGATGCCGCTCACGCCGTTATTAAGCCCCCAGGGCGAGACGGGCACATGCTCAAGCTCAAGCCGAAGCTCCGCAGGTGCGGGTGCGCGAAAAGGTCGAGCCAAAGCACTGGAGCCGTTTTTCCCAAAAAACGACCTCGGTGAGGGAGGGGTAGGCGGCGGCAGACGCAGAGTAGGTGGCTTGGAACACAGCCCTCACCGGAAAATGTGTACCCTTTCAAAATCTGCATACCCCAGCCTGATTTTGGAATGGCACGTTCAAATACAGCGCGGCAAGGTGCCGATCTGGCTACTGCACATGGCGCCCCTGTGCTCTTAAAAAGCACTGCAGGTCTTTCCACACCTATTTTATGTTTGTTAGCTCGCAGGGCAGCCCTACAACCTACTTTTGCCTTTGATTAGCAACGGTTACACATGAGTAAGAAAGCAGAGCAACTCGCAGAAGTAAACCAGGCGCTCAATTTCGATGAGCCGGTCGGGCCAGACCATCCTTTTTTCACCGACTTCTCCGATGTCCGTGGCGATTTTGAAGAACGCGTGGTGTATGCCAACCTAAATGTAGATCAAGAGGGAGAGAGGCTCACTTTCAACCCAATTATTTTAATGGCGCTAACAAGGTAACCTTTTTCCTCGGCGGCATGCGTGGCAGCGGCAAAACCTCCGAATTGCGCAAGTACGCCCAGAAATTGCACCATCCCGACTGCTTCTTTTGCGTAACGTGCAACATTGATGATGAGCTCGACCTCAACAACCTGGAGTACATGGACATCCTGATATTCCAACTGGAAAAGCTTTCTGAGGCCCTGAGAGAAAATGAGGTGCACATCAACTCTGATACCATGAAGAACCTTGAGAAGTGGTTCTCAGAAACCGTCCGAGAGGTAAACCGCTCTTCGGGTGCTGACATAAGCCTCGAAGTGGGTGGGCAGGCAGATAGCGGCTCTTGGTCTATTCTTCGCCTCTTCGGTGCGCTCAAGATAGGCATGAAGGGCAGCTATGAGCGTGCTACCACAGTGCGCACGGTGCTCAAAAACCGTTTCGATGACTTTGCCCGTTACTTCAACCTTTTTATAGAAGAGGCCAATGAGGCCATTAGGAAGAAAGGCCTAGGCCAGGAAGTGCTCTTCATTGTTGACGGCTTAGAAAAGACCATGACCGCAGAAACGCGCCGCAAGGTCATTATTGACGAAAACAATCGCATCCGCAAAATCGAGGCTTACACGCTGTTCACCCTCCCTATCGAGCTAATGAAGGAGCGACAGATACTGAAGCGCTCTTTTTTGGTGGAAACCTTCCCCTTCGTCAGGATCCTCAACCCTGACGATAGCCCCCGGCCGGAAGCATTCGAACGCTTCAGGGAGCTTGTTTACAAACGCATAGACCAGCGCCTGTTCGAGAACGAGGCGGTGGTGGACAAGGCCATTTATTACAGCGGCGGCAGCCCGCGCGAGCTGCTCATTATTCTGAAAATGGCCAACATTTATGCCGACAGGAGCAAGGGCCATATCACCATGGAAGCCCTCGACCGCGCCCTGCAGCGCTTGGCCAACCAGACGGCCCAGTACATTACCGCCGAGCAATGGCAATTGATAGCCCGTGTGGCCAAACACAAAAGCGCCGAATGGAATGACATCCTCGCCGATGCCCTCGACCGCTTGCTCATTATGGAGTACAACGACGGCAACTACAAGCGCCCTAATCCCATCCTTGAGCTTTCCGAAAAGTACAAAGAATACGTCCATGCGGCCTCTGCATGAAGAACTCCAACTCCTGGCCCGCGCCATAGAGGGCGATACCTTCCACTTTGTCGTGGTACAGTGGCACCACCGAACCCTCATAGCGCGGGCGGAAGCCTATCTCCGGCAGGTATATCCCGAGCGCCCCATTTTGGTGCTGAAAGTCGCTGGCCATACCTACTCGTCGCTCATGCAGAAAATGTACGACCATGGCCGGGGCATTATCTTCATGGAGGATTTCGAAAATCTTTTGCAAGACCCCGATCTGTACGTTGCCTTTAACCAACGACGCGGGCGCTTTGCCCGCATGCCCATTACCATAGTAGCCTTCTTACCACCTGGCAGTGAGTATATTGAGCAGTGCAGCAGCCGCCTTGCAGATTGGTGGAGCGTCCTGACCATACTCATCGAGCTCTGGCCGGAGAATAAGGCTGACATCAGAAGTCGAATGCTCCCCATAGAAGAGGAGTTCTCTACACTCGGAGGGCTTACGCCCGAGGAGCGCCAGCAGGCCATTCAGCAGATAGAATACCGCTTGGCCGATGTAGCCCCCGCGCCAGAAAATGCGGGATTGATCCACCAGTTGTATCGCCAACTGCTCACCATTGCGAAAACTTCGGCACTTTATGAAAAAGGGCGCACAACCGCCCAGGCGTGGCTCAACAGCGCATCAGTATTGAAAACAAGAGAGACCCAGCCTAAGGTCTATGCTGAAATACTCGACCGGGCGGCCTATTTTGAACGAATGCTCGGCAACTATCCAGAAGCCTTAAGACTAGAGCAACAGGCTTTGCAGATAGCTCTCGAAACACTCAGGCCAGATGATGACTTCACAGCCGAATTGCGCTCTAATCTGGCCACAGTTTATCAGGATTTAGGCGACTACACCCGAGCGCGAGAGTTACTGGAGGCGTCCTTGGCCTCGGCTTTGAAACATTTTGGCCCAGACCATCCTGAAGTGGCCGCTCGTCAATCAAACTTGGCCGCAGTTTATCGGGATTTAGGCGACTACGCCCGAGCGCAAGAGTTACTGGAGGCGTCCTTGGCCTCGGCTTTGAAACATTTTGGAGCAGACCATCCTCATGCGGCGGTTCTTCAATCGAACTTGGCCACAGTTTATCAGGATTTAGGTGACTACGCCCGAGCGCGAGAGTTACTGGAGGCGTCCTTGGCGTCAGATTTGAAACATTTTAGCACGGAACATCCTGAGGTGGCTACGCGCCTCAACAACCTAGCGCATGTGTACTGGGGTATGGGCGATAAGGAGCAAGCGCGGACGCTGTTCCGGCGGGCGCTGGAGATAAGGCGAAAATTCCTGGGAGAGGAGCATCCGTACACGCGAGACATCAAGAAGTCCCTCGACAGTATTCAGGCTTCTCCTTAGGCAGAGCATGGCCAGTGTAAAAAGTCAGATAGCCAGTTTCTGGTGGCGCCTTCTTTTTGGCTCCTCCGTTTTTTCCCAAATAGAGCCATAACAAGCTGCCTTTTCCCCCTTTGCACAACTACTTTTCCCTGAGGAAAGGGCAAGTGGAGCGCACATTGCTGCCCTTTCGGGCGTGTGAGTCTTGAGCACATCAAAGATGTTA
>FWWM01008299.1_pt1 | contig 18818 bp, 20 predicted proteins | sample 2228351 | NCBI WGS metagenome assembly FWWM01 (sample SAMEA103939774, study PRJEB20133) | metagenome
GCTGGCGATACTGCACTTGCTTTACAAATTGGTCATAGAACGTCAATTGATTTTGATTTTTATACTCAAAAGAAGTTTGATAACAAGAAATTACTTAGAGAATTAGAGGAACGATTTGAAAATGTTAAACTAATCCAAATTCCTGAGAAGACTTTAATAGTTAAAATTAAAGATGTTGAAGCTATTTTCTTTTATTACCCTTATCCCCTAATTTATCCATTGATAGAAGAAAAGGAATTTCCTCCTTTGGCTTCAAAAGAAGATATAGCGGCGATGAAAATAATAAGTATCATTCAGAGAGGAACAAAAAGAGATTTTGTAGACATTTATTTTTTAATTAAAGAGCTTGGCTTAAAAAAAATTTTTGAAATAACAGAAAAGAAATATCAAAGTTTTAATCCATATTTAGCTCTTCAAGCCTTGGTTTATTTTACCGACGCTGAAAGAGAAAGAGTAAAAAGGAAAATCTCTTATATTAAACCAGTAAATTGGTCGAAAATAAAAAAATTTTTGATAAAAACTGTTAGTGATTTTAAAAAATCTTATCTATGAATATGAGGAGAAAAAATGAAATTCTTAAAAAATTGCAAAGCGTTCTCTGGTCGTATGATGTTAGAGATTTGGATTTAGAAAAAGATAAAGAATACATTATCACTCAAGTTTTAAATTACGGCACATGGGATGATATAAAATTGCTTTTCAAGCTTTATTCTGAAGAAGATATTAAAGAAGTGGTGAAAAACCCTCGGCGAGGAGTTTGGTTTGAGAAAGTTCTCAATTTTTGGACATTAATGTTTAATATCCGTCTTAAAAAAGATGTTTGGGAAAAAGCAATTTTTTCTCTAAAACACGATTAATCTCTGTTTGAAAAAATAGCGCAGGTGTTAGTGAGAGAGTGTAGTTTTAATCGCACATAACGCACCCACACTCTTATGGAAATAGCGCCGTAGGTGCGAAATTAATTTTATAGTGTGAGTGTGATAGTATTGGTGCAAGATTTTAATCGCAAAGTTACATGCTTGAAAAATTTATTTTTCTTTATTAAATTAATACTGCGTTCTCACTGGGGCGTCGCCAAGCGGTAAGGCAGCGGTCTTTGGAGCCGCCATTCGGAGGTTCGAATCCTCCCGCCCCAGCTGATTTTACCCGTAAGGTTTTGTTTTTTGTTTAATTTGTTTCTTTTTCTTATCTTTATTCGTGGTATTTTGAAACGATGGAAAAATAACAAATAGAGTGAATGAGTCAGCTTAAGATTTTTTCTGGCAGGTCAAGTAGGATGCTTGCTGAGAGAATAGCTGAGGAGATAGGAGAACCGCTTGGAGATTGTGAGATTAAAAATTTTAGCGATGGTGAGATTTGGGTTAAGTATTTGGAGAATATCCGAGGAAACGATGTATTTATAATCCAATCAACCTTCCCTCCGTCAGATAATCTGATGGAACTTTTAATAATGATCGACGCAGCAAAGAGAGCATCCGCTCGAAGGATTACTGCGGTTATACCTTATTTTGGCTATGCAAGGCAAGATAGAAAAGACCAGCCGAGGGTGCCGATAACATCAAAACTTGTGGCAAACTTGATAACGGTTGCTGGCGCAGATAGAGTTTTAACAATGGATTTGCATGCCCCACAGATACAAGGTTTCTTCGACATCCCTTTTGACCACCTTTATTCGGCAGTTGTTCTCGTCCCGGCAATTAGAGAAATCGTCGGCTCCGAAAATTTCGTCGTTGCTTCTCCGGATATAGGCGGGGTTAAATTCGCCCGAGGATATGCGAAGAGATTGAATGCTGAGCTCATTTTGGTTGATAAAAGAAGAACCGCTCATAATGAATCCGAAGTTGTAAATGTAGTTGGTGATGTGAAAGATAGAATTGTTGTGATAGTTGATGATATAATCGATACCGCAGGGACATTTGTAAACGCAGCGAACGCTCTTGTTGCAAGGGGAGCGAAAAGAATCATAGGCGCATGTACGCATCCAATTTTATCTGGAAATGCGGTCGAAAAAATTGAAAACGCACCTGTTGAAAAGATTTTTGTTACCGACACTGTCCCATTGCGGAGCGAGTCACCTAAAATTGAAGTTAGGTCGGTTGCAAAAGTTTTTGCTGAGGCGATAAAAAGAATTCATTGCAATGAATCATTGAGTGTTTTATTTGAAATTGAAAACTAAAAACATTTAGGGACCAAAAGCGATGACGGAGATAATTTTAAATGCGGAAATAAGGAAGACCGGTAAAAGCGCATCAAATCAACTGAGGACGTTCTGGAAAAATCCCGGGAATTTATTATGCCCCGGGCGATGAACCTTTGCCAATCGCTGTGAAGGAATCCGAACTTAGAAATTTGATCTATACAACCGAAACTCACATAATCAAGTTAAAACTTGGGGATGGGAAGGAGTTTCAATGTATTTTAAAAGATGTTGAGTTCGATCCCGTTACTGATAAACCGATTCATTTTGACCTTTATGGTTTGAAAGCTGGTGCAACAATTACGCTTGAGGTTCCGATTGTTTTAGTTGGTAAAGCCCCGGGCGTTGAGAAAGGAGGTATTATTGAACATCTTCTCCACACTGTTGAAGTTGAATGCCCAAGCGACGCTATACCTGAACATATCGAAGTTGATATAAGCAATCTTGACATTGGAGATGCGATCCATGTCAGGGATTTGAAAGTTCCAAATGTTAAAATACTTGAGAATGAACTTGCGGTCGTGGTTGCTATAGTTCCGCCAAGAGGTGCTGAAGTTGAGGAGAAGGCTGAAGAAGCTAAACCAGAGGCTCAACCTTCTGCCTCATCTCAAACATGAAACAGGTAGAGAAAAAGTAGTTCTTTTAAAAGTGTATGATTGCTATATTTGGACTTGGAAACCCGGGGAGAGAGTATGAGATGACGCGACATAATGTCGGATTTATGGTTGTGGATGCGCTTGCGGAAAAGATCGGATTTAGTTTTAAGCCCGGAAGAGGTGACTATTTGATAGGCTCGGGTAGACATGCTGGAAAAGAGATTTTGCTTGTAAAACCTTTGACATATATGAATAATAGCGGAGTTGCGGTCAAAGATGTCGTTGAAAGGTATAAAATTGAGTTGAGGGATATTTTGGTGATATGCGATGATTTGAATTTACCGCTTGGAGTGATCAGAATAAGACAGAAAGGAAGTGATGGTGGGCATAACGGACTTTATTCGATAATTTATCATCTTAAATCTATCGAGTTCCCGCGCTTAAGGTGCGGGATTGGAAATTTGGAAAAAATGAAAAATATGGTTGATTTTGTTCTTTCAAAGTTTGATGGAGATGAGATTGAAATTTTAAACGAGATGATCGCAAAAGCTGTTGATGCGACATTGTGTTTTATTTCCGATGGGATTTTGGTTGCAATGAATAGATTTAACCGAAAGGTTAAAACTCCATGATCCGGTTTTTTATCGCCGGGTCCAAAAAATTTTAAAAACAAAAATAGTCCAAATGGAGGTAAATTAATGGCGAGAAAAATACCGAAAAATATGCTGAACAGGCGATGGTATGAGACGACATTTTTAATTAATGCCTCGCTTGATGATCCAATAATTGAGCAGATCATCAAGAAATATGAAAACTTCATAAAGGAGCGAGGCGGAGAGATAATTTTAATGGAGCGCTGGGGAAGAAGAAGGCTTGCGTACCCAATAAACAAGAAAAACAGCGCTTTTTATGTCTATTTTGAGTATTTTGCACCGCCTACGATAGTGAGCGAACTTGAGAGGGCTTTTCAACTCGACGAGAACATAATGAGATATCTTACTGTTGTTGTAACAAAGAAGGCTTTGAAGGCTAAGGAGAGGGAAAAAAGATATGGTAGAATCACAATCGAACATCTTGGTCTCGGAGATGTTGAATCGGTTGCTCAAGCGGAAGAATCTTTTGATGAAGAGGAAGAAGAATAGAGTTTCCTTTTGTTAAACGATATGTTAAAACTTAAATGATGGAGGGAACGAACTATGGCAAAAGAATTCAAAATTCCTGAACTGAACAGCGTTGTCATCGTCGGCAATTTGACGAAGGATCCGGTGTTTCGCCAGACGACGAAGGGGACACCGGTGGTTAATTTCACTATCGCATCAAATCGTAGATTTCGCGATAGCAAGAGGCAGTGGAAGGAAGATGTTTGCTTTGTTGGAGTTGTTGCATGGAACAAACTTGCGGAGTCATGCAGAGGTAGATTGAAGAAATCAAGCGCTGTTCTTGTCGAAGGCGAACTGCAAAGCAGAAATCTTAAATCCCCTGACGGTAGGACGAGAACTGTTGTTGAAATCAAGGCAAGGCGAATTCAATTCCTTGATAGAAGACCGCCTACGACAACATCGGGAAATAACGAAGGGCAGGCTTCTTCTTCCCAGAGCCAGCAGACAGATGCATTGAACAAATATCTTTCAAACGAAGGACCAAAAATTTAATAAAAATAAAATCAATTAACTCAAGTTATGGTTGAAAACGGCGAGGAAAAAGTACTGCGTTTAAGAAAGAAAAAAATTTGCAGATTTTGCGAGGCTGGTGAGATATACATCGATTATAAGGATGAAAAGAAACTTGGAAAATTTTTAACTGAGCAAGGAAAGATAATACCTCGCAGAGTGAGTGGGAATTGCGCTATGCACCAGCGTCAGTTGACAAGGGCTATAAAACGAGCCAGACATCTTGCTTTGCTTCCGTTCGTTGCCGAAGCTGTGAAATAGTTTTGATTAAAACTTAATGGAGATGAATAAAGATGAAGGTTATACTTCGTCAGGATTTTGAAAATCTCGGTAAATTTGGAGATATAGTTAATGTTAGAGATGGCTATGCGAGAAATTTCTTGATTCCGCGTAAGATAGCTCTTCCTGCTACTCCTGGAAATATAAAAATGATCGAAAACGAAAAGAGGCAAAAAGCATTTAAACTTGAAAGGGAACGTCTCTCCGCACAGCAACTTGCGGAAAAGTTAGCAGGGCTTGAGATAACTATCCCGATGAGAGCGGGTGAAAACGAGCGTTTATTTGGTTCAGTAACTGCGCAGATGATCGCAAATGAAATAGCTAAGATGGGAATTGAAATCGAGCGTAGAAAAATTTTGCTTGATGAGCCGATAAAGTCGCTTGGAAATTACGAGGTTGTTGTAAAATTACATCCCGAGGTCACTGCTAAAGTTAAAGTTAATGTCCTTCGCGCAGAAGAGGAACAGGAGCAAAAATCGGATTAATTTTTTCAGCCCCGACTTTTGGTCGGGGTTTTTTATCTAAAAACTTGGAAGGTAATTAAAATGGAAAGCGTTGGATTATTCACTGCATTTTTATTCGGAATTCTTTCATTTCTATCCCCGTGCGTTTTACCGCTTGTCCCGGGCTATATTTCTTTTATTTCCGGGCTTTCATTTGAAGAACTTAGGGAAGCGACAAGCGCAAGAAAATTTTTGATAAAAACTTTGTTGAGTTCGATATTTTTCGTTTTAGGTTTTTCCGTTGTATTTGTTGCCCTTGGGGCTTCTGCAACTGCTGTTGGGAAATTTCTATCGGAAAATATGAACATTATATCAAAGGTAGCTGGGGTTATTATAGTTTTGTTTGGTTTGCACATGACTGGGATTTTTAGGATAAAGTTTTTGAATTACGAGGCGAAATTGAAAGTGCATGGAAAACCATTTGGTCTTATTGGCGCTTTCTTAATTGGTTTTGCGTTTGCATTCGGATGGACACCTTGCATTGGTCCTGTCCTTGCAACGATACTTGTCCTTGCTTCCCAACAAGAGACTATAAAGCAGGGAATTTTACTTCTTTCGGTTTATTCGCTTGGGCTTGGAATTCCGTTTATTTTGACAAGTTTGAGCGTTAACTTTTTCTTCAATTGGTTTTCAAAGGTTAGAAAACATTTAAATGTGATCGAAATCGTAAGCGGTGTAATTTTAATTTTGCTTGGGGTTTTGATCTTTACGAACTCACTTGGAATTATATCGTCCTACATAATGAAATTATTTCCATTTTTGAGCAAATTTTCATAAAAACAAAATTAGCACTTAAAAAATGTCAGCAAATGGTAGATTAAACGATGTTGTCATAAGAATTGGTGGAGAAGGTGGCGAGGGAGTTATGAGCGCTGGGGAGATATTGACTTATTCTTCAGCAAGGTCTGGATATCGCGTCTTCACATTTAGGACTTTCCCAGCAGAGATAAAGGGTGGACTTGCGATGTATCAATTTCGCGTAAGTCCGCATGATATTTATTCAATGGGTGATAAACTACATATTTTGATGGCTTTCAACCAAGAGGCGTTTGATAACTATGCTGGATTAATTGCGGACGACGGTGTTTTATTTTATGATCCAGCGGAATGCAAACCACCGGAGAACTTTACAAAAGAAAAATATGAAGTTCCTCTAAAAGAACTTGCGATGTCGGCGGGGACTCACCTTGCCAAAAATATGGTCGCAACTGGATTTTTAACCGCTGTGCTTGGAATTCCACCTGAAAAATCTGAATATCAAATCGTCGATAAATTTAAACGTAAAGGCGAAAAAATCCTTGAGCAAAATTTAACCGCATTTAGAAGTGGTATTGAATATGCTCAGAGGTATCTTGATAGGTTAAGTCGATTTCAACTTGGCAAACCCGAAGGGAAAGACACTCGTGTGATTTTATCTGGGAATCAGGCGATTGGCTTCGGTGCAATTGCAGCGGGATGTAAAGTTGCGGTTGGCTACCCAATTACGCCTGCATCCCCTATTCTCGAGTTTCTTGCAAGATATCTTCCGAGATTTGGTGGCAAAGTAATTCAAAACGAGGATGAAATCTCCGCTCTTGCTACATGTGTTGGGGCTTCGTATGCTGGAGCAAAGGTTATAACTCCAACCTCTGGTCCGGGTCTTGCGCTTATGACCGAGCTTATAACATATGCTTCAATGGCTGAACTTCCAGTCGTCATAGTCGATGTTCAACGTGCGGGTCCATCAACAGGGATGCCAAGTAAGACCGAACAGACGGATCTTTACCATGTCGTATTTGGTGGTCCGGGTGAAGCTCCAAGGATTGTTGTAGCACCTGCGAATGTAAGTGATTGTTTTTATCAAACTATAAGAGCCTTTAATCTCGCGGAAGAATATCAAATGCCAGTTATCATTTTATCAGATCAAGTTCTCGCTTACCAAACCGAAGCCATTCCAAAGCCGGATGTTAACTTAATTCAAGTTGTGAACAGAGTTGAGCCTGATTATGAAAATCAAGATTCGTATCTTCGTTACAAGATAACTGAAACTGGGATTGCGCCAATTGCATTGCCGGGTCATCCGGGGTTTGAGTATATCGCCCCAGGGCTTGAGCACAATGAACGCGGGAATCCAAATTATACGCCCAAAGTTCATACGCAGATGCAGATGAAAAGATTTAGAAAACTTGAAACGCTTGCTGAGAAACTTGAAAATGAATGCGATGATTATTACAAAGTCGATTCAGCTAAAATTTTGATCGTATCTTGGGGTTCTACCTACGGCGCAATTAGAGAAGCGATAAGAAGAGCTGAAGCAGATGGTATAAAGGTGAGCCATTATCACCCGAGAATTTTGAATCCTCTGCCGAAGAAAAAAGTTAAAGAAATAATTGAGAGTTACGACAAAGTAATCGTCGTTGAGCAAAATTATCATGGTCAATTTGCGAATATCTTAAGGACATTTAGCGATTATAAGCCGATAAAGCTCAATAACTATGGCGGAATTCCGTTTACTTCCGAAGAAATCTACAACAAAATAATAGAGGTGGCAAATGAGTGAGGTAATGGAGAAAATAAAGCAGGCGAAGGTTGAATATAAAAGCGAAGTTAAGCCAACATGGTGTCCGGGATGCGGTGATTACGGTGTGCTTGCTGCATTTATAAGGGCGCTTGGAGAATTGAAGATACCAACGCATAAGTTAAGTATAGTTTCTGGAATCGGTTGTTCAAGTAGATTTCCACATTTTGTTCGTGGTTATAATCTTCATACAGTTCATGGCAGGGCTTTACCTGTTGCGCTTGGAGTTAAGATCGCAAATCCAGAACTTGAAGTTTTCGTCGTCGGTGGAGATGGTGATGGATTTGCAATTGGTGGTGGACATATACCTCATGTCGCAAGGAGAAATCCAGATATGGTTTATATAATTCTTGACAATGCAATTTACGGTTTAACTAAGGGACAGGTCTCGCCGACTTCAACTTTGACGATGATGACAACGACCACGCCATATGGGGCTCTTGAACCACCGCTTAATCCGGTTATGCTTTTACTTGCGTATGGTGCAACTTTTGTCGCGCGTGGATTTTCATCTAATACGAAGCAATTAACCCAACTTATCGTTGAAGCGACGAAACACAAGGGATTCGCAGCGGTTCATGTTATATCACCGTGCCCGACATTTAATATGGAAATTACTTTTGACTTTGTCCGTGAAAGGGTCGTTGAAATTCCACCTGAACATGATCCAACGAATAAAATAAAAGCATTTGAATTGGCATCCGCTCAGGATAAAATTTACACTGGGATATTTTATCGCGAGGAAAGACCGACTTTTGAAGAAACGCTTGATAAAATTGTGGCAAAGTTCGACGGCAACATTGATGAATCTGTGAAAAAGGAAAGGATATCGAAATTATTTGAGCAATTTGCTTAATGAATAGAAGCCGGGCGAAATTCGCCCGGTTTTTTATCTATAGAAGTTTCTAACCCATCTATGTTTCTTCAACTCAAGTAATATCTTCGTTGAAAGTTTCCTACCATCCGAAACAGAGCAGTTTTCCTCAACATGTTGAATTTTTCTCATACCCGGAATTACGGTTGAAACAGCATCGTGGCTTAAACAAAACCGCAAAGCAAGTTCGCTCAATGTTTTTGCTTCATCGCCAAGAAGTTTTTCAAGTTTTTGGACCCTATCCCAGACTTGCTTTTTTCTATCATCTTTGAAATATCTATTTCTCCAATCCCCTTCGGGAAATTTTGTCTCTGGAGTGATTTGACCGGTCAAACTCCCTTCGTCAAATGGAACCCTTACAATTACACCGATATCGTATTGAATGCAAATTGGGAAGAGTTCGTCTTCCGGGGATTGGTCGAAGATATTGTAAATTACTTGAACTGTGTCAACTCTCCCAGTTTTTATAAGTTCGATCGCATTCCAAGGTTCATGATCGTTTATAGAAATGCCGAAAAATCTTATCTTTCCTTCTTCTTTTAACTTTTGGATTGCTTCCCACCATTCATCCATCCTTGCCCATTCGTCGTTCCATACATGAAATTGTTGCAGGTCAATTGTATCAACCCCGAGATTTTTTAAACTTTGTTCGGTCGATTTGATTATATGGTCATAGGGAAAAACATCTTTCAAGGGCGTTCCCTTCAGAGCAGGCCATATCATATTTTTGGGCGGTATTTTCGTGGCGATGTAAACATTTTCTTTCGTTTCTTTTAAAACTTTACCTATCAATCTTTCACTGTGCCCATCGCCATAGACAAGCGCGGTATCGATGAAATTAACGCCAAGTTCTATCGCTCTGTGCAATGCTTTGATTGATTCATCATCGTTCGAATCCGCCCACATTTTTCCGCCAATCCCCCATGCGCCAAATCCAATTTCAGAAACAAGAAGCCCTGTTTTTCCAAGAAGTCGATATTGCATTTATCTATTTTTCCCATTTTTATTCTTTGTAGCAAACGTTTACATTCTTTGAAGCATATGCGTCGTCAAGTCGCTTAACCGGCGTGGTGTGAGGTGCTGTCAGGACTAACTCGGGGTTTGTTTTTATTTCCTCGATTATTTTTATTAATGCATTTGCGAATGCATCAAGCGTTTCTTTCGTCTCCGTTTCAGTAGGCTCGATCATCAATGCTTCTGAAACTATTAGCGGGAAGTAAATTGTTGGGGCATGGAATCCATAATCAAGTAATCGTTTTGCGATATCAAGCGTTCGGACATTGTATTCAAATTTGTATCTGCTGGCTGAGACGACAAATTCATGAAGTGGCTTTCCAAGGTATGGTCTATCAAAGTAATCTTTTATTTTGCTTAAGAGATAATTTGCGTTTATAATTGCATTCTCGCTCACTTCTCTTAGACCTTTGCTTCCAAGCATTCGTATGTAAGTATATGCTCGAACCATTATTCCAAAGTTTCCAAAGAATGAATGAATTTTTCCGATTGAATCGGGATAATTATAGTTTAAGATAAATTTCCCGTCTTTTTTCTCAATTCTTGGGACAGGCAAAAATGGAACAAGTCTTTCGCTCACTGCAACTGGTCCAGAACCCGGTCCACCTCCTCCGTGTGGGGTTGAAAATGTCTTATGCAAGTTTAAATGAACAACATCAAATCCCATATCGCCCGGTTTTGTTATCCCAACAAGAGCGTTAAGATTTGCCCCATCCATATACATAAGAGCTCCAACACCATGGATCAACTTTTCTATTTCAAGTATATCTTTTTCAAAAATCCCAAGCGTATTTGGATTTGTTATCATTATCCCTGCGACATCTTCATCAAGTTTTGATTTGAGGTCGTCGAGGTCGATCGTTCCATATTGATTTGATTTAACGCTTACAGCTGTATATCCTGAAATTGTAACGCTTGCGGGGTTTGTTCCATGTGCTGAATCTGGGACAAGAATCTTTTTTCTTGGATTGCCAAGTTTTTCATGATACGCTCTTATCATTAAAATCCCAGTCAATTCTCCATGGGCTCCGGCGGCTGGTTGAAGAGATACTGCTTTCATACCAGTTATTTCAGCGAGCATTTCTGAAAGTTCATACATGAGTTGAAGTGCACCCTGAACAAGTTCATCATCCATATGTGGATGTATATCTTTAAACCCGGGGAATGATGCGGTCACCTCGTTCACTTTGGGATTGTATTTCATCGTGCAGGAGCCAAGTGGATAAAAACCTTTGTCGATATGATAGTTTAGGGTTGAAAGTCGAATATAATGTCTTATGACCTCATTTTCGCTTAATTCCGGGAGTTCTGGTGGAGATGAGCGGAGAAATTTTTGTGGTATTAAATCTTCGATATGTTTTTCTGGGACATCGATTTTGGGGAGGGTGTAGCCTTTTCTTCCGGGTTTACTTAGTTCAAAGATTAGTTTTGATGCCATTTTTGAAGCCTTTTACTTTTTGAAATATGTGCTTTTCGGTGAAAAGTTAAAAAGAAAATAAAAATTTTGCAATTTTACCAACTTAGATTGTTTATTAGCATTTTTTTTGTTAAATTTTAACAAAGTTTAATCTATTTAACGAAACGGATAATTTTTTAAAAAACTCACGAGGAGCTTTAATGGCTCAATCCTTTAATATCCTCTTTCTCTCCAGTGAAATCGTTCCATTTGCGAAAACAGGAGGGCTTGCGGATGTCTCCTATGCCCTTCCGCAGGCTATAAAAGAACTTGGACATGAAATCAGAATTATGATGCCAAAATATGGATTTATAAGCGAGAGAAAATATGGCATACATGAGATCATACGGCTGAGAGAAATGGATATTCCCGTTGGAGATAAACTTCAAAAAGGAAACGCAAAAGCCTCATTTGTCGTCGGTCAAAAGGTAAAAGTTCAAGTTTATTTCCTTGAGAATGAATTTTATTACAATCGAGATGGAATATATGTTGACTCAAAAACAAAGACGGATTATCCTGACAACGATGAGAGATTTATTTTCTTCTGCAAAGGCGTCATCGAGATGTTGAAAAGGCTCGGCTGGGTCCCGGATATAATTCATTGCAACGACTGGCAAACCGCTCTTATCCCGGTTTATCTTAAAACGATTTATAAGAACGATCCATTTTTTAAAAAAATCAAAACAGTTTTAACCATACACAATATCGGATATCAAGGCATTTTTCCGAAAGAGTCGTTTCTAAAGTCTGGTTTGCCGGAGGAAATTTTCCCAGAGATTGAGCATAATGGAAATTTCAACTTTTTGAAGGCAGGGATATTATATGCAGATGTGATAACAACAGTAAGTCCAACATATGCGAAGGAAATCATTAGTGATGATGAGTTTGGGGCTGGGCTTTCGGATGTGCTTAAAAAGAGAAAAAGAGATGTCTACGGAATTTTGAACGGTGTCGATTATTCTATATGGAGTCCTGAAATTGACAAGTTTATCCCTGTCCCTTACAATATCCAGACGCTCGAGAGCAAATACGAGAATAAAAAAGCCCTCTTAAAACATTTCGATCTCCCTTACAATGAAAATGTCCCGGTTGTTGCGCAAATTTCAAGGCTTGCTGAGCAGAAAGGATTTGATCTAATTGCTGAGGTCATCGACGATATGATGAAACTTGATATACAATATATTGTGCTTGGAACGGGTGATCCGAAATACGAGGAGATGCTTGAAAAAATTAAAAAGAAATATCCGAAGAAGGTCGGCGTTCACATAGGTTTTAGTGAGGAATTAGCACACTTGATTGAAGCAGGCGCTGATATATTTCTGATGCCCTCAAGATATGAACCTTGTGGGTTGAATCAAATGTATAGTTTGAAATATGGGACTGTTCCTGTTGTGAGAAAAGTTGGCGGGCTTGCGGATACAGTTGAAGAATTTAATCCAAAAACTGGAAAAGGGACGGGTTTTTTGTTTGAGAAATATTCAGGTCAGGAGATGTTGAAAGCGTTGAAGAAGGCGGTCACCATTTACAAGAACAGGAAGGTCTGGTTGAAGTTGATGAAAAATGGAATGGTGAAAGATTTTTCTTGGAACGCCTCCGCTAAGGAATACGTTAAACTTTATGCGAAATTGCTTTCTAAACAAAGGAGAACAAGAACTGTTAAAGCCAAATGAACGAGCGCTTTATTGCAGTATTTCTTGATAGAGATGGAACGATAAACGAAGATGTTAACTTTTTATCTTCCCCTGAACAGGTTATTTTAATAGATGGGTCTGCTGAAGCGATAAAGGAGATGAACGAACTCGGTTTAAAGGTGATCGTTTTCACGAATCAAAGCGGAATCGCTCGAGGTTATTTCACCGAGGACGATTTGCACAAGATACATTCGCGACTTGATGAACTTCTATCTCAAAGTGGGGCGCGGATCGATGCATATTATTATTGCCCACATCATCCTACTGAAGGGAACGGTAAATATAAAGTTGAATGTGAATGCAGAAAGCCTAAGGATGGGATGCTTCAACGCGCTTCCCGTGAACATAACATTGATTTGAAAAAATCTTTTGTGGTTGGCGATAGATGCGCGGATATCAAAGCAGGCAAAACCGCAGGCGCAACGACAATACTTGTCTTAACAGGTCACGGTCACCAAGGGTATGAAAAATGTAAAAGAGAAAATTTAGAACCTGATTTCGTCGCAAGGGATTTAAAAGAGGCTGTTCAAATTATAAAAAAATGTTTGATGGAGAGAAAGGAAAAATGAAAAAAATTGTCATATTAAGCGTGTTTCTTTTTTTCGCTCTAATTGGCTGTAGCAAGGAACCAAACGATGTTGGTTTTGGACTTTTACCAGAAAATGAATTTTTAAATGTTGAAGTATATGAAGATTCCGTTGAAGTTTACGCGGAAAACATACAAAACTTCATTACGCATTCGTCTTCAGATATCTTGGCAATTGGAAATTTTGACAGTATATCCTGTTCAATTCTAATCCGATTTGACCTTCCCGATACATTGAGAAATGTTAAGATCAATTGGGCACGTGTAAAATTGTTCAAGTCAGATTATGTGATTGGCGACAGCACAGCTTCAATACATTTCACCGCACATAAAGTTTTATCAAATTATTATGACACGCTTTACGATTCAAGAGCAATTGGGGAGTTTAACTCGAAACCTGACTCCGTTAACTATTTCCAACTTGATACTTCAGTTGTGAGAGAGTGGCTTTTGGGCAAAAATTACGGGCTTTATCTTAAGCCAATGAATCAAGGTGTAATTTATGGATTTTATTCTTTCGATGGAGAATTACTTTTTGCTCCTGCGCTTGAAATTGAGATACCCAAAAATGGCGAGAGCGTTGATACCCTTAGATTTCTAACTGGAAGCGATGGCTATATTGCAAGTCTAAATGAAAGGATAGAGCCAAATTATATCGTCCTCCAGGCTGGGGTTGGGTTGAGAAGCATTTTGAAATTTGATATATCAAAATTACCTAAAGATATCATCGTGAATCGGGCGGAGGTTTATCTTTACCTTAAAGAAAAGAAAAAGTATATTCGTGGTAAAGATTCGATCCTTGTAAGTTTCATCAGCGATACAAATCTTGTGAAAAAATCGTTGGGTGGATTCGAGGGGAATTATCTTGGTTTAAGAAATCAACTTGACACACTTGAATATATAGTTCCGATAACCACACCAGTTCAGCGATGGGTAAATGGTGAGACTAACAGCGGAATTTTGATAAGATGCTATTCTGAGGATGACAATTTTGATCGTTTTGTGTTTTATTACTCAGAGAGAAAACCGAAGTTGAAAGTTTATTACACAAAAAAACTGAGGATCTAACCGGATGAAATTAAAGGTTCTTTTATCGCTTTTTTTGTTTTCAATTTCCTTCGCAGGTGGTTCGATCTATTCAAGATTTGGAATTGGAACCTTAAGGTTTTCAAACGCTGATAAAATTGGTGGATTAGGTAGTCTTGGAATCGCTGTCTTTGATCCAACTTATATCAACAGATATAACCCTGCGTTGTGGAGTCAACTTACAAGGGTTAGGGTTTCGGGAAGTTATATCTACGAAGGAACATCAACTCAGGATAAATTTAAAAGCACTTTCTTAACTGCGGGAAATTTTGATGGTGTATTTTTTGCGATGCCATTTTGGAAAAAGTATGGTTTTACATTTGCGATGGGCATTATGCCGTTTAGCAGAGTGAATTACAATGTTAAGAAAGATTCGATCATAAGCGATAGATATTTTTCAGTTTCATACAAAGGCGATGGTGGAATTTCAAGTTTTGTGTTTGGTTTTTCGTTTAAACCCGCTAATAAGCTTAGCGTTGGGTTGAGAGGAGAATATTATTTTGGGACGATAACGAATTCATGGGAGACAAACTTTGGGACGACGGAATTTTTCTATTCGAGTATAAAGAGAGAAAGGGATTATGGTGGACTTGGTTTCACAATTGGAGTTGCTTATGGGCTTGGGGTTGAGAAAAATTCTTTGACATTTGGATTTGTTTTTTCTTCACCAGCAAATTTAAAGGGCGTTTCAACACTTGAGTATACAATTCCAGTTGCAACAGAGCCAAAAATATCGGAAACAAGTCAATTTAATGCGCAACTGCCTTATAGAGCAGGGCTTGGGGTGAGTTATTTTGTTTCCCAAAGAGTTCAATTTTCAAGCGATATTTACTATCAAAATTGGAAGAAGTTTAAAATCGATGGCGACTCTTTGAATTTAACCGATGTTTTTAGAATTGGTGCTGGGGTCGAAATTTTGCCTTCGAGAGAGGTCATTGCTGGATTTTTTGATAAAACATCATATAGATTTGGAATTTTTTATAACAAGGCTTATTTTAAAGTGGAAAACAAAACAATAAACGAAGTGTTTTTGACGATTGGATTTGGATTTCCGGTGAGTTTTGATACGAGATTGAATGTTTCCGCGGAGTATGGAATAAGAGGCGACCTTGATATCGTACGGGATAGAATTTTAAGGATTTCCTTCGGTGTCAACACTGGAGAAATTTGGTTTGTAAAACAAAAACTTGAGGATTAGAAATGAAAAAGTTGTTTTTAGCGATATTTTTTATCTCTGGATTTGTTTTCTCGCAGGGGACACAGCAAGATTCAATTGAAGTTTTGAAAAATTGGTCGTTATTTTATGAGTATTACAAAACCGGGGATTATAACAGCGCTGTCCCATATGGTTGGTTTGTTATGAAGATGCAACCCTCAAGGTTTAAGACGCTTTATAAAGCGATGGAGAAAATTTATTTAAAGTATTACGAGGAGGCACCTCAGGATAAAAAGACTGCTTATGCGGATACCCTTTTGATTATCTATGACAATGCGATAAAATATCATCCAGAAAATGCGTCCGAGTATTACTTGCGCAAGGGATATGTTCTTGAAAATTATTACACGGGAAGAGAACTGGATGCGATCTCTGCATATGAGAAGGGGATAGAACTTGATTTTGAAAATACCGAATTTTATTACATCGATCGCCTTGGTGTTCTTTACATAAAGAACATGGAGCAATATCCTGAGTTTAGAGAGAAAGCGATCGAGCTTTATCGTAGAGTTATCGATAAAGATCCTCAAAATGTAACCGCAAACGACAGGTTAAGATCCCTTGTTAAAGATATAACTGAATTGATCGAACTTAACAAAAAACGGCTTGAGATTGATCCAGAAAATGTTGAACTTATCTGGACGGTGGCTAACCTTTACATCAGGGCTGAAGATTATAAGAGCGCTATACCATATCTTGAAAAACTAACCAAAAAAGCTCCTGATAATGAGACTTACTGGAATCGACTTGGATATAGTTATCAACGAATTGGTGAATATAGAAAGGCTATTGATACATACAATCGTTCTTTAAAGATAAATCCTGATGCAAAGGAGATAATACTTAACATTGCTATTTGCTATCGTGAACTTGACAACTTCGAACAAGCGAGGTTATGGGCGAGGCGAGCGATGGCAAAGGACAAGAATTGGGGTAGACCTTATATCGAAATAGCGCAAATTTATGAATCAGCGGTTTCGAAATGTGTTAAAACGACAAAAGGTGGCGATTGGACGAAACTTGATTTTACAGATAAACTCGTATATCAACTTGCAGTTGAATATTATGAACTTGCCAAAAGAATCGACCCAAGCGTTGCAAACGAGGCAAACCAGAGAATAAAAAACCTCGAGACGCTTGTCCCAACTCAGGAAGATTATTTCTTCAACAAGCGTAAGATAAAAGATGGGAAGATTCAAATAACTGGTGGCTGTTATGATTGGATTGGTGAAAGCATAACAGTGCCTTACAAAATTTAAAAGATTTCTCTATGAAAATAGCTCTTGCAAGCGATCACGCTGGATTTGAATATAAAGAGAAACTTAAAACATTTCTTAAAGAACTCGGGCATGAACCGGTAGATTTCGGCTGTTATTCACCTGATTCAAGTGATTATCCCGATTTCGCTTATCCAGCAGCACAAGCGGTTGGGAATGGAGAATGCGAAAGAGGAATTTTTATATGTGGCACGGGAATTGGGGTTTCAATAGTTGCTAATAAAGTTAAAGGCGTGAGAGCTGCGAATTGCTGTTCGGTCGAGGAAGCTAAACTTTCGCGTCAACATAATAATGCAAATGTTTTAACCATGGGGGCGAGATTGATATCCTTTGATCTCGCGGTTGATATAGTTAAAGCATGGCTTGAGACCGAGTTTGAGGGAGGAAGACATGAAAGAAGAGTTGAAAAAATTCATAAATTGACGGGGCTTTAAACTGATTTATTATTTATTCTTCTCGACAAGTTCAATAAATGCATCGTAGACCGCGTCGACGCTTAAATCTCTCATACAGATATTCCCTATTGTACACTTTGTCAGGTTGCATGCGATACAATTCAAATCTTCTTTTCTAATCCAGTGATGTTTTTCTCCATATGGACCCTGTGCGTATGGATTTGTAGGTCCGTAAATTCCAAGCGTTGGAGTTCCAACCGCTGTTGCAATATGCATAGGTCCAGAATCATTGCTTATCACAAAAGAGCATCTTTTCAAAATTGAAGCGAGTTGTTTTAGATTTGTTTTTGGAGGGATGATTGGTTTTATTTTCATCGATGAGTAGATTTTTCTTGCGTCGTCAAGTTCTTTATCATTTCCCCACAAGATTAAAATTTTTGCGCCGAGATTTTCCGCTAACATATCTCCAAGGCTTGCGAATTTTTCAAGTCCCCATCTTTTTGTCTCCCATGTTCCAGCGGGATTTAAAGCTATGACAAGTTTATCGTTTAAGTTATATTCATCCCAAAATTTTTTTGCGAAATTTTCAGATTCATCCGAAAGTGGCATGTAAAGTTTTTTATCGACGATATCAAGCCCAATTGTTCTCAATGCGTCAAGATTAAATTCAACATTGTGATGCACTTCTTTTCTTGGTTTCAATTTTATGTTATACGCATAACCTCTTCCTCGAAATGCGTATCCGACGCGATATCTTGCACCAGTTGCAAATGTTATAAGCGCAGACCTTGGATTGCAGAAAAGGTCGATTACCAGATCATATTTTCTTTTTCTAAGGTTTAAAAATTTTTTAATGCTATTTTTCTCTCGTTCGAAAATTATCAATTCGTCGATAAATGGATTGCCCTCGATGATTTCTTTTGCTGGCGGTTCAGTTAAAAAGTCAATTTTTGAATTTGGGAAATTATGTCGAAGATTTTTTAAAACCGGCGTTGAAAGAAGGACATCTCCGATGGCGCGAAGTTTTATGACGAGAATTTTTTGGATTTTTTCTTTTTGAATTTTAAGCAATGCTTTTACTAAATTTGTTTTAGCAAAAGTTAAGAATTGGTAGAAACTAATTCAAGAAAAAGCCCGTCAAAATTCAAAAACAAAAAATGGTTGGACCTATGCTCAAACGTTCCCTCCTTTTAATTTCTATCCTTTTCATTCTCACAACTTTAACTTTCTCACAAAATGAATCCAGGCTATTTCGTTTTCCAGCAATTTACGATTCTCAAATCGTTTTCACTTACGCAGGCGACCTTTATACTGTCTCTGTAAACGGAGGAATTGCCCGAAAACTTACAAGCCACAAGGGCTATGAGATGTTTCCAAGGTTTTCGCCAGACGGAAAGTACATCGCTTTCACTGCTCAATAT
>FWWM01008961.1_pt1 | contig 18813 bp, 14 predicted proteins | sample 2228351 | NCBI WGS metagenome assembly FWWM01 (sample SAMEA103939774, study PRJEB20133) | metagenome
GTAACCGTCTATCACAGTACAGCGCCGTCGCTCCGCAGGGTCCTAGTGCTCAACGTCACGTATGAGCCGCTCAGCGTGGTTCCTGTGCCGCGCGCCATTCACCTGTTGATCGTGCAGCGAGCGGAACTGGTTGAGGCGTCCGACGCGGTGATCCGAAGCGAGCGACTGCAACTGCCGGTGCCTCAGGTCATCCGGCTGCTTCATTACGTACGTGTGCCGCACAACCTGCCGCTGCCGCTTTCGCGGCGCGCGCTGCTTTTGCGCGACGATTACACCTGCCAGTACTGTGGCGCGCAACCCGGTCGCGAGAACCTGACCATTGACCATGTCATTCCGCGCTCGCGTGGCGGGCGCACGGAGTGGGAGAACGTGGTAGCGGCCTGTGGTGCATGCAACCGCAAGAAGGGCAACCGCACACCCGAAGAGGCAGGGATGAAGTTGTTGCACAAGCCACATCGCCCGCGCTTCTGGGCGATGGCGCTGCTGACCATGGCGACCAACGACGTGTGGCGCAAGTATCTCGATATGAACGGGATGAACGGGTCGAGTGATCTGTGACCCGGCGCCTGTTTGGTTGTGATGTTGCGCCTCAAACTCGTTGTCCTTTTGCCCATCGCTGCGTTGGTGATCGCGTTCGGTACCTGGCTGATCTCACCTGACGCCGGCCAGCGTCTGTTCTATCTCACCGGCGAAGAGAATCGGCCTTCCCAGCTTCGCGCGTTGTGGAACCTGGCGCTCGATCGGACGCGCCCAACCTTGCAACTTGCCCCCGATGCGGCTGTTCGACACCTGCCCGATAATCCCTTCGGCGTGAACACCTTCCTCGAACAGGAGGTGGAAGTCGCTAAACGCGAACGCAGCCTGCAGATGATCCGCGATGCCGGCTTTGGGTGGATTCGCCAACCATTCACCTGGTCGGATATCGAGATTCATGGCAAAGGCGACTTCGAAGACCGGCGCAACCAACCCCATCGCAGCGCGTGGGACAAATACGACAACATCGTGGATCTGGCGGAGGCATACGATTTGCGCATCATTGCCCGTCTGGGTGCACCGCCGGCTTGGGCACATGCGGGCTACGCCGACCTGGGCGAGTTCGGCCCGCCGGCCCGCTTCGAGGACTTCGCCGACTTCGTCGAGGTCGTCGCGCAGCGCTACCGGGGCCGCATCACGCATTGGCAGATCTGGAACGAACCGAACATCTTTCCAGAGTGGGGCAACCAGCGCGCCAATCCCGAAGATTACGCCCGGTTGCTGTGCATGGCGCACGCGCGGTTGAAGCGCGTGGATCCGAACAACGTCGTGATCGCCGCCGCACTGGCGCCGACCATCGCCCAAGACGGCGGCGGGCATCCCGGTGGTGGTCTGGACGACCTGATCTTTCTGCAGCGCATGTATCAGGCCGGCGCAGGCGCATGCTTCGACGTCGCAGCTGCGCAGGGCTATGGTCTGTTCAGCGGGCCGTACGACCGGCGGTTGAATCCGTTGCAGACCAACGTGGCGCGACATGTGCTGATGCGCGACATCATGGTGCGCAACGGCGACGCGCACAAGCCGATCTGGCTGAGCGAAGTGAACTGGAACGCCGTACCCAACGACCCGAGGATCGCCGACTTGAATCGCTTCGGGATGGTGACGCCGGAACAACAGGCGCGCTACGTGCCGCTGCTCTTTGAGCGCGCCAGGCAAGAGTGGCCGTGGGTAGGGGTGATGAGCGTGTGGTTCTTCAAACGCCCCGGCGACGCGGAGAAGAACCAATCCTGGTACTACTTCCGCATGCTCGAGCCGGACTTCACGGCTACGCCGCTCTGGGAGGCGATGCGGGCTTACGTGCGCCAACGGACACAGCCCGATGGACCCCCCTAGAGCCGGGTGCAGCCTGCCCTGCCAGACGGCGTGCAGAGCGCCGATGAGGCAGAGCAGGTCGAGATAGATCAACTGCAAGGTTGGCAGGTCGCGCCCGCAACGGCCGGTATGAACACCTGACATGGCGTCTGGTCAGGTGCGCTTACGCCCAGCGCCTCAGCAGCGTCCACCTGCTTGAGTGAGGTGCCGCACAGCGGAGAAGCTTTCGAGGCGATCAGGTTGGTGATGTCGGCGGCTTTCAGCGCCGGATTCTGAGCTCGGATCAGCGCGGCGATGCCTGCCGCAAACGGGGCGGCCATGCTGGTGCCACTCCACACACCCATCTGGCCGCCGGGCACGGTGCTGACCACGTGCTCGCCGGGCGCGGCCACCTGGACCCACGAACCACGGGAGGAGAACTCGGCCAGCGTCCGTATCGGCGTGCTGGCGGCGACGGCAAGCGAACCGGGCACGCCCTCGGCGGCCGGGAAGTGAGGAACTTCGTTGCCCAGGTTGCCCGCTGCAGCCACGACCACGATACCCCCTGTTCGCACACAACGGTCATCGTCGTCATCGTCATTGTCATCGTCATCTTCGTCATCATCGTCATCGCACGTCACGCTGCGGATGAGGTCTTCCAGCAGGTTGGTTCGTCGCGTCGTGCCCAGGCTGAGGTTGATGACGTGGGCGCCATCGTCGGTCTGCGGGTTGCCGTCGGGGTCGGCGGCGTAGACCAGCCCCTCTGCCAGCACCCAGATGTTGCCAAACCCATCCGGGTCCAGCACGCGTACCGGCATGATTTTGGCCTCTGGCGCTGCCAGGGCCACCAGTCCGGCGACGTGCGTGCCGTGCCCGTAGCCAAAATTGGCCGTCGTTCCCTCCTCGCGAGGATCGGCGTCGTCATCTACGAAGTCGTAGCCGGCGATCAACTTGCCTGCGAGCAAAGGGTGGCTCATGTCCACACCGGTATCGAGCACGGCGATGCGCATGCCCGACCCACGCTGGATGGCGTGCGCCTCTGGAAGTCGCATGGCGCTCGGAGCCCACTGTGTTGCAAACGTGCCTGCATCGCCGCCGATGGCCCACGGATGGCGCTTGCCTCTTCCCTCCGGTATCTGCTTGGTGAAGTTCGGCTCGGCGTAGCGCACACGAGCATCGTTCTGCAGGCTCGCTGCCTTGTCCGGCGGGGACATGCCGTCGTTAATCGACATGCGGTAGATGGGGCGTGAGCCGAACTGGCTCAAGAGCGTCAAATTGAAGGTGGTGCTGATGGCAGGCAGATCGGATGCCGCTACCAGGCGGATCAGCACTTCGTTCGGCACGAATCCGTCGTCATCGTCTGCGCGGGCTATCCGAAGTGGCGCGACCAGCACGGCGACCCATGCCATCACGATGGTCAGATGCCATAACACCCGCAGGATCGTTTTCTGCTTCTTCATAGCGTTCCATGCCCTCCACCTGTGACAGAGCGCCAGGCACCCGAATAAATACACATCGAAGCCGACGGGAAGATGTATTTTTTAGGAGGTGTGGGCGTTCTAATCTGGTAGGCGGACGTCCCTCCGCTCTTACTCCGATAGCACCATGGCTCCTCCCCCGGCCATGGTGCTGTTTATGTGTCGTACTGGCTTACCAGCGGCCATAGAGCGCGAACGGTGCCCAGAAAAATGGGTGTGGATTTTCGCGGAGCATCTGCAGCTGCGCCTGGCGTAGTGCGGCGGCCGGCCGCTGCTGTGCCAGCAGTGCTGCATAAAACTTTTGCATCAGCGCAGTGGTCATGGCGTCGTCCACCGTCCACAGGCTGACCGCCAGCGAGGGAGCGCCTGCCGCGAAGAAGCCGCGCGCCAGGCCGATCAGCTCATCGCCGGCGCCGACCTTGCTCAGCCCAGTCTCGCATCCGCTCAGCGTGACCAGGGTACCACGCAGCTCCAGCCCGTAGGCATCCTGCACCGTCAGCCGTCCATCGGCCAGCATCAGCGCCGAGAAGAGTGGGTTATCCGGTCGAAACTGTCCGTGACACGCCAGATGCAACACATCGGCCTGTGCGGCACAGGCGCGGAGATGCTCCATGGTAGCACAGTCACCGGTTAGCCGTAGAGCAGAGGGGAAGAGGGCAGCCACCCCCGCCACCTCCTGTTCTATCAGCGGAGCGCGCGCATCGGACGCCCCGACTAGCACGGCGTGTCGAAGAGGGCGCACCGGTCGCGACAGGCATTCCAGCAAGATCGTCACGCTGGGGGCGACGCAGACTTCGCGATCCTCGATGACGTATTGCTGCCCGTCCCAAAGGGCGTGCAAGGGCAGGTAGTACAACGCGCCCGCCGGCACAATCACCACCCGCTGGTGGCCGAGGCTGGGCAGAATGGGTTGAAGGAGTAAGCGATATAACTGATGCAGATAGTAATGCGACCGGCTCAGCAACTGGGGAAAGTGGGTTTGCAGCCGGGCGACGCCGTAGCGCATGGCGTCGAGCTGAAAGCGCAGCCGGCCGACCAGCGATTCGACCTGCTCGACCGTGGCCAGGTGACGATGGACTCGCAGGTAGCCCCCGGCAGCGACAAAGGCCAGCAGTTCGTCGCCGAGCGTGCTGTACGCGATCAGGGCGGTGTCCTCGCCCAGTGCAGCGTGCAGGGTGTCTTCGTCCTGGAGGGTGCTGAGTCCGGATCCATTCGGCCGGTCCTGAGTGTGCTGGGTCCGGCGCAGCAGATCGAGGAGGTCGCGCTCACGATGGTGCACTTCACTGTGCAAACGCTCGATGCGCGCCAGGTCTGGCTGCGCGGTGTTCAGGGTCAGTTGTAGCTGGCCATACAACCAGTTCAGCTCGGTGCGCAGCTTTTCGGTCTGTCGGCGCCAGTCCTCGTCCGTCCCGGTCAACGACTCGGGACTCGGGAGGTCGCCGCGCATGACTTCCAGCAAGGCGCGCGATCGGGACCGTTCGACGAAGCATAGGGCTTCGAAGATGCGCGGCGGGTGCGCCTCCAGACAGAGCTGCACCAACCCGGTGTAGGGAAGGAGTTTGTCGGCGAGGAAGGATGCGCGGAACTCCTCACCCGGCAGGCGCGCTCGCTGTCCTTCGGTCAGCTCGACGGCACGGAGAAAGTGTCGTTCGGCATCGGCGGAATCGCCGCCATCGAGCGCGGCAGCGCCCAGCGATGCTTCGCACCGTTGAGCGATGTGCGGCAGGTCGGCCGCCTCACGCAGCGTGGTTTCGAGGAGGTCCTTCGCTCGTTGACGGTCGCCCAGCCGACGAGCGCACTCCGCTCGCAGCCACCGCGCCATGCCCAGCCAGCTTTGCCAGTTGCCGGTCTGGAAGATAGGTTCCGTCTCCAGGGCCAGCGCAGCCGCCTGATCGAATCCTTGCTCGGCGAATTCGGCCTGGGCGAGTGCCAGGGTGGCGATGGCTTCGCACAAACGGTTCCCTTGCGCCCGAAATTGTGATCGCGCCTCGGCCAGGATGCGGCGAGCGTCGGCGTTGCGACCGGATTGCAACAGCGCCCGCCCGAAGTGCGTCAGCACCCAGGCATGCTCGAAGGGCAGCGCCATATCGGCGAACTGCGGCGTGATGCGCTCGTAGATGGCAATGGCTTCCGGGATGAGGTTGAGCTCCAGATATGCATCGGCGATCTTCTGCTCGCACAGCGCGACATCGGCGGATAGTTGCAATTGCTCGTACAGCCGTCGTGCGCGCTCCAGGTCACGCAAGGCGCGATCGTAGTGCCCTTGCAACAACGCCAGGTGCCCGGCGTTCATGGCGCTCGTCGCTTCCAACACGCTCAGCCCGCCGGCGCCGGCGCGCCGTTCGGCCTGGGCATACAGGCTGCTGGCTTCCGCGAAGCGATGCTGCCAGGCCAGGACGTCGGCCAGCGCGATCTGCGCCGCGATCAGCCATTCGGTGCTCCCCAGCCGATCGAAGCGCTGGTAGGCTCGAGCGTAGAAGAGTTCTGCTTCGGCATAGGCTTCGCGGCGGAAGTAAATGTGGCCGAGGTTGAGCTCTACTTTGCCGGCTGCGAGCGCCTGGTCCGTGCGGAGAAAAGCCTCGAGCGCCGATTGGCCACAGTCAAGTGCCTCGTCGTAACGCCCAAGCATGGCGAGCGCCATCAGCTTCGGCACCTGCGTTTCGGCGACTAGGTCCACGCGTTGGATCGAGTGGAACCTGTCAGCGGCCCGGTCCAGGTGCGCCAGCGCGCCTTCCATTTGGCCTTGTGCCAGGGTGGCGATGCCCCGCGTCCAGTCGGCCAGTGCGTCTACCTCCGTCTGGCCCAGCCGGCTTGCCAGGTCGCCCAGCGCATCGGCCGCGGCGACGCATCGACTCGGATCGCTGTTCCAGGCGGCGTAGCAGATGTCCTTGAGCGCGTAGGCGAGGGAGACGGATAGATGCGCTGCGTGCCGGTCGAACAGCGTCGTGCGTTCGACGGAAGCGGCCGCAGTGAGCTCAGCCGCAAGCGTAGCGTCATCGAGTGGTTCTAGGTGCGCGATGCGCCCAATTCTAGCCGGGGGATGACAACTTCCAAATCGCCGTGCCGCCAGGTCAGCGTGTATTGCCCGGCCGGCACGCCGGGGAACGAGAACTCACCCAGCGCGGTCACTGTGGCGTGCACGGTGATGGCATCACCAGCCAGGGTGGCTTCGCCGGCGACTTCCGGTCCCAGTACCTGACCCGACACGACGAAGGTGCCGCGGTCGGGCGTGATGCGCACGTCGAGGTCCAGGTTTTCGGCCGTAAACAGCAGCTGGCGCGTCTGGGAAATGCTCGACCGCATCCCAGGGGCGAGCGACAGGGCGCTGTCGAAGGTGAGCGCTGCCATGATGCGGCGCAGCAGGCCGGGCTGACCCGGCTGGCCCGCCTGCCCGGCTCGGCGCTGGCGCAGCAGTCGAAGGGCACGGTTGATTGCGTAGGCCGGTGCGTCTTCACTGGCGTCGGAGCGCATCAGTGCGATGAGTTGCTGGACCTGTGCGAGTTCCACAGCGGCTCCGGGATCGGCCTGCAACTGCGCCGTCAGTTGCTCGCGCTCGGCCTCGCTCAAACGCCCTTCCGCATAATCCACCAGCTTGTCGAACGGAATCTTGTGTGCCATGTGTTCTCTGACTCGTTTCGCTACATCTGCTATAGGGACAGAGCGCCGACGTCGCGCATAAATACACTTAGAGGGTGGCTTTGTCGAGCAGTTTGCGTAGCTTTTCCAGGCATCGGGCGCGCGTGGGGCCGATGCTGCCTTCGCTCGTCCCAAGTTGCCTGGCGATGTCGGCATAGGAGGGCGGCGTCTCCCGGTAATACAGCAGCGTCAGGAGCGTCCGGCATCGTTCGTCCAGGCTTGCCAGCGCTGTGCGGATGGCGTGTTGGCGCTCGAGCGCCACGAGGTCTTCGTCCAGCGGCGCCGACTCCTTGTCGGGCAGGTCGAATTCCTCCTCATCTTCCTCGCTGAGGGAGGACAACGTGATCGTTGCACGTTCGCGCTGGCTCAACCGCCATGTCTCGCGCTTGGCTGTCGTGATCAGCCATGCCGACAGGCGGTCGGGTTGGCTGATCCGCTCGAGGCTCTCGACCAACCTGACGAAGGTGCGTTGAAAGACTTCGGCGGCCTGTTCCTCGGCCATGCCGCTGCGACGCGGAATGGCATAGACCAGCCGCTGGTAGCGCTGCACGAGCGTCTCCCAGGCGGCTTCGTCCCCATCGCGGCAGGCAGCGATGAGTTCGGCGTCACTGGCGGTGTTGTATGGAGCCACGAAGGCGAAATATACACGTATGTTTCTTCTATTGCATGTGCATGATCGTTTTCGGACGAGCGGCGAGGTACGTGTCGCTACTCACCAGGACCGGGCCAGGATGGCCCAATGGTCATCGGTCAGCATGCTCGAGGGGGTGATGAATAGATCGCTCAAACCACCATCCTGGCTGCTCAACATCGCCGTCTGCAGCTCCTCAGGCGTGATCGCGCCTTCCCTATCCCACAAGCCGACCGACATGATGAACCGGTTGCCGGGATAGCGCGACGTGATCACAGCTGCGACCTCCCTCAGATAGTCCGGCGCGTAGCCGTTCAGGTTTGGATACCCCCACAGGATGATCCGGTCCACTATCGGTAGAAGGGTGGCATAGTGCTGCCCGCTCTCGAGCGCGTCGTTCGCAGGGTTGGCCCAGCTGATGCGCGCATCGAAGTAGAGCTGCTTGCCGTGGTTGTGAGCGCATGCAGCTGCCCTCTGCAACCACGATGCCACGCGGCGCGAACGCCATGCGCCGAGTCCGGGGTGGTCACGGGCAATCCGGCCATCGGGATAGCGCGGCCAGTCGGCGTATCCGGTGTCGCGTTGCCACAGCGCAAGATCGTCCTCGCCGAAACCGTAGTCGTCGTAGAACAGTTCGGTAATGGAGATGCTGTGCAATGGGTAGTGCCGTGCCAGGTAGCCGATCATCGCCAACACATGCCGGCCGAATTGGCCCTCCGTCAGGGCGTAGAGGCTGGCCTGCAACGTGCTACGGCGCCCTTGTGCGTCTACAGCGGCATCCTGGGGATGCGCGCGCAGCCACGCCGGCGCGAAGACATCAACCACCACGTCCACATGCCGGCCGCGCCCATAGGCGGCGATATCGGCAGCGAGGTAGTCCACCCCACTACGCGTCACCTCACTGCTCCACCAGCGATGTTGCCCCGCCCACTTGAAGTAAGCCCAGTCGGGACGACCGGCACTGAGCGTCACGAAGTTGGCGCGCACGGCGCTCAGGCGGCGCTGCAGGTCGGCGACCTGGCCCCGGCTGCGCGACAAACTGGCGTAATGCACCCTCACGGCGCGGATCGGTTCCGATTCGACCGCCGACCGGGCGGTTGCAGCGCCGCGCGGCGTTGCCTGGCATATGGCCGGGATGTCCTCTGCGGCGGCCGCACGAGAGGCGGGCATCACCGACTGTGCGATCAGGGCCGCCAGGACGGCGCAGACCCATCTTGCGATTCCGATCTTCCAGTGCATCAGCAGACTTCCTGACGGCGGCTGATCACGCCGGTGCGCTCCAACTTGTTCCAATGAGCCTTCGCACCGAACAATTCGAGTGCGATCGCCCACGTCATCGCCGCGCTGATCAGCACCGAATAGGGCACCCACAGCGGCAGCGCGTAGAGGTAACGCAGGTCCTGCCATGCCCGGTCGAGTGCGATGGCAAAGACGGATGCCGCCAGGGTCATCCCCAGCCCCAACCAGCCTATCATCGGCAGCACATCGAGCGCAACCGGACTGTGACCGGCCGCGGCCAGCGGGATCAACAGAGCCAGCGTCACCAGTTGCAGCACGGGCACCAGCACCATTGCTGCGAAATTCATGGGCAGATACCAGCCGAACGAGCCATAGCGGCTGTTGAAGAACATGCGTCGGTGCAGCCAGGCTGTCTGCAAGAGGCCGCGCGACCAACGCACGCGCTGCTTCCACAGGCCGCCGATGGTGGAGGGCACTTCGGCATACACCAGGGCGTCGGGTGCGAAGTTCACGCGATAGCCGGCGCGATGCACGCGCCACGTCAGCTCGAGATCTTCGCCCACGAAGCCTTCCAGAAACGGACCGGTTCGCTGCAACACGTCGCGACGGAACGCGCCGATGTTTCCGGAGATCACGGGCATACAGTCTACGACAGCCAGGGCGCGTCGCACGAAGCCCGTGCTCACGTGCGTTTGCAGGCAGGCCAGATGGGTCTGCAGGCGATCGAGGTTGACCGGCGCGTCGCTGCCGCACACTGCGCCGACGCCTGGATGGTCGAACGCATCCAGCATGCGCCGGATCGTGTCGCGGGCGAACACGCCGTCGGCATCCACGAAGAAAATCACCTCGCCGTGGGCCTGGCGTAGCCCGGCGTTCAGGGCCGAGGCTTTGCCACCGTTGGCTTTGGCGACTACTCGCACATTTGGATGGCCCGCGAAGCGACGCATATGGGCCAGCGTGTCGTCGCGCGAGCCATCGTCTACCAGGATCACCTCCTTGTTCGGGTAATCGCAATCGAGGATGGAAGCGACGCAGTGAGCGATGACCTTGCCCTCGTTGTACGCCGGCACGACGATGGAGACCAACGGCTCGCGCTCACGATACAGCGAGGGCGCTGGCCGGCGCTTGCGCAGCTCGAACCAAGCTGCCAGCGGGAAGTAGGCCAACGTGTGCAGGCCGATGAGGAAACAGATCAACCCGAGCGCGACGAAGGCCACTTGCAGGAACTCGATCATGCTGGCTGCGCCTCCAGGTGAGTCAGCGATGCATCGAGGATCTCCGGAGCATGAGCGATGTTGGCGCCGAAGCGGGCGTTCACTTCCAACACCACCGGCAGTCCATCGGCCAGGCGGCGTACGTCCACGTCGAATGGGCCGGTCAGGCCGAGCGCGCGTCCGGCCGCGAGCGCCAGCGCAGCGACGTCGTCTGCCTGAGTGCGCTGCACGCGGACAGCGTTGCCGACCTGGCCGCCGCGCAACTCGATTTTCTCCAACACAATGGCCAACGCGCGCCCATCCATTCCGATGAATGCGTTCACGTCATACTCGATCCCAGGCGCGAATGCCTGCAACACGAAATCATCGTTCAGCCCGAGGGCGCCCGCCCAGCAGGCCCGCTGGAATAGGTGCACACCTCGGCCGCCTCGTCCGATCCTCGGCTTGCCGATGCACGGCCAGCCCAGTCGCTGTGCTATGTCGTCTGCCGAGCTGACTTCCGAAGGCAGGATGAAGGCCGGCGTCGCCACGCCTGCGGCGGTCAGCGCCAGGCAGGTTTCGTATTTGTCGTGTGCACGCTGCACGGCCTCGGGCGAGGGGATCAGGGCCGGCACGGTCGAATACAGCGACCAGTTGGCGGCGATGAAGGGCAATTCCTCCTGCACGGTGGGAATGAGGATATCCACGCGGTATGCCTGCGCCAACTCGGCCAGCGTGGGCACGAATTCCGGTGCAGCCGCCGGCGGCACGGTGAGGCAGGGTAGGGCGGCGTTGGGCACGGGACGCATGTCTGTGCCGATCACTCGCGCGCCGCGCTCCATGAGCAGTGCTGCCGTGTTGCGGCCAGCCGGGCCGCCGATGCCTGTCACGAGAAAGGTTAGCATGAGACGAGTCCTCCATTGGTCGAGACGAGATGACCTGTGTGCATAGTGGTGTGAAAGGACCATGGCGCATGGAGGTCGAACACCATGCGCACTGGCTCGAAGCCTTCGGCGTAACGCACGCGCGCCTGCCCACCCCGGAAGACGGCAGTTCCCATGATGCGCTCCGGTTGGGTGTATGGTTTGCGCCGCTGGTCGGCGTGTGCGCGCACGCTGCGCACTTTCACGCTCAGGTATTCGCCCACATCCACGAAGACGGTGGGTTGAAAGTCCTGGGTGACCGAGGGGCTTTCATAGCACCAGATCGTGCTCTGGTTGCGCGCGGCGCGCAGAGTGGCCTGATGCACGACCTGGTGGTCCTGATGCAGGTCGTGAGCCGAGTGGGTGAGGATGAGATGCGGTTGAAAATCGCGGATGGCCGATTCGATGGCCGCCAGCAGGTCGTTGGTCTGCTCGTACATGCGCGTGTCGGCGAAGTTCATCACGTCCACACGCGCCAGGCCGAGGATGTGTGCCCCGCGCTGCGCCTCCACCATTCGAGTCGGTGCGTGTCCGCCGCACTCGCCCCCACTCAACACGAGGCCGCGCACCTCACAACCCTGCCTGGCCAGCAGGGCGAGTGTGCCTCCGCAGGCGATCTCCAGGTCGTCGGGATGGGCGCCGATGGCCAGCACTCGCCAGGCAGGTGATCGGGCGGCATGCACGGGTTGCGTGCTGACCAGGCCCGCGATCACGACGCTGAGCACGATGACGGCCGGAGAGTAATTGACGTGGCTCAGCGCAGCACCAACCGGCGTGTCGCGCCAGCCCGGCAGAATGTGCAGCAGACACAGCGCGTTCAGCCCTGCGCAGATGATCAAGGCGACGAACGATGCTCGTAACAGCCGACGATTGCACGGCGTGGCGGCATCTCGCGATCGGAGGCGCAGGAAGACCCGCGCAGCGATGGCGCCAAACGCCAAAACCCCGGTCAGATGTCCCAGCCCACTCAAATAGACACCAGGTTCGACATTCTCCATACATTTGGACAGAGTGCCACATGCGACGAAAAAATACCTGCTCGTGGGCGAGCAGGTCGCGGTACTCGTACAGGGATGGATAGGATGTCGCGTGCGCCGGAGGCAGCAGGCAATGGGCGCTATCGGGCGTCCAGTCGGAGCAGCGTAATCGAATGCGGTGACGCGGTATAGCGGAGACGGTTGTTCTGGCTGCCGTTCACCGGCTGCGGTGGCGCGTTGGAGAGATCGTCCTTCGGGTCGGCCACGCCGTTGAACAGTGCTGTGAACGAATCTGCTGATTCCGCCGTCAGCGTGTCGGCGCGGCCGGCGGTGATTTGCCTTACGCCGGTCAGGGTGATTTGCACGTCGGCGGGACGCGGGTCCTTGTTGATGATCAGAATGGAGATCTCGCCTTCGGACGTGCGCCCGGCATACACGCTCAACGCGCGTTCCGCATCGGCAGACGAGCGGACCAGCAGCATGCGGTCGCCGAAACGCGCCCAGATCGGGAAGACGTAGTAGGTCGGCTGGCGCGTCATTTTTGGATCGCGCTCGTAAGCGAACATCAGACCGAACTCGTTCACCTCGCGGCCGGCCAGCTCGGGGCTGATGCCGTTCATCACCGCCCACTGTGCCGCCATCGCGTAGCCATGCGCGATCATCTGGCCGAGCGAATCGGCGATAAACAGCGCGTTGACCTGCTTGTTCATGTAGTTGCGGTAATCCTGCGCGATGCCCCACTGCGGCACGATATTGAACTCGTTCAGAACCAGCGGGATATCGCGCCCGCCGGCGTATTCGGCGTAGCCATAGTCCACCTGCGATTTGATCTTCGCCCACAGGCGCTGTGGCTGCACCAGGAGATCAGCGATCTCGCGCTGCGGGTTTCGGTAGTCAAAGTACTGGGGATAGGCGTGCACGACGTAGTAATCAATCGCCTGGCCGCCATGGGTGAGCACGTTGTATCCCCAGCCCTTCCCGGCCATGCCTTCCACGCCCACCGCGCCGACGAGGATGGTCGAGTCCACGGCCTTCATCGCTTGGCGCATCTTGATGAAGCCGTCGTGTTCGGCGTTGCCTTTGATGTATTCCTCGCCGTTGCACGTCCAGGTCTCTTCCCAGCCGTTCGATGGGCATCCTTTCACCGTCGGCTTGCCGCCATACACCTCGTTGCCGATCTCCCATAGCTTGATGCCCAGCGGCTCTGGGTTGCCGCCCGTGGCGCGCAACTGTGCCCAGCGGCCGGCGGTGTACCAGTCGGTGCCGCGGATATCGGTGCCGATCCGTGTGGTATCGGTGAGGGGGCTGTTGAAGAAGGCCACCAGCGCCGCGGCCTCCTGGGCCGTGTAGTTCACGTTGACGATGTACATCGGCTCGACCTTGCCGTCCATTGCTCTGAAGAAGTTGAGGAAGTCGGTGGGCCTGGCTGCCCACGGGAAGCGGCATGGAAAGGCGCCGGGGACGTCCTGACCAAGTTCACAGCTCAGCCAGCCATATGAATCGCCCCAACTGCCGCCGGGGATGCGCAGCAGGCGCAAGCCCGAAGCGGCCACACGCGTGCGAAAGATGGGGTTCTCGAAGACCTGCCTGCCCAACCAGGCCGGCAAATTGCTGCCGAACATGCGCGGGCTGATGGACGCGCCCTCCGCCAGCGCATCCACTTCGATGATGGCGCTCAGGCGCGTGGGCGTGGGCGAAGGCGTCGGGCGCGGCGCGGGTGTCGCTGTGGCTGATTGCGCCGCGGTCGGTGCCGGCTGCATCGAGAGCGCGAGGCAGGCAATCAACAGCGCACCGGTCAGTGCGGATAGAGCGCGAACAGTCGTCTTCATGGCGGCTCCGAGGGTGCCGACTCTGCATGCGTGGAGAGGACCCGGTTAGGCGAGGCCGTTGCCGGAGAGGTCGCCCAGCACAGCGCCTTTCAGATCCAGCTCCTCTGCGAAATGACAGGCCACCCGGCGACCACCGCCGATGTCGCGCAGCAGCGGCGTCTCGTGTTTGCACCGCTCCTTCGCATAGCGACAGCGCGGGTGAAAGTAGCAGCCGGTAGGCGGGTTCGATGGGTCGGCCACCTCACCCTCCAGCCGGATGCGCGCTTCTTTGTTGCGGTGGCGCGGGTTCTGGATCGGCACCGAGGACATCAGCGCTTCGGTGTAGGGGTGTTTGGGTTTGCGGAAGAGTTCGTTGACCGGCGCCAGTTCCACTAATCGTCCGACGTACATCACGGCGACGCGGTCGCAGATGTAGCGCACCACGCTCAGGTCGTGTGAGACGAACAGGTAGGTCAGGCTCATCTCCTGCCGCAGGCGTTCCAGCAGGTTCAGCACCTGTGCACGGATGGAGACATCCAGGGCTGCCACAGCTTCGTCGCATACGACGAGCTTGGGGTTGGTGACTAGGGCCCGGGCGATGACGATGCGTTGTCGTTCGCCGCCCGAGAACGCGTGGGGGAAGCGCCGGATATATTCCGGCCGCAGGCCGACGCGCACGATCGCATCCTTGACGCGGTCCTCCAGCTCACTGCCGCGGATGTTGGTCAGGTTGACCAGCGCTTCGCCCACGTTCTCGAAGACGGGCATGCGCGGGTTCAGCGACGAATATGGATCCTGGAAAATCATGCGGATGTCGCGGCGATAGGGCCTGAGCTCTTCCTCGGCCAGTTCTGCCAGATCAACGGCCTGCTCGTTGCCGTAGTAGAGCATCTGCCCTGCTGTGGGCTTGTAGGCGCGCACGATGCAGCGGCCGACGGTGGTCTTGCCGCAGCCGCTTTCGCCCACCAGGCCGAGGGTCTCGCCGCGATGGATGTCGAACGACACCTCGTCCACGGCTTTGACGTAACCCTTGACGCCGCCGAACGCGCCCTTGGTGATGGGGAAGTACATCTTCAGGTCTCGGACCTGGAGCAGCAGACCCTCCCGCGTCGCCGGCGAGGCGTCGAGCGTTTGCGGCGAGAATCCATTGGGCGTGAGAGTGTCCATAAGCCAACCTGTTTAACGTGCGACGTGCTCCGTGACGGCGACGTCGCTGGCCGCGATGACCGAATCGTCATAGAGCAAGCAACGGGCAACATGGTCGTCGCCCAAACGAAGCGCGGGCGGTTCTTTGGTCCGGCAGACGGCCATTACCTTGGCACAGCGCGGGTGGAAGCTACATCCGGTCGGTCGCCGGAACGGATTGGGCACCATGCCCTGGATCGGCTCCAGCGGTTGGCGGGTGGCGGTGATCTTCGGCACCGAGCTGAGCAACGCCTGCGTGTAGGGGTGCTTCGGGTTGTTGAAGATGGTATCGGCGTCGGCGCTCTCGACCACGCGGCCGAGGTACATGACGGCAACGTAGTCGGCGATCTCGGCCACTACCCCCAGGTCATGGGTGATGAACATCACGCTCATGCCGAACTCGTGCTGCAGCTCCTGAATCAGGTCCAGGATCTGCGCCTGCGTGGTCACGTCCAGCGCCGTCGTCGGCTCATCGGCAATCAGGAGCGATGGGTTGCAAGACAGGGCCATAGCAATCATGGCGCGTTGGCGCATGCCGCCGCTCAGGCGGAAGGGATACTCGTCCACCAGCCGCTCCGGGCGCGGGATGCGCACCTTGCGCAGCATCTCGATGGCGCGTTCGCGGGCTTCTTGCTTCGTCGCTCCCTGGTGCAGGCGGATCGCCTCACCGATCTGGTTGCCGATGGTGTAGAGCGGACTCAGGCTGGTCATCGGCTCCTGGAAGATCATGGCGATCTCGGCGCCGCGAATCGAGCGAATCTCTTTGCCTTTGGGGTTGAGCGCGGCGAGATTGATCACCTGGCCTGTCCGGCTGTGCCACAGGATCTGGCCGTTGACGATGCGTCCGGGCTTTTGCACGATGCGCAGCGCAGCCAGCGACATCACGCTTTTGCCACAGCCGCTCTCGCCGACGATGCAGGTGGTCTTGCCGCGCGGCACCACGAGATCCACGCCGTCCACCGCTTTCACCACGCCTTCGTCAGTGAAGAAGTGGATCTTCAAGTCCTTGAATTCGAGAAGCGTATCGCTACTGGTCATGGAGAAGGAGATACCTCGGCGCAGGCGGCTCGTTGACCATCGTTAATTTGCGTATGGGTCGGCCGCGTCGCGCAAGCCATTGCCGGTGAAGTTCATCGCCAGCACGAAGGTGACTACGAAGGCAGCCGGCAGGAGCAACCAGGGGTAGTTCGCTACGGCGGCGATCTGCTGGGCGTCGCGCAGCATCACGCCCCAGCTCACCACAGGCGGTCGAAGGCCGATGCCGAGGAAGCTCAAGCCCGTCTCGCTCAGGATCATGTAGGGGATCGAGATGGTGATGGAGGCGATGATGTGGCTGAGGAACGATGGCACCATGTGCCGGAAGATCAACCGTCCTTTGCTGGCTCCGTCCAGGCGTGCAGCCAGGATGAAGTCCTCCTCGCGCAGAGCGAGGAAGCGTCCGCGCACGACGCGGGCCATGCCGGTCCAGCTCAGCAGCGCCAGGATGATGGTGACGATGACGTACACCTGCACCGGCGGCGTGCCGGGCGGCACGACTGCTGCGAACGCCATCATGATGGGCAGGCTGGGCACCGAGTTGATGATCTCGATGATGCGCTGAATGACCACGTCCACCATGCCGCCGAGCAGGCCGGAGATGCCGCCGATGATCACACCGATCACCAACGACAGGAACACGCCGACCAGGCCGACGGTGAGCGAGATGCGCGCGGCGAAGATAACCCGGCTCAACATGTCGCGTCCGCTCCGATCGGCACCCGCCAGGTAGAATGGATCGTTGGGATTCTTCGGGCCGATCAGGTGCCTGTCGCCGGGGATGAGGCCGAGGATCTTGTATGGCTCGCCCTTGACGAAGAAGCCCCATGGGATGCGGGTGTTGTAGTCGATTGCCCAGGTCTTCTTGAGCGAAACCGGATCGCGCTCGAACTTCAACCCGTAGACGAACGGATCCCAGCGCCCATCGAGGAAGAAGTACACCGGCTGCGGCGGGGCATACACATACTGCGGGTTCATGAACTCCGTGCTCTTGGGGGCGAAGAACTCCGCAAAGAGTGCCATGGTGTAGAAGAAGATCACGACGGTGACCCCGATGACGGCCAGCTTGTCCTTGCGGAACTTCCACCACATCAGTTGCCATTGCGAGGCAACCTCCGTGTTGCGCTGCGCTTCCTGCACCTCCGCCGAAGGGGTGGTCTCGAGACCGGGAGCAATTGTGGCCATAGACGATCCTAATCTACCGGGTAGCGAATGTTCAGGCCCGGAGGAGCTGGTAGCGCTCCGTCCCGAGCGATCACGACAGCCGGATGCGTGGGTCGAGCCACGCTAGTAGCAAATCCGAGATCAGCGTGCCGATTACCGTCAGCGTGCTCAGCAGCAGGATGAAGCCGGCTGCCACGTACTGGTCCTGTTGCATGAGCGCGGCGTACAGCATCGAGCCGGCCGTGGGCAGGTTCAGCACGATGGAGATGATCACATCCCCGGCCACCAGCGCCGGCAACAACCAGCCGATGGTGCTCACGAACGGGTTGAGCGCGTGGCGCACCGGATACTTCCACAGCAGCTTCGCTTCCGACAGCCCCTTGGCGCGCGCCGTGTTCACGTAGGGCTTGTTGAGTTCGTCCAGCAAGTTAGCGCGCATCGTCTGCGTCAACGCGCCGATGCCCGTCACCGCTGCGAGCAGGGCCGGGAGCCACATGTTGCGCAACAAGTCGGCCACCTTTCCCAGGCTCCACGGCGCATCCACGTATTGCGGTGAGAACAGCCCGATGTTCACCCGGCCGAAGGCGCGATAGGTGAAGTACATGACGAGGATGGCCAGGATGAAGCTGGGCACGGCCAATCCAAAGAAGCCAATGAAGCCTGCGCCGTAGTCAATGACCGAATGCTTATACACCGCTGCATAGATGCCCAGCGGTAAAGCAATCGTCCAGGTGAGCATGACTGCGCCGAGCACCATGATGGCCGTGGCCGGCAGACGTTCTGCGATCATCTCGCCCGCGTCGCGCTTGTAGATGAAGGAGTAGCCGAACTGGCCGCGCGTGACGATGTTTCTCAGCCACTTGGCGTACTGGATGATCATCGGTTGATCGAAGCCGTATATCTCGCGCATGCGTTGCTCGAATTCGGGGTCTATCTTGCCGCCTGCCACCCGGATTCGGTTGATGGTGTCGGTGACGTAGTCCCCCGGTGGCAACTGAATGACCGCGAAGGATACGAGCGAGATCGTGAAGATCGCCACCACGGCGTAGAGGAAGCGGCGCAACATGAACTTCCACATGGTCGTATAAGTGTCTACCTCAACCTTGCATTGCGCAAGGGAAAGCGATCGCCCTCACCCACTGAGCGGAATGTGCAAACACACAACACGGGATACGCAATACGGAATACGCGTTGCCACATCGCTTCGGCGGAGATGCGTATTCCGTATTGCGCATTGCATCAAGGCGCCCTTACGCTTCGCTGATGAACCACTGCTCCGGGCGCAGCACCTTGTGTGTTCCGGACAGCCAGCCCTCGGTGATGCCGTCGGGCAAGCCGTTCAGGCGCTTGCTCATGGGCTGGTAACCCAGGCCCGGGCGCGAGACGCCGATGCACCAGAATTCCTCGGCCGAGGCGTCCAGCACCTTCTTCATCGCCGCGATGCGGTCTTCGTTGGTGACGGCCTGTGTGGCCTTCTCGAAGAGCTCGCGGATCTCTTTGGCCTTCGGCGGCGGTTCGACGAAGTTGGCCTTCATTTCGTCGGTCATCTCCGCCCCGGTCAGGTAGGGAGACCAACCCCAGCTGAACATGCCCCAGTACTCGCCCGGGATGTGCCAGCGCGGGTCGAGGATCGCGGTGATGCCGGCGCCGCCTTCCCCACCGTGGAAGATGAACATGTCAATGTCGTTCTTCTGGCGGCGCTCATTCATGACCGCGTCCG
>FWWM01002025.1_pt1 | contig 18811 bp, 18 predicted proteins | sample 2228351 | NCBI WGS metagenome assembly FWWM01 (sample SAMEA103939774, study PRJEB20133) | metagenome
CCCAGCGATCAAGTACCAGGTCCTTCACGCTGTAAACCCTGGTGGGTTTATTCAGTTTCCTAAGGATGTTTTTAGTAGAGAGCTGAAAGCTGCCTGGCACACTTTCTCCCCGCGCTTCTTTGGCGAACTCACCCTGAGGATCGATGATTAAGAGACCCATGTTCGGGTAGCGCGCATAAGCAAGCAAGATCATCTTCGCAAGCACCGACTTGCCTGACCCCGTTTTACCGAAAATGCCTAAATGGTAGGCTTCACCTGCGCCATCAGGCCCAGAGTCGAAATGTTTAAACCATAAGGGCAGTTTGGGGGTGGAGCCGTAAACACGTCCCAAGTAGAAAAGGTTTCCTCTATAGGGCTTGAGCAACTCATCAAGGACCCGATCGTCTACCAGGTGAATGGGTGTGCCCGTAGAGGGCACTGTGCCTAGCAGGCTGGGTCGGTATCCCTGGGGTGTATTCGCAAAAACTGCACTAACGGTCATTTCCCCTTGATGAGTATCTTGGCGGCCACTGACGGCATCTACCTGGCCGCGTTGGCGAATTAAGCTGCGCATTGTGGGGTCTTCGTGCCAGATGTTACGCAGTTTGATCTCGGTGATTTGGCCAAGCGCATAATGTTCGCGCCCATCCTGGTTATAAGCAAATAACGCCAGTTCTCCGACCAGCTTCTTATTTACTGCTTGGGCGAGAATATCCAAAGACAATTCGCTGGTTGCAGAAGGTGATCCAATGACACCGATGCGCTCAGCGCCGTCGATCAAATGTCTGACTTTATTCTGTTGTGAGTCGTTCACTTTTGCCGCCTTCTACTGTCTGCCCGATTCCGTGCGATAACCGTGCAAGTTAAAGAATATTTCAGAGATGTCACCCTCATAAGTCTCGGCCATATGCTGGCTTGTGACCTGTCTAAATGTGGGGATAGCCCTGGCCAGAGATTTGACCATTCGATCCGCCATATATAGTGGGTAAGGCTCCATCATTGCTGCTGCGCCGCATTGGTGTTTGATGGCATGGATAACAGAAGCCAGGCGACCTGGGGTTCCTGCCACGGCTTGGGGCACTTCAATACGGAGCGCGGGTAGCCACGGATAAGGACGATAGTACAGGACGAAGATGTCATACAATGCCTGAACAACCTCGTTGACTACTGAACTTACTTCGGCGGTCTGAGCAGAAGGGATGGCTCTTGTATTGAGATGCCAGGGCTGTTTAGGTTGTTCCAACTTTATAGGGTGTGTAAATTCTCCTGGTTGCAGTACGCTTGTCAAAGCTCCTCGATCATCAAGTGCAGTTGACCAACCCAAACGAGTTCCAATCTCTCGTCGAGTAGTGTATTTGGGGATGGCAATCCAGCATTTATCGGATCGCAGCGCCTTCAGGATGATTTGATAAGCCTTTAAGAATTCAACAATATTGCTTAGCAATAGTTGTGCGGCTTTCAGATGCGGTGTCTGGGATGCCTGGTTAAGGGCTTGATTGAGAAAGATAAGGGGAGTTGTCATAGAGCCATCCAGGAATACCACTTCATGAGGAGCCTGAGCAGCTAGCAGGAGTTCCATTCCCACAGCAATAGCCCGCACGATAGAAGCGGTGCTTTCGCTGTGACTCTCACTATCGATCCATACTCTGTGGCGTGGTTCGGGCCAGTGGCGGGTTTCGGATGGTGGTGTCACACCTTCTACTGCTACGGCTGCGGCAGCAACCAAATCGGATGCGAGCAGGCGCTCTACCGCGTAGGAACCATCTACGCCACAGGTGGTTGGAACAGGCACATATTCCAGATTGGACTCGTGCTCTAGTAGATTCTTGTCGCCCAGTTGTGTGCGCCGAGCATGCCGCTGCATCTTCAAATCGTTGAACGTATCCAGTAACACAGTCGCCACGTCCTGTGTTCTGTCCAACACCTCTTCTACCAAGGCGGCAGGCAAGTCGGCAAAGGGTCTATCAACAGCCTCTGTCATTGTCACTCCGGGATGATTAGCTTCTTTTCAATTGCGCTTCTATCCCATTCGCGCCAACTGTCCACTCGTTCAGCTCTAGGCAACAGCCAGCGGTTCCGCCACCATTGTATCATATCATAGAACGAATAGTTATAATATTCAGGCTTGGTGGTGTATCCTTCCATATAGTCCTTGAGGTTGGCGATTAATGGGAATAAGAAAACCTCCCGTTTGATACCGTGCTTGAGTAATTCGCGCGGCAGTCCCAATAAATCCAGGGCGCGTATGCAAGTCTGCCAGACAATTCGTGGCCCAACACCAAAGCCGCCACGTGTGCGAATCCCCTCGTTTTCCAGCAGGTCGCGCAAGATCGGGTATAGCCTCGTCAGGTGAAAGCTGCCATAGCCTTCGGTATAGCCAATGGGCTGAGCAATCACATGATCGTGGAATTTCAACCGATTGTACAAACTACTTCTTCCGAACGCGCTCGTTGTTGTTAGCGCTACCAGGTGGGGGGGGAGTTGCCGTTTCTCCATCTGAGTGGGGGAACTTCTGTATTTTTGTTCATACGCACGGATGACTTCGGAAGATGCCGCTGCAAGAGCCACCAACTTGCCTGCAAGGAGACGGCTATAAGGCGGGACAGCGCCAAGTGTATAAATGTCCATGGTCTGGTTAACAAGCACTACTTTTTTGTCAGGCGGATAATTGAATAGTCGATCTCTTGCCGGAAAATCCAGAGGAGGGGATTGTAAAACAAGGATGCCAATGAGCTTGCCGTTTGACTCATCTAATATCAAGAAACGTAACCTTCGACCATAACCTTTGGTATAGGGTAGCGACCAAGTGTAACGAGCAAGACGGAATAGCTCGGCTTGCCAGGTTTTCTCCACCTCGATCAACATTGGACTGATACAGGATACTGTTATCTCGTTCCCGTTGCTGAAGAAACTCGCATATTTAGGGTATTTGCTACGTATCCAATTTTGGCTCTGTTTGATGCGGAGTTGGACAGCGGTATCGTGCAATCGACGGAGTTCGGTTTTGGAGGCTGAGTCAATAGTACTTAGGCGTTCTATTTCAGCCAGAACCATCTGGCGTATTTCTTCCCGGCTTTGAGACATATTTGCTCTTTGAACAAACTCGCTCAATACACAAACTCGCGGATGTCGTAGCGGCTGATGTGCGGCGTGCCGCCCGCCGCCGAGAACTTCAGCCCGGCCTCGATGGCCGCCTGCTGGGCCAGGCATTCCTCCCGCGTCAGGGGTTGCAGCCCGGCCTGGAAGGCGTCCTGGGCGTAGGGCATCTCCTCGCGGACGACCAGCTCCGAGAAGTAGAGGATGTCGTCCATGTCCAGGTGCATGGCGTTGAGGACGGCGATGGTGTCCTGCACGTGCCGCTCGGCGTACTGGCGACCGCCCGCGCCCAGCAGCACGATCACCCCGACCGCGATCCCCCCGGCCTTGAGGGCGCGCACGGCCTGGACGGCGTCCTCCGGCCTGCCCGGCTTGCGCAGGAAGCGCAGCAGGTCCGCGTTGCCGCTCTCCAGGCCGATGTAGACGCACCGCACGCCGCGCGCGTGAAGGGCGGCGTATTCCTGCGCCGACTTCTTCTCCCCGCTGAAGCCGTCCAGGAAGGCGTAGATGCCGCCCAGTTGCTCCACGTCGTAGACCTGGTGCACGATGTCCAGCAGGGGCAGCAGCAGGCGGGTGGGGACGACCATCGAGTTGGCGTCGCCCAGGAAGATGGTGCGGCGCAGGCTCAGCCCCTCCGCCAGGAAGTCCCGCACGGCCAGGGCATGGGCGCGGAACTCCGCCGGCTGCTTGATGCGGAAGGGGCGGTCGCGGAAGAAGGTGCAGTAGGTGCAGGTGTTGAAGGAGCAGCCCTCCGTGGCCTGCAAGACCACGGCCATGTACTGGTCCGGGGGCAGGATGCCTACCGGCTTGTAGACCTGGAGGTAGCGCTCCGCGTCGGCGAGGGAGCGCTGCCGGTCGAAGGCGATGGCCTTGTGGAAGGCGGCGTGGCCTTCCGGCGGCAGCGGGGCGTTGAGGCGGGCCGCGCCCGATTGGACGGCGGCGTAGAGCGCGGCGACCTGCCCCCGCGCCCGCTCCTCGATCTCCAGCGCCTCTTCTGGGGGCAGCCAGCGACGCTGGCGCTCTTGCCCGGCGAGCCGCCACTTGGCGACCATCTTGCCGTCCAGCCCGCGCCGGTAGGAGACGCCGTCCAGGAAGGCGGTCCAGGGGCGGCCGGCCAGGTCGTAGCTGAAGACCTGCGGCTGGTGCTTGTCGTCGATGCTGACCGTCAGGCAATTGGGCTTGACGCTGAGGGTGATGGTCCTGCCGTTCCAGCTTCCGATGATGACCATGATGGGCTTGCTTCCCTAACTTGACGCTACCGACAAGTCTCGAAAAGGCGCTCGGATATTTTCAGCCTTGCCCCTCTTTGCTTCTCACGGGCGCTGCGCCCGGTCTTATCCCCCGGTGGTCTTTGCTGACCCTCGGATCTCCATCGTTGCAAGGTCAATGACAGCCCCAACAGGAAACAGAAAGTCCATGCCAAGTATACCTTCCATCGGAATATCGTAGTCGAGCGCGCCCATCTGAATAACAAAGGGGCTGATCTTCAGAGCGCCGACTTCTATGCCCGAAATCTGTTTCTGGATGATGAACTCTTTACCACCGACCCCAGTCATGGTTCTGATCGGGTCTTCGGGCCGTGGGATGATGCCCAGTTTTGCCAGTTCGTCCGTTTTGAAGATCGAAGCGGCTGAGCCTGTGTCCACCAACACACGCTGCAAGGTGAGGGCCTGACCGTTCGCGCGGAGGGTTACCGTGACAAAGGGCAGGCTGTCATTGATTGCGATTGTGGGCATCAATCGCGCACGGCCCGCCCGAATACGTCCAGGACGCCGATGTTCAGCTCGGCCCGATCCGTATGCAGCACGTAGTATTCGCGGCTCCGGTCCGACCTGTGGACATGCTTGTACTGTGCCCAGGCGGCTTCCCAGTCATCGCCGAAGTCGTCAACGACGCGCCACTCTTCAACGACTCGCTGTGCTCCCTGGGTTTGGGCGCGTGTGGCTTCCAGCAACAGCCAGCGATGGGGGTATTGCCTGCGGATTTCCTGCCAGTTCATGGTTGCTCTCCTGAGATTTGAGGGCGGGCCTGTCCCCTGCTCTTCTGTTCTGACGAGCGCGGAGGCTATGCTTCCGCCAGCCAGTATTCCTCGTCGTAAGCGGGCATCTCGCAGCGCAGCGGCCTGTCGGTGCGCCAGCCGAGGGCATAGCCGGCCTGGATGAGCTGGTGGATCTCGCTGGTGCCCTCGTAGATGGCCTCGCCTTTGGCGTTGCGCAGGTAGCGCTCCACGTCGTATTCGTCGCTGTAGCCGTAAGCGCCGTGTATCTGGATGGCCTCCAGAGAGGCCTGCACGGCGTGGTCGGTGGCGTACCACTTGAAGAGGCTGGTCTCCCGCGTGTTGCGGATGCCCTGGTTCTTGAGCCAGGCGGCCCGGTAGCCGAGCAGCAGCGCGGCGTCGTACCATTGCTGCATGTAGGCGATCTTCTGCTGGATGAGCTGGTGGCGGGCGATGGGCACGCCAAAGGCCTGGCGCTGCGCCGCATAGCGGACGCTGTCTTCCAGGCAGGCGCGGATGAGGCCGGTGGCGCCGAAGCCGACGGTGAAGCGCCCGTTGTCCAGCGCGCTCATGCCGATGTAGAAGCCCTCGCCCTCCTCGCCGATGCGGTTCTCCACCGGCACTTCCACGTCCTGCATGTTGACCCAGCCGGTGGACCCGGCGCGCACGCCCAGCTTGCCGTGGATGTCGCCGGTGGTGACGCCGGGCATGTCCCGCGTCACCATGAAGGCGCTCATGCCTCGGTGGGGCGGGTCGGCGTGCGGGTCGTGCTTGGCGATGACCAGGAAGTGGTCGGCCTTGGTGGCCAGGCTGATCCAGGTCTTCTCCCCGTTGAGGATGTACACGTCCCCCCGGCGGCGGGCGGTGGCCTTCATGGCGGCCACGTCGCTGCCGATGTCCGGCTCGGTCTGGGCGAAGGCGGCGATCTTCTCGCCCCGCGCCTGGGGGGTCAGGAAGCGGCGCTTCTGCTCCTCAGTGCCCCATTGCAGCAGGGCCATGCTGTTCAGCCCCACATGCACGGACATCACCACGCGCAGCGTGCTATCCACCCGCTCCAGTTCCTCGCAGACCAGGCCCAGCGTCAGGTAGTCAAAGCCCTGGCCGCCGTAGCGCACCGGGATGCAGATGCCCAGGATGCCCAGCTCGCCCATGCGGGGCAGGATGGCGGGGTTCATCTGCTGCTTGCGGTCCCACTCCTTGATGGTGGGGTAGACCTCGTTTTGGGCAAAGTCCCGCACCATGTTGCGGGCGCGGGTCTGTTCTTCGGTCAGCGTGAAATCCATGGCGGCTCCCTCGGTAGCGGTAGGGGGCGGGCACCCGCCCGTCCGTAAGCTCCCGCCATTATAACATCGCGGCGGGCCGTCCAAGAGGGAATCGCCGCCAGCGGTCAGCGGACGAACGCCAGCACAGCGCCGTCCTCCAGCAGGGAGGACTGCCTGAGCAGCTCCGGCGGCTCGCCGCCGACCCAGTAGGTCTGCCGGGTAGGGCCGAAGTCCACCTCCACCACCCAGGCGTCCACCGCCCTGCCACCACCGGCATCGACGCGCTCCTGGCCCGTTGCCCGCAGCGCCACCCAGAAGAGGCCCTCGCGGTGGGCGGAGTAGGCGGGCAGCCGGGCGGCAAAGCGCAGCCGGGCGGCAAAGCCCTCGCCCAGCGGCAGCAGGCGCAGGATCATCTCCACGCTGTGCAGCTCGAAGGCTGGGCCGGGCAGCACGGCCTGTATCGGCACCCCCTGGCCGGAGGGCAGTTGGCGGCTGCCCCTGACAACTGTGCCGCTGTACTCGATGGAGACGATCTGCTCGCCGGAGTGCTCGCGGTGCGCCAGCGGGGCGAAGGTCGCCCGCTCGACCACCGTGATCCCGGTCCGGCTGGGCCACAGGTCGGTCTCCAGGGTTTGGGTGCGCCACAAGGCCGGTTTGCCGCCGAACTCGATCCACTCGATGATCTCCTCTGTGGTGCCGATGACACGCTGCGATCCGCCCTGGTGGAGCACCACCCGCTTGCTATCCGACTGAGGGTTGAGACGGGTCCAGGGGATGGCAGGGTCGCCTACGGTGATGGTCAACATTGGCCTGGCCTCCTGAGCGTGCCTGATTTGCATGAAGCAGGGTCCACAACTATATTTCAGCGTAGCACAAGCCAGCCAAGAATGCGCAATGGCCCGTTCCCCAACGCCCGCCGAGCGGCTGTACCGGGTGGGCAGGCAGGCGATGCAGGAAGGCAATCACCCGCGTGCCCGCACGGTGCTGGCCCAGGCGCTGCTTATCGATCCGCGTTACCTCCCGGCCTGGGTGGCGCTGTACCGCGCCTGTAGCGGCCCGGAGGAGCAGCTCTACTGCCTGGCCCAGATCGGGCGGCTGAAGCCGGAAGACCCCCGCATCAAGCAGGCCTACCTGGCCCTGCAGGCCCGGCATCCGGGGGCCAGGCCGCGCCCGCTGCCGGAATTCGCCGCAGAGGGCCAGCCCCAGCCGACGCCCGCCGCCCCTGAGTCGGTGGCGGTGGCCGGGCCGGAGCCTGCCCCGCCACGGCCCCTCCCGCGCGGGGAGCGGCGCAGGCAACGCCGGGTGGAGGCCCTGCTGCGGCGCGCCGCAGAGATGCGCGCCGCCGGGGACGAGGCGGGCGCGCTGTCCATCTACCTGGACCTCCTCTGCGAGGACCCGGCGCAGCCGGAGGCGCTGGCGGAGGCCGTGCGGCTGCTCTCCCGCCAGGGTCGGCTGGGGGAGGCGCAGACCTGGGTGGAGCGCAGCATCGAGATGGGCAACCAGGACCCCGGCGCATACGTCTCCCTGGCGGAGCTGCGGCTGCACACGTCCGGCGGCGATCCCTGGGAGCCGCTGGCTGCCCTGCGCCGGCTGCCCCAGGCGCGGCCTGCCCACCTGGTGCGCGCCGCCACGCTCTACCAGAACTGGGGCCAGGTGAGGGAGGCCGTCCAGGTGCTGCACGAGGCCGAGCGGCTGGACCCCCACCACCAGCCCACGCTGATGCGCCTGGCCGCGATCTACCAGGAATATCACCAGCCCGCCCGCGCCCAGCACTATTTGAAGCGCGTGGTGGACGTGGACCCCCGCTCCGAGCTGGGGAGGGCCGCCGAGGCGCAACTGCTGGAGGTGGGGCCGCACATCCCCCGCTCTGTGCAGACGAACATGCTCTACGCGCTGCGCGAGGTGCTGGGGATCGCGCTGTTCTTCTTCCTGCTGGCGGCGCTGGACGCCGGGCTGAACGTGATCGCCATCGACCTGGCGGGGTGGATAGGCGTCTCGCTGAGCGCCCTGGGCGGCTACATGGTGGTCTCCGCCACCTCCTCCCCGGCGCAGCGCGTCTTCCAGCCGTTCCTGGGCGGCGCGGAAGCCCCCAGCAGGCCGGCGGTGGTGGACCCCGGCGACGGCTACCTGCCCCCGGTGGTGAGCGAAGCGCCGCTGCCCACACTGCCGGAAGGCGCGCGCTGGGCGCTGGGGGCGGTGGGGAGCGCGATCCTGCTGGTGGCGGCGGGGCTGGTGCTGCGGCACAGCCTGGTCAGCACGCAGCAGACGCTGCAATTCCTCAATCGCGGCCAGGTTCCCGATTACCTGCTGGACATCTTCACCCTGCTGTTCGGCTACTGACGCAGTCCCGCTGGGAGGGAAGCCCATGTTCCCGTTGCCGGTGGCGGATACAACCGGTGTGCGCTACAAGACGATCCCCTGGGTGACGGTGGGGCTGATCCTGATCAACGTGGCGGTGTGGTTCCACACGGACATCCAGCTCTTTGAGCAGGCCCCTTTTTACACGGCGCTGGGGCCGGTGAGCGCGGACACCATCTCCCGTTTTGTCTACGGCACGGTGCCCTACGCGGTGCAGACGCAGCAGGGCATCGGGGCCTTGAGCGCCATCACCTCGACCTTTATGCACGCGCCCGGTTACCTGATCTGCATGCCTTTCTCCTGGCATCTTTTCGGCAACATGATCTTCCTGTGGGCCTTTGGGCGGCGCATCGAGGACGCCTGTGGACCGGCCCGCTTTCTGCTGTTCTACCTGCTGGCCGGGCTGATCGCCAGCGCCGCCAGCATCTTCATGCGCGGCGGCAACGGCTACGACAGCCTGATCCCCGGCATCGGGGCCAGCGGGGCCATCGCCGGGGTGATGGGCGCCTTTCTGATCCTGTTCCCCGGCACGCGGATCACCACCATCGCCCTGATCGGGATCATCCCCATCCCGGTGCGCTTCCGTATCCCGGCGCTGGTCTACCTGGTATGGTGGCTGGCCCAACAGGTGATCCCCACGCTGCAGATCGTGCAGGGGCAGGACCCCGGCTACACCACCGACTTCTTCGCCCACCTGGCGGGGTTTTTCGCCGGGCTGCTGGTCTTCCTCTTCGTGCGCAAGGACCTGCTGTACCGCTATTTTGCCGGGTCCAAGCTCTGACGCCCTGCCAACTGGCGGCGAAACCGTTCTGATAGTATCATGCACGGTGGGTCGGAGCCGCTGCCGACCTCATCCCGCGTCCGGGCTTGTGGGCTGGCGAGCGTTGCCGAGGATGTCAGCATGTCCAACCTGAAACAGAACCGCGTTTACGTGGACCCAGGCGACCCGGAAGCCGCCCTGCAGCAACTCGCGCGCGTTTACGCCCTCAACGAGGAGACGCTGGCGATGCTGCGGCGTGTCATCGCGCTGTACCCGCGCCCGGTGCTGCTCTATGTGGACGAGGCCAACGCGCCCATCTGGAGCAGGGACCCGCTGGCGGACAAGTTCACCTTCAACATGGAGACCGACGAGCTGGTGCTGTTCTCCCGCGACCCGATGACCTTCGTCGACGCGATGATCGAGATGGCCATGTATGTCGCCGGGTTCTCCACCATGATGGGCGTGGACGCCATCTGGAAGGTGGATTTCACCATCGGGTCGTGGAAGCCGGTCAAGAACCACATCAAGCGCCAGTTGAACCTGCCGGTGTGGGATACGCCGCAGTGGATTGTGGGGTTGCCGCCCTCGCCGGAGGAGGCCATGCTGGAGGACCCCTATCCCTTCCGCACGCTGGTCTCGCAGCTTGACCTGGCCTCCTTCAGCCAGATGGTGCGCCTGGCGGCCCGCGACGACGTGGAGGTGAACTTCCCCACCGGGGCGGACCCCCGCGTGATCCAGGTCTACATTCGCATGAAGACCGCCATGCACCAGGTGGCCGATGGGCTGGGGCTGGCCGACTGGCGGGAGTTCAACCGCCGCCTGCTGAGGACGGTGCAGGAGCTGGAGGAGGAGTACCAGCCGCACAAGCTGCCGGTTCCCCTGTGGTGGCGGGAGCGCAAGGACACGGACGCGCCCAAGGAGGAGCCGGTCCTGGCGGGGGAGGGGGATGCCGGGGAGGCCGGTCCGCCGGGCGAGCCGAAGGAGCCGGAGGCTGGCGAGAAGCCCTGGGATCCCTTTGAGGCGTACATCGACCAGTTGTTTGACGACGAGGAGGAGGATAACTGGGAAGCGCGCTAGGAAGGGCGCTCCCCTGTGGGCGGTTTTGCCGTGGCCCCGCCGCTCTGGTGAGCCGCCTGTGAAAGCCCGCGCAAGAAGGACTGCCCCCCGTGATGGAAGACCTCAATACCCCGCGCTACGAGCGTTACCGGGCCGCCTATGACTCGCCGGAGCCGCCGCCCTGGGATTCCGGCATCGTGCCGCCGGAGGTGCGCGCCCTGGTGGAGGGGGAGCGTCCCCTGCCGCCGGGGCGCGCCCTGGACGTGGGGTGCGGCACCGGCGTGAGCGCCGTGTACCTGGCCGCGCACGGCTGGCAGGTGACCGGCGTGGACTGGGTAGAGGCGGCGCTGGAGCGGGCGCGGCGGCGGGCGGCGCGCGCCGGGCTGGGCGCGGGGCAGATCCGCTTTGTGCGGGCCAACGCGGAGAGCCGGGACTTTCTGCCCCATCACCCGCCGGTGTCGCTGTGGCTGGACGTGGGATGCCTGCACACCTTCTCCCCGGAGGCGCGGCGGGTCTACGCCGGGCATGCCGCGCGGCTGGTGAGGCCGGGCGGGGTGCTGCTGCTCTACGCCTGGGGCAGGCACATCCACCAGGGTATCGAGGTGGGCCTGGACCCGGAGGATGTCTCCGCGCTGTTTGCCGCCTTTGGGGTGGAGGGGGTGGCGCTGGGGCGCGAGGCGACCGACGAGAGCCGCCCGGCGGCCTGGTATACGCTGCGGGCGGGCTTGCGCTGAGTGCCGACGCGGTCTACTGCGACGCGCCGGCCCTGGACTCCGCGAGCAGCCTTTCCACTTCTCCCAGCAACTCCTTTGGCCGGATCGGCTTGGTCAGGAAGCCGTTTGCGCCCGCCGCAAGGGCCTGCGCCCGCATGTCCTGGTCGGCGCGGGCCGTCAGCATGAGCACCGGGACGGCGGCAGTCTGGGGCAGGTTGCGCAGGCGCTGGCAGACCTCCAGGCCGCTGAGGTCGGGCATCATGTGGTCCAGGATGATCAGGTCCGGGCTGTGGCTCTGGGCCAGGTGCAGCGCTTCCTGGCCGTTGGTGGCTTCCAGGACCGTGTAAGGGGTCTTGTGGGTGAACAGGATGCGAAGCAGCGTGCGGGAGTCAAGCATTGTCGTCGACGATGAGCACACTGAGCGGTGACGACATCGCGCGTTCCCTTGTCTTTCAGGTAAACGAGATTAATGCGTTTACTATACCACAACTCTTCGTTTATTATCAATACTTTTTGCGTTTTCGGGGCGGACATGTTGCCGACTGGGGAGGGTGGCCTAGCGGCAGCAGCGGCAGGGGGGATCCTGGGGGAGGGGCGGCTCATCCCCGCTGACCCGCTCGTAGTAGCGGGGCAGATCGATGATCAGGGGGCAGCCTGAGGCGGAGCCACAGGAGGCGCACAGCCGGGATTGCGTGCTCACCTCGCGCAGCTCGCCCTTGCGCACCCAGTAGCGGATCATCTCCTCCAGCACGCCCTTTTCCACGTCCAGCTCGCGGGCGACCTGGGAGAGGGTCAGGGGGCCGGAGGATTCGTCGAAGACGTTCAACACCTGGCGCAGCAAGGTCGCCATCGCTCAAACCATCCCCAGCAGATGCCCGGCCTGGTGAACCACGACGGCGGCCAGCCAGGCCACGACCAGCGTGTACCCCATCTGGAACAGCATCCAGCGGGGGCCGAACTCGTGGCGCATGGCCGCCGCAGCGGACATGCAGGGCACGTAGAGCAGCACGAAGACGTTGAAGGCCACCGCCTCCAGGGGGGTGAAGGTATCCCGCAGGGCGGTCTCCAGGGTGGTGCTGGCCTCTTCCTCCGCCGCGCCGCCCCCCAGGCTGAGTTCCGGGACGTTGAGGCCGGGGAGGAGGTTGGCCGTGCGCGGGGCGATGTTGACGATCTCCTGGCCGGTGAGGAGCAGCGCCCTGCCCAAGCCCTCGGCGATCTGGAGCAAGCCCTCGCCCAGGGGCAGGGGCGGCTCGGCCTCTGCCGACTCCACCGTGCCCACGTAAACCTGGCTGAGGGTGGAGATGACCACCTCCTTGGCCACGAAGCCGGTCACCAGCGCCCCGGTGGCCTCCCACCTGCCGAACCCGGCGGGGGCAAAGACGGGGGCCAGCCCCCGGCTGAGCGCCCCAAAGAGGCTCTGCTCCGCCGGAACCTGGTTGAACTGGCCCAGGCCCGCCCCGACGGGGATGGCCATGAGCAGCCAGATGGTGATGGCCGCCATCATGATGGTGGTCCACACGCTGCGCACGAAGGCCGTGCTGCGCTCCCAGATGTGCAGCCACACGCCCCGCAGGGTGGGCAGGCGGTAGGGGGGCAGCTCCAGCACGAAGGGCGGGGCGGGCTTGTCCTTGAACAGGGTGCGCTTGAGCAGCAGGCCGGAGCCGATGGCGATGAGGATGCCGATCATGTACATGGCGAAGACCAGGTTGCCCGCCGCCGCGCCGAAGAAGGCCGAGCCGAAGATCACGTAGACGGGCAGGCGCGCCCCGCAGCTCATGAAGGTGGTGAGGAAGGCGGTCAGCTTGCGGTCATCCTCGCTTTCCAGGGTGCGGGTGGCGTAGATGGCGGGGACGGTGCAGCCGAAGCCGACCAGCATGGGCAGGAAGCTCTTGCCGTGCAGCCCCAGGGCGTGCATGAAGCGGTCCATCACGAAGGCGGCGCGGGCCATGTAGCCGGTATCCTCCAGCAGGGCGATGGCCAGGTAGAGGAAGAAGAGCACGGGCAGGAAGACCAGCACGCCGCCCACGCCGGCGATGATGCCCTCCACCAGCAGGGACTCGACCCACGTGCCGCCCAGCCCCAGCGCGCCCAGCAGGGCGACCGCCCAGCGGGCGACCGGCCCGCTGACCACGCCGTCCACCCAGTCCAGCAGAGGGGCGCTGACGTTGGCGACCATCTGGAACACGACCCACATCAGCAGCAGGAAGATCGGCAGCCCCACCCAACGGTGGGTGAGGATGGCATCGATCCGCTCGGAGGGGGTCCGGGCCTCGCCCTGCGGGTGGATGACGACGCGCCGGTAAACGTCGTTGATGAAGGCGTAGCGCCGGTCCACGAGCAGGGTTTCGGGGTCCTCGTCCAGGGCGGCGGTGAGGCGGGCGATGCTGTCCTGGGCGGCGGCCAGCAGCGCGCCGTGGTGCGGGCCTTCCAGTTGCCGGAGGATGGCCGTCTCGTTCTCCAGCAGCTTGATGGCCAGCCAACGCGGCGGATAGGCCCGGTGGCGGGCCGGGTACTGCGCGAGCCGTGCCCGGAGCGCCGCGATCTCGCGCTCCAGGTCCGGGCCGTAATCGACCAGCGGCGGGTGCTCGCTGGCCCCGTTGGGGGTGAAGGGCCGCGCCGCCAGGATGGCCTGCCGCAGCGCGTCCAGCCCCAGGCCCTTGTGGGCCGCCGTGGCCACCACCGGCACCCCACCCAGCGCCGCCGAGAGCGCCTTGGTATCGATGCTGATGCCACGGGCCTGGGCCATGTCGATCATATTGAGGGCCACCACCACCGGCGCTCCCAGCTCGATCAACTGCACGACCATGTACAGGTTGCGCTCCAGGATGGTGGCGTCCACCACGGCCACGCCCACGTCGGGGCGCTCGTGGAAGATGAAGTCGCGGGTGATGACTTCCTCGACCGAATAGGCGGTGAGGCTGTAAGCGCCGGGCAGGTCGACGACCTCTACCTGGTGGCCGCCGAAGCGCGCCGTGCCCTGTTTTTTCTCCACCGTCTTGCCCGGCCAGTTGCCCACGTGCTGGCGGGAGCCGGTGAGGGCGTTGAAGATGGTGCTCTTGCCCGCGTTGGGGTTGCCGGCGAGCGCGACGATGAGGTGTTCGGCCATGGCCCCGTTTAGTCCTCTTGGATGCATGCCGGGCGCGATGCAGGAACGCAGGCGGCAGGGAGGTGGCCCTGCTAAAGCTCGACCAGGATCACGCGCGCCTCCGCCCGGCGCAGCGACAGGTGATAGCCCTTGAGCTTGAACTCAATCGGATCGCCCAGTGGCGCGACCTTGATCATCTCGATCTCGGCTCCGCTGACCAGGCCCATATCCATGACGCGGCGGCGAAACGCGCCCCGCCCACCGACTTTTTTGATGGTGGCGCGCTGCCCCGGCAAAAGCTGGTCCAGCGTGCGGTACGTAGTGAGTGTGGCCGTCATTGCCCCTTCCTCAGATAAGTGCGACAGACTGCATGCTATGGCCTCTGATGACGGAGAAAGCGGGCCAGCGCCCGGCGGGCCAGGCCCAGCACGGTGGCGGCGATGAGCGCCCACTTGGCCGCTGCGGCCAGTGAGGCGGCCAGGACCAGCGGGGCGCTGACCCCGCCCTGGCCGAGCATGGCCAGGTGCAGCGTGTTTTCCGCGTAATCCAGCGCCGCCGCCCCCCAGGGCAGGGCGATCAGCAGGCGAGGGGGGGCGTGGGGGGCGCGCTGCCCGGCAGCCGCCAAACGGGCGGCCAGGCTGGCGAGAAAAACGGCGTAGGCGATGGGAAACAGGTAGTCCAGCCAGAGCGTGCCCAGGAATTGCGCCGTGCCTGCCCGGCCCCACCGCTCCAGCACGGCCTGGAAGTTCTCCTCCGTGAAGGCCAGTTGCAGGGCGAAGACCTGCCCGGCGTCCCCCCCTGACGGCGTGCCGACCGTTGCGAGCAGGGCGAGCAGAATCAGCGCGGCAATGCCTGACAGGATCAAGACGTCATCTCTGCTCAGGATAGGATACAATCGCCCAGCCATGTCCTGTTTTCCGTCCACAAAGGCGGTCAGACTGCTCTAAGTATTGCGGAATCAGGATGGCCCTCCAAGTGACGCTTGTCACAAGATCGGGTGACGCCTGTTGCAAGTCGTTCGCAATAAATGGCCGGGAGGATACCCTGGGATGCGCATCTTCGGCCTGGATTTCACCAGCGCCCCCCGCAGACGGAAGCCAATCACCTGCGCCGCATGCACATTGCGCGGCGAGGTCTTATACTTTGAAGCGCTAACCCGATTGGAGGATTTCGACGCCTTCGAGGGTTTCCTGCGCAGCCCTGGCCCCTGGATGGCGGGGCTGGACTTCCCGTTCGGCCAGCCGGGGAAGCTGGTCGCCGGGTTGGGCTGGCCGCGCTCCTGGGCGGGCTACGTGGGTGTGGTGGCGGGGATGGACATGGCGGCTTTTGAGGCGGCGCTGGCCGCCTACCGGGAGGGCAGGCCGCCGGGCGACAGGCAACACCTGCGCGCCACGGACGCGCTGGCGGATTCCCGCAGCCCGATGATGCTCTACGGCGTGCCGGTGGGCAGGATGTTCTTCCGGGGCGCGCCGCGCCTGCTGCGGGCCGGGGTGTGCGTGCTGCCGTGCCGTCCCACGGATGCGGATCGCATTGTGGTGGAGGCCTACCCGGCGCTGGTGGCCCGCCGTTTTGTCGGCAGGCGGAGCTACAAGAGCGACATCCGGCGCAGGCAGACGGCGGCGCAGGAGGCCGCCCGCCGCGCCATCGTGGATGGGCTGCGCTCGGAGGCGATGGGCGCGGTCTACGGCTTCGCCATTCGGCTGAGTGACGGGCAGGCGGAGGGCCTGGTGGGGGACCCAACGGGCGACAGCCTGGACGCGCTGCTGTGCGCCGCGCAGGCCGCCTGGGCTTACACGCAGCGCGAGCGGGGTTACGGCATCCCCGGCGACTGCGACGCCGACGAGGGCTGGATCGTGGACCCGGCGCTGCTGGCGTGAGTGGCCGCCGCGTGGCGCTCGCGCCGCATCCCCGCCCGAAACGGGCTATAATGGCCGCGTGGTCGGTCGGCGGGGTGGCATTCGCATTATCGCTTGCACAGGTGGACGGGGGACTGCATGCGCATTGAGTTTCTGGGGACCAGCGGGGCCAGCCCCACGCCGCGCCCTTGCTGCGAGTGCCGGGTCTGCGCGGAGGCGCGGGCGCGCGGCGTCCCGTACAGCCGGATGGGTCCGGCGATTTTCGTGCACGGGCCGGACCTGCTGATCGACACGCCGGAGGACATCGTCCATTCGCTGAACCGGGCGGGCATCCGGCGGATCGAGGCGGCGCTCTACAGCCACTGGCACCCCGACCACACGGCGGGGCTGCGCGTCTTCGAGGCGCTCAACCTGCGCCTGTGGGCCTGGCCCCCCCAGAACGCCGTGACGCCGGTCTACCTGCCGCAGGGCGTGCAGGAGGACTTCGAGCGGTTGCGGCTCTCCGAGCAGATGGACTTCCTGGAGCGCCAGTACGGCGTGGTGCGGCGGATCGTTGTGCCGGATGGCGAGGCCTTCACCCTGGGCGGCGTGACGGTGCAGCCCTTCCGCCTGCCCGCGCCGACGGCCAGCGTCTACGCCTTCATCCTGAGCGAGGGGAGCAGGCGGGTGCTCATCGCGCCGGACGAGCTGGTGGGCTGGACTCCGCCGGACGACCTGGGGCGCTTCGACCTGGCGATCCTGCCGACGGGGATCTTCGAGTTCGACCCCTTCAGCGGCGAGCGGCGGATTCCGGAGGCGCACCCGGTCCTCCGGGTGGAGGCCAGCTTCCGCCAGACGTTGGAGATGGTGCGGCGGCTGGAGGCGGACCGCACGATCTTCGTGCATATCGAGGAGTTCGACGGGCACAGCTACGACGACCTGCTGCGCTTGCAGCGCAAGCTGATGGCCGAGCAGCGGGACCTGGGCAGCGTGATGTTCGCCTTCGACCGGCTGTCCGTCAGCGTGTAGGGGCTGTGTCTCCTATTGGAAGTGGCGCGCCGATGTCGCAGGCTTACTTCGCCAACCTGACGGCCAGCGGCGACCTCCCCGCCGAGGTGAGCGCCTTCCCTTCCCGGCGGCTGGGGGTGCTGGCGGGGCTGGTCATCGTGCTGTGGCTGGCCGCCGCGCTCTACCTGAACCACATCAACGCCGTCAGCTTCTGGCAGGACGAAAGCTGGATGGCCGTGGCCGTGGAGGGCGACCTGCCGGGCGTGTGGGCCTTCGCCGCCAGGGAGGGCGTGCATCCGCCGGGGTACTTCCTGCTGGGGTGGGGGTACGTGCGGCTGGCGGGCGACGGCGAGCTGGCCCTGCGCTGGCTGGCGGGCCTCTGCGCCCTGCTGGGGATCGCCGGGACGTACCGCCTGGGCGCGGACTGGTACGGGCCGAAGGCCGGGGCCTACGCCGCCCTGCTGACGGCGGGGTCGCTCTTTCTCATCTATTTCGCCCGGCTGGCGCGGCAGTACACGGCTTTCTTCGCCCTGGCGGTGGCCCTGGTGTGGGCCTATGAGCGCTGGCGGCGACATCCACGACGGCGGGGATGGTGGGCCGCGCTGGTGGCCTTGCAGGCGGCGCTGCTCTACACGCATTATTTCGGCGTGTGGATGGCCCTGGTGCTGGGCCTGCACGGCGCGCTCTTTCTGCCCACGCGGCGGGAGAAGGCGTGGCTGGCCGGGGGGCTGGCGCTGAGCGGCCTGCTGTTCCTGCCCTGGGTTCCGGCGGCGCTGGAGCAGTTCCTCCTTTCGGGGGAAGGGCTGGGCTACGCCATCCGCGACGCGGATTGGGCGCTGGTGGCCTACCTGGACCGCGTGTTCAACGGCAGCACGCTGCTGGGCCTGGGTTTGCTCGCGCTGGGTATTTACGCCACATGGCGCAGGCGGCAGGCCAGCACCGGGGCGCTGCTGGCGCTGTGGCTGGTGGTGCCGCTGGGACTGAGCCTGGCCTTCAACGCGCGCTTCGCCTGGTTTGTGGAGCGCAACATGATCTTCACCCTCGGCGCGGCGTATGTGCTTTTTGGGGCGGGGCTGGCCTGGGTGGACCGCCTGCGCCGGGGGCGCTGGGTGGCGATGGCGGCGGCGCTGGTCTTTGTGGCGCTGGGGCTGGCGCGCTACGAGGTCTTCTGGCCCTACATCACGCCGGACTGGCGGGACATCGCCCACGCCATGGCCTGGGACGCCCGCCCGGACGACGTGTTCGTGGTCAGCGGGGAGCCGTACACCCTGCACTACTACCTGCGCCGCTACCTGGGCCGCACGGTGGCGATCACCAATCTGGAGGCGTGGCTGGCGCACGACGGCCAGCCGGACCGCGTGTGGCTGACGGGCACGCAGGGCGCGGTACGCTTCGAGGCCATCGATGCGCTGCCGCCCGGCATGGCCCAGACGCGGCGCTACGTGCTGGGCGTGCTGGTCACGGAGTTCTACCAGCGCCCGCCGCAGGAGCCGCTGACCGTCTTCGGCGGGCAGCTTGCCCTGGGCCTGGCCGAATCGCCGATCCGCGCCGCCGTCCGGCCAGGGGAGACGCTGACGCTGGACCTGTGGTGGCGGGCCGTGCGCCAGCCGGAGGCGGATTACTCGGTGGGGGTCTATCTGGTGGGAGCGGATGGCGCGGTGCT
>FWWM01008966.1_pt1 | contig 18800 bp, 16 predicted proteins | sample 2228351 | NCBI WGS metagenome assembly FWWM01 (sample SAMEA103939774, study PRJEB20133) | metagenome
GAGGTTGACACCGTGTCGCCGCACCATGGCCTCCACCTCCCGGTAGTCCGGGAAGAGCACCTCGAAGCGCGCCTGCGGGTAGTGTCCCCGCACCTGGTCCATGAAGGCGTAGGTGGCCTGCGGCAGCCGCCCGGTGTCCACGGTGAGGACCCGCACGTCCGGCCGAATGCGGGCCGCCATGTCCAGGATGGCCATCCCTTCCGCCTGGAAGGCGGTGACCACCGCCACGCGGTCCCCAAAGGTCTCCAGGGCCCAGGCCACCACCTCCTGCGGAGAGCGGTCGTCGAGTTCGATGGCGATCTCCCCGATCTGCAGGTCGTCGAAGGTCACCTGCCTCGGCATCCCAGCACCTCCTCACCCGCCCGACAGCGCCGGGAGGATGGTGAGCTCTTGCCCCGGTTGAAGCGGGGTCAAAAGTCCCTGCAGCCCCCGGATGTCCTCCTCGCCCACGAAGAGGTTCACGGAAGGGTGTAGCGAGCCATCCGGCGTGAGGAGCTGGTCGGCGAGCCTGGGGTACCGGGTGCAGAGGACCTCCAGCGCCTGCTGAACCGTCTTCGCCTCCACCTCCACCCGGTCCGCACCGTCCGTGAAAGGCAGGAACATCCCGGGGATGCGCACCACGGGCCGCCGCGGGGCCTCCTCCTCGATACGTCTACCGAGGGCGATGGCCTGCAGCACCTCGTCCGGGTACGCGTCCACGAAGTCCCGGAAGCTGTACCCGGCGCCGCGCTCCGCCCGCTCCTGTAGCCACGCCTCCACCAGGCGGCAGACCACCTCCGTGATCTGGTCTTCAGGGACCCGACGCAGGAGGGGCTTTCCGATCGCGGCCTTCCTTCCGAGCCCGCCCCGCAGGCACACGTCGTACGCCTCCACCCGCACCCCCTTTACGGGGTGCTGGGTGGTAGTACCCTGAAGTCCGATGTCCCCCACCCAGTGGTGGGCGCAGGCGTGCGGGCACCCATCGGTGTAGATCCTGAGCTCTTCTATGGCCTCTCCGAACCGGTGCTCCAGGACCTCCAGGATCTCCCGCAGCTTCCCCTTGGTCTCCGCCACGGAGTAGTTGCAGAACTGGTGGTCCGTGCACGCGATGGACCGACCGTAGACCTTGTTGCGGTACGGATCGAGCCCCAGCCGCCGCAGCCGCTCCACGAGCCACTCCAGACGTTCCTCAGGCACACCGGTCACGAGGACGTTCTGCATGCGGGTGAACCGCGCGTCCCCGCCGAACTCCCCGAGGAGCTCGCCCAAGGCCACGAGCTGGTCTCCCCGCACCCACCCCATGGGCACCGGGATCCCCACGTACACAAAACCGGGCTGCTTCTGCGGGTGGACCCCGAGGTGGTCTGTGTCCCGCAGCGGGAGCGGCGCAACCCCGTCCTCCAGCCGGCGGCCCAGGCGCTCCTCCACCATGGCCCGCACGCCTTCTGGGCCGTAGTCGTCCACCAGGAACTTGATGCGGGCCTTGGCCCGGCTCAGACGGTAGCGGAGGTGGTGTTGCCAGGTGTCCGTGATGGCCCGGAGGACCTCGATGACCCCGTCTACGGGTTCTGCGGGCACGAACACGCCGAGGTCGCGCGCGATTCGGGGGGTGGCGGACAGGCCGCCGCCCACCCGCACTGCAAACCCCGGACGGCCGTCCTTCCGCACCCCCACCAGGGCCACGTCGTGGATCTCCGGAGCGTTGCACTGGGCGGGGCAGGCGCTGATGGTGTACTTGTGCTTGCGGGGGAGGTTGCTGTAGTCCCGGTTGCCGTAGAAAAAGCGCGCCACCGCCTCCACCACGGGCCGCACGTCGAACAGCTCCTCCCGGTCCACGCCCGCCACCGGGCAGCTGGTGACGTTGCGCACCGTATCGCCTTCTCCACCCACGGTGGTGAGGCCGGCCGCCTGGATCTCCTGCAAGACTTCCGGGAGCTGGTCCAACCGCACCCAGTGGAGCTGGATGCCTTGGCGCGTGGTGAGCTCCCCGTAGTTGCGGCCGTACCGCTGGGAGAGGCGGCCCACCGCCACGAGCTGGGCGGGCGTGATCCGGCCACCCGGCACCTTGATGCGCACCATGAAGGTGCCCACCTTGGGCTTGTCGTGGGTGAGGCCCCACCAGTTGAGCCGGACGATGTCCTCTTCCGGGACGGCCTCGTAGCCGCGGGAGATGAGCTCCGGTAGCTCCTGGACGATGTCCAGGGGGAACTTCTCCTGCTTGAGCCGCTCGATGGAGTTGCGCTTGAGGACCAGCTCCCAGGTGACCTCCGTCCCCGGTCCGGTCCCCACCGTCTGTATTGTCATGGCCACCCCTCCTTCAGCCCGCCTGCTCCAGGGCCCGTCCCTGTGCCCCGGCCAGGTGCTGCAGCAGGACGCGGGCAACCTCCGGCCGCATCACCTGGGGGGGCGGCACCTGTCCGGACCGCAGCAGCTGGCGCACCCACGTGCCGCTGGGGTTCACGCGCGCCTCCGCGGGGTGGGGGCAGCTGCGGTCCGTGGCCACGGCGTCGCACCGCCTGCAGTAAAACGCCTCCCCGAAGAACACCGGGGTGATGCCCAGCCTCGCGGGGTCGAAGCGGTCGAAGATGCGGTGGGCGGCGTACGGGTCGTAGTACCCTCCCACCCCCGCGTGGTCCCGGCCGATGAGGATGTGGGTGCAGCCGTAGTTCTTGCGGACCACCGCGTGGAAGACGGCCTCCCGCGGACCCGCGTACCGCATGGCGGCGGGAAAGGCAGCCAGCAGGACCCGGTCCCGCGGGTAGTACGCTTCCAGGAGCACCTCGTACGCCCGCACGCGGACCTCCGCGGGCACGTCGTCGTCCTTGGTCTCGCCCACCAAGGGGTGCAGGAACAACCCGTCTGTGGTCTCCAGGGCCACCTTGTGCAGGTACTCGTGCGCCCGGTGGATGGGGTTCCGGGTCTGGAAGGCGGTCACCGTGCGCCAGCCCGCCCGGGCGAAGAAGTCCCGGGTCTGCGCGGGGTCCAGCTCCAGGTACGCCAGGGGGGCCCGGGGCCGGTCCACCAGCCACACGGGTCCCGCTGCCACGTACGGCGACTCCGACAACAGCCGCACCACCCCGGGGTGGTCAGGATCGTCGGTGCCGAACACCAGCTGCGCCTCCTCGCCCAGGTCCCGCCAGAACACCTCCGTGACCTCCACCACCGCCAGCAGCCCCCCGCCCCGGAGTGCCACCCGCTGCCCAGGTCCCAGCCTGCGCGCGAGCTCACCGGGCACCGGCAGGGTGATGGGGATCGTCCACGGGAGGCCGTCCGGCAGGTGCATGGTGTGCAGCACCGAGCGGTAGGTCTCCTGGTCCATGAAGCCTTCCAGCGGGCTGTAGGCGCCCGTCGCCAGCAACACCGCGTCCGCGGCCTCCTTGCGGGTCACGGACAGCTGCGGCAGCTGCTGTGCTTCCAGGCGCCAAGACTCCAGCTGTGCGTCGGCCACCAGCCGTTGGACCAACCGACCCCCGTGAGGCGCCGGCATACAAACACCCCCTGCGCGCCCGCACACGCGCGGCGCTGGTTTGAAAATCTGAGCTTGGGAAAGTTGGGAAGCGCGGAAGGAGCCCGGGCCGGTTAAGCCAGGACTACCTCCCGCCTAGGACAGATGCACTGCCGAGGGCGGGAAACCAGTTGCGGCCGTACTCCAGGAAGAAGCCTCATGGCTCGTCCTTGCCAGGGAGGATAGCCGCGTTTGCGGACTCCGTCAAGGGGGTCTGGATCCGTACGCACCCGGCTCCGGGCGTAGTTCTCGGGGGAGCCGACGGGGACGCCCCGCCCCTCCGCAGCTCCCGCTACACGCCCCGTCTGCTAGACCGGCCATCGTCCCTCTTCATCGCACGCAGCAGGCCAGGACGCGGATGTCTCGCTGGAAGGCCAAGGCCGCCAGCTTGATGGCCTCGCTCCAGGTGGGGAAGACGTGGACCGTGTCCACGAGGTCTTGCACCCGCAGCCCCAGCCGGACCGCCAGGGCGGCCTCGTGCACCATCTCCGCCGCCTGTGGGGCGACGATGTGCACCCCCAGCACCCGCCCGTCCCGGGGGTGCACCACCATCTTCAGCAGGCCGCGGGTGTCGCCCACGGCCACCGCCTTGGGCACCCGGGCCATCTCCACCACCCGGCAGGAGCAAGTGCCGAAGCGCCTCATCTCCTCCTGCTCGGTGATCCCCACCGCGGCGACCTGGGGGTCGGTGAACACCGCCCAGGGCACCGTCTCGTACTCCATCGTCTCGCCGGCTTCCTCCAGGGCGTTGCGGGCCGCCACGTATCCCTCCCGCGCTGCCACCGTTTCCAGAGGGAGTTTGCCCACCACGTCGCCGGCAGCGTAGACGTGCGCTGCCGAGGTGCGCATGTACTCGTCCACCTCGACGAAGCCCCGCCGGTCGGTCCGGACCCCGGCTGCCTCCAGCCCCAGCCCTTCTGTGTTGGGGGTGATGCCGGTGGCCAGGAGCAGGTGGTCGGCCCGGAAGACCTTCGTCTCGCCCATCACGTCCGCCTCCACCAGCTTCGTCTCCCCCTCCTGCCAGACGCGCCGGATCTCACAGGCGCAGTAGAACTCCATGCCCTCCTCTTCCAGGCAGCGCTGCAGTTCCGCCGACACCTCCGCCTCCGCCCGCGGCAACACCTGAGGGAGCTTCTCCAGGACCGTCACCTTCGTCCCCAGGCGGGTGAAGAACTGGCCCAGCTCCAGGCCCGTGGGCCCGGCTCCCACCACGATGAGGCTCCTGGGCACCTCGCGCAATTCCATGGCCTCGCGGCTGGTGATGTACGACACCTCCTCGATGCCCGGGAACGGGAGCACGGCCGGACGGGAGCCGGTGGCGATCAGGAACCGCTTCGCCCTCAACACCTGGCCGTCCACCGATACCTCGTGGGGCGAGAGGAAGCGGGCGCGGCCCTCGTAGAAGGCCACCGTCCCGCCGAAGGAGTCGAGGACGTCCCGGTAGTTGCTCCGACGCAGGGCGGCGATGAGGGCCTCCTTGCCGGCGACGGCCGCCGGCATGTCGAAGGTCGGCCGCACCGCCCCCACGGCCGGGAACGGCGGACGCTGGGGCCGGTAGTAGGCCTCCGCCACCGCCAGCAGGTGCTTGCTGGGGATGCAGCCTACGTTGACGCACGTGCCCCCCAGGGGGAGCCCGTCGTTGATCATGGCCGTGCGGACGCCCAGCTCGGCCGCCCTGGTGGCGGCAGCGAAGCCGGCAGCCCCGCCGCCGACGATGACGAACTCATAGTCCACGGCGCACTTCCTTCCTTCGCCGCTCGAACTCCGCGATGACCTCCAGGCACGGACACTCCGCGGCCCTGCGGGCGCCAGGAGGAACCCTCCCTTCCAACTCCTTCAGAAGCTCCGCGAGGTCTCCGTGCAAGGCCGCCAGCCTGGTCATCTGGTCCTGCAGCCGCCGGACCTGCCCTGAGAGGAGCTCCAGCACGTGGTGGCAGGGGGCGAGACCCTCGTCACGGACGGCCAGGATCCGGCGCACCTCTCGCAGGGGGATCCCCAGAGCCTGCGCACTACGGATGAAGCGCAGGCGCTGCAGCGCCTCCTCGTCGTACAGGCGGAAGCCTCCCGCGCTGCGCCGCCCGGGCCGCAACAGCCCGAGCCGGTCGTAGTACCGCAGGGTGGAAACCCGCACCCCGCCCTGGGCAGCCAGCTGGCCTATGGTCAGCACGGCCTCAACGTACACCCTGAACCTAGGTTGAGGGTCAAGCCGTGGTCCTATCTGGCTCCGGCCATGCGTGGCCCATGCGTACGCACCGTACACTCACCCCGCGGTGGTTGACGGCGCGGGCACCGCGAGCTATAAGGGAGGAAAGGCAAAGCCGGGTAACGGGCCGCGACGCCCAGGGGAGGTCCCCGGGGCGTCGCTTTTTGGTCGGAAGGAGGGTCAGGTTATGGTCCAGCCGGCGGATACGGCATGGATGCTGGTCTCCACCGCTTTGGTCCTCCTCATGACCCCCGCTCTTGGGTTCTTCTACGGGGGGCTCGTCCGTGCCAAGAACGTCCTCAACACGCTCCTGATGTCCTTCTCCACCCTGGCCGCTGTGGGGATCGCGTGGGCCCTGCTGGGATACTCGGTGGCCTTCGCCCCGGGCAATGCCATCGCAGGCGATCTCTCCCGGGCTCTGTTACAGAACGTGGGCCTGCAGGCGCATGGGTCCATCCCCCACGTGCTGTTCATGGCGTACCAGGGGACCTTTGCCATCATCACTGCGGCCCTGATCTCCGGCGCCGTGGTGGAGCGCATGGCCTTCCGCGCGTACGTGCCCTTCCTCGTGCTGTGGTCGCTCGTGGTTTACGCTCCTCTCGCGCACTGGGTGTGGGGCGGGGGGTGGCTCGGCCAGTTGGGTGCCCTGGACTTCGCGGGGGGTACCGTGGTGCACATCAACGCGGGGGTGGCCGCCGCGGTGGCCGCGGCGGTGGTGGGCCCGCGCAAGGACTACGCCCGGCAGCCCATCATGCCCCACAACGTGCCGTTTACCCTGCTGGGGGCCGGGCTTCTGTGGTTCGGGTGGTTCGGGTTCAACGGCGGGAGCGCCCTGGCCTCCAACACCTCAGCAGCGCTGGCTTTCGTGAACACCATGCTGGCTCCCGCAGCCACGCTGGTGGCGTGGATGCTCCTGGACCTGCTTCGTACCGGCCGCGTGACCGCCGTGGGCGCGGCGACTGCCATCGTTGTGGGCCTAGTGGCCATTACGCCTGCCGCGGGCTTCGTGGCGCCCCTCTCGGCCATCGTGCTCGGGGCGGTGGCGGCGTTCCCCAGCTACTTGGCCATCCTGCGACGTGCGAGTAGCCAGCTCGACGACTCCCTGGACGTCCTAGCGGCCCACGGGGTGGCGGGGCTCGTGGGTGCCCTCCTCACGGGCCTCCTGGCCCAGAAGGCCTGGAACGGCGTGGCGGATGGGCTCCTGTTCGGGAACCCCGCGCAGTTCGGGATCCAGGCGCTCGCGGCGGCCGCGGCGGCGGCGTACAGCGCCCTTAGCACGTTCGTGCTGCTGAAGGCGGTGGGGGCGGTGGTGCCGTTGCGTGCGCAGGATCCGCGGGAAGAGGGACTAGGACTGGACCTTACCCAGCACGGCGAGGAAGCGTACACCCCCGGTGAGGAGGCCATCTGGGTGCTCTCCGAGCCCTCGGCGGCCCTCCCCCGGCCCGAGCTGGTTGCGGGAGGGGAGCACGCATGAGGCCCGCGTCGCGGGTCAATGGCCGGCCGCGACACGGTGGCCAGCGGGAACTTACAGCCTCTGGACTCTAGCGGGGTGGGGAAGCAGTACCGGTAGGGGCACTTGACGACGGGCAGGCGGCGCCCTAATCTGTGACTGGGCCGCGACGCCCGCACGGTGGCGGGCGTCGTCGTCTTTTTGGGGGGGGACTGCGGATCGCATCGATGCAGGCCCGCACTGGGCTGTCGTTTGCCTACCCACCCGGGAGGTGGTTACGGTGACTTGGGGGGCCTGGGCAGCTATCGCTGCCCTCGTGCTGGTCGTCGCCCTCTGGGTATTCCTCGGGCGCGGGTCTGCGCGCCACCGAAAGGGAGTTGGGGCAGAAGCCCAGCGACCCGTTGCTCACCTGACAACGCTTCCGGCCCCCCACGTCCAAGGGCCGTGGGCACCGACCCGCGTGGAGCTGTGTCTGGTCCGAAACCCGTCCTTCCGGCACGGCGTGGAGCAAACGGAACCGCGGTACTTTTACCGGGTCCGCGTAAACGGCACGCTCCTGGAGGCACGCCTGCCTGTGTTCTGGGATCCCCGGCCCGCTTCCCTGGACCCCCTGATGCGGGAAGCGTACCGGGTGCGGGTGGCGGGCCAACTCGTGGAAGCCGGCAACCTCTACATGCTGACGGAGCGGGTGCGCGCCCGGCTGCACCGCCTACTGGTATCCGGCCAACCTCCACAGTTCTGGTTGGTAAACGGGATCCGCGCCATCCCCGTCTACCGTCACGGCGGGGCGTACAAGGCCGTCACCGACGGAAGGTCCCTGTGGGCCTGGGACCTGGCGGCGCTCAGAAGCCAGTACGCGGAGTACCTGGCTTCCCGCAACAGCGGGCGGTGCGGGCCGGTGGCGGTGAAGCGATTCTCCCTCGCGGATCTGGACGTGCATGCCCCGGCGGCGGTCTTGGTGGGCCCGGAGCTGTGGATTCCGGCATTTGCCGCCGGGGAGCGGCTGATGGCCTTCGGTCCCGCAGAGGCCACGTGGTCAGTGCCACAGGGCCCCGCGGGCGTGTTGCACCTGTGGGAGGTCGTGGCCCGCGAGCTGGCGTCCTCCGGCCGCTTGCCCGCGCCCTCCGCCCTGTGGCTGACGGAGCTGTCCGACGCCTGCCGCGGCGGGCTCCTCCAGGCGAGCGAAGGTACCGGCCTGGTGCTGCGCTTCACACGGTTCACCGCGCAGGGAGCTAGGCGGGTCTCGCTGCCGGTCCGTCGCCTGCGCCACCTGTACTTTGCGGGGTGTGGGGAGGACGTCTGCCTGCACGTGGCCCCCGATCTCGCGACCCTGCGGGACTCCGTCTTTCGGCACTTGGCAGAGCTGGGCACGGTGGGTGGCATCGGGGAGTTGGCTGCGGAGGCGGAAGCCGGGCCATCTGCGTTCGCGGGGGACCGCCAGAGGTTGCGCGAAGGTCGGGCCTCGTAGCCGTGGGCACGTGAGGGGGTGGTGGAGGTGCCGTGGGCGGTGTGGGTGATCCTCGGGGTTCTGGTGGCCGCCGCGGTGGTAGTCTGGGCGGTGCGGTACACCAAAGTGGGTCCCAACGAGGTCCTGATCATCTCCGGCCGGCGGCGGACCGTAACGGGCCTCGATGGCCGGCGTAGGACTGTAGGTTACCGTTTGGTACAGGGCGGCGGCACCTTCGTCTGGCCCATCAAGGAGAAGGTGCAGCGGATGTCCCTGGAGCTCATGACCCTGGAGGTGCGCACCCCCGAGGTCTACACGGTGAACGCGGTGCCCGTCACCCTGGACGCAGTCGCCCAGGTGAAGATCAAGGGCGACGAGGAGAGCATCGCCGTGGCCGCGGAGCAGTTCCTCTCCCGGTCGCGGGAGGACGTGATGAAGACCGTGCTGCAGACCTTGGAAGGGCACATGCGGGCCGTTCTGGGGACGATGACCGTGGAGGAGATCTACCGGGGGCGGCAGGAGCTGGCCCGCCGGGTCCGCGAGGCGGCCAGCGAGGACCTGCACAAGATGGGGATGGAGCTCCTGTCCCTGACGGTCCGCAACATCTCCGATACCCAGGGGTACCTGGAGGCCCTGGCGCGCCCCCGGATCGCCCAGGTGAAGCGGGACGCGGTGAAGGGGGAGGCGGAGGCCGAGAAAGAAGCCCAGCAGGCCCGGTTCCACGCGGAGACGGCCATCGCGCAGGCGCAGCGGGACATGGAGTTGAAGAAGGCGGAGTACGAGGCGGAGGTGAAGGCCAAGCGGGCGGAGGCAGACCTGAGCTACGACCTGCACCGCTACCGGGTCGCCCAGCGGGTCAAGGCGGAGGAGATCCAGGTGGGCATCGTCGAGCGGGAGAAGTTGGTGGAGCTGGAGGAGCGGGAGGTAGCCCGAAAGGAGCGGGAGCTCCTCGCGACGGTGCTCAAGCCCGCTCAGGTGGAGCGCCAGCGCACGGAGGTCCTGGCAGAAGCAGAACGCTACCGGCTGGAGGCGGAGGGGGCTGGCCGGGCGGAGGAGATCAAGGCCCGGGGTGCCGCGGAGGCGGAGGTCATCCGCATGAAGGGCCTGGCGGAGGCGGAGGCCATGCGGAGGAAAGCGGAGTCCTGGAGCCAGTACAACGAGGCCGCGGTCATCGAGCTCATCGTGCGAGTGTTGCCCGAGCTGGCGCAGGCGGTGGCCGAGCCCCTCGCGAAGACGGAGCGGATCGTGGTGGTGAACGCGGACGCCGCGGGTACAGGGATCTCCCGCATCCCCGCGGACGTGGCCCGGGTGGTGGCGCAGCTCCCGACCCTGGTGGAGACCCTCACCGGGGTGAAGCTGGAGCAGCTGCTGGAGCGCATCCCCGAGCTGCGCGGCCAACCGCAGCAGGAGCCCGTCCCCGCATCGCCGCAGCCGTAGGGAGGGAGTCTCATGGCGCTCGTCCGTCAGAGGGTACGGGAGCAACCGGTTACCACCCCCGAAGACGTCCTGGAGCTGTGCGAGCGCCGCGGGGTTCAGATGGTGGACCTGCGGTTCACCGACCTCGTCGGCGCCTGGCAGCATTTCTCCCTGCCCGTGGAGGAGCTTTCGGAGGACCTGTTCATCGAGGGCGTGGGGTTTGACGGGAGCAGCATCCGCGGCTTCCAGGAGATCCACGAGAGCGACATGATCCTCATCCCGGACCCTCGGACCGCCCGGATGGACCCCGTGTGCAAGACCCCGACCCTCATCCTGGTGTGCGATGTGTACGACCCGGTGACCCGGGAACGGTACACCCGGGACCCACGGGGGGTGGCGCAGCGGGCGGAGGCGTACCTGGTGCGCACGGGGATCGCCACCACCAGCTACTGGGGTCCGGAGCTGGAGTTCTTCGTGTTCGATGATGTCCGGTTCGATCAGAACGTGCATTGCGGGTACTACTTCGTGGACTCCCTCGAAGGCGCGTGGAACACCGGCCGAGACGAACGGCCGAACCTGGCTTACAAGCCCCGCTACAAGGAGGGCTACTTCCCGGTCCCGCCTACAGACAGCCTCCAGGAGTTCCGGTCCCAGCTGGTGCGCAGGATGCGGGAGGCCGGGGTGGAGGTGGAGGTGCACCACCACGAGGTGGCCACCGCGGGGCAGTGCGAGATCGACATGCGCTTCTCGACCCTGACGGACATGGCGGACCGGGTGCAGGTCTACAAGTACTTGGTGAAGACCTTCGCCCGGGAGCACCTGAAGACCGCCACCTTCATGCCCAAGCCCCTCTTCGGGGACAACGGCAGCGGCATGCACACCCACCAGAGCTTGTGGCACGAGGGGCGCAACCTGTTCTTCGACCCCCGCGGCTACGCCCAGCTCAGCGAGCTCGCCCTGTACTACATTGGAGGGCTGTTGAAGCACTCGCCCGCCCTGCTGGCCTTCTGCGCGCCCACCACCAACTCCTACCGGCGCCTCGTACCCGGGTACGAGGCGCCGGTGAACCTGGTGTACTCGCAGCGCAACCGCAGCGCGGCCATCCGGATCCCCCTCTACTCCACGAACCCCAGGGCCAAGCGGATCGAGTGCCGTCCGCCGGACCCCAGCTGCAACCCCTACCTCGCCTTCGCGGCCATGCTCATGGCGGGGCTCGATGGCATCCTGAACCGCATCGACCCCGGACCCCCCATGGACGTAGACCTCTACGAGCTTCCCTCTGGAGAGGCCAAGCACGTGCGGCAGGTGCCCGGCTCCCTAGAAGAGTCCTTACGGGCCCTGGAGGAGGACCGTGCCTTCCTGCTGCGGGGCGGGGTGTTCACCGAGGACCTGATCGAGACGTGGATCGCGTACAAGCGCAAGCGGGAGGTGGACTACGTTCGTCTCCGGCCGCACCCCTCAGAGTTCTACCTGTACTACGACGTGTAGGGCCTTCAGGGCCGCAGTACAGCGAGGGCACCCAGGGCGGAGTAGAGGAGGTACCCTCCCGCGGTCACCATGCCGAGGGCCCATACGGTCCGCAGGTAGAGGCTCCACCCACGCGCCACCGTACCACCGCGCTCTTTCCCCCGGCAACGGCCACGGAGACCACGACGCGGTGGGACGCTACGGGACCACGGCCAGCTCTACGATGCCCTCGAGGCTGCCCACCACGTGGTCGGGCTGCACGACCAACCCGTCAGGAGGCGCACCGGTCCGGTTGACCCACGCCACGGAAAAGCCGAAGTTCTTGGCTCCCGCTGCGTCCCAGTAGTTGGCGGAGACGAACAGCACCTCCTCAGGGCGAACTCCCAACCGGTCTGCGGCCAAGCGGTAGACGCCCGGGTGCGGCTTGTACAGCCGCACCTGCTCTGCGCTGAACACCGCGTCGAAGTACCGAGCAATGCCTGCGTAGTTCACGGCCGCCTCGATCATCCGGACCGTCCCGTTCGAGAGGATCGCCCTCCTGACGCTCGCGAGCCGGTCCAGCACCCGCACCACCTCGGGGAAGGCGGGCAGCCGCAGGTACGCTCTCCCTGCCTCCTCCACCAGCTGGCGGTCCACCGGTATGGCCAGGGCGCGAGCAGCTGCCTCGAATGCCTCTTGCGTGATCTCCTCAAAATCGCGGAACCGCCCCATGAGGCAGTCCAGCCACGTGTACTCCACCTGCTTCCGCCGCCACAGGTCTGCCAGGGGGCCTGCCCGCTCCCCGAACCGCGGACTCAGCCGTTCGGCGACAGAGCTGACGTCCACCAACGTCCCGTACAGGTCGAAGACCACAGCTCTTGTGCGGCCCACCGCAAGCCCCCCTCCTCGCCAGCTCGCCCGGGCGCCCTCACCTCTACCCTAGAAACTCTCCAATGCCAAGCGCGCACGAGCCCGCTCCACGTCCACCCACAGGCGGCGCCTGGCCGTGCGCACCACCCCTTCCCGCCCCAGCTCTCCCAGCGTCAGGGTCACCGTCTCCCGGCTGCAGCCCACCATGTCCGCCAGGTCCTGGTGGGTCAGGCCCACACCCACCTGTACCAGGCGGCCTTCCGGTGTGCCGAAGCGTTCTGCCAGCTTGAGGAGAAGGTGCAGCAACCGTGTCCGGACGTTGGACAGGGCTACACGTTCCAGCAGCTCCTCCAGCTCCCGCAACCGCTCCGACAGCACGCGGACCATGCGTACCGCCACCTCCGGATACGCCCGCATCAGGCGCTCCAGGTCCGCGTCCCGTAGCACGCACAACAGTACGTCCGTCACCGCCTCCCCGAAGCTGCGCCTAGTCCCCGTGGACAACCCCTCCAACTCTCCAAACACGTTGCCGGGCCCCACTAGGCTCACCGTGAGCTGGCGTCCCTCCGGGGTCACCCGGTACAGCCGCACGTATCCCCGCTTGACCAGGTACAGTACCGGTTCGAACCGCGCGGGATCGAGAAGCAGAGTGCCCCGTGGGGCCACCTGGACGGCGGCTACCCGGTCCACCGCCTGCAGCTCCTCCCGGGACAGCTGCCGGAACAGGTCGATCTGGCTGAGGTAGGCGAGCTTGTCCACGGCCCCCATACTAGGTATCCGGGCACCGCCCGGCACAGGCTACGCCCGCCAGGTAGGCGGCGCGGTCACCGGAGCTGGGCAGTTCACCACGAACAACGCCCCCTTGGTGTCCGGCGTGCCCGGCCAGCGCTTTAACCGGCCGGCGGCCTCCTCCGAGACGATCTCCCGTTCGCTGCGCAGGACCCTGGCACGCGCACCTTTCTCCCACGTGAAGGTGTAATGGTCCCAGAAGGGGCTCCAGATGGCGTCGCCGGGGTTCGAGTCGAACACCGAGGGCTGGAAGCCCATGGGCCCCGGACCCTTGATCCCGTTCCCGAACACCAGGATCTTGGCGGTAGCGCCGAGTTTCGTCAGGGCCCCAGTCCTGGGCGACGCCGCCACCTTCATCATCGGCGCCATGGGGACTGCGGACGTGTCGGTGACGATGTACCAGTGGTTCGGGAAGCACTGGTGCAGCTTGAAGGTCCCCTCCCGCCGCTCCACGTCCGGGTCCGCCAGCAGCTGCCCCTGGCCCAGGTACTGCGTGCGCTGCTTGTCCACCGGGAGCTGCCCGTCCGGCCACCGCACGAGGGGGTAGTTCACCACCACCTGCGTCGCCGCTACCTCCACATCGCCCGCGCTCTCCGCATCGCGCACCTCCTGTACAGACCGCAGGACCTTGGGCGTGCGCTTCCAGGTGACCCGGTGGATGTGGAACGCCGGAGTGAAGTCGTCGCGTCCCGGCGCCGTGCTCACCACGGGCAGCTGACCGGAGGCCGGGTTCGCGAACAGGTAGTAGTCCGCCGTCGCTTCCCCCCGCAGGGCCAGCGCCAGCTTCGGAACGAACACCAGCCCCTGCTCTTGTGCGAAGGCCTGGTCGGAAGCGTCCGTACGGATGTGGTAGACTCGCTTCCCGTCGAAGAAGGCCGGGTGCAGCCGGAACGTCACGAACCCGAACAGCCCCTTCCAGCCCTGCGGCCGCGTGGAGAACCGCAACACGTCCCCCACGTTCTTCCGGGCGGGTACCGCTGCGAAGGCCACGGGGGCCAGGCGGTCCCCGGCCAAGAAGCCGGCTCCCACCAGCACAGACCACCTCAGAAAGTCCCGTCGGGTCACCAGGTCCTCCATCACGCTCCCCTCCGCATGTTGATTTTGCGAGCCCCTCACCGCGGATCCTGCGGTGCAGCCGTCTTGCCGTGTGCGGTCTGCATGTGGTCCTCAAGGCCCTGGCGGGTGTAGAACTTCACCCCGCAGCAGGAGCCGACCGCTTCCCGGGCGGCTCCGTGGACGTCCACGTCGTGACGGACAAGGTCCTCCTCGCTGTCGAACTCCCGCCCGCAGCACTGCCACCGGCCCATGCTCTCACCTCCTCCCTAAGGTCGATAGATCCGGGTGTCCGGTCGGAAGGCAGCCCACACGAACCAGAAGTACACCCCGTGCACCACGGGCTTCAGCCGCCTCCCCCGCAGGGGTCCCTGCACCGCACGGCCGAACAGGTCCCAGACACTGTGCGTCTCCCTGTCCTCGAACCGCCCCTCCCCGAGCTGGAAGGTGAGGACCCGCCCGTCCACCGTCCGCTCGAACACTCCCACCATCCCCACGTCCCGGGAGCCCACGATGTCCTCCCGGTCGAGGGCCGAGGCCATACCCGGCGCCCACAGGACCACGAGGGCACGGCCAGCCACCCGGTCGTTCACCACCCGCACCCGCCGCAGCACCTCAAACGGGTAGGATGCAGCTTCCTTCCCCGCGGCGACCACCACCACCCGCTCCATGGGGCGCAGGCGGCCATCCCGCGGGCCGTCGTACAGAAGTGGCGAGCTGCGTACGTCGTCATACCCCACGTAGGGATTCCGCCCGTACGGGCGGGTATGCCCGGTCTTCCGGTTCAGCACACGCCCCCCCGGAAACCTGCGCGAGAACTCCGCCCACGCCACCATCTGGGCTGGCACGGGCTCCAGCCGCGTCCCGGCCAGCCGGCCCACGATCGCCTCTCCCGTCAGCTGCTGCCACCAGGACTCCGTCTGGCGGTCGTACATGACGAGGTTCGAGTACCGGAGCTTGCCCGTGGTGCCGAAGTCCAGCACCATCCCCGCGGCCCGGCGGCGGAAGGCGATGGCGGAGTTGCACAGAGGGCAGAAGGTTACCGCGAGAGGCTCTCCGCCTACCAGGTCGTTCACGATCTCATGCCAGATCAGGATCTGGAGGGGGTACGCGTGGGCCTCACCCGCGTACTCGACCACCGCCACCGGCTCCGGGTCCCGTAGCCACCGGCGTGCTTCCGGCACCGAGTCAAACTGCGGCCGGTCCACCGCGGGGATCCCATCCCGAGGCGGGCCCCCTTCCCGGATCTCCCGCAAAGACACCGTGTGCCGTCGGAAGTCCGTCTTCCAGATCCCCGCGTCTGCGTACGGCACACCGTCCCCCTGGTGCGCCGCGAACCCCAAGGACGCAACCGCTGCCACCGTGAGCACAACCAGGACAAACCGCCCCCACATCGGGCACCCCCTTTCTAAGTTCGCGTCGGCCCGCACCCCCTTTCTGTAAGCCAGCTCACCGAGGCCGCCGTCCGAGCCCGATATCCTGACGGCCGAGGGGTTCGGAGTCCGCCCTGTCGAGGGAGGTGAAGGCCATGGCGCAGGGGACGAGGTACGTGGTGTTCGTCCATGCTGGCCCTCAAGAGTTGGCCCGCGCCCTGCATGCGCTCCTCTACGCCCGGGAGCTCCAGCGCGCAGGCATTCCGGCCAAGCTGGTTTTCGACGGGGCCGGTACCGTCTGGCTGCGGGAGTTCAGCGACCCCCAGCACAAGTACCACGGCCTGTTCCGGGAGGTGATGGAAGCAGGCCTCGTGGACGCGGCCTGCGCCTACTGCGCCCAGGCATTCCACGTGGTGGAGGCGGTACAGGCCACGGGCGTGCCGCTCGTGGACACCGCGGACGGGCACCCCAGCCTGGCGACGTACGTCCTGCAGGGGTGGACGCCCCTCACCCTGTAATCGGCTAGCGGAGTCCCGATCGACCCCCAGGAGGTGCTGTGGGCAGGCAGCGGGGGCCTACGAGGTGATGTTCGAGACGGAGGCCCGCATTCTGGAGGCGATGCGGAAGGTCGCCGTCACCTGGCTCCGCCCGCCCGGCGGGCCCGCAGCGGGTTATACGCTCGTGAGCGACGAGGGGCCCCACCTGGGCGGGGAGGGGAGCGCGCCCACCCCTCTCACATACTTCGTGGCGGGGGTGGCATTCTGCGTTCTCACCCATCTCTCGCGGTGCGGGAGAGACCTGAAGGTGCCCATAGAGGAGGCGCAGGCCCGGGTCACCGCCCGCTTCCGCCGCACCGGGTCCGTGCTGCAGGGTACGGCCCGCGGAGAGTGCGCGCGTTTCGAGATCCGGGCGGTCCGCCGCTGACCCGGAGGCGGTGCGGCGGGTTTTGACCCTAGCGCGTGCCACCTGCCACGCGCAAGCCTGCCTGCAGGCGGAGGTTCCCGTCGCGGTCCACCACGAGCTGAACGGGTCGCCGCCCGAGGCCAAGGCATAGGTCTCGGGCCTGGGCGGGACCCGCTCCAGGTGCGCCCGGGAGGCCTGGGGCCAGTCCACCGGCCACACAGGCCCCGCCGAATGCAGTGCTACTGCAGCACGGCCGCGCGGGAGATCCCGCTTACCTCGCCTCCGCATGAGCTCCGCCACGCCCCTCGCGGCGTTCTTCCGTTGGGCGAGCTCCCGGCTCTGGAGCCCCTTCACTGCGAGCTCGTCCGCGGCCTCGGCCACCAGCAGCCAGCTCGTGCCCAGCCGGTCCTTTTTCAGGTCCACAAGCACGCCTTCTCCTTGCCCCTCGCACGGGTGGCCCCAGGCCCGGTTAAACTGCTTGCCGCGAGGCCCCTGGATGCAGTTCAAGGCATGTCCCAGGTGCTGCTCCACGGAGCTCATGGAGTCTCCGCCCGCGGCAAACCCCGCGTGGGTAGCCGCCGTCCTGGCCTGGACCTTCCACGCGGGCTCCCCGCCCGCCGCGGGCGCCTGGGGCTGTTGCTCGTGGTAGTACGCATACCCCGCGGCCGCTAGGCTCACGACCAGCAGGACTGCCACCGTCCAGCGCATCCCACCTTCCCCCCGGCTTTTTGCCTCGACCCTAACCCCGGAGGTTCACGGATGTGTCACAGCTCCACGCCCAGCGCGCCTGCCGCGGGTACCGTGCCTGGCGCGCGTGTGTGGGCCGCTTCCCGGTGCCGCGCCCGTCCGCGCACTCCAGCAGGGAGCAATACTCAGCCGACGCCGCCTCCGCCACCGGCACCTCCTGGAGCGCGAGCAGCTCGGCCCGCAACCGCTCCAGCTCCGCAATGCGCGCCTCGATGGCCGCTACCTTCTCCTCCAGCTTGGCCCGCACCCACCTGCAAGGCACCTGTCCGCTCTCCCGCAGGCGCAGGACCTCGCCCACTTCGGCCAGGGTGAAGCCCACCGCCGCGGCCCGCCGGATGAAGCCTACCCGCCTGAGGTCCTCCTCCGTGTACACCCGCTGCCCGGACGCGGTACGCCTTGGCCGCAGTAGGCCCAGTGCCTCGTAGTGCCGGAGCGCGTGGGCGGTCACCCCCGCCCGCCGGGCCGCTTCACCGATGCGCCAGACCATGGGCGTCACCCCCTTTCCCAGGACCATTGTCGCCCACCTCCAGGTCCCAGGGGCAGGAGCAGGCTGCTGCTGACCACCAGCGTCACCGACGCGGCCATGGCCGCCATAGCCCACGCGGGGTGCACCTGCCCGGTGAGGGAGGCCAGCACCCCCGCGCCGTTGACCGCTAGGGCCAGCACCACGTTGCGCAGGGTCAGCCCGTAGCTCCGCGCCGCCAGCTCCCGCGCTTCCGCCACCGCCTCCACCCGGGCGCCGGGCAGCACCACGTCCGCGGCCTCCACCGCGATGTCCGTCCCCGTCCCGATAGCGATTCCTACATCCGCCTGCATCAGGCTAGGCGCGTCGTTGATGCCGTCGCCCACGAAGCCCACCCGCAGGCCCCGGCGCTGCAGCTCCCGCACCAGCCGGCGCTTGTCCTCCGGGAGCAGGCGGGCGTATACCCGGGCAATGCCTGCCTGTGCCGCCACCCAGCGGGCCGGCGCTTCGTGGTCGCCGCTGGCCAGCACCGGCTCGATCCCCAACGCCTTCAGCCGCCTTACTGCCGCCGCGCCGTCGGGCTTGAGCCGGTCCCCGAAGGCCAGGGCACCTACCAGGCGCTTCCCGGCCGCTACAAAGGCCACCGTGGCGCCCTGCGCCCGCCAGGCCTCCGCCCAGCGCTGCGCCTCCTCCGGCAAGAAGACACTCTCGGCCAGAAGCCAGTCCTCGCGGCCCACCCGCACTTCAACCCCCTGCACCCGCGCCCGCACGCCCCGCCCGGGCAGCGCGATGAACGCGTCCGGTTCTGCAAGGACGATCCCCCGCCGGTTCGCCTCGGCCACCACAGCTCGCGCCAGCGGGTGTTCGGAGGCCCGCTCTGCCCCGCCGGCCAGCGCCAGTACGGCCGCCTCCTCGCCGTCCTCCGCCCAGATGCCCACGACCTCCGGCCGGCCTTCCGTGAGCGTGCCCGTCTTGTCGAAGACCATCACCCGCACCAGGCGCAGGAGCTGGAAGGCCTCGCCCGAGCGCATGAGGATGCCCCGCGCAGCCGCCTCGCCGCCCGCCCGCACCATCGCCAGGGGCGTCGCCATGCCGAGTGCGCAGGGGTAGCCCATGACGAGCGCGCCCAGCGCCGCCAGGGCGGCTCGGCGAGGGT
>FWWM01008972.1_pt1 | contig 18790 bp, 15 predicted proteins | sample 2228351 | NCBI WGS metagenome assembly FWWM01 (sample SAMEA103939774, study PRJEB20133) | metagenome
TTCAGATTCCCTATCGGACATGTTTTCGTCATACTCTCAATGGGCTATAATAAGAAAATCTTTGCACCGCACAGGGGTAACATGATCCCACACAGCCTCTTCTCCACCACTTTTCGGCTCGCCTCGCAGGTTTTGCTCAACCTCAAACCGGCCCATATCACCCGCCTGCCCGCGCCTCAGCCGGGCAAATCCTACATGCTGTATGCGCATGTGCCGTTTTGTGAAATCCTCTGCCCGTACTGTTCTTTCAATCGCTTCCCCTTCAACGAGCGGAAAGCCCGTCAGTACTTCAGCGCTTTACGTGAGGAACTGCGCCTGACTGCCAAACAGGGATATACCTTCGATACGCTGTACATCGGCGGCGGAACGCCGACCATTCTGATGGATGAACTGGTGCAGATCATTGACATGGCGCGCGATCTGTTTGGCATACGTGAGGTGTCTTGCGAGACCAATCCCAACGATCTGGACGATGAACTGGTGCGGGCTCTCAGCAGCCGCGTGCAGCGCCTTTCGGTAGGGGTGCAGTCGTTCGATGATGACCTGCTGCGGCGGGTCAACCGTTTGGAACGCTTTGGCAGCGGCGAACAGATTTTGCGCCGCATTCAACAGGTAGCCGGAGCATTCGATTCGCTCAACATTGACCTGATTTTCAACTTTCCCGGTCAGGACGAGGCGGTCATCGAGCGCGATATTCAAATGGCGCTCGAATCGAAGGCCAATCAACTCACCTACTATCCTCTGATGACTTCCCCATCGGTGCGCCAGCAATTGAAGAAGACCATCGGGGATGTGACTTTCGACCGCGAAGCGGCCTTTTACGAACACATTGTGCGTTTGCTTTCGCCCCACTTTGATCTTTCCACCGCTTGGACTTTCTCGCGGAAGGGGCGCAACCTGATTGACGAATACATTGTCAAAAGCGAGGAGTATGTTGGGGTCGGGTCGGGTTCGTTCAGTTACCTGAACGGCTCTCTGTATGTCAACACCTTTTCGCTCAATTTTTACCAGCAGTGGGTGTCCAGCGGCACTGCCCCCATTGCCGGAAAGCGCCGGTTCAACCGTCTGGATCAGATGCGCTACCGTTTTATGATGGATCTGTTTGGTCTGCGGCTGGATAAACGCCAATGGCAGGCCGATTTTGGCGCGCCGGTGGAGCGCTGCCTGCCCATCGAAATGCTCGCATTTGAAAAAGTCGGCGCATTTCAAACCAACAATGCCGAAGAAATCACCCTCACCCCGCGCGGGCGTTACCTGCTGGTGACGCTCATGCGCGAATTTTTCTCCAGCATCAACCGTGTGCGCGATCAGGCGCGCCGGGTTGTGCTTGCCAGCGAACCGCAGCTTTCGCCCGAAAAACGCCTCTCCGACGCCAAAGCGTAGCTCGACTCTACTGAATCGGGATGGTTTCCACCATCACATTGCCCTCACCGACGGTCTCGGTCAATTCTTTGAGCAGATGGGGGGTAATGCCGGTGGTGTCGTTGGGGAATTCCAGCAGAACGCGGTTTTTGCCCTCGAACACATAAAAGGCAAATCGGTCGCGTCCGGGCGCAGCCCGCAAAATGCCATAGACCCGCTTCAATCGCTGCACATCCCGCTCGCGGTCTCCGCTGGAGCGTAAAATCACCTTGACCATGCGGACTTCGCCGCTTTCTTCCGCAGGAATACCCTCGGGCGGCAGCGGCGGCACGAGATAACGCAGCCCCGCATGGACCGGTGGGGTCGGTTCGATCTTCACTGCCGGGGGAGGTTTCGGGTCTTCCTGCGTTGCCGCTGGGGAGGATGCCGAATCGGCATGGGCAGCCGCTTCACGCGGCTGGGAGTCGGACTTGCTGGTGGCAGGAGCCGGCTGACTCGCCGGATTTGGCGAACCGTTCGTCTTCAGCGGAGGGACGGAAGTGAACAAAAAGTCATCATCGAAGTCCGGCGGGGGCGGCGGCATATCGTCGTCTGCGGTTTTTGCCGGGTCAACCGGCAGCGATTCGGAGATGCGCGATGCCTGAGTTTCAACAGGGGTGGAGGTGTCCTGGATCAGGTCGTCCGGCGCGGCGGCCTGTCCGCCGTTTTCTTCTTCCGGCAGGTAGCACAGGTAGGGGTCAATTTCCTGCCCGTTTTCCTCGTATTCGATGAACACCTCGCTGACCCGATCGGCCAGAATTTTAGGCTCGCCGTTCTCGTTTTCCAGCCGACCTTCCACCAGCAGCACCCGGTCGGGGGTGACCAGCGCAGCGCACTGCTCCCAAACGCGCGGGAAGGCGGTGATGTCCACCGTTCCTTGAATATCTTCCAGCGTGAAGAAACCCATCCAATCGCCCTTCTTGGTCTGGTGATTGCGGAAGCGGGTCACCATACCGGCCACCACCACGCGCTCCTTGTTGGGTAATTCGCTCAACTGAGCGCTGAAACAGGTCACTTTGCGTTGCAACGTGGGCAAATAGGGCGTAAGCGGGTGATCGGACACATACAGGCCGATTAGTTCGCGTTCCCATTCCAGCTGTTCGCGGCGGTCGAGGGTTGCGCTTTGCGGCAGGATGATTTCTTCTTCCACGCCGGCGATGCTGCCAAAGAAGGACATCTGCCCCATGTGCAAAGCGCGGAAGTGGCTGGCGCTGACCGAGATGATCTGGTCGAGCGCTTCCAGCAGCGCCATGCGCGGGCCAAAACCGTCCAATGCGCCCACCCGCACCAGACATTCGAGGGCGCGCTTGCCCACTTTTTGCAAATCGGTGCGACGGGCAAAATCGTTCAGGTCGCGGAAAGGCCCCTCACGGCGGGCTTCCAGAATCAAATCCACCGGCGCCTGCCCGACGTTCTTGACCGCCCCCAGTCCAAAGCGGATGGCGGGTTTCTGCCCGGGGCGGTCTTCAATGGTAAAGTCGTAGCCGGAAGCGTTGACATCCGGCGGCAGCACTTCAATGCCCATGTTGCGGCAGTCGGCAACGTAAAAAGCCACTTTGGCGGTATCGTTCTTGGAAGCCGAGAGCAGGGCGGTCATGTACTCGACCGGGTAATGCGCTTTGAGGAAAGCGGTTTGAACGGCGATGATGCCGTAATCGGCTGCATGACTGTTGTGAACGAGGATGTCATTGGCAATGAAATTGTGCGTGCCGGCAATTTCTAAATCGTAAGTTGGTTTTTCGCCGCTATATTCGATGGCGACAATCTCATCCCAGTAAATATCGTTGTCGGCGTACCGCTGGAGAACCTCATCCTCGATGTAGTCGGCCAGTCGTTGAATCGTCTGACGGGTAAAACCGCGCTTGGTGGACGTGTGGGTGGGCATAAACTCTCGCTGGGCAACACCCGTGGCGGCAGTGATCGTATTCCAACCCAACCGATGGAGCGTTTTTTCCTCACGCACCCGTTCTTTGATGCCAATGGGCACAATATCGCGCGTGCCTGTTTGCAGCACGGGGCGCAGATCCAGCAGTTGCTGGAGGGCTTCTTTCTGTTTTCCGGGTAAAAAGTAGCAGCCGATCCATTCCTCAAATGCGCGCAGGTTTTCATCTCCCACCACAAACACCTGATAGCCGGTGCGCCCGTCTTTATAGGGGAACTCAACCGTGCGCGGGTGGCTGACGATGCCCAGCCTGAGCAGCAGGTGTTGAACCTGCCGGGCGAGGGTTCGGCTGGCAGTGGCGTAATAAGCCACTCGCCCCTTGGGACTGATATGCCCGTCGCCCTGCCACATGCGGCTGAGCAGTAGGCCGATCTGATCTGGCGGCAGTGTGAAAACCGACTCGGGCAGGGCCTTGTTCTGAGCGGTCTGCCCTAACAAATTCAGTTGCCGTGCCCAGCGGAAGATACCCGGCTCGGCGCTTTTTTCCTTGCGCGCCGCATAAACCGAAAAGGTATGCTTATGCACCTTGACGGAGCAAACCACATTCTCAAACTGTTCAGCGGCGCAAACAAAGTCCTCTACTTGGGCCTTATCCTGATTGTAGTAATACACCGAATGGGGATGACACAGGTTGCCCTCGGCGATCAGGTGTCCCAACGTGATCACCTGATACTCTTCCCAGCGCTGCGAACCCTGTACGGGCAGCTTTCTCGGCACGGCGATCAAGTCGCCAGCTTTCAATTCAGCCAGATTTTTCCAACCATCGAAAGTGTAAAAGGGGTGATTGGCGGTTGCTTCGATTTCTCTTCCCAATCGGGTGGTGAGCCGAAAGACGGGTTTGACGCCGTTGGCGATGACATCCACAACTTGCCCCTTCGAGAGGCGCAACGACTCCACCTCACAGGTCAGCACGGAAGAGACGTTGCGCTTGCCCTCGTACAATTCCTGCAGCGTGACGGGCAGACCGCTCTCGGCGTCTATGATTTGGGTATCCCCCGTCAAACACTTGTTGAAGCCGTAACGCGCAAACTCTTCCCAGTCATCGAAAATCTGCGCGGCGGTTTCCTGCGGGATGCCGCGTTGGGTTGCCCCGTGGATGAACTTTTCGCGGTGCTTTTCCAGTTTGTCCTTCTGCTTTTTGGCAATCGCCTTGCGCAGGTCATCCGACTCCGACAGGGTGTAACCGGCCAGCTCCACCGCAGCCCGCATGATCTGTTCCTGATAGATCGGGATGCCGTAGGTATCCTCGAAAATCGGCTTCATCGCCGGGTGGCGGTAAGTGACTTCTTCCTCGCCGTGCATGCGCGCAATGTAGCGCGGGATGAATTCCAGCGGGCCGGGGCGGTAAAGCGCCACCATCGCGATCACATTATCCACATTGCGCGGCTTCATTTGGGTCAGGTAACGGGTCATGCCCGTGCCTTCCAGTTGGAAGACCCCGGCGGTGTGTCCGCTGCTGAGGAACTCGAAGGTGTAGGGATCGTCAATCGGGATGTTTTCCAGCGTGTATTTGACCCCGTGCCGCTTCTCGATCAAGTCACAAGCGCGCTGCATGATCGTCAGGGTTGCCAGCCCCAAAAAGTCCACCTTGAGCAGCCCCAATGACTCGACGATGGACATTTCGAACTGGGTCACCGTCTTAATGGGCGACTCTTCCGAACCACTGGTGGGGCGGTGCAGCGGAATGTACTCGATGATCGGCTTGTCGGTGATGATCACGCCGGCGGCGTGGGTACCGGCATTGCGGATGGAGCCCTCCATGTGGGCGGCAGTGTCAATCAGCTCTTTCAGGTAGGGCGTGTTGTCATAAAGGGCTTTCAAATCAGGCACTTGTTCGAGCGCCTCGCGGATGGAAACCGGCTTGCCGGGCACATTGGGAATCAACTTGCTGACGCGGTCTACTTCGGTCAGCGGAATGTCCATCACCCGGCCGACATCGCGCACAGCCGCGCGCGCTCCCAGCGTGCCAAAGGTGATGATTTGCGCCACACGGTCATCGCCGTACTTGCGGGCGCAGTATTCCAGCATCTGCGGGCGCTGATCGTCCTGAAAGTCGAGGTCAATATCCGGCATGGAGATGCGTCCGGGGTTGAGAAAACGCTCGAAGATCAGGCCGTGCGCCAGCGGCTCGACGTTGGTGATTTCCAGGGTGTAGGCGACAATCGAACCGGCCGCCGAACCGCGCGCGTTGTACCAGATGCCTTTTTCGCGGGCATGGCGGCACAAATCCCACACGATCAGAAAGTAGGCGTCAAAACCCATCTCATGGATGACACCCAGTTCATATTCCAGCCGCTCGCGCGCCTGCGCGTAAAGCGGGGAGTTGTGATAGCGGCGCTGCAACCCTTCTTCGCACAAACTGCGCAGGTAGGACTCTACGGTGCAGCCGGGCGGCACCTCGAAGAGCGGCAGGTGATAGCCCTTGCTGGACAAATCCACGTTGACCCGTTCGGCAATCAGCAGCGTGTTTTGCAGGGCTTCCGGCACTTCTTTGAAAATATCCGCCATTTCCTGCGGGGTGCGCAGGTAGTAGGTATGATCGGTCATCCGCATCCGGTTCTGGTCGCTGAGCAATGAACCGGTCTGGATCGCCAGCAAAATATCCTGATAACGGGCGTCTTCCGGCTCGATGTAATGCACATCATTGGTCGCCACAAAGCGCACCGGGTAGCGCGGAGCGAGTTCCTTAAGCGTGCGGTTAATCGTCTCCAATTCGGGGATTTGATGACGCTGCAATTCGAAGAAGAAATTGTCCTTGCCGAAGACCTCGTAGTACCAGTCCACCTGTTTGCGGGCGGCTTCCAGGCCTTTTTCCAGAATCAGTTGCGGAATTTCGGCCGCCATGCAGCCGGAGGTAACAATCAATCCTTCGGCATGGGCGGCTAAAAACTCATGATCAATGCGCGGGTAGTAGTAAAAGCCCTCTAACTGGGCGGCGCTGGCAATTTTGAGCAGGTTACGGTAACCGGCTTCGTTTTCAGCCAGCAGCAGCAGATGGGTGGGCGATTTGTCCAGTTTGGGATCGCGGTCGCGCATGCCGCGCGGGGCAAGGTAGGCTTCCATGCCGATGATCGGCTTGACGCCGGCGGCTTTGGCAGCGTTGAAGAATTCGATCACCCCGTACATTGTGCCGTGATCGGTGATCGCCACGGCCGGCATGTTCATTTGCTTAACCCGTTCAATCAGCTTCTTGATGTGCGAGAAGCCGTCCAGCAGCGAGTATTGCGTATGAACATGAAGATGGACGAAAGACATGCCGGTTCTCTCGTGAAGAAGGGGTGGGCTTGTGCGAAAAAATTATAGCATGTACCCTTTGGCTGCACGGGCCGGGTTTACTTAAAACTTGGCGGACTGTTGAATTTGTTAATATCGTGAATGGATGAATGGGGTATGTCCTCGCTGCGGCCGGCCGGATGGGCTTGAATTTTTACCGGTTGATTCGGACAAAACCGGCCCGTTTCACGACTGGATCAGCGGGTGGAGGATGGGCAGGGCATTGCGCAGGGCGCGCGCCCGGTGGCTGATTTGATTTTTGGTTTTCTCGCTCAATTCTGCCATGGTGGCGTTCCACTCAGGCATGAAAAACAACGGATCGTACCCAAAGCCGTTGCTGCCGCGTTCTTCCGGGATGATGAAACCGTCACAACGGCCTTCGGCAAAGGCAATTTGCCCGGCGGGTGTGGCAATGGCCACCGTGCAGTGAAAATGCGCTCGCCAGCCGGGTTCGTCCGGCGGGTGGGGTATGCCCTTCAGCCGTTCCAGCAGATAGGCGCGGCGGTCGGCATCGCTTGCGTCGGGCTGCGGGGCATAGCGCGCCGAACGGATGCCCGGTTCACCTCCCAGCGCGTCCACCTCCAGCCCCGAATCATCGGCCAGGCAGACCAAACGGCTCGCTTCGGCAAAAGCCCGCGCTTTGAGGGCGGCGTTTTCGGCATAGGTCGTTCCGCTTTCTTCCACTTCCAGAGTCAACCCCAGCCCGGCAGGCGTGAGCAGTTCCAGCGGTAAGTCTTCTAGGATGGCTTGGATCTCTCTGAGTTTTCCGGGATTGTTGGTTGCAATCAATAGTTTCATGGTAATTACTTGGATTTTTATTAAATTAATCTTAATAACTTGACTAGTCCGGTCGGATATGCTATAATGAAGTAACCCGGTATTATAACTGCGATTATTGACCTGTGACCCATCCACGTTATCCTTTGCGGATTAATATTGGCTTTTTATTCAATCAGCCAATCGGGACAAACCGAGATTTTACATTCGACTTCCCGATCGTTGCTTTATCCTCCGACTTTGAGGTCACCCAGTTCAATGGTACCGCTCATATCAGCCGGACTCCCCAGGGGTTGCTGGTAGAGGCTGATTTTACCGGTTTTCTGATTCAGGAATGCGTGCGCTGCCTTGAAGAGTTTGCTCAACCGCTCCACACCCATTATACCGAATTATTCACATTTCGTTTCCGCCGCAATGTGGAAACGGAATTGGTCGTTCCTGATGATGGGTACATCAATCTTGCGCCACTCACCCGAGACTATCTCTTGCTGGAATTACCCATCAAGCCGATTTGCCGCCCCGACTGCAAAGGTCTTTGTCCGGTATGCGGCGTCAACCTGAACGAAATGATTTGCGAACACCACGTCCAAGTCTTGTTGGAGTAATCGCCGTTCAGGGATGGAATGGATTTGCTCAACTTTGTGAGGTCAGCCTTTCGTACTGTATTTTCTTTACCAAGCGGCAAAAAACTGCCCGACCGGTCGCAACCGGCAAACCATATCCGGGCAGAAAGCGGGCTGCGCGTGAACTTTCTCACGACGCAGGGGGAAATTTGTGTCCTGAGCGGACACCTTCATCAGTGGGGTTATAAAGTCAGGAGGATATCGTGAGTAATCCGAGCCGACGCAAAAAAAGTACCGAAAAAATTCGTATGCTGCTGGAAAAAGCCGACATCCAGGGCTACCTGACCAGCGAGGACTTGATCGAGGTCTATCCGGATGTGGGGCAGGATGTAGAACGCTACTACACCATCGTCAGCGTATTGCGCCGCCGTGGGGTGGAGTTTTACGAGCCCGATGCCGATCTTTCCCAGACGGATGACGAAATTCTCCCGGATGGCGAAAGCGATTACAGCGCCTACCTTTCCGGGGAGTCCTTTTCCAGCGACGATACGATTGGGCTTTACCTGAAGGAGATGTCGCGCGTGCCGCTGCTGAGCGGTGATGAGGAAGTCGAACTGGCCAAGCGCATCGAGCGCGGCCGGCAGGCCAGGCGCGAACTGGAAAACCTGCACGGGCGCGGCATGGCCGCCCGCCGGCGGGAGCTGGAAGCGCTGGTCAATGACGGATTGCAGGCGCGCGAGCATCTCATCAAAGCCAATACCCGTCTGGTGGTCAGCATTGCCAAACGCTACATGGGGCGCGGCGTTCCGTTCCTCGACCTGATTCAGGAAGGCAATCTCGGCTTGATGAAGGCGGTCGAGAAATTCGAATACAAACGCGGTTTTCGGTTTTCCACCTATGCCACCTGGTGGATTCGCCAAACCATCAGCCGTTCGATTGCCGATCAGGGCCGCACCATCCGCGTGCCGGTACACATGGTGGACCGCATCCGCCAGTTATACCGCCGCACTCACGAAATGGAGCAGAAACTGGGACGCGCCCCAAACAACGAAGAACTGGCCGAGGAACTGGGGGTTTCTTCCGAAAAGGTGGAGTGGATGATGCGGGTTTCGTGGCTGCCGCTCTCTCTGGAAAGCCCGATCAACGACGATGACGAGGAATCGGAATTGGGCATGTTCGTTGAGGATCAGGTGACCCCCTCCCCGATTCAAACCGCCTACACCAACATGCTGCGTGAGAAGATCGAAGCCGTGCTGGAAACCCTGCCGCCGCGCGAGGCGCGCATTTTGCGCCTGCGCTACGGGTTGGAGAACGGCCATCAGTACACGCTGGAAGAAGTGGGGCAAAAGTTTGGCCTGACCCGCGAGCGCATCCGCCAGATCGAGGGCAAAGCCCTGCGCCGCCTGCGCCACCCGCGCCGCTCAAGGCAGTTGAAAGAATATTTGCTGTAAGAAAATCGAAAAACGCCGGATTCTGATATAATTTCACTATCCTAAACCTCAGGAGGGCGTCCCATGAAAGCATCCGTCCAGCAGCAGCATCTGGCGCACGGCTTGGCCATTGTTTCGAAGGCGGTTTCCCCGCGCAGCACCCTGCCGGTGCTCGCCAATATCCTGATTGCCAGCGATGACGGCCGGCTGCGACTTTCGGCTACCAATTTGGAGCTGGGGATTACCTGCTGGATTCCAGCCACCATCGAGGATGCCGGCGCGATTACCGTTCCCGCCCGCACCTTTCAGGATCTGGTCAATACCCTCACCGGCGAGCGGATTGATCTGACGCTTGACCCGCGCACGCAGACGCTCAACGTCCGCAGCGGCAGCAGCAACACCGATATCAAAGGCATTGATGCGCAGGAATTTCCGCCCATCCCCGTCCCCGACCTTTCCGAAGGGGTCAGCCTGAATGTCAACGATTTCAAAGAGATGATTCAACAGGTGGTGTTTGCCGCTTCCACTGACGAAGCCCGCCCGGTCCTGCAGGGCGTTCTGCTCAACATCAAGGAAGATCAAATCACCATGGCGGCCACCGATGGTTTCCGCATTTCGGTGCGCAAGGGCTTGCTCAGCAATCCGGTGCGGCAGGAACTTTCGGTCATCATCCCGGCGCGCGCCTTGACCGAATTGGCGCGCATTGCCACCGACGGCGAGCAGACGCTGACCATGAACGTTCCGCCCGGACGCGGACAGGTCATCTTCCATGTCAAAGACGCCGAACTGGTTTCGCAGTTGATTGACGGCAATTTTCCCGATTACCGCGCGATCATCCCGCGTTCCTACAAGACCCATACCGTCCTTTCTACCCCGGCTTTCCTCAAAGCCTGCAAGCAAGCCGAGATCATCGCCCGCGAAGGCAACAATGTGGTGCGGCTGAACATCCTGCCGGGCAGCGATGCGCCGGGAGTGGTGGAAGTTTCTGCTCAGTCCGAAGAAACCGGCGCCAGCCAGATTCAGGTGGACGCCAATATCGAGGGTAATCCGCTGTTGATTGCTTTCAATGTCAAGTTTCTGCGCGAAGTGCTGGATGTGATCAAAACTCCTTCGGTTGCGCTGGAAACCAACCAGAACAACACGCCAGCAACGATCAAGCCCATCGGCGATGACGACTTTGTGCATGTGATCATGCCGATGCACCTCGGCTGATCGAAACCCGAAATTTTGAGCCATCCTGCGCTTGCCAATCGGCAGGCGCAGTTTTTATTTCCGGCGCAGATCAAGGCGGGTTGGCATGATGGTTTTCCCAAAAACTATCAATTTCTATCTATTTTCTATGAAAACTTGTAAACAGAATTGAATGCGGCAAAGGCATGAGATAAAATAAGAAATAGAGAGCAATCACCGCTTTTCGACACTGAAATAAGGAGGCAGCATGAACACCGTCCGACATATTCTTCAAATCAAAGGAACCGATATTTGGACGATTGGGCCGGAGGAAACCGTCTTCGAGGCCTTGCGCACCATGGCGAAAAAGGATGTAGGGGCTTTGGTCGTCATGGAAAAGGATCACATGGTCGGCGTCGTCAGCGAGCGGGATTACGCCCGCAAGGTCATCTTGCAGGGCCGCTCCTCACGGGATACGAAAGTGCGCGAGATCATGACCACTCACGTTCATACCGTTCACCCCGACCAGACGGTGGAAGAGTGCATGGATATGATGACCCGTTACCGCGTACGCCACCTTCCGGTGATGGAAAATGACCGACTGATTGGCATCGTCTCGATTGGCGATGTCCTGTACAACATCATCCAGCGCCAGCGCCAGTTGATCAGCAAACTGGAAGATAAAGTGATGGGCAAGGAAGAAGAACCCAGCGAACCGGCCGTGCCGCGCTTTCCCAACGTGGGTAAAAAGGAATAAATCACCGTTTTTGCTTGCCAGTCAATTCAACCGGTCACTTGCCCTCCAATGGGATTATGGACCGGTTGAATTTAATTCGGAATTGAGTCGGGCTTTGCTTTCGATCTAGGGACGCTTCGGTGATCTCGGCGACGCCATTCTCAGGTGGCGCAGATCGTTTTTTTAGCAGATATAGGTCAGATGCCGATTGGTATTTTGCTCGTCCAGTTTGTGGTACACCTTTCGGTTTTGTTTTTGGAGGGCTTCGATCATTGGCCGAGGTTCAAAATCGGTGATCAACAAAATAAAACGGCCTTCTTCCAATTGACCAAGTAATGGTTGGATGTGATTGAGCGGCACTTCGCCGGCCTCCAGCAGCCGATTGCCATCCACGACGAACTGTGCGTCCCCTCTCACCCAAGCGGGGTCTTCCTCGCCAGCCAGCGGAATGTCAGTGGCAGTTGGCATCTCGATTGGGTTGGAGATCTCGGTCTGTCCAACCGCACGGCGCAGCCGGTTGACCAAATCCAGCGGATTCATTCCCCCAATTCTAGCGGCTTGTTCCAACGTGGCCAGCCGGGCAACCGTGCGGCGCAGGAGCGGATTGCGCAGATTCTCAAAGGGGGGCGCAGATCGGATAATTTCTTCCTCTAACTGCGGAAAATGGTTGAGGATATCCTGGATTTTGCTTTTTGGGGTAATCTCCATGCTCGAATCCCTCATTGAACGCTTTCAGGCAGATGATCGTATTCCAGCAAGCGGCGCTCGCCTTCCAATGCTCGCACTTCGCTCAGGTCTTGAGTCACTTCCAATGTACCGAGGTATTCGCCATCATCGCTGCGTACCGCGTAGTACACAATGTACACCAATCTTCCATGCAGGTTAATCCAAAAGCGGGCGCGGTCTTGCTTGCCTTCCTTGAAGTCGCGCACAATCTGATTGACGATATGAACGCTCTTGGGTGGATGGCAATACTGCACCTTACGCCCCAAAATTGCGCGGGAGCGGGAGAAAATCCGATCCTTGCCGGGACTGAAATAGCGCACGGTGTCATCCCTGTCTACGAAAGTGATGTCAAACGGCAGTGTTTTGAATACCTGAATGAGTTCTTCCAGGCGAAAGCTGCCGGTCGGCATTTGAATCCGCCCATCTTGAGCAAATGGCTTACGCGTCTCTTTGTGAAAACCGCCTGCGGGAGTCCACTCGAACTGGGGAGCATATAGACAATAACCATACTCATCGCTTTGCAGGTAAATCTCATACCACTCCTGTTCGGTCAACAGATTAAGCGCGGTAGGAAGAAGAATTTTCTCTTCCTTGTACACCATTTCGTCAATCGCATCCACTGCCGGCTGAACGGCAAACAGGTTGTACGCTTGGGCTTCGGCTGCGCTGAAAGTGGCTACCTGTTGGAATCCCTCCAGCGCCCCTTTCAATAACGAACGCGCCTCATCATGTTTGCCCCACATAACTGTTGGCGGGCCGTGCAGGTTGTTTTTTTCAAAATACGGGAAAAGCAGGTTTTCTTTGCGGCGGTAGTGCTTTTCTACGTCCATCAAGGCGTTCAGCAGCACATGAATGGATTCCATCATGGAAGTGGCATCTGCCTCCGGCGGCAAGGCCTCAATCTTTCGCATCCAGTGGCGGATTTGGGCGGTCGTGCGGGTCAGCTCGCGGTTTTCCTGAATAAAGGTGTGCACCGGATGACCCGGAATGGTCTGAGGAGTTTCTTGCAAGTCAAGGTGCTTTTTCAAGACGCGGGTGTGGGTATCGCACAGCTCTTGAATGGCTTCAGCGGGAATCCCTTCCTGAATCAACTGCATTTCCATCAAGAAAACATCGCTGTAATCGGCTTCGTCCAGTAAAGTTTCCAACTGCCTTTGCACCTTTTCTTCGGCAACGCCCTGATGCAATTGGCGAATCAGGGTTTTCATGATTTCGATGCGGCGCTGGCGGTTATTGATCAATTCGCTCATGGGTTTATCCTTCCAAAATGGGTAAAATTTATGATATTTACACAAAAAATCATACCAAAAGGTCGGTCTTGTTTCTTTGATATAGGTCAAATTACATCGAAACGACCGGGTTGAATAGGCTTTGCCCGGCAGCGAAAACCGGCTTTTCGGTAGATTTGTTGTAAAATAACCGTAGTCCCCTTTCGATTTCCTTGACCTTACCCCGGAGGTGGTTTATGGCTGGCGCTCGTGTGGTACGCGCCCCGCGCGGTACACAGTTGACCTGTAAATCGTGGCTGACCGAAGCCGCATACCGCATGATTCAAAATAACCTTGACCCCGAAGTGGCCGAACGCCCGCAGGATCTGGTGGTGTACGGCGGGCGCGGTCAGGCAGCCCGCAATTGGGAGGCGTTCGACGCCATTCTGGAAACCCTGCGCGACCTGGAGGATGACGAAACCCTGCTGGTGCAGTCCGGCAAGCCGGTGGCGGTTTTCAAATCTCACCCGGATGCGCCGCGCGTGTTGATTGCCAATTCCAACCTCGTCCCGCACTGGGCAACCCAGCAGCACTTCGACCAACTGGCTGCCAAAGGCCTGATCATGTACGGGCAGATGACGGCCGGTTCGTGGATTTACATAGGCACGCAGGGCATCTTGCAGGGCACTTACGAAACGCTTGCTTCGCTGGCTGCCCAAAAGGGCTGGCCCTCGCTCAAGGGCAAGTTTGTGCTGACCGCCGGCCTGGGCGGGATGGGAGGCGCTCAGCCGCTGGCCATCACCATGAACGAAGGGGTCGGGCTGATTGTGGAGGTTGACCCGGCGCGTGCCCGCCGCCGCCATGAAATCGGCTACGTGGATGAAGTGGTGGACAATCTGGAAGAAGCCATGACGCTGGTGGAGGAATACCAGCGGCAGGGCAAACCGCGCTCGATTGGCCTGATCGCCAACGCCGCCGATATTTACCCGGAACTGGCCGCCCGTGGCATCACGCCGGATGTGGTTACCGACCAGACCCCCGCCCATGATGTGCTGAGTTACGTCCCCAGCGGGCTGAGCGTGGAGCAGGCTGAAGAACTGCGCCGCAGTGACCCGCAGGAGTACGCCCGCCGCGCGCTGGATTCGATGGCGCGCCATGTGCAGGCCATGCTCGACTTTCAACGGCGCGGGGCTGAGGTGTTCGATTACGGCAACAACCTGCGCCAGCGCGCTTTCGAGCGCGGCGTCAAAGACGCCTTCAACTTCCCCGGCTTCGTGCCGGCCTACATCCGCCCGCTGTTTTGCGAGGGCAAAGGCCCATTCCGCTGGGTGGCTCTCTCCGGCGACCCGGAAGACATCTACCGCACCGATGAGGCGGTGATGGCGTTGTTTCCGGAGGATGAGCATTTGCACCGCTGGCTGAAGATGGCGCGCGAAAAAGTACCTTTTCAGGGCTTGCCGGCGCGCATCTGCTGGCTAGGTTACGGCGAACGCGCCCGCGCCGGTCTTAAGTTCAACGAGATGGTCGCTCAGGGCATTCTCAAAGCGCCCATCGTCATCGGACGCGACCATCTGGACGCCGGTTCGGTGGCCTCCCCCAACCGCGAAACCGAAGCCATGCTGGATGGCAGCGATGCCATCTCCGACTGGCCGATTCTCAATGCGCTGATCAACACGGCTGGCGGGGCAACCTGGGTTTCCTTCCACCACGGCGGCGGGGTGGGTATCGGTTTCAGCCAGCATGCTGGCATGGTGATTGTGGCCGACGGCAGCGAGGCCGCCGCCCGCCGTCTGGAGCGCGTGCTGACCACCGATCCCGGTATGGGGGTGGTGCGCCATGCCGATGCCGGTTACCCGCTCGCCATTCAAACCGCCCGCCAGCGCGGCATTCGTATCCCCATGTTGAAGGGGTGATCCGGTGCGACTGCGCCGTTTGATCTGGTTTGTGGTTATGATCGGAGATCGGGCAGCAGCCGGCATCTTTTACGGCTGGGTGCTGCGCCCCACCCAAACCAGCGATTTTGCCCTGCATACCCTGCGCGCGGACTACAAGGCCGATTATGTGCTGATGACCGCCGAAATCTACCGGCAGGATGGCGACCTGACTGCCGCGCTAGATCGGCTGAGCGCGCTGGAAGATACCCCGCCGCTGCGTCAGGTGCAGCAGGCCATTCTGACCGGTCAGCAGTTGGGCTATGCCCGCAGCGACATTGAAACGCTGGCCGCCTTGTTTCAGGCCCTGCAAAAAGGGCCGCCAACCCTGACCCCTGCTACCCCCCTGCCATGATCGAGGACGATTACTACGAAGAGGACGAAAACCCGCGCCAGCCGCCGCTGTATTTGTTCACCGGTCTGGTGATCGGCCTGCTGCTGGGGCTGCTGATTTCGCTGGTGATTGCGCCGGTGCAGGTGGTGGATACCTCGCCATTTTTGCTGGGGGAAGCCGAAAAAGACGCCTACCGCCTGCTGATTGCCCATGCCTATCGGGCCGACTCCAATCTGGAACGCGCCCGCGCCCGGCTGGCTCTGTTGAGGGACGCTGTCCCTCCCCAAGCGCTGGCGGATCAGGCTTTGCGCTGGCAGTCGGCCGGCGGCCGCGAAGCAGACATCCGCGCTTTGGCTGAACTGGCAGCCGTGCTGAGTCAACCGCAAGGCATGGCGGTGACCGAAGCGTCCGGTTTGCCCACATCCCCGCCGTCGGCTGGCAGTGAGGGAGTCAACACGCCACCGAGTTTTCCAACCCTCGATTTGAGTCAGGCGGTATGGACGGCCACCCCTCCGCCGACCCCGACCAGCCCGCCGCCCACCCCGCGACCGACCTTTACGCCGCGCGTTCAGCCCACGCCGCTGCCGACACTCGGCGCGCCGTTCGAACTGGTGGAACAGAGCAGCCTGTGTGAGGCCGATCCAGCCCGCCCGCGCTTGCTGATCGAAGTACAGGACAGCAGCGGTAAACCCGTGCCGGGCATCGCCATCACGGTGGCGTGGGACGGCGGCATTGACACCTTTTACACCGGCCTGATGCCTTCGATCAGTTTAGGCTATGCCGATTTCGACATGCAAGCCGGGCTGATGTATAGCCTGCGGGTGGGTGAATTGAGCGAAACCATCAACGGCTTGCAAGCGCCGACTTGCGGTGAGGGCAGTAACGCGTTCACCGGTAGCCTGCGTTTGCTTTTCCGCCAGCGCTGACCGCGCCCAACAGTTATTGTTCTCCTCTGATCCGGTGAAAATCATTGCCCGCCCGGCTCGGCAGGCGATGACTGCATGGGTCAGTCCATGCAGAAAAATCAGCCCTCAAAATGCTTGACTTTAACCGAATTGTCTTGTACAATTATTCAATGATACAATGCTACAATTCGTTCACAGGAGGAAGGTTTGGCCAACCTCAACCTGCGCATTGACTTTCGTTCTGAAACGCCGATTACGACCCAGATTGTCGAACAAATTCAAAACCGGGTGCTGAGCGGTGAACTCAAACCGGGCGATCAACTGCCCACCGTGCGTCAGCTGGCCACCGACCTGCGGGTCAACTTCAACACGGTTGCCCGCGCCTACCGCATTCTGGACAGCATGGGGTTGATTTCCACCCAGCAAGGCCGCGGCACGTACATCTGGTCAGCCGGACTGGCGGAAAATCGCGAACGTGAGCGCCGGCAGGCGCTGGAACAGCTCACCCGGCATTACCTGCGGGATGCGCTGGCGCTGGGTTTCGACGCGAATCAAATCCGCGCTGTCGTAGAAGAACAAATCGAACAATGGAACAATCCACAATCGGCCGATCCATACGAATAAGCCGTTTTTGAACATCATCCAAGAGGAGTATGCCATGGAAAAGAAGGATTCTCGCAAAGAAAAGTTGGAATTGCGCCTCAGCCGCGAACTTCCCTTCCGCGTCAGCGGAATCGGCGTGGCGGTTGCCACCCTATTCTGGCTGATGGGCGTTCTGGCGGCCATCTATCTGGAAAACCGCGTTTCGGACGGCTGGGCAGCCGCCATTTTTACGCTGTTCCTGCTGATCGGCTTCTTCTTCCTGTTTGCCATTCAGGTGGCGCGCCAGTGGGAGAAGGCCGTCGTGCTGCGCTTTGGGCGGTTTGTCGGGCTGCGCGGCCCGGGGCTGTTTTTCATTCTGCCGCTGGTGGATCAGGTTTCGACATGGATTGATCACCGCGTCATGGTGACGCCCTTCAACGCCGAAAAGACGCTCACCCGCGATACCGTGCCGGTTGATGTGGATGCGGTGTTGTTTTGGGTGGTATGGGACGCCGAAAAAGCCGCGCTGGAAGTGGAAGATTACAAAACGGCAATTGCCTGGGCCGCTCAAACTGCCCTGCGCGAGGTGATCGGGCAAAAACCGCTTTCCGACATATTGGTGGGGCGCGCCAAAATGGACGCCGAGTTACAGCAGATCATTGACGAGCGCACCACGCCGTGGGGCATCACCGTGCAAAGTGTCGAAATTCGCGATATTGTCATCCCGCAGGAATTGGAAGATGCCATGAGCCGTCAGGCCCAAGCCGAGCGCGAACGCCAGGCGCGCGTCATCCTTGGCGAATCCGAAAAGCAAATAGCCGACAGTTTTGCGCAGGCCTCCCAGGCCTACATCAACAATCCAACCGCGCTGCACCTGCGGGCGATGAACATGCTCTTCGAGGGTCTGAAGGAGAAAGGCGCGCTGGTGATCGTTCCTTCCAGCGCGGTGGACACCATGAATCTGGGCGGTTTGAGCGGCGTGGTCAGCCTGGCTCAGCAGCACACGGAGCAAAAATGATGAATTTCGACGAATTTTCTCGCTTCATTCCCTTTCTCATTCCAGTTGTCCTGCTGCAATTGGCGCTGTGGCTGGTGGCGCTGATTGATCTGTTGCGCCGCGAGCGCACCCGCGGGCCGAAATGGGTTTGGTTGCTGGTGATTCTGTTCGTCAATTTGTTCGGCCCGATCATCTACCTGGTCTTTGGAAGAGAGGAAGAATGAAAGCCATTCACATTGAACAATTGGTCAAAACCTACGGGGTCGTGCGGGCTCTGGATGGTCTGTCGCTGGAAGTGGATCAGGGCAGTATTTTTGGTTTTCTCGGCCCGAACGGGGCGGGAAAGACCACCACCATCCGCATTTTGACCGGGCTGGCGCGGCCGAACAGTGGCCATGCCCGCGTGGCGGGTGTGGAAATCAGTCACAACGGCGCGCTGGCGCGGCGCATCGGCTACCTGCCGGAAGAGCCGGCCTTTTACGGATGGATGAGCGCGCGCGAATTTCTGGAATACATCGGCCAGTTGTTCGGTCTGGGGGCGGCTGTCCGGCGTAAACGCGCCGAGGAACTGTTGCAAAAAGTGGGGCTGTGGGAGGTTCGCCAGCGGCGCATTCGCGGATTTTCACGCGGCATGCGCCAGCGGCTGGGGATTGCGCAGGCGCTGGTCAACCAGCCGGACGTGCTGTTTCTGGACGAACCTGCCTCGGCTCTCGATCCGGCCGGCCGGCGGGATGTGCTGGAACTGATTGCCGGCCTGCGCGGCCAGTGTACGGTGTTCATGTCCACCCATATTTTGGCGGATGTGGAGCGGGTGT
>FWWM01008975.1_pt1 | contig 18786 bp, 16 predicted proteins | sample 2228351 | NCBI WGS metagenome assembly FWWM01 (sample SAMEA103939774, study PRJEB20133) | metagenome
CGGACCGTACTCTTGAAAATAGTCGTCAACAGGCATACGGGCTATCGGCGCCACAGGCACGTAGGGCGCGCTGCTGCGCGCCGCCTCCCGTATTGTACAGAACCTTGCGCGCCCGCACAAGTTTGACACGGCGGCGCAGGCTGACTATAATAGCGTGTGGGCCTCTAGCTCAACGGTAGAGCAGTTGACTCTTAATCAATTGGTTCAGGGTTCGAATCCCTGGGGGCCCACCACACCGCAACGCGGGATCTCAGATGAGGTCCCGCGTTTTTTTGTGGAGTATGGCCCGGTGAGGAGAGCCTCCACCCCGGCGGGCAGGGGCACGGTTCGACAAGCTCACCACAGGCGGTGAGCTTGTCGAACCACAGGTGGGGAAACCCGGTTTCCCCATGTTCACCTCAGCTCCGGGTCAGAATGTCAAAATCCTCATCATACTCCCTGTAGACGCGCGCAATCTCTTACGTATAATACAGCGTAATAAGCATGAATTTTCGTGGTAGCAAACCGGGCATGTCTTAATATAGAAACATATGTTCAACAGGAGTGTTCAATGAACTCACTCCGCCGCTCGTTGCTGATCGCTTCGCTGATCATTCTGTTCTTACTCTCCTGGCTGCGGGCGAGTCTCGGGCTTGGCGTCGGATGGGCGGGAGTGCTCTGGGATACGCTGCGCGTGTTTATCCCCGCTGCTGCGCTGGTCACGATCGGCTTTTTGGTACAGTGGGTGCCCCGTGAGCGCTACGTGGCCTGGGTGCGCCGCGATTTGCTCGGTAGTGTCGATGTCGTGGAAGATCGGGGCTTTTTTCACATCCCCCTCCTGTTTAAGAACCTCGCGCGGATGCCAGCTTACCCCCTGCGCTTCGAGCACGAGGTTGAAAACATCGACACGCGCACGGCCTGGTTGAGCCCGATCAAGTCTGTGCGGGTGCGTTGCGAATACCAGGTGACGGACGCTGCCACCTGCTACGAAGCGTCGGTCAACCTGTACCAGGCGATCAAAGAGCTGGAGACGCGCGAGAAGCTGAGCCAGAACGACCCGGAGTTATGGCGCAGGGTGCTGCAGGTGCTGATGAGCACTTTGCTGGATGATCGTCTCCGCGATGAAGTGTGGGACTGGCCCGCCGAGATGGGTGACCATGACCTACGACGGGTGCAACCTCTGTTGCCCAGTAAACCAGATCGCCCCGCGCCCGAGAACGATCCCTACGCCCTCAGTCTGAACCGGCGCCGCCTGGCCGAACGCTTGCGCCACAGAATGCATACCGATGCCCTGGAGTGGGGGATCGAGGTGCGCGGGATCGTGCTCGAGTCGATCACGATTGACCAGGAGATCATCAAGCGCAAGAACCGCAACAAGGACGGCGAAGTTGCCGAGGCCCGCCATCAGGCGCTGATCGAGGCGGTTGGCATCAGGACCAGAGGCGCCGCCGAGGCCGAGGTGCGCGCCCGGACGATCAAGCGCATCCTGGAGGAGTTGCGCGGGATGGAAGGGCTGCCGCGGCTGACCGAAAAGACAATTGCCGATATCGTCCGCGCCGCGATGTACAGCGATGGCCAGATGATCTGGCATAGTTCCCTGGAAACGGGCAACGGCGCCGGTCCGGGTTCAGCAAAGACGGCCTGAGCATCGGTAGCGGCGCCCTCGCCGATTGTAGCCGCCTCTTATCCTTTCGGGCCGGACGCAGGGATTATACTGATAACAGGCATCGTTCCGTGTGCCACACAAGGAGGTGTGCCATGCGCGTCCGGCAGCACTACGATGATCAACTCCTCGCGCTCCACAACGAGGTGGTCAACCTCGGTCGTCTGGTCGTAACGGCGGTTACCCAGGCCCTCGAGGCCCTGGCAACCGGCAATCTGGAGCTGGCCCGCGAGGTCCGGGCGGCGGATCTGCGCGTGAACCAGGCCCGGCAGACCCTCGAGTCTCACGCGTTTTTGCTCATTGCCACGCAGCAGCCGGTTGCGCGCGACCTGCGCAGCATTCTGTCGGCGATTGCCGTGGGGAGCGAGCTGGAACGCATCGGCGATTACGCCAAGGGTATCGCGCAGTTTGTGATTGGTCCCGATGGCCCGCCGACACTTCAACCGCCGGCTGAGCTGCTCGAGCTGGGCGCCGTTGCTGTTGAGGCGCTGCGGCAGGCGCTTACCGCCTTTGAAGCGCTCGATGTGACGCTTGCCCAGGCGGTCGGCGCCAGGGAGGAACAGGTCGATCAACTCTATGATAAAGTGATCGCCATCCTCAGCGACAATCTCGCGCACGACAAGGAGAGTGCGCCGCGCGCCGCCGATCTGCTCTTCATTACCCATAATCTGGAGCGCATCTCCGACCGCGCCACCAATATTGCCGAGCGAGTGATTTTCCACACTACCGGTCAGACGGTTGAGTTGAACCCTTAGAGCTTTGTCAACCCGGTTGTGGTGGAGCGGTTTGAGTTGGGAGGGCGCAGCCCTCCCAAACCCTTCACGCTGGGAGATTGGTTTCTGGGAGGGCGCAGCCCGCCCACACCCTCCCGCGCGCGGGCTATTTTCACCTCAGGCCCCATGCGCGGGGCGCACAACGCCGCGATGAACATGGGGTATCTTTGGGAGGGCCGCCCCCTCCCTGGCCCTCCCCCGCTGGGGGAGGGAACCGGGCTCCTCCCCTCAGGGAGGGGCATGGGGAAACCCGGTTTCCCCGTATGTTCACCTCAGGAGTTCAATTCTCTGCCCGGTGGAAGGTTTCGGCCAGGGGCAGGCCGAAGGCTTCGCCGCGCTCCCGCGACCAGGTTCGGAGCCGTTCGGCCAGCTCGCTCTGGTCCTCGCCAAGCTGGCTGACGTGGCATCGCAGCGCGGCCAGTTTGGTCTCGAAGGTCTCCGACACATCCACGGCATAATTCAGATGGGGCGCGCCCATGACGTAGAGTTCGCGCACGCGGCAGGGGGCCAGGCCCTCGGCCAGGAGTTCGGGAAAGTCCCAGCCATTCTGCGCTGCGGGGTAGACCGCGGCGATGGTAGCCTCACCCGCGGCCAGGTGGTCGGGGTGGAAGCGCCCGAGGGAATAGCTGGGCGTCCAGACCCGTTCCGGCGACTGGCAGACGACGCGGTAGGCGCGGGTGCGGCGGATCTGGCGCACGATCTCGCGGCGCAGTTCCGGTGTCGGCATTAACAAGCCATCGGGAAAGTCGAGGAACACCACCTCTTTGATGCCCAGCACGGCGGCTGCGGCCTGCTGCTCGGCTTTGCGGAGTTGGGAAATGCGCTGGCGGGCCTCGGGACCAACCTCGGTGGCGTCATCGGGGCCGCCGGAGCCGCCATCGGTGCAGATCACCAGGGTGACTTCCCACCCCTCACGAGCCCATGCGGCAATGGCGCCGCCGCACCCGAACTCTGCGTCATCGGGGTGCGCCACTACCACCAGGATCGTTCGCGGGCGCTCTTCCTCTGTCATGGTCATACCTGCTCTCCTGATTGAACATCGGGGAAACCGGGTTTCCCCAGGCCTCTCCCTGGGGGGAGGGTTTGGGTGTAGAGACGCAGCGCCGCTGCGTCTCTACATGTGGCATCCCGGTTGAGTGCGGGCAGGCCGCTGCCCCGGCCTCGCGAGGGCAAGTCGCTCTTACCGTCCCCTCTTCATTGTACAATGTGGATACCGGTGCTTCGCGACGATGCCGCAGGCTCGCCACAGTTTCCCCGCGCCTCTGCTCACGAGGGTGGCAGGCGACCCCCACCGGCGGCGGGGCCGCGTGGCTGCGCGGCGAGGTCCGCGGGAAAGGAACGTTTCTATGACCTACACCCCTACACCCGCTGATAAATTCACCTTTGGCCTCTGGACGGTCGGTAATCCCGGGCGCGATCCCTTCGGCGAGCCGGTGCGTCCGCGTTACGACCCGGTGACCCTCGTGCACCTGCTGGCCGAGGTTGGCGCCTACGGGGTCAACTTTCACGATAACGACCTGGCGCCAATTGACGCCACTCCCGCCGAACGCGATCGCATCGTGCGCGACTTCAAGGCCGCCCTCACCGCTACCGGCCTGGTCGTTCCTATGGCAACGACCAATTTGTTCAGCGATCCTGCCTTCAAGGATGGGGCCTTCACCGCCAACGATCCTCAGGTGCGCGCCTATGCCTTGCAAAAGGCGATGCGCGGGATCGACCTGGGGGTGGAGTGCGGCGCCGGGTTGTACATCTTCTGGGGCGGCCGCGAAGGCACGGAGACCGATGCCGTCAGGGATCCCCGCGAGGCGCTCAAGCGCTACCGCGAGGCGATCAACTACCTCTGCGCCTACGTCAAGGACCAGGGCTATCCCCTGCGCTTCGCCCTTGAGCCGAAGCCCAACGAGCCGCGGGGCGACATCTACCTGGCGACCGTGGGCCACGTGCTGGCGTTCATCGCCACGCTCGACTACCCCGAGATGGTCGGCGTCAACCCCGAAGTGGCTCACGAGACGATGGCCGGGTTGAACGTGCTTCATGGCGTTGCCCAGGCCTGGGAGGCGGGCAAGCTGTTCCACATCGATCTGAACGACCAGGTGATCGGTCGCTACGATCAAGATTTCCGTTTCGGTTCGGCCAATCTGAAGGCGACGTTCTTCCTGGTGAAGTTTCTGGAAGATGTGGGTTTCGATGGCCCGCGACAGTTCGACGCGCACGCCTATCGCACCGAAGATCTGGAGGGGGTCAAGGACTTTGCGCGAGGGTGTATCCGCACCTACCTGATCCTCAAGGAGAAAGCGCGCCGCTGGAACGCCGACCCGGAGATCCAGGCCCTGCTGGCCGAGATCAATGCCGGCGACCAGGGGCCTGTCGTGTACAGCCGCGAGCATGCCGACGCCCTGAAGGCCCGCGAGTTTGACCGGGCGGCCCTGGGCGCGCGAGGGCTGGCCTACGAGCGTCTCGACCAGTTGACCATCGATCTACTGCTGGGGGTGCGATGAGCTACCTGCTCGGTCTGGACCTTGGCACGTCGGGCGCGCGGGCGGTGCTTGTAGATGCGGAGGGTGGCGTGCGTGCCACGGCAACGGCAGCGTATCCCCTCAGCCAGCCACGCCCGCTCTGGAGCGAGCAGGACCCCGCCGACTGGTGGCGCGGGGCGCGCGAAGCTCTGCGCGCTGTGCTTGCGAGGAGTGGGGTACGTGGTGAGGCGGTGGCAGCGCTCGGTCTTACCGGGCAGATGCACGGCGCTACCTTCCTCGACACTGCTGGCCAGGTGATCCGCCCGGCGATCCTGTGGAACGACCAGCGCACTGCCGCAGCCTGCGCCGAGATGACCCGGCGCGTCGGTGCCGAGCGCCTGGTGGCGATTACCGGCAATCCCGCCCTGACCGGCTTCCAGGCGCCCAAGATCCTCTGGCTGCGCGCCGAAGAACCGGCCCACTATGCCCGCGTCGCTCACGTGCTGCTGCCGAAGGACTACATTCGCTTCCTGCTCACCGGCGAGCTGGCTACCGACGCGTCTGACGCCGCCGGCACGTTGTTGCTCGACCTGCGCGCCCGGGACTACAGCCCGGAACTGCTCGAGGCCCTGGAGATCCCGCGCGCCTGGCTGCCGCAGGTCCACGAGGGGCCGGAGGTAACGGGGGGCCTGCGTCGCGACGTGGCGACCGATCTGGGCCTGCCTGTCGGCTTACCGGTGGTGGCCGGCGGTGGTGACAATGCCGCGGCGGCGGTGGGGGCCGGCGTGGTGCGCGCCGGCGTCGTGAGCAGTTCGATCGGTACGTCGGGGGTGATCTTCGCCCACAGCGACACCCCGGCGCTCGACCCGCAGGGCCGGCTCCACGGCTTCTGCCATGCCGTGCCGGGGGCCTACCATCTGATGGCCGTAATCCTGAGCGCTGGCGGCGCCTTGCAGTGGCTGCGGGATACCCTGCGCGCCATCGCCCCGGATCTGAGCTACGAGCAACTGGTCACCCTGGCCGCAGCCACCCCGCCCGGCGCCGAGGGGCTGCTCTTTGCGCCCTATCTGACTGGCGAGCGCACGCCGCACCTCGACCCGCTGGCCCGCGGCGCGTGGGTTGGCCTGACCAGCCGTCATGGCCTGGGCCATCTGGCCCGCGCGGTGATGGAGGGCGTCGTGTTTGCTCTGCGCGATGGGTTGGAGATCATGCGCGCCCTGGGGACGCCGATCGCCGAGATCCGCGCCACGGGCGGCGGCGCAAAAAGCGCCCTCTGGCTGCAACTCCAGGCTGATGTGTACGGCGTTCCGGTGTGGACGCTCGCCGCTGAGGAGGGACCGGCCCACGGCGCGGCGCTGCTGGCCGGGGTAGGGGCCGGCCTCTTCGCTGACGTTGCCGAGGCGGTGCGTCGCGGGGTGCGCCTGGCCGGCGTCACCGAACCTGACGCGGAGCGCGCCCGGCGCTACTCCGAATGCTATGCCGCCTACACCGGGGTCTACCCGGCCCTGCGGGCGACGATGCATCTTCTGAGATGAACATACGGGGAAACCGGATTTCCCCATCCCCCTCCCAGCGGGGAGGGTTTGGGAGGGCTACGCCCTCCCAAGGAAACAACTCGCCAGCGGGGAGGGTTTGGGAGGGCGAAGCCCTCCCAAGAACAATAATATTTTCATTCTGGCTTTGTGCGGCGCAGCCGCATGGACGGCTGAGATGAACAGCGGCAGCGATCACCCCTCTGTGATGAACCAGCTTCCCCCGACCCGCAGTACGGGGAGGCCCTCGGTTCCACCCATCAGCGTGGCAAGGGCGCTGGTGCGTTCACGCACCACCTGGCCTTCGCCATCGAGCCACTGGAGCGTCACCTGCCCGTCAACAACGCGCACAACGGCCCGGTCATCGTTTCGCTCGACCACCTCCGTGCCGGTGAAGGAGATCTGCACCATGACCATGGTGCCATAGACCGGACGCGCAGCGCTCTGGGCGTGAGTGGCGAGCATGCGGCTGAAGACGAGCCGCTGGTCAGCCCGTTCACTCGGGGCAAAGTAACTTGCCAGGCGTTCGGCCCAACCCCGCCGCGCGGTTTCGTCGGTCAGATCGGCCTGGAGCGCCTCATTCAGGGTAGTAAGGAAGCTCTCGACCACGGCCTGCGGTGTTGGTCCGCCGCGGCCAACGAGATCTTCCTCAGAAAGACCGGCTCCACAGGCCGGTAGCAGGAGCAAGACGGCCAGGAGCGCAGGGAGCAGCCTGAAGCGATACCATCTCATATGCCGGTTCGGATTGTGGGGGATCCGCGGGTTTCCCTTCGCTCCTTCAAAAGAGGCGTGGGAGAGCGCGAACCTTCCCTACCTTCCCCACAGGGAGGGGTGTGGGGAAACGGGGTTTTCCTGGTTTTCATATTTACCGCTGCGCGGGCGTGGCCGGCGGAGCAGTTTCCCGGAAAGGCCGCGGCGGGGGCGGGAGTTCGGCGCGCACGATCTGTCCGGCGTTGGCGAGGTACATGATCGGACGCGCGCCGCCGTCATCAACGGCCATTCCCGCCAGTTCAGCCAGTTGCAACGCGCCGTCCGGGCGCGCTTTCATCTGCTGGATGATCGTGCCGGAGACCTTTTCCATCTGAATGATCCGTTCGCCGAGTGTATCGAGCAAGAAGAAATAGCCGTTCTCCGGGCCGTTGCCGGTGACGAAGAAGCGCGTCACGCTGGTGAGTGGCGGGGTGATTGGCTCGGGTGTGACCTCGCCCACAAGCTGGCCCTGGCTGAAGACCAGCACAGTGCCATTGGAACGGAGCAGGTAGATACTTCCGTCCACGCTCATATCAACGACCGTGCTCAGGTCCACCTCGGCAATGCTGGCCGGGTCGAGCCAGTAATCTGGCGGGTCGCCGAAGCTACCCGAGCGATAGCGCAGCACCTCATTGGGCTGGGCGCCCCAGACGTAGAGGTTCCCGGCGTACTCCTCGACATCGAGCCGGTCGCGGGTGGTCCAGATCTCGCTGGCGCCGAGCCTGGAGTAGTTCCAGTTACCGCCGGTGCGGAAGTAGTATCCGGCGCCGGTGGCGGCCTGATCCACGGCCACCACCTGATCAATGCGCCAGACAGCCGCGCGCAGGGCGCCGACAACCGTGCTGCCCACGGGCTGTCCGGGGCTGAGATAGGGCACAGGGGTGCCGCCATCGCGGGGAATGCGATAGAGGCGGGCAGCGCGCTGGTCGGTATCCAGGGCATAGAGGAAGCGTGAGGCCTCCAGCACAGCCGTATCGGTGATGGTGCCGGTGGGGGGCGGCACGATCACATCGGCGAAGCGCCCGGCGGGCAGGGTGGCGAGCACGACGGGATCATCAAAAAAAGTCAGGCGCTGCACAGCGGCCAGGGCGCGCTCATACTCGCGCTGCAACTCCTGGTAGCGCAACCAGAGGGGGGGATTGGTATCGGTCACGCTGGGGCTGGCCCGCAGTTGCTCGATGGCCTGGCGGGTCAATTCCAGCGCCTCCAGGGCCATCCCATCGGACGGCGCAGCGCGCACCTGGTTGAGGCGTTCGTCGGCGGCGGCAAAGTAGGCCAGCACCACCTGCTGGTCGTTGTGCCGGGTCAGGGTAATGCCATAGAAGATCAGCGCGGCGATGACCAGGGAGAGGATGGTCAGCAAGGCCCAGGGAAAGGGCGGGCGGGTGCGGCGATACGAGAGCCCGTGGCGGCGGGGGATGGGGCGCGCAGGCGCAGGCCGGCGGGTGCGCGGACGGCGCAGGCGCTCGTCGGCTGCGATGCGCAGGCGGTGGAAGGGCAGCATCAGCCGCTCCTGCCAGGTCATATCCACCAGCGGGCGGTGAATGTAGCGAGGCTGGTAGGGCCGCCCCTGGCTGATCGCCGCGGTATCAGCAAGATCGATCCGTCGCACGCCCCCCTCTGCGGGACCCTCTTCACCCAGAAAGACCGACGGTGGCAGGTTCTCACGGCGCAGGGGAGCCAGTTCGGGTTGTTCACGGCTGCGGGTGTAGCGCTCGGCGAGGCCCTCGCCGACATCGAGGGGCGCCGGGCGTGGCGGTGGGGCCGGAGAGTGCGCCGGCTGCGCGGGCATGGTGTAGAGTAGGTCGGGGGTTGGCTCAGGCATTGGAGCGACAGGTGGGCGCCCGAACCCCAGTCGCTGCGCCAGCCCGCTAAACCAGGACGGGGCGACCGGCGGGGTGTCTGGCTCAGCCGCGGCAGCGCCTGCCCGCCACAGGCCCCCGGCGGTGCGCTGGCGCGGCAGGGAGTGTACCGTCAGCGTCAGAGCGTGGGCCGTAACCAGCCCTGCCGCGAGGGCCCGCTCCTTGAGGCGCGTTGCCGTCGTTCCGGCATCGCCGGGGCGCAGCAGGTCTTCCACCTCGGCCCGACTGAGCAGACCGGCAAAGGCGCTGGAGCAGACGATCGCTCCTTCACCCGCCCCCAGGGAGCAACGGAACAACTCCGGCTCGATGAACAGACTGGCGCCCAGCGCGCCCGACCGCGCAAACAGCGCCGCGCTCACCGCCGCCGGATCCCAGCCAGGATGGGCCGGCAAGGCCCGCAGGCGGCCCTCGCTCAACACATAGGCCTGAGCGGGTTGCACCTGGGCCACATACAGCGTCCCCTCGCGTAACACGGCGGCAGTGCAGCCCACGGTAACGCGCTCGGCTGCGGGGAGGTTGAAGTTCTGTTCGTAGAGCGCCTTATTGGTGGCCCGCAGGGCGGCCCGCAGCGCCGCCGTCACGCTGAAACTGTCATCATCGTAGAACGCGCGCCGGAACACCCGTAGCGCCAGCTTGCACGCCGCGACACTGCGGGCGCCATCGCTGTCAGCCTCTACCACCAGATACAGTCGACCCTTGCGCGCCTCCGGGGCAGGGGGGGCGGCACTCTCCGCTGCGCTGATCACCTCGTCAGGCTCCTGGTCGTTACCGTCCACGAGCCCGAACTGGCTGGTGCGAACCTCAAAGCGCTCCATACCCGCGTGTTCCTGTGGTATCCTTCGCCCTGGGATTATAGCATACCGGGCCGGGGCAGGGCGTCCGGCGGGTACAGCGGTTGCTGCTAAGGTTTGAAAAAGCTATAATAGACAAACTAAAGTAAGAATAGGCGCAACCGGGTTTCCCCAATCCTCTGCCTGCCCTCAAGGAGGGGCACGGGGAAACCAGGTTTCCGCATCCCCCAGCCAGTGTGGGGGGCGCCTGGCGCCCCGGCAGGGAGGGGGATGGGGAAACCCGGTTTCCCCATTTCCCAACCGCTGGTGGGAGCGGCTGGAACCCCCACAGGCAGGGGTGCGGTTCGACCGGCTCACCGCCTGCGGTTCGACCGGCTCACCGCCTGCGGTTCGACCGGCTCACCGCTCTGTGGAGAGCTTGTCGAACCACAGGCGGGGAAACCCGGTTTCCCCGTATGTTCACATCAGGGCCACGTTTTGCCTGCTTCCTGGAGGAGCCTATGGCGCGCGTATCGGTCGTAATCAATGGCGAAGCGCGGATCTTCCCCCTGGGCGCCAACGGGCTGAACATTGGGCGGCAGCTCGATAATGAGATTGTTCTGAACCACGCGACGGTCTCGCGCCATCATGCCCGGATCGAGCTGCGTGGTCATCAAGCCTGGATAATGGATCTCGACAGCCGCAACGGGATCACCGTGAACCGCCTGCGGCTGAAAGAGGAGCTACTCAGCGACGGCGACGTTATCGGCATTGGCCCCTTTGAGCTGCGCTACGAAGACCGCGCGGCCCAGGAGGTCGTCTTTGACGATAACCGCTACTTTCCTCTGGCCTCGCATGGTCAGGCCGTGGGCGCGCCCGAGCAGCGCCTGGCGCCCGCCGATCTGCAAGAGTTTTACGCCATCGGCATGCGCCTCACCCAGGTAATGGATTACCGCGAACTGCTCGAACAGGTGATGGAGGAAGTGCTGCGGGTCGTGCCGGCGCAGCGAGGCCTGCTCCTGCTCACCCGGGGCGAGGAACTCGTGCCGCGGGTCGTGGTACCCCCCGGCACCGGCGAAGTGGCCATCTCGAGCACCATCGTCCGCAAAGCGCTTCACGAGGGCGAGGCGGTGCTGACCCGTGATGCGCGCCTCGACTTCGCCGGCGCGGAGAGCATTATCAGCGCCAACATCCGCTCGGCCCTGTGCGCTCCGCTGATGGCGGAAGGTCACGCCATCGGCCTGATCCTGCTCGACTCACCGGGCCGTGAGCAGTTCAGCGAACGCGACCGCGACCTGGTGGTTGCCATCGCCAACTTTGCCGCCGTCGCCATCGAACGCGCCCGTCTCACCGAAGAACTGCGTATGCAGGGACAGTTGCGCCAGAACCTCGAACGCTTTCTTTCGCCCAACCTGGCCCAGGCGCTGGCGCGTTACTTCGCCCAGCACGGGCGGCTCTGGGAGGCCCAGGAGGAGATCGTGACCGTGCTCTTCGCCGATGCCCAGGGTTTCACCGCCCTCGCCGAACGTCTCTCGCCCTGCGAGGTGCAGGACCTGCTCAACGAGTACCTGCATGAATTGACCGAGGTGATTTTCCGCTACAATGGCACCGTGGACAAGTACACCGGTGACGGGATCATGGCTTTGTTCGGCGCGCCCCGCCTGCCCGATGAGCCGCCCGACGACCAGCACGCCGTTCGCGCGGTAGCCGCCGCGCTGGAGATGCAGGCTGCCCAGCGACGTCTGGTGAGCCGCTGGGAGGCTGACCGATCATTTGCCATTCGCATCGGCGTGAACACCGGCCCCGCCTACACCGGCTTCTTCGGCACACGCCATCGCCTGGAGTACACTGCTATCGGCGATACGGTGAACACGGCCTCGCGCCTCGAGGGCCGGGCCGAAGCGGGGAGTGTGCTGATCGGCGAGACGACCGCCAGCCTGCTGGGGGATCGCTTTCGGCTTGAAGAGGTGGGCGAACTGGCCCTGAAGGGGCGCCAGCGCCGTGTGCGGGCCTTCAAGGTGCTTGGACCGGCATAGGCAGCGCTTCCCTCAGCCGCCGTTCAGGGGCGGACGGAACGTATGAGCGCCGACGGGCGGTATGGCGTGGGGATGCGCTGGGTGGCTCCCGCCCCCTCCCCCCTTCGGCTCCGCTCAGGCTTCGTCCTGAGGCTCAGCCCGAAGGGGCGGACCGCTCCAGCTTCGCTGGAGCGCCTGCGCTGAGCCTGTCGAAGCGGGGAGACCAGAGCCGTGGGCGGGGGCGTTCCAATGCGGTACAAGCCGCGTTGGCTCGGATGTTCTGTACGCTCTTAAAAGGGCGGGGGGCGGGGGAAACCCGGTTGCCCCATACGTTCAGGTTAGACGGTCATGCGCATGGCGCACAACGCCGCGATGAACATGGGGTATCTTTGGGAGGGCGCAGCCCTCCCAAACCCTCCCCTCAGGGAGGGGGTTGGGGAAACCCGGTTTCCCCGTATGTTCACCTCAGTCATCCATGCGGCTGCGCCGCACACCGCCGGAATGAACATAGTATTGTTCCTGGGAGGGCTTCGCCCTCCCAAACCCTCCCCGCTGGCGGATTATTTCCTGAGAGGGCTTCGCCCTCCCAAACCCTCCCGCACGAGGACTATTTTCACCTCAGAGTGCCCTTACAACGCCGAACGGCCCCTGAAGACCAGGCGTGAGAGGGCGATCAAGATAACCGCGCCTATCAGCGCCGTCACGAACGTCGTGAGGTTAAAGCCGGTCGTCAGGTCTACTCCCAGGAAGACCGACGTCAGCCAGCCGCCCAGCCACGAGCCAACCACACCCAGCAGCAGGTCAATGTACCAGGGATAGCTGCTGCGCATCACGAAACCGGCCACTCCGCCGACAATCAGACCCATCACGATCCACAGAATGAAACCCATGATCGCACCCCTTTCAGCCGCCTGGCGGCTCTCTTGATCGCCTGTTAACATAGCCGACAATCGTGGCGCGCGTCTCCGGCGCATCACGAAGCGGCGCCTCCCAACGCCATCCGGTCTGTTGACGCCCCGGTGTTCTGTCTGTCCCTGAGTCCCTTGTGGCGGAGAGGCGTGGAGGGGTGCGGGAAAGAGGGTATAAGGAGGTGGCCGCGTAATATCAGTGACGAGTGATGAATGAGGGGCGGCACAGTCGGCATCACGCTCCGGCGCTGGGCCAGTCCGATGCGCAACGCCTCACCCGGATTCGGTGCAAAGACTCCCCGGTGACAGCCCGGTGCGGGAACATAACCGCTCTGATCCTCGGGCTAACGACTCGCCTCGGCCAGTCGCTTCAGCTTCTGCAGCGTATTCTTGACCCGCAGGGTATCGCCCGGATTGCCCGCGGCCACGAATTTACCCAGCAAGCCGGCGGCTACATCGTAGGCATAGATGTAGCGCACCCGCGAGTCTCTGGCGCCAACCCGAATAAATCCACCTTTGCGGTCAATATCGAAGGTGTGGCTGCGCTCATCATTGCCGAGCCGGGTTGCCAGTTTGAGGATCATACGCTCCGCGTCTACCTGCAGCACTGCGCCGGCGCCGCTCTGGTTGCCATGCCGCCACTGAAACGAGGCCCCGGGCGTCACGGCATCCAGACCTTCCACATGCTCCATCTGCTCGATCCACAGCGGCCACTTCGTCGCGTCGGTGATCAGTGCCCAGACCGCCTCTGGCGTCGCGTTGATATCTACGTGTTGTTCAAACGTGACCGACATCCCTGCCTCCTTGTGTTTACCACCCACCGTGTAATAGACGTCCGGGAGCGCAAGCTGGTCACTTGAGAGTCTGCGCATGCTTCCCTTTCAGGGATGGTATTCCGGCGCTGATTGTTCCTTGCGTCCTGAGGTGAAAATCGGGAAAACCCGGTTTCCCCATACCCCCAGGAGAGGGTTTGGGAGGGCTGCGCCCTCCCAACCAGACTACAACCCGGTTGACGGCCAGCAGACGCGGAGACAAAAAAACGTAGAGGCGTTGCAGTGCAACGCCTCTACAGCCCTTGAATATGGTGGAGATGGGGGGAATCTTCCCCCAGTGATAATTCCGCTTCCTGAAGCCATATTCCTGTAATGCTACAATAGGTTAGCACGCCCATTGAGGGTTCGACCGACACGGACGGAGGGAGATCATGCAGTATCACGCAAAAGCCGCCTTGACCGTGACGCAGCGCGCGGAAGTTCGACGGCTCTTCCAAAGCGGCGTTTCCCAAAGTGAACTTGCCCGTCGCTTTCACGTTGACCGGCGTACCATCCGGCGGTGGGCCGAACGCACCGAGACGACGGACCGTTCCTCCGCGCCACACCAGCACGGTGGTCGGGTCGTGACCGCGGAGTATCGCGAAGCCGTGCTGGCCCATCGCCGGGCGCACCCCTCCCATGGACCCAAACGCATTGCCGATGAACTTCGTGACCGCTTTCCCACCGCCACTACGGCCACGGTCTGGCGCGTGCTCCACGCGGCCGGCCTTTCCACCCGGACTCCCAAAAAAACGGTCGCGCCGCCCACTGCCGGTCGGTCGCCATCGGGTGCAACTGGATATTCAGGAGTTGCCCGCCATTCGGGGCAACACGAAGCGTGAGTACACGATCAGCATCATCCATCTGCGCACGCGCCTGAAATATTCCGAGATCCACACGACCGCGTCGAGTAAACGGGTCGCGGAGGTGCTCACCCGGGCGGTCAGCCGTTTGCCGCCCTTCTTCCTGGTGGTAACCGACAACGCGATGGTGTTCACGATGGCCTACACCGCACATCCCGAGCGCAAACCGACCTTCGAACGCACGGTGGAAGCCCTTGGGATGCGACACTATCGTATCAAGCGCCGGTCGCCCTGGCAAAATGGGATCATCGAGCGTTCGAATCGCACTGATAACGAGGAATGTTTCCATCAGGAGGAGTTCACCTGTTCTGAGCGCCGGCGCTATCGCCATCGGCTCTGGGAGATGTACGACAACGCCGAACGACCACATCAGGGGCTGAACGGTGCGAGCCCGCTCACCGTCTTCCAGACCGAGTATCCATTCCACGCTGCGGGAATGGGTGTGCTAACCTTATGAAGCAGTACATCGCCACCCATCTGCTCGAAGCCGATTATGATATCCGTACGGTGCAGGAGTTGCTGGGGCACGCTGATGTGCGGACGACCATGATCTCCGCCCATGTCCTGCGGCGTGGCCCCGGCGCAGTGCGCAGCCCGCTCGACGACGAGCGCTGATCGCCGTCTCTTGTCCTGAGACTCAACGGCTTGCGGCTGAGCCGCAGCGCCGAAGGCGCTGTCGGCTCCAGCCGCAGGTTGGGCAGCAGATGAGTCTGCGTCAAAGCCTGCTTTTTTCGACCGTCACCAATTTTTCCAGGATTGTCCCCCGCAGGCCCCCGCCAGCCTGCGGAGGGCTCTTCTACGGGGTGTTCTTCAACATCAGCGGTAGGTAAATGACATGTAGTCTGACTGTATATGCCTCCCCACTGGTGAATGGCAGACCGGTCAGCGGATTGCCCGCCAGGTCGGTGACGCTGGCGGTGGCGGGCACATCCAGACGGAGAGTGCCGGAGCCACTGCCTGTGCCGACGGTAACGGTGTAGACCGCTCCCGTGCCCGCCACGCCCGTGACCGCAGCACCGCTGATGCCGGAGACGATCAGGCTGAAGTCGCTCGCGTCTACGCCCGTGACGAGTTCGCTAAAGGTGACGGTGAAGTTCACGCTGGCAGCGTTAGTGGGGTTGGGGGCGGCGCGCGTGATGGATGTCACCTGCGGGGGCGTGGTGTCGTAGATTCTGGAGAACGTAGCGGCGGTGTTGCCGTTGCCGGCGGCGTCCTGGGCGGCGCCAGCCGCCACGCTAACCATCACCAGTCCATCAGCGGACGGGGTAACGTCTGCCGTGTAGGTCGCGCCGCTGCCGCTGAAGCCGGAGAGCGCGCCGTTGGCGACGCTGACATCGCCCGCGGTGAAGCCCGTCACCGCTTCGCTGAAGGTGAAGGTGACCGGGATGGGCGAAACATTGGTCGGATCGCCAGCGGTGGAGGTGATGATCAGGGCCGGGGCGGCGTTGTCTATGGTGTAGGTCTCGTCGGTGGCGGGTTCGCCCGCCGGCAGGGCGTTGCCCGCCAGGTCGGCAATGTTCTGCCCGGCAGACAAATCCAGCCCGATGACGCCGTTGTAGGTGTTGGCGCCCAAATCGCCGCCGCTGACGGTGATTTCGTACAGGCTGGGCGTGACCTGCGTGACCGCTGTAATCGAAGCGGTGGTGGCGGGCAAGGCGTTCAGGACGAAGTCCGTCGCGTCCGCGTTCTGCACGGCTTCGCTGAACGTGGCGCGGAAGACCAGCGTGCCGGCGCTGGCGGGGCTGCCCGCCGGGTTGTGGCGGGTGAAGGAGAGCAGGGCGGGGGGAACGATGTCGCGTTCATACGAACCGATGTCGCACAGCGAGATGCTGTCGCCATCCCCATCCTGTGGGCGGACAACGCCGTTTTGTGATTGGTTAGAAACGGGAGCGGCGGCGCAGATGGCGTTATCGCCCGCGTCGATGGCCGGGCTGCCGGGCAGGAGCGGGAAGTAGGCCGGCGAGCCGGTCAGCGCGCCCAGGTTGGGGTCTTGCCCGATGATGTTGCCGCTTGAGCCGTGCGTCAGCCCGCAGGCGTAGGTGCCAGTGCTTTCGATCAGGTTGCTGTTGTTCGTGCCGCTCAACGTCCCAACGCAATCTCTGCCGTTCACGCTGTTGGCGATGATGGTGTTCCGCAGGGTGGCTGTGCCGCTGGCGACGTGCAGCCCCTGGCCGCTGCCAGATGTACCAGCGTAGTTGCCGGAGAAGGTGCTGTTGGTAACCTCCAGCGTGCCGATGACGTTGTACACCCCGCCGCCGCTGCCAGATGCGCCAGCGATGTTGCCGAAGAAGGTGCTGTTGGTAACCTCCAGCGTGCCGGTGATGTTGTACACCCCGCCGCCGTCGCTGTTGCCGGAGAAGGTGCTGTTGGCGCCGGTGAGCACACAGGTGCCCTGCTGCGCAGCTTGTTTTACGGAGTCGCCGTTTCGCAGAATAAGACTGCTCGCTCGGCGCCATATGCTCGTACATGAGCATATGGCGAACCGCACCTGGCGTGCTTCAACCTGATCGATCCGCGTCGCGATGCCATCCTCCACGGTGCTCTGCTTCAGGAAGCGCTCCGGGATCGCGTGTGGGTCGATCCGTTCCCCATAGATCCGCCGGGGGCCACGCCCGGCGTACGGACCATCAGAGGGATAGGACAGCGCCGAGTCGCTGCGCAGCTTGGCGATCACCTGCACGCCGAGTCGGCGGGCCATCAGCACCGCATTGTGGTTGCCAACATGCCCATCGAGCACCAGATAGGTCAGCCTGAGCGATGCCCCGATGCGCGTCAGGAGGCTCTGGATCATCGCGCTGATGCGCGTGTGTTCGGCATTCAGTGGCGCATCGGCCTTGGCCTGGGTGCTGCTGCCTTTCGGACGCCCTGGTTGCCGTTGTGCCACGGGCAGGGTCGGGGATGGCGAGTCGGCTGGTTCGCGCAGTACCTGCTCCACCTGCACTGGGAACGCCTGCCGTTCCGTACGACTGACCAGGGCACGCGCGAAGAGCGCGACCCCGGGCACGGGTTTGCCAACGATACTCGAAAAGAAGCGGTCCACACCATACGGCTCCGTCCCCGCTCTGGTCACGACACATTCATCGCCGACCAGCAGATCGTGATCATCACGATTGAGCAGGTGGGTGCGCACGAAGACCCACAGGAGTGCCGCCCAGGGCAGCGTGGGATGAAAGAAGCGCTGGATGGTGCGATAGCTGCCTCCCGTCCCCGTCCACCGCGAGCGGCCCACCATCGTGACCCGCCCCGTCGGCCAGCGCAATCCGGCCAAGCTGGCGCAACGTGGTCCTATCAACTTCCGTGGTGAGGCAGAGGAGCAATGGTAGAATGAGTTCCATGGCTTTTGTGCGCTTTCCGTTGTCGGGTTTTGAACGACCCAACGGTACCACAAACGCCATGCTCGTTCCCGGTCAGTTTTGGCGAAGGTATTGGCATAGCGTACCAAACTTTTCGTGCAATCGCAAGGATGATGGTCAGCCGGCGCCTGTAGCCGCGTCGTGTGGTAGAATCAAGGCCGGTTAAGGAGAAGGAATGAGCATCACGACTCGCCAATGGACGGCCGCCGACGTGCTGGCCGAGCTCCAGCGCAACCAGGTCTGGCTGCGCGGCCTTGGCGTGCGCGCCCTTGGCCTGTTCGGCTCGTACCGACTCGGAACGCCCGGTCCCGAGAGTGATATGGATTTCCTGGTTGACATGGAACAGCCGTCATTTGATAGCTATATGGATCTGAAGCTCTGGCTCGAAGATACCTTCGGCTGCCCGGTCGACCTCGTGCTGATGGACAGCATCAAGCCACGGCTGCGCCCGGTGATCCTGCGTGAGGTTGTGTATGCCGAGGGACTATCGCCTCTGAGGTGAAAATAGCCCGCCCGCGGGAGGGTTTGGGAGGGCTAAGCCCTCCCAAGAACAAGAATATTTTCATTCTGGCGTTGTGCGCCATGCGCATGACCGTCTATCTTGAGGATATGCTGGAGGCGATCGCCCGCGTCGAGCGCTATACCAGCGGCGTGGACTTCGCTACCTTCTCCGCCGACGAGATGCGCGTTGACGCAGTCGTGCGCAACCTGGAGCTGATCGGCGAGGCGGCGAAGAACATCCCGCAGGCCCAGCGCGATCTGACGCCGGCCATCGAGTGGCGCAAGATCGCCGGCCTGCGCGATATCGTCGCCCACCAGTATTTCAATCTCAACCTGGCGATCATCTGGGATAGTGATCCCGACGATCAATTCTGATCCGGCGCTATATTCGCGCGAACTGTCGCCATACCCTGATTGCCAACCTGGAAGTGCGCCTTTGGTGGGGGTGTATGGATGCCTTATCCTGATTAATACCAATTGGAATTGAACAAGCCGCATGCGCACGCTCATCAGAGCGCATCACAACGCTATCGCAGCAATCTCCAATCC
>FWWM01008978.1_pt1 | contig 18783 bp, 19 predicted proteins | sample 2228351 | NCBI WGS metagenome assembly FWWM01 (sample SAMEA103939774, study PRJEB20133) | metagenome
GATGGTCGAGTAGCCACGAAGTGGTGTATCGAGACCCGCCGCCTACATCTCGACGATCTCGATGCAGCGCTCGACCATCGCACGCAATGACAGCATGACACAGAATCTTCGCGATTGTGAGCGTTTTCTGCAAGCAATACTATAACTTAACTCGCCTTGCTGAAATTGCCCAGTTATCTGTTGATATGGATAACAAGAAAGTATTGGCTGAGATAAATGATTTCAACATCGAAGGTAGATATTCAGATCTGTTACGCCCTCCTATTGCATTACAAGACGCCATAGGATATCTGCAAAGAGCAAAAGGAACTTTTGAATGGTTGAAAAGTCAGTTTTGATGATTGTCAAGACATACTTAAAGGCCATTGCAGAGCGAGGTATTCCTGTGCAAGGGGGGGGCCTATTTGGATCGTATGCCACAGGAGAGGCAAATGAATGGAGTGATATCGATTTGCTTGTAATATCGCCGCGTTTCGATGAAGAATACAAGCGAAGAGACATAGATTTACTATGGCATGTTGCGGCAGATATTGATAGCCGCATAGAGCCAATTGCAGTTGGCGAACGACAATATCGTGAAAGTAACGAGAGTTATATTATTTTCGAGGCCCGTCGTACGGGACAGTTCATCCCTCTGGCAGAATAGAGACTTATGGCACATATCCTTCTCCGTCATCGTGACATCCCCGACATCGAAAAACTCGATGTCTACAAGAAGAACGGCGGCTTCCAGGCCTTCGAGCAGGCCGTCAAGAAGATGAAGCCGGCCGAAGTGACCGACGCGGTCAAGGCCTCTGGCTTGCGGGGGCGCGGCGGCGCAGGCTTTCCCACCGGCATGAAGTGGGCCTTCATGGACAACAATAACTGGCCGCACTACGTGGTCGCCAACGCCGACGAATCCGAGCCTGGCACGTTCAAAGACCGCGAGATCATGGAGCGCAATCCCTTCCAGTTTCTGGAGGGTGTGGCGATTGCCTCCTACGCGGTTGGCGCAAATGCCGCCTATATCTACTTGCGCGGCGAATTCTGGTCGGTGGCGGCCTGGCTGGACGAGAAAATCGAAGAGATGGAAAAAGCCGGCTACCTGGGCGAAAAACTCTTCGGCAGCGATTACTCCCTGAAAATCTACACCCACCTCGGCGCGGGAGCGTACATCTGCGGCGAAGAGACCGCCTTGCTCGAGTCGCTGGAGGGCAAGCGGGGCCAGCCGCGCGTCCGGCCGCCTTTCCCGCCCTCGTTCGGCCTGTATGGCAAGCCGACCGTGGTCAACAACGTCGAGACGCTGACCAACGTCCCTCTCATCCTGACCAACGGCCCAGAGTGGTACAAGTCCATGGGTACTCCCGATAGCGCGGGCGTCAAAATCTTCTCGCTCTCCGGCCGCGTGCGCACGCCGGGCAACTACGAACTGCCCTTCGGGACGACCTTCCGCGAACTGATTTACGAACACGGCGGCGGGGTTTTGGATGGGCGCCCCGTCAAGGCCATCATGCCGGCTGGCGCATCCTCCTCGCTGATCGTGGTGGACGACAAGGCGCTCGACACGCCGATGGACTACGCCTCCGTCCGTGCGCTCGGTGCGGACCTGGGGTCTGCTTCCGTTATCGTCATCGATGACACCGTCGGCGTTGATTGGGTCATCGACAAGACCGTCCACTTCTTCAAGCACGAGTCGTGTGGCAAGTGTACCCCCTGCCGCGAAGGGAATTATTGGATGCAGCACCTCATCGAGCGCCTTCGCGCAGGCAAAGGCGGCCCTGAGGAGGTGGATTTGCTCTACAATGTTGCCAAACAAATGCAAGGGAAATGCCTGTGCGCGCTGGGTGAATTTGCGACCATGGCGGTCGTGACCGGTATCGAGCGCTTTCCGCAAGATTTCCGTAAAGCGTAAAGCGTGAAACGTAATAGGCTTATTTGAGTGGCCTGAAAGAGGTATCGAGAATGTTGATGTATCGCGTCCTTTTCAAGAAAGAGCCGGAAGGCGGTTTTACTGTCACTGTGCCTTCCTTACCTGGTTGCGTCACTTTTGGGGAGTCTCTGGAAGAGGCGAAACGCATGGCAAAGGAGGCCATCGAACTGTATCTCGACAGTTTGCGAGAGCGCGGCGAAGAAATTCCAACCGAGGAAGATGTCTTGGAATATACCCTGACGTTGAATGCTTATGCCTGATTTCCCTGTGCTCACGTCGCGAAAGGTCATCCAAATCCTGGAGAGAAAAGGCTTTATTTTGGATAGGACAAAAGGAAGCCACAGGGTTTATTACCACCCTGAAACGAAGAGAATGGTCGTGGTTCCCTTTCATCGAAAAGATCTGCCGCAAGGTACATTACGCGAGATTCTGCGGCAGGCAGGAATTAGCAAGGAAGAACTCCAGAATTAAATTGGAGCATTGATGAGCAAACAAGTAACACTAACCATAGACGGTATGCAAGTTGCAGTTCCAGGCGGCACCTTGATCGTGGATGCGGCCAAGAAGATCGGCATAGACATTCCGGTCTTTTGCTATCACCCCAAGATGGAACCGGCCGGTATGTGTCGTATGTGCCTGGTGGAAATTGGCCGCCCGATGATAGACCGCGCCACCGGCCAGCCCCTGCTGGACGAGGACGGCCGGCCCAAGATGCAGTTCATGCCCAAGCCCGAAACGGCTTGCACCACGCCCGTTTCCGAGGGGATGGTGGTATTGACGCAATCCGAGAAGGCTAAGGAGGCGCAGAAAGATATTCTGGAGTTCCTGCTCACCTCTCATCCGCTGGATTGCCCGATCTGCGACAAGGGCGGCGAATGCCCGCTGCAAAACCTGACCATGGCGCATGGGCCGGGCAAGAGTCGCTTCTTGTACGATGATAAATTGAAGATGGACAAGCACGTTCCGCTGGGTGACTTGATCTTCCTGGACCGTGAGCGGTGTATCCTGTGCGGGCGCTGCGTGCGCTTCCAGGAGCGGGTAGCGGGCGAGGCGGTGCTGGCCATCAGCGAGCGCGGGCGGGGCAGCGAGATCATCTCGATTTCCGAGCCGGGCTTCGACTCTGTCTTTTCGGGCAACACGACTGACATTTGCCCGGTAGGAGCGTTGACGACCGCCGATTTCCGCTTCGGGGCGCGTCCCTGGGAGTTGAAGGCGGCGGCTTCCATTTGCGCGCAATGCCCGGTGGGATGTAATATCGTCTTCGATACTCGCCGCGAGGCTAAAGCAGACGGTAACGTGGTCGTCAAGCGCGTCATGCCGCGCCAGAACGAGCAGGTCAACGAGATTTGGATTTGCGACAAGGGTCGCTTTGCCTATCATTACACGGAGAGCCAGAAACGCTTGTCGCAGCCGCTCGTCCGCAAAGGAAGCGGGTTAGAAGCGACTTCATGGGATGAGGCAATTGGTCTGGCGGCCGGGAAACTGGCGCAGGCCAAAAAGGATGCGGTGATTTTGGTTTCTGGCCGATTGTCCAACGAGGATTTGTTCAACTTGAAGGTTTTGGCCGATGGTCTGGGCGGCAAGGCTGTGTTGTATACCGACATGGGCGGCGGCGACCTGGTGATGCAGGTCGGCGTGGGCAAGGGGACGAATTTCTCCGACATGGGGGCAGGGGACGCTATTCTGGTGGTTGCCTCTGACCTGTACGAAGAAGCGCCCATCTGGTGGCTGCGCGTCAAGCAGGCGGCCGAGCGCGGCGCGACGCTGATCGTTGCCAATGCGCGCGAGACCAAACTGGACAAGTTTACGAAGTTCGTGATCCGTTATTCGAACGGCGACGAAGTGAAAACCGTGCAGGATTTAGGCGGCAAGGGAAAGATCGCGGAGGCTTTTTCCCAGGCTGAAAACGCGGTGGTGCTGTTCGGCAGCGATGGGCTGGGACTGGAGGGTTCCAGCAACCTGGCTGCCGCTTGCGCTGGCCTGCTGGTGAGGACCGGTCACACTGGCAAGGCGAACAATGGTTTGATCGGCGTCTGGCAGCGCGCCAACGACCAGGGCGCCTGGGAGATGGGCTTCCGCCCGGAGGTGAATCTGGCTGAGGCGCTCAAAGGCAAGACGGTCTACGTGGTGGGCGCCGACCTGGCCGGCGACCACCCGGCGCTGGCTCAGGCGCTGGAGGCGGCAGAGTTCGTCATCGTGCAGGAGTTGTTCCGCACGGCGACGGCCGACCTGGCGGACGTGGTCTTACCGGCGCAGGCGTATACGGAACGCGACGGTTCGTTCACATCCGGCGAGCGGCGCGTGCAGCGCTTCTTCCCGGCTGTGCCGCCCTTGGGCGAGGCCAGGCCCGATTATGCTGTTGCGGCGGAGATGGGGGCAAGGCTCGGCCTCGATGTGGAAGGCCGCTCGGCGACGCTGGTCTTCGACAGGCTGGCTAACCAGGTGAAGGATTTCGAGGGGCTGTCTTATGCCAAATTGGCGGAGGTGGTCGAGCAATGGCCGATCGTGGGGCGCGGCGACCTGTATTACGGCGGCACGACCTACGAGAACACGCAAGGGCTGGGAGTCCAGCTCGTCAGCGGGGCAGAGCGTGGGGAAACGGCGAGCCTCCCGAGGGTCGAGAAAGAGGCGGGGCGGCGTCCCAAAGAGGATGAATTGCTGGCTGTCCCGGTCACGAAATTGTTCGATCGCGGCGTGACCGTCGTCCCGGCGGAGTTGTTGACCGGGCGCATAGGCCAGGCGACCATTGCTTTGCATCCCGAAGCAGCCAGGAAACTGGGCGTGCAGGCGGGCGCGAAGGTGAAGGTCAGTTTCGATGGCATGCAAGGGGAGGCGGTGGTGAAGTTCGATGAGACGATTTCGACCGGCGTGGCGCTCATCCCGCGCAGTATGGGGCTGGCGATCCGCGAGCCGGCGGCGATAAAGGTGAAATGATATGGACTGGTCACTGTTTTGGGAATGGGTCATCAAATCGCTGGTGCTGATCTTCACGTTGTTGATCGGCTTCGGCTATCTGACGTATTACGAGCGCCGTTTCCTGGCTTTCTTGCAATCGCGCTTGGGGCCGAACCGGGCCGGACCGCAGGGGCTGATGCAGTGGATGGCAGATGCCATCAAGTTGATTTTCAAGGAAGAGTTGACGCCAGCCAACGCCTACAAATTGGTGTTTTTCCTGGCGCCCGTTATTACGATGGTGCCATCCATTGTGATCGCGGCGGTCATCCCGTGGGGGCCGCCGATCAATCTATTTGGGCGGGTGGTGAGACAGCAAATCGCAGACGTGAACGTGGGCGTGCTGTATTTGATGTCCATCGCCTCGATTGCAGTGTATGGCATCGTGTTGGCGGGTTGGTCGTCGAACAACAAGTATGCCATGATGGGCGGACTGCGCTCTTCGGCGCAGATGATTTCGTATGAGTTGACGCTCGGCCTGGCGATGGTGGCGGCCATCTTGCTGGGCAATTCGATGAGCCTGGTGGATATCGTGGAAGCGCAGCGCGGCGGCTGGTTCATTCTGGTGCAGCCGGTGGGGGCGGTCATTTTCTGGATCGCGACGGTTGCGGAAGTCAACCGCCACCCATTCGACATGCCCGAAGCCGAGCAAGAGATCGTGGCCGGCTATCACATCGAGTATTCGGGCATGAAGTTTGCGCTGTTCTTCATGGCCGAGTATCAGAAGATGATCGTGGTGAGCGCCATCCTGGCGACGTTGTTCCTGGGCGGGTATCTCGGCCCGGGCGTCGACAGGTTTCCATGGCTTGGCCCGCTGTACATGCTGATCAAAATTTTCGTTTTGCTCGGTATCATGATCTGGGTGCGCGCTTCGTGGCCGCGCATCCGCTACGACCGCCTGATGGCCTTTGGCTGGAAGGTCCTGCTGCCGCTGGCGCTGGCGGTGGTGTTCATCACGGCAGTCGGTATCCTGCTGGCGCAGGAGGTCAATCCCTGGCTGATGTGGTTGACCCCCGTCCTTTCGCTGGCGGCAGGATATTTTGCCAGTTTAATGGTGGACCGCACGATACGGAGGAAGAACTATGCTTAAAGAACTCGGGCGTGGCCTGTTCACCACGTTCAAGATGCTCATCGAGGGGCCGGTCACGGTCCAATACCCAGAGGAGAAGCGCCCGGTGCGGCCGCGCTTCCGTGGGCGGCACGTGTTGAAGCGCTACGAGAACGGGCTGGAGAAGTGCATTGGCTGTTCGTTGTGCGCGGCGGCCTGCCCGGCGGACGCCATCTTCGTGGAGGCTTCCGAGAACACGGACGAGGCGCGCTTCTCACCCGGAGAGCGGTATGCTTCTACTTACGAGATCAATATGCTGCGCTGTATCTACTGCGGCTTCTGCGAAGACGCCTGCCCGACCGAGGCCATCGTGCTGGGCGACAACTACGAACTGTCCTTCACCGACCGCCACGATGCGATTTATACCAAAGAGATGCTGTTGGAACCCGTTCCCTCGCCTGAGATGACCACGCCGCGGGTGGTAGAGCCGGGCGTGTATACGCGCTCGGTGCCTTCGATGAAAGACCCGGAAGATTAACTAGAAAGGTGAATAGGTAAACACATGTACGCTTGTACACACGTATACATGTAAACACGCACACATGTAAACACGTAAACATGCACGCTTATATACCTGTGTACTTGCCTCCTTGTCTACCTCTAAAAACGCCTATGACCATAGATCTCATTCTCTTTCTAATCCTTGCCCTGGTTGCGGTTGCGACCGCAGCCGGCATGTTGACCAGCCGCAACGCGGTTTATGCGGCGCTGTTTCTGGTGCTGAACTTTGCCACCGGGGCGGTCTTTTACCTGCTGTTGGGCGCGCCGTTCATCGCGATGGTGCAGATCACGGTGTACGCGGGCGCCATCATGGTGTTGTTCTTGTTCGTCATCATGCTCTTGGGCGCGGAGCAGTTGCCCCCTGCCCAGGCGCTTCCCTGGCAGCGTCCGTTGGCGATTGGGTTGGCCATCGTGCTGGCGGCTGAGGCGGCGTACCTGCTTCTCGCGCGCGGGGCAGTGAGCGGGGGGATCGAGGCGGCGGCAGAGGGTTTCGGCAGTCCGCAGGCGGTTGGCGGCGTCCTGTTCAACCAGTACCTGCTGCCGTTCGAAGTGACGTCTATCCTGTTGCTGGTGGCCATGGTAGGGGCCATCGTGCTGACCAAAAAAGAGAAAGGAGAGCGGTAGATGGCTTCTGTTCCTGTGACGTATTACATCGCGCTCTCGGCGATCCTGTTCACGATGGGCGCGTTGGGCGTGCTGATCCGCCGCAATGCGCTGATCATTTTCATGTCGGTCGAGTTGATGTTGAACTCAGCGAATTTGGCCTTCGTGGCCTTTGCACGCCTCTTCGAGACGTTGAACGGCCAGATCTTCGTCTTCTTCGTGATGACGGTGGCCGCGGCGGAAGTGGCGGTCGGACTGGCGCTGATCGTGGCGATCTTCAAGACCAAGCACAGCATCGACGTCGACCAGATGAGCAGCCTGAAGGGATAAAACTATGCACTTGAGCGAAACAGTAATTACAGGCTTTTATTCCCTGGCGCCCTGGGTGGTGTTCTTCCCATTGGCCGGGCTGTTGTTGAACTTGATCATCGGTAAATGGTTGCCGGAGCGAGGCATTGGCTGGTTGGCTAGCGTGGCTTCGGGCGCTTCATTCGTCGTTTCGGCGGTGCTGGCGTATACCTTGTGGGCCAATCATGGGGAAGGACAATCTGTATTTCTCGCTGAGTGGATACACGTTGGAAACTTGAGCCTGGACTGGACTTTCCGCGTGGACACGCTCTCGACCACCATGATGCTAGTGGTTTCGGGCGTTGGCACGCTCATCCACATCTACGCCATCGGCTACATGCACGAGGACGTGCGCTTCAAGAACGACGTGGGCCGCTACCGCCGCTTCTTCGTGTTCTTCAATTTGTTCATCCTGGCAATGATGATCCTGGTCAGCGGCGATTCGTACCTGATGCTCTTCGTTGGCTGGGAGGGCGTGGGGCTGTGCTCTTTCCTGCTCATCGGCTTCTGGTACGACATGGACACGCTCGGGCGGCCATCCTGGGCCAACTCGAATGCCGCCAAGAAGGCCTTCGTCACCAACCGCATCGGCGACTTCGGTTTTCTGATTGCGGGCTTCTTGATGTTCTGGTACCTGGGATCGGTGCAGTTCGATGAAGTCTTTGCGGCTGCCCCGGGACTGGCCCATGCCATGCCGGGCGTCATCGTGGCTATCACGCTTTTCATGTTGATCGGCGTGACCGGCAAATCGGCGCAGATTCCGCTCTACGTCTGGCTGCCGGACGCTATGGCCGGCCCGACTCCGGTTTCGGCCCTCATCCATGCCGCTACGATGGTGACCGCAGGCGTGTACCTGGTGGCGCGCTCTGCCCCGCTCTATACACTGGTGCCGCAGGCGCAATATGTGGTAGCCATGACCGGGGCGGTGACGGCGCTGTTTGCGGCTACGATTGCCGTTGGCCAGTATGACATCAAGAAGGTGCTGGCCTACTCGACCATTTCGCAACTTGGTGTCATGGTGGCGGCGGTCGGCATGGGTGCGTTCGTGGCCGGGATGTTCCACCTGGTGACGCATGCCTTCTTCAAGGCGTTGCTCTTTCTCTCGGCCGGTTCGGTCATCCTCGGACTGGAGCGTGGTCATCACCATTTAGCCCATCATGGCGGACACGGCGATCACCACGAAGAGGTCTTCGACCCCGGCGACATGCGCAACATGGGCGGGCTGCGCAAGACCATGCCGGTCACCTTTTGGCTGTACATGATCGGCACGCTGGCGCTGGCGGGCATCTTCCCCTTTGCGGGGTTCTGGTCGAAGGACGAGATCTTGGCGGATGCTTTCCTGGAGGGCTATACCTGGGTGTATGGTCTGCTTACAGCCGCCGCCTTCCTGACCGCTTTCTACATGGGACGCCAGGTCTGGATGGTCTTCTTCGGCGAGGCGCGGCACGAGGCTGCTGCCCATGCAGAAGAGAGTCCGCTCATCATGACTGGCCCGCTGATGGTGTTAGCCTTGCTTTCGATCTTTGGCGGCGCGCTCAACCTGCCCGGTTTGCACACCTTCACCCACTGGATCGAGCACACGCTCGAAGTCCACGCCGGCGAGTTCGTGATGAGCGTAGCGTTGATCTCCACTGCTCTGGCGCTGCTGGCCATTTGGCTCTCTTGGCTGATTTACGGACGCAAGCCGCTCCAGGCCGGGCAAGCAGACCCGCTCAAAAAGCCGCTTGGCTTCCTGTTTACCGGCATGGAAAACAAATGGTTCGTGGACGAAGGTTACTTTGCTGTCTTCATCAACCGCTATGTTGACCTTGCCAGGTTCCTGGCCGATACTGTGGACTGGCGCTTCTGGCACGACTGGTTCCATGAAAAAGTCCTTGCGGGCGCATATAACTGGTTGAGCAACATCGGCCTCAACCTGTACGCGGACCAGCGTGGTATCGACGCCTTCGCCAATTGGCTCGGAACGGCGACCAAAAATATCTCGGCCGGCCTGCGCAAGGTCCAGAACGGATTCGTTCGTTCGTATGCCCTCTCGGTGCTGTTGGGCGTTGTTTTGATACTTGGTTATTTGTTGTTGAAATAATCATGGATATTCTTGCCATCCAGAACGCTATCCGTGAGGACAATGTATTTTTCACTGAACATGCCGTACAGCAGATGGCGAAACGTGGCATCGATGATGATGAGGTCCTTGAAACGATTTTGTCAGGCGAGATTATTGAAGAGTATCCTGCTGATAAGTATGGCCCAAGTTGTTTGATCTATGGGCAGACGGACGGTGGCCGTCATTTACACGTAGTTAGTTCTTTACCGCCGCGCGTCAGAATTATTACCGTTTACGAGCCTGATTCTGATGAGTGGTTGAATAACCGAAGGAAAAAGAAATGAAAACCTGCCATTTTTGTGGCGGCGAATTGAGGGAACAATTGACCACTTTCCTGCACGAAGACAACGGGCAGGTGTGGGTCGTGCGTAATGTCCCTGCCTTTGTATGTATGCGATGCGGAGAAAAGGAATTTTCCCGCCCAACGACAAAGCACCTGCTTTCTTTGTTGAAACAACCGCCGCGCCCCGCTGAAATTTTGCACGTGCCTGCTTACGACATGGCGCTATAACATACTCGAAACCGAGGATAAACTATGAACTTTTTTCTCGAACCTCTTACCCTGGTGACCTTCTTCCCGCTCTTGGGCGTTCTTGTGCTGCTCCTGCTGCCGGGCGAGAACAAGAACCTGCTGCGCTGGACGGCGTTGGTCACCTCACTGCTAACTTTTGGCATCTCGCTATGGGTGCTGTCCTTATTCACCGCCTCCAACCCCGACCTGCAATTGGTGGCCAAATACGACTGGATCACGGTGGCCGGCTGGAATATTCAGTACCACATGGGCGTGGACGGCCTCAGCATCCTGCTGGTGCTGCTGACGGCCTTCCTGACCCCCATCTCGATCCTCTCCACCTGGACGGCGGTGGAAGAGCGCGTCAAGGACTTCATGCTCTTCTTCCTGCTGCTCGAAGTGGGCATGACCGGCGTCTTCCTGGCGCAGGATTTGTTCCTGTTCTACATCTTCTGGGAATTCACCCTTGTGCCGATGTACTTCCTCATCGGCATCTGGGGCGGGCCGCGCCGCATCTACGCTGCCATCAAGTTCTTCCTCTACACTATGGCCGGTTCAATTCTCATGTTGCTGGCCATCCTGTGGCTGGGCATTCATCAGGGCACGTTTCTCCTGCCTGATTTGATCGCCAGGGGTGGTCTTCCAGCGGATATCCAGCTGTGGCTCTTCCTGGCATTTGCCGCGGCGTTTGCCATCAAAGTCCCGATGTGGCCGCTCCATTCCTGGCTGCCCGATGCCCATGTCGAAGCGCCGACGGCCGGTTCGGTCATCCTGGCGGGCGTCCTGCTAAAGATGGGCACCTACGGCTTCCTGCGCTTCAACATGCCCCTCTTCCCTGAGGCCGCGCGGACAGCCGCACCCTGGATTGCGCTCCTGGCGGTCATCGGCATCATCTACGGCGCCTGGGTTTCCTTCGCCCAGAAGGACGTCAAGAAACTGGTGGCCTACTCCTCGGTCAGCCACCTCGGTTTCGTCATGCTCGGCCTGTTTGCCCTGAACTCCCAAGGCATCCAGGGCGGCATCCTGCAGATGATCAACCACGGCTTGAGCACCGGGGCATTGTTCCTCCTGGTCGGCATGATTTACGAACAGACCCATACCCGCGAGATGGCCGTCTATGGCGGCCTGTGGAAGATTACGCCGGTCTTCGGCAGCATCATGCTCATCGTCTCGCTCTCCTCGATGGGCCTGCCGGGGCTGAACGGCTTCATCGGCGAGTTCACCATCCTGCTGGGCGCTTTCGGCTCGCAGGCCATCGGTTCGCCCTGGTTCGCCGGCGTGGCGGCGCTGGGCGTTATCATGGCCGCCATCTACATGCTGACCATGTTCCAGAAGATGTTCCTCGGCCCCGAAGGCTCGATTGTCGAGGAAATCAAGAAGCACGGCCACGCCCTGCGCGACCTGAACTGGCGCGAAATCGTCACCATGCTCCCCCTGCTGGTCTTTATCTTCTGGATTGGCCTCTACCCCCGTCCGTTCTTCGAACTGATGGCCCCGGCGGTGGAGAAACTGCTGACCATGCTTCACTAAGGGAAATCAGTCCTGCTTCCTGGATGGTAGCCACGGAGTTGTTATGACTTTATCCGACCTGTCTGCGATTCTTTCTCTCCTCGTCCTGGTCATCTGGGCCTGTCTTTTACTGCTGGTAGATGTCTTTCTTATCCCGAGAACGCGCAAAGGGTGGACGGCGTTGCTGGCGGCGTTCGGCCTGGCCCTGGCGCTGGGTTTGGTGTTGGGTCAGAGCGAGGTCACGAGCGGCTTCGGCGGCATGGTGGTCCGGGATGGTTTTTCGGATTTCCTGAGTGCGCTGTTGCTGGCTTCTGGCCTTTTAGCGATTGCTCTGGCGTATGGGTATCTGAAGCGCATGGGCATCGAGCGTGGAGAGTATTACGCTTTCCTTCTCTTTAGCGTGGCTGGCATGGTGCTCATGGTGCAGGCGGCGGATCTCATTGTGGTCTTCCTGGCACTGGAGTTGCTTTCCATCCCGCTCTATGTGTTGGCGGCCTTTGCCCGTCCGCGCCTGGAATCGGAGGAGGCTGGCCTCAAGTACTTCCTGCTCGGCGCGTTTGCCGGCGCGTTTGTCGTCTATGGCATCGCGCTGGTGTATGGCGCCTGCGGCACCACGCGCTTGCTGGAGATTGCTCAAGGGGGAGTGCAGTCGCCTGCCGCGTGGCCGTTTTTGCTGATTGGGGCGGCGCTGATTCTGGTTGGCTTTGGCTTCAAGGTGGCCGCCGTGCCCTTCCATATGTGGACGCCAGATGTCTATCATGGCGCGCCGACCCCCGTCACGGCGTTCATGGCAGTGGGCGCTAAAACGGCTGGCTTCGCGATTCTTCTCCGCTTGTTTGTGAGTGCGCTCCCTGCCCTGGCCACGGATTTGGTGCCGGTGATTTGGGGTCTCTCGGCGCTGACGATGTTCGTCGGCAACGTGATCGCCATTGCCCAGACCAACATCAAGCGTATGTTGGCCTACTCCAGCATTGCCCATGCCGGCTATATTTTGATGGCACTCGTTGCCTTTGGGCAAACATCCCTGGTGACGGATGTGGTCGCTTCGGCGCTGTTTTATCTTGTGAGCTATGCCATTACCTCCTTCGGCGCCTGGGCTGTAGTGATCGCTTTGGAAAAGGAAAACGGCCAGGGATTGGAGATCAACGATTTCGCCGGCTTGGGCCGTAAACGACCGCTTCTGGCGGCGGCGATGACAGTCTTCATGCTTTCGCTGACTGGCATGCCGCCTACGCTCGGCCTGGTGGGCAAGTTCTACCTGTTCCGCACCGTCATCGCGGCCGGGCAGGTCTGGCTGGCGGTCATCGGCGTGCTGACCTCGCTCATCTCGGCCTACTACTACTTGCGGGTGGTGGTGGTCATGTACATGCGCGCAGGCGCGCCTGAAACGACCCCCGAACCCTGGCTGGATTTCACCTGGGCGGTCTCGGCGATCGCTACCGTAGCGCTCTCCTTCCTGCCGGTGGCGCTCCTTGCCTGGGCCAGCGGGGCGGTCTTGCGGTAGTGTTGGTGAAGAGAAGAATCCCCGTCCAACAAGAATTTGTGGGAGTTCGTAATCGAGAGGGCTAGCTGTGATTGTCCGCCTCTTGCAGAACAGCCAGCAACGGTGCGAGGTCGTCCGGCGCCTGGGCGGGAGGGGTGTGGTGATAGCGAATCAAAAAGACGGTTAATGGGGAAGCATTGGCCTCGGCTGCCAGACGCGCTCCCCATGCTGCATGATGTGCCGCGACGACGAACGGTTTGCGCCAATGGCTTGGCGCGCCGTTGGCCCACGTGAGCCATTTCCCGCTCGAAAAGCGTTGCCCCAACACGGCAATTGCCCGTTCCCAGGCAGAAAGTGGACACAGAATCTTGCCAACATCGTGGAGCAGGGCCGCCGTCAGCAGGTCGGGATGGGGGTTGGTGGCGCGCAGGCGCTGTAAGACGGTCCAGGCATGTCTCTGCTCACCGAGCGATTGGCGCAGGAAGAGAATCGTTTGAGTTGGGGAAAGGTAAAGGGCGAGCTGTTCGGGCAGACAGGGTCTTCCGGGAGCGATTGCCAACTGCCAGAACTGTTTCAGGCGGTACACAAGGCGGTCTAGAATCACGGTGAGGGAAAAGCCTCCTCATGGCAAGCTTCCTCCCAGGGGAGCGAGGAGGAGCAACGCTAACATAGCTGTCTTCCACGATAAATCAAGGAAACTGCCTACTCGGGGTAATTTTTGATAGTAGCAACGTATGATGTTTGGTCCCTCCAGAGACAGATCGGAGATTTGTCTAGCGCACTGTGGGCAAATCTCCGCTTTGCCAATGTACGCAAGCCAGAGACTTGCGCACAGGTGGGTAGTTACACAAATAGTTGTTGTATCGCCAAGAATCAGGGCATGCAACGGATTGAACCATAAAGATATCTACACGTTTGGCACGCTTGCGGCTCGTTTTTGTGGTGGTCTCTGTCTAAAATGGGAGCGGGTGGGTAGCGAGGGAGACATGGGGTGACGGACAGCCTTGTTAGGAAGCAGATGAGAGGCTGTCTGCGGCGTGGAAACCGAGATAAGTAGGATAGAGAAAGGAGGCGCCCCCGGCGAGGCTCGAACTCGCAACCTCTGGATTCGAAGTCCATTACTCTGTCCGATTGAGCTACGGGGGCGGGGGTGCGATGGATTATACCCGAAAAGGTTGCCGCCGAGCAGATTTGTCACGTCCAACCATTCCGGCCAGGCGCGCTAGAGATCAGACCTGCCAGTCCCATCGTCCATCGCCTGCTGTCTATCGTCCATCGTCTGTCTGTCGTCCATCTGATCTACATCGGCAATCTGTAACTTGAGGGCATCAATCGAGACGAAAAGTTCCATTAGAGAAAGCAGTAGGGAAATCAACAGGCTGATCAGACTGGCGCCGAACGGGTATTTGGCGCTCGTTTCCAGGCCGGCAAATAACAGGAACAGGCACAGAGCACTTCCCAGGGACGCCAGCACGCCGAAGATCTGCATGTGCCGGATAATGCCGATGCGGTAACGCAGGTTGTGCAGTTGTCCTTTAATTTTCGGATCGCGTTCGACTTTGTAACGCGCGTACAGTTCGCGAATCAGGTTCGCCAACGTCAGGAAGCGGTTGGTATAGGCCAGGAAGAGCAGAGAGATGGCCGGGAACAGTAAAGCGGGGGTAGAAAGGTTGAAGTCTATGTTCTAGCCAGGTAGATCGTCCTTACGAGTTTCTAACGGGTGAGCAACTCTGCCAGGACGCGCCCGGAGGCGCGCGTGATTTGTTCGTGCAGGCTGTTGCCGTGCGCGTCCATGGTCACGACGAGAGGCAGATCGCGGACTTCGATCACCCACAAGGCTTCCGGAACGCCAAATTCCAGTTTATAGACTCCCAACACCCGCGTCACGGTCTGGGCAATGAACGTTGCCGCTCCGCCTACGGCGTGAAAATAGACGGCCGGTCCTTCCTGACATGCCTGTAGTGTTTTTGCTCCCATGCCTCCTTTGCCGATGATCCCCTTGACGCCAAAGTGCCGGATGACATCCGCCTGGTACGGTTCCTCGCGCATGGAGGTGGTGGGGCCGGCCGCGACGAAACGGTACTCGCGCGTCTCCAGGCCAGTAACGACCGGGCCGCAGTGGTAGATCACACCGTTGCGCAGGAGCGGCGTCAGGGCCGCCAAAACCTCTTGATCGTCACCTTGCGGGGGGCGTTTCTGGAGGAGGAAGGTCTCGACCAGCCACTTATGGGCGGCGTCGCGTGCCGTGACGACAATGCCGCTCAAGGCAACGGCCTCGCCTACCTGCAAATCGCGGATTACTTCGTCGGAAATGGGAGTGGTAATCGCGCGCATGATTCCTCCTGTCTTATTCGTAAATCACCTCATCGCCGCGCACGATCATCTTACGTCGGCGGTAAGCCCAGCACATGTAGGAGATGGTCACGAAATAGGAGGCCGGTAGGCGATGCAAGGTGGTGATTTGGGTATCCAGGACGGTGGTTTTTCCACCGAAGCCCATTGGACCGATGCCGAGTTGGTTGGCCTCCTCGGTCAGGCGTTGCTCGAGGGCGGCCAACTGGGGGTCTGGGTTGGGTGTGCCGATAGGTTTCCGCAGGACTTGCTTGGCGGCCAGATAGCCGCTGGCGCGATCACCGCCGATCGCCACGCCCAGGATGCCCGGCGCGCAGCCCTGTCCCTGCGCTTTGTGGACGGCGTCCAGGACGACCTTGCGTACACCGTCCAGGTCGCGTTCGGCGCCCAGGGATTCATCGGGCAGGGAATATTGTGCGCTGACGTTTTCGCATCCCCCGCCTTTGAGAATGAGTTCGATGGTTAAATCCTGCCCATCCACCTCCTCGAAGTGAATCAGGGGGAAGGACTCATCGCCAAGGTTGTCGCCAGTGTTTTTCCCCGACAGGGTTTCGACGGCGTTGGGGCGCATATAGGCGCGGCGAGTTGCCTCTGCCAGGGCCGCCCGGATCTGGGCGCGCAACAGGCGCGTGGACCAGCCGGCCGGGTACTGGACGTAGAAGATTGGCGTGCCTGTGTCCTGACAGATCGGCGAGGAACTCTGACGGGAAAGTTCCACGTTCTTCAGGATTGTCTCCAGGGCCTGGCGTGCGGCTGAACCGGGCGCTTCTCGTTCCAGAGCCTCTCGCAGGCGCGCCTCCACGTCGGCCGGGAGGTCAGTAGCCGTTCGACGAATCAATTCCAGGATTTCCTGGGTCAGGTCGCGCATGGCACTTCCTTTTCAAAAGAGAAAACTGGAGAAAAACACTCCTGATTATATCCCTTTTGGCGCTTGCTGTGTGCCTCTTTCGCGCCAGGCTTGCACGATTAAAAAGATCAGCGTGAGGGTCATTAGGATCAGCCCGATGACCACGGCCTGGTGATAAGGTGGGTCAGGATAGTTGATCACCTGGGAGGTGAGGTCGGCAGGCTTGCTAGCAAAGAGATCGTACATGTTGACCACGCGCCAGAGACGGGAGTGCTGGAAGAGATCGTGGGCCAGGAGAAGCGCGCCGGTCAGCAACAGCCAGGCCTGGCCTGTCTTCGTGGGCTGGTGTGTCTGCAACCACTCTTCGAAATGCCAGCCAGCCAGAATCATCAGGAATACAAGGGAAACAATGAAGAAGCGCGAGGTGACGCGTTCGGAATCAAGCAAAGGTAGCGGCAGCAGGGTGATGACTTTATATACGATACCGATTGAAAGGAGGGTGATTACGAAGATAGGAACCAACAAGTGACGGAAAGCCCCGCCCTTGCGCCAGGTATGAACAATCCCGAACCAGATCAGGAAGGCCAGTCCCAGGACACCGAGGTAGGTATCTACCTCCCACCAACCGAGGAACTGCCAGGCCCAGGCCTGAGACTGCGCTGGCGGCTTGAGCACTACCAGCGCGGCCAGGAAATCCGCCAGGGTTGGAAAGCCGGAGATAAAGTCCACGCCGCCGCTGGAGAACTGCACCGCGGCTGGCAGAATGCGCAGGGCGCTTAGCAAGACACTGAACAACAGGGCGCGCAATACCAGGGGCAGGAACTCACGGCATGTTAAGCCGAAGGTGATCAGGAAGATGGAGTACCAGAGCGCGAAGTGGAATGCGCCCTGCAGGAACAATCCCAGGAAGGCCAGCGCCAACCACAAGGACCATTGCCAGCCCTGGCGCGCGCCGAATACCCAGCCAAGGCCGCGTTTGATCTGTCTCCAGAAGGGACCGGCCTCCAGAGGCATCCCTTTGATTTTCCCTGTCACCAGTTCCAACACCAGCAGTACCAGGAAGGGCGAGAAGAAGTACCCTACCCATTCCACATGTCCAACGGCAAGGTGGGCCGTGATGTGACCGTTGAAGTTGAACAGCAGGAACACAACGGTAAACGCCAGTGGGGATGGGAAGTAACGCTTTCGAAGCAGGAGAAGGCCGATGAAGCCCAGGGAGAAGAAGATCAAAACGTTTACCACTGTGAACGGCCCAATTTCTAGGAAACGCAACAGGTACTCCTGCGGGGAGAAGGGGGCGTTGGGCATGGCTAAGTAGCGCTCGGTACGTACGAAGCGGCATTGGTGTGCAGGGGCAATTGATTGGTCAGGGCCGCCGCACGCAGGAACGAGTAGAACGAACCGCTTTGTTTCCAGTCGTGCAGTTCGAAGGGAATCTGCCCCCAATGGAAGAAGAGGCACCAGTGCAGAATGCCTGCCAGGTAGAGAAGTGCGGTCCAGAGCCGAGATAGCCAACGTTCCCAGGGCAGGTGGGGAGGGTGAAGGAAGAAGGAGAGAAAGTCTGGCATAGTACCTCAACGGTAGAACGACTGTTGTGTTTGACAAATGAACGATAGATTTCTTGGGATTAGGAGGCGTGTCTTCTAGTTTCCGTGGAATGTCCGATTGCCTGCCAGCTATACAAGGTGCCGCATACAAGCGTGGCACTTCCCGTGGAATCAATCGAGATTATACTCGTGAAGGCCGCTAATCGTGTTAGAATATATGTGCTAAATTTGTGGTGATGGAGGTGGTTGAGTGCGACCTTTGCGCGCTTCCGAAATCGGCGCGTACCTGTTTTGTGCGCGCGCCTGGTGGTATCAATGTCAGGGCCTCGAATCCCAGAATCAGGGCGAATTGGCGGATGGTCTGATGGCCCATCGTCAACACGGGCAACGCCTCCTCCTGGCAGACCTGATGCGTACCCTGGCCTGGCTACTGTTGCTGGCGGCCCTGGTCTTGTTGACGGCCTATTGCGCTCTCGAATGGATGTAAAGGAATGCTTGCCCTGGTTTTCCTGCTTTTTTCGTGCGCTCTCCTCTTGCTCTGGCTGGCCGCGCGCCAGCGACGCCAGGCCGGCTTGCCTCGTGGACGCGTGATCTATACGGACACAGGCGCCTGGAACAGGCTGGAAAAACCACTCTATGACGCCTCGCTTGGCCTGACCGGCAAACCGGATTATCTGGTGGAAAAGGACGGGCGCATCATCCCTGTAGAAGTCAAGAGCGGCCGGACGCCCCCGATGCCTTACGACTCGCACGTTTTCCAACTGGCCGCGTATTGCCGATTGGTCGAGCGCACCTATCGCCAACGTCCGCCCTATGGGATTCTACACTACCCGGCGCGCGACTTTGCCATAGACTACACGCCCCAGCTGGAATCAGCCCTGCTCGATGTGCTGGCTGCCATGCGTCGCGACGAGGGTCGGCGCGAGGTCGCGCGCTCGCACGCGGAACCCCAGCGCTGCGCGCGTTGTGGCTTCCGTTCCATCTGCGAGGAGCGCCTGTAGATGGCCTG
>FWWM01003801.1_pt1 | contig 18773 bp, 18 predicted proteins | sample 2228351 | NCBI WGS metagenome assembly FWWM01 (sample SAMEA103939774, study PRJEB20133) | metagenome
AACCGCAAAAGGGCACGGGCGCAAATGCGCACAAAACCCGGCAGGCGCGCTGCCGAAATGGCGTTCTGGCGATTAGGGGACGTTCACCGAAAAAAGGCGGGATCACCACGCGATCGATGAGGACGCCAAGGCCTCTCCGCTGTTCAGCCGCTCTATTTCCTTGATGTAGTGGGCGATCACGGTCTTTCTCGGGGCCATTTTGATCTTGACGACTATCTCCTGCTCTTCGGCCGTGAGGCCGATGAGCTCCGCTCCCTTTTGTTCGGCCACCTTTTGCGCCGTCTCTATCGTAACCTCCCGGTTGCGCCCGGACGATCGCCACGTCGTGGCCGCGGCATCGGCCACCGATTGAGCCACCCCGTCGGCTCCGTAGCGCGTGAGGGAAATCGATACGGCGTCGTGTATCAGCACCCCGGCGATCGCGAAGGCAATCGCCGCTTTGATCACCATGGAAAAGGGACCGCTCATGCTCTCCTCCGGTCGCTCTTCATGTATGATTTATCGGGCGATGGAGCCAAATCTTGATACCGGATGCGCTTTCGGAAAGCGCGCGCCTCGGCCATCGGGCGGGTTTTGCGCTCGGAATCCGAGCTCTCGCGATCCCGCGCGCTTCCGGACCGACTCGAGGCACTCGACAGCCGGGCTCGGTGAATGTAACCTTTAAGCGAGGGGCGCGGCCGAGCGCGAGATGGCCGGGGATCATCGGCCGAGCGCCCGGCCCGTCGCTCGAAAAAGCGAATCGCTAGGGGCTGAGGATCGTGAAAGAGGATCTAAAGGCTAGGGATGAAATCTCGATACCGGACGAGCTTCCGCTTATCCCCTTGAGGGACATGATCATTTTCCCGAATCTCGTGGTCCCGCTGTTCGTGGGGCGCGATCGATCGATCGGCGCCCTGGAGGCGGCCATGAAGGAGGAGCGCATAGTCGCTCTCGTGACGCAGAAAGACGCCGAAATACAGGACCCCTCGCCCGAGGACCTTTACGCGTTCGGCACGGCGGCCGTGATCATGCAGGAGCTGAAGATTCCCGACGGAACAGCCAAGGCTCTGGCCGAAGGCCTATCTCGCTTCGAGATCGTCGAATTCGCGCAGAAGGAGCCCTATTACAGGGTCAAGATCAAGCTTCTCGAGGAAAAGGAAGAGGCGTCGGCAGAGACGGAAGCGATGATGAGAAACCTCTCGAACCAGTTCGAGCGAGCCGCCTCCCTTGGAAAGCCGATTCCCCAGGAGGTTCTCGTGGCGGCGGCCAACATAGAGGAACCCGGGCGCCTGGCGGATTTCGTTGCTTTTCACTTGAACTTGAAGACGGAGGAGAAGCAGCAGGTCCTTGAGGCCATCGATCCGAAGGATCGCCTCGAGAAAGTCTCCCTTTTCCTGTCCCGGGAGCTCGAAATACTCGAGATCGGGAGCCGAATTCAGAGTAGGGTTAGGGAACAGCTGACCAAATCGCAAAAGGAGTACTTCCTTCGCGAGCAGATGAAGGCCATCCAGCAGGAGCTGGGCGTTCTGGACGAGCAGGCCGCCGAAGTCGAGGAGCTGAGGTCGAAGATCGCCGCGGCAAAAATGCCCAAAGAGGTCGAGGAGAAAGCCCTGAAAGAGCTGGACAGGTTTTCGAAAATGCCGGCGGCTTCGGCCGAAGTTTCGGTCATCCGAACTTATCTGGATTGGCTCATAAACCTTCCGTGGTCGAAAGTGAGCAGGGAAAAGATAGACCTCTCCGAGGCAGAGAAGATACTCGACGAAGATCACTACGGCCTGGAGCAGGTCAAGAAGCGCATTTTGGAGTACTTGGCCGTGCACAAGCTCACGAGGAAGCTTAAAGGGCCGATACTTTGCTTCGTCGGGCCACCGGGAGTGGGCAAAACCTCGATCGGAAGGTCGATAGCGCGGTCTCTCGGGCGAAAATTCATTCGCATCTCGCTCGGAGGCGTTCACGACGAGGCTGAAATAAGGGGCCACCGCCGCACCTATGTCGGCGCGCTGCCCGGAAGGATCATTCAGGCGCTCGGTCAGGTTAAGGTGAAGAACCCGGTCTTCATGATGGACGAGATCGACAAAGTGGGGGTCGATTTCAGGGGCGATCCCACCGCGGCGCTGTTGGAGGTCCTCGATCCCGAGCAGAACAACGCGTTTCGGGATCATTATCTCGAGGTGCCCTTCGATTTGTCGGACGTGATATTCATCACCACCGCGAATCTGCTCGACACGATACCCCCAGCGCTCCGGGACAGAATGGAAGTAATCCATTTTCCCGGCTATACGGAGGAAGAGAAGGTGCACATAGCAAAGCGGCATCTTATACCGAAGCAGCTCAAAGCTCACGGCCTATCGAACAGGCGCTTATCCATAGAGGAAGGCGCGCTCAGGACGATTATCCGCGAGCACACCAGGGAAGCCGGAGTGCGGGAGCTGGAGCGCAAGATTGCGGCGATTTGCCGCCAGGCGGCAAAAAAGATAGTCGAGGGCGAAGCGAAGAAGATTAAGCTCGCGGATAAAGACGTTCATGAATACCTTGGTCCGAGGAAATATACGTTCGGATTGGCCGGCAAAGAAGACGAGGTCGGCACGGCCACTGGCCTCGCCTGGACCGAAGCTGGAGGCGACGTGCTCTCTGTCGAGGCTGAGGTCGTGCCCGGCGAGGGCGAGCTGATCTTGACGGGGCATCTTGGAGAAGTGATGCAGGAAAGCGCGAAGGCGGCCGTCACGTACGTGCGGAAGAGGGCGAACGAACTGGGAATAGATGAGGCTTTTTATTCGAAAAGCGACATACACATCCACGTACCCTCAGGCGCCATACCCAAAGACGGTCCATCAGCCGGCATCACCATGGCTGCGGCGCTCGTCTCCATATTGAGCGGAAGGCCGGTCCGAAGGGATGTGGGCATGACCGGAGAGCTGACCATTAGGGGACATGTGCTCCCGATCGGCGGGGTTAAAGAGAAGGTGCTCGCTGCCCACAGGGCCGGCCTGAAGGAAGTGATTCTTCCTAAAGAAAACGAGAGGGATGTAGAGCAAGTTCCCGAAGAGATCAAGAAAGCGCTGGCTTTTCACTTCGTCGAAAGCATGGACGAGGTGCTCGCGGTTGCCTTTCCCGCCGGCGCAAACAAAAAGGAAGTTGCCTTGGTCGGCAAATAGTAGTAGAATTTAATGGGAAACTTCACAACCGCACAGCGCGCGTTTGGGCCCAGGCTTTTGGGTGTGAGTTGGAGGATTGGGATGGATCCCGCGAAACGCTGCGGATCCACAGGGCGGTCCCCCGAATGGGGAGTTAACTCAACCGGCTGGGCCCATTTTTTGTTGGCGCTATTCTTTCGGGCAACAATTCCGCGAAGGAGGTCGCTCTAAAATTGAGGCGAGAACAGATCGGGGAGGAGCGCCCGCGCATACCGGCGACCATGATGACGCAGCATCCCGACTCCGCCTCGCGCTACGTTCCGATACAGGAGGAGCCGGAGGAGGCCATCGAGGCTTTGCTGCCCCCGCCCGGCGGGCTTGGCCTGGACGAGGTGATGGTCGATTTCGAGGGAAAGCTTACCCCTTACCAGCAGACCTCGCAGATAGTCGTGGGTCTGGCTGAGGCGGGATTGATGGCGGGTCGCGACGCGTTCGTCACTCCGCGCATTCCCTCGGGCGAGGAAGAGGGCGTATTCCGCCAGCTGATGGCCCTCATGTCCGTCGTCGAGTCGAATTACAGGTCTTTTAAGAAGCACGGAATTTACGCGGTGAGGGAAGTCATTTTGCCGATGACGAGGAGCGCGAAGGAGCTTATTTCCGTTCGCGAACGCGTAAACGACGTGATAGCGCTGGCGCACAAGGAGTTCGGCCTTTCGCCCGATCCCAAAATAATATCGCTCATACCCCTATTTGAGACCGCGCCCCAAATACTGAACGTTTTTGCCGAGCTTTCGTCTTACGTCGAGGCTTCCGCGGAGCTCGGAGCGGAGCCCTCGAGGCTGCGCTACATGCTTGGCTTTTCGGACCTCGCGCTATCGTACGGCTTCGTCGCCGCGGCGATCGCGGTGAAGCTGGGCCTCGCAGACGGCTACCGGCTGGCATCAGAAAAGGGCGTGGAGGTGGCTCCGATTTTGGGAGGGGGAACCCTGCCGTTCAGGGGTCAGCTGGTTCCGGAGAATCTCGACAACCTCTTGCGCGATTATCCCGGAGTTCGCACCGTTACGATCCAATCGGCTATGCGCTACGACCGGGGCGCCGAAAAGACGAGGAAATTCGCCGATGAGCTCAAGAACAGGTTGCCGAAGTCAGAACCGTCGCCGATCCCTTCGAGGGAGTTTCATTTCAACGCGATCGGGATCTTTTCAAAGCACTATTTGATGACCTTTTACAAGTTGATGCGCGTCGCAGCCGCGTTGTCCGACATCGTTCCCAGGCAGAGAGACCGGCTGGCGCGAAAAGGTGAGTCGGGGTACGCCCGCGACGTTCCCCATCCGAATCTCATAGCGGAACTGGTCACCGAAGCGGATCTCGCGCGCCAGCTGCGAGAGATCGCGCTGCCGGAAAAAGTCGAGCTTCCGAGGGCCATATCGTACGCGGCTGCTCTTTACTCGATCGGCCTCCCGCCCGAAATCGTGGGGACGGGGCGAGGCCTGAGCGAGCTCGCCGAGCGCTTTGGACGGGACGCCGTTGCGAAGCTCGAATCGGAGTTCGGGGGACTGAGGAGCGGCTTATCGTTCTCCTTGAGATTCGTCCAGCTAGAAGTGGCCGCCGATTTCCTTCCGGAGGAGGTTCTTTTCGAAGTGGAGGAAGATCTGCGGTGCATCGGTGAGATTTTGGGGATCGAACCGGGTCCCCTCACGAAGGAGGACCGCCTTTACCGCACCGTGCTCGAGGCGATGAGGCCGATGCTCAAAGAACTGGTTGGCGTCAAAGGCGAAGAGCGCCTCATCACGGATGAATCGGTCGAGGGCAGCTTGGTTCGAGACTGGATCGTCCGCTTGGGATGCATGCGCGGCGGCCTGGGCTGAATCAATTCGCGAACCAGAAGACCTGTATTTTCTCGAACGTTTTCGGTTTCGCCTTCCTCCTTCTTTCCCACCATTTGAAGCGCTGATCCAAGGTGTAGGTCGGAACTCCATCGCTCTCTTTGCATGAATAAGGAAGTTCCGAGACCTTGATTTTGAACATCGCTTCACCTCCGATCCCGCTGCCAGCCTACGACGATAGCGTATCGAAAGGGATAGTTTTCACAAATCCGGTGCTTCCCCATTTGATGCAAGCGCGCAACCCATTCCTAATGGGGCTCCATCGGGTCTTCACCCGATCTCGATCGTTTTTCAGGAGGGTCGACGGAGCGCGAGCGCGCGGATTCGACCGCTTTGAGCAGCGAATCCGCAGAGAGGTCTTTTTTGAGGAGGTAAGCGTCGGCTTTGACCGCGGCGGCGCTCGAGCGATACTCGGGATTGTCGTGAGCCGTTACGATGAAGACCGCGATCGAGGGATCGGCCTCTTTGATCAGCTTCGTGGCTTCGAGTCCGTTCAGGCCGGGCATGGAGATATCCATCAATACGGCATCGGGCTTGAGGTCTCGACTCTTTCGAACCGCCTCATCGCCGTCGTTCGCCTCTCCCACGACCACCACGTTTCGGAGTCCTGCAAGGGGAATCTTTATCGTTTCCCGGAACGCATCGCTGTCGTCGGCGATGAGGATCTTCACGGGCCTCACTGCTTATCGCCTCTTTTCCACCGGTCATTTTAAGCTTGGCCCGCGATGTTTTGTATGGGTTCGGTAACCCATTTCATGGGACCCGCCTTGTTCGATCGACCCATCAATCGACGAGGCCTTTTCTCACCGCGTACGCGGCCGCCTGGGCGCGGTCGTGGAGTCCCAGCTTGCGGAAGATGCTACCCCTGTGGCTTTCCACGGTCTTCACGCTGAGGAAAAGCATCTTAGCTATCTCTTTATTGCTTTTTCCCAGGGCGATAAGCTTGAGGACCTCTATCTCGCGATCCGTCAGGCCGTCGACTGCCTTGACCTCTTTGACCGGATTTCGGGGCTTGCTCAGGAAGTTTTCGATAACCGATTCCGCGACCGGACGAGCCAGAAAAAGGTCGCCGTGAGCGACGGCCCTGACGGCTCCCGCGAGTTCGGCCCCGGCGCTCTTTTTCAAGAGATAGGCGTTCGCTCCGGCCTTCAAGAGGTCGTAGACGTATTCGTCGCCTTCGTGAACGGTAAGGATTAGGACGCCGACGTTTGGAACGGCCCTTTTGATGGCGCGGGTCGCTTCGATGCCGTTTTGATTCGGCATGGATATGTCCAGGACGGCGACGTCGGGCTTTACGTCGATGGCCTTCTTCACGGCTTCGTCTCCGTCGCTCGCCTCGGCCACGACTTCGATGTCCGGTTCCCGGCTCAGGATGAGGCGAAGCCCTTCTCGCACGATGGCGTGATCGTCGGCCACCAAAACCTTAATGGTCTCCATCGCCAGTTTCTCCAAGGGGAATTACGAGCGAAACGCTCGTTCCCGTGCCCTCTTCCGATTCTATTCTCAGTTCTCCACCGACTATCTCCGCCCTCTCGCGCATGTCAAACAGGCCGAGCGCCTCTCGTTCAACCGAGTCGGCGAGCGCCCTCTCCACCGAGAAGCCGACTCCGTCGTCGCGCACGTCAACGGACACCTCCTCCTCTCCGAAAGCGATCTCGACCTTCACCTCCGACGCGTTGGCATGCTTGGCCACGTTCGCCAGAGCTTCTTGGACGATCCGCAGGATGACCAATTCGACATCCCCCGGCAGCTTTCTCTCCGGCCCGCGGACGCGAAAGTCGATCGCAAGGCCGCAGTCCTTGAAATTGCCGTTTATGTACCACCTGATCGTCGGAATGAGGCCCAGATCGTCGAGCATGGTCGGCCTGAGATTGAGGGCCATCGCATGTACTCCCTCGAGGGCATTTTCCGCTATCTCCTTGAGATCATCTATGGCTCTCCTGGCGGCCGCCGGATCGGTCTCCAAGGATGCCTTCAGCATGTCCAGACGAAGGATGATGCTCGTCAGCGCCTGTTGGGTGTCGTCGTGGAGCTCCCTGGATATCCGCCGCCTCTCTTCTTCGAGAGCTTTGAGAAGCAGATGACCGAAGGACCTCGATCCGCCGCGCTTTTCGGAAATCCTTTTCTGCCCGGATGCCCGGGCGCTCCCGTTCGAGCCGGAACCAAAAATTCCCACCTCTCGGCCTTTCCCTCGCGACGCCCCTCCAGCGCCTCTTGTAAAAAAGTTTTAAATAATAATATGCCACAGCGCCGATTCGGCGCGCAAAAGTTTTTCAGGAAGAGCTCGTCGAGATTGGGGATTGCCGAAAATATGTTTTACTTTTTTGCGTGAATGGTAGATAATCAAAGGGATTTGGGAAAGCCCGAATCTGCTTCGCAGAGCGGTCCCCCAAAATGCCCGAGCCTTCCAGGCTCTACCCTTTAAGTGTTCATTATATTCGCTATCGCCCGGCTGTTGCGCAGCGAGGAGGTGAAAACGCTTGGCCGAGGGTACCGTCAAATGGTTTGACGATACGAGGGGTTTCGGTTTCATATCTCAACCGGGTGGTGAAGATATCTTCGTCCACTTTTCCGCCATTCAAGATGGCAATACCGTCCTCCGCGAAGGACAAAGAGTGCGCTTCGACATAGTTCAAAGCCTAAAGGGCAATAAGGCCACGAACGTAAAGGTCATAGAGCCGAGACAGGCAAATGGTCATCCCAACAGGCAGGTGAAAAGCGGAAGGCGCTTTTAGCGCAAAGCCCCCGCGGGTTCCTTTCGGATCGTTTGCGGATCGCGCGAATGCGATTCATCCGAGCGATGAAATGCGCTCGGATTCGTGGTAGAATGCGTTTCAAAGGCGCATACAAAAAGAAACGCCTATATAGTTGGACGAGAAGAAATGCAAGAGCTTGGTTCCCGATCGGGCCGTTCGCGGGCGCGGCTGCGCGGACGATCGATCCCCTCCCGGCGATTCGGACGATCCGACCCGAAGCGATTCCGGACGGGGATGGCAGAGCGCAAAGAACGGGTCGAATTGCGATCGCGCGGCTCAAGGGGCGTTGAGCGGATCGCAAGCGCGAGGGATACCAGATGATGGAAGCCGCGGCCACCGGGAGTTGACGAGCGATATGTCGATGGACGAGAAGGACTTCGGAAAGCTGATCGCTTCTTTTTTGAGGGGAGAAAGCCCTCCTTTATCCGAGGAGGAGGTCGAAAGCGGCGAGGGCGAGCGCTCCGAAAAGCCGCGAAAGGCGGGCAAGAGCCTGTTGGAGTCGCTCATGGAAGGGACCGACGCCTCTCGAGTGGAAAGCGAAGCGCCGGATGCCGGTTCGGAAGCGGAGGGGATCGCGGCGAGAAAGGGCGAGGCGGAGATAGCCGAGGAGCGGGCCGATTCGCTTTGTCCGGGGGTCGTCGAGGGGGAGATTCACATTTTTGAACCCGAGAGGCCGAACGGAGGAGCGGGCGAGCCCTCAGTTCGCCTTAAGGAAGTAACCGCTTCCGAAGTGATCGCCGAAACGATCGCAAAAGAAGAGCGAGGTTCTGCGGTCGCCGCGGAAGGCGCGAGCTTCGAAGAAAAGGAAATGCCGATCCGCGGGGAAATATCGGGCGATCTCGATGCCGATCTGGCGGGAGAAGGCGAAGTTCGGGCGGCAAAGGTCGGCATCGGCGAGATTCCGGAGGTCGACGGTTCCCCCGCCGAGGCGGCTCCACCTGGAAGCTTTGAGGAGCTCGCGGAAACCATCTCCGCTGATCTCGGTTTCGCCGACGTCGCTCTTTCGACCGCCGACGGCTTGTCGATCGCTTTGGCCGGCGTCGGCGGCGCGGAGGCTTTGGCCACGTGCGTTCCGGACATATTGAGGGCGCTCGAAGAGACCGGCGAGCGCGTTCCATTGGGAAGCCTCGGATTTGCGCTCATCCAGTCCAGCGAGGGCGGCGTGGCCCTCGCGCCGGTGGGCGACGACCTCTTTTTGATCGTTCGCGCGGGAAAGGATGTGAGCCCTGGCTTGCTCATTTGGACGCTCAAAAGGCACGTCAAATTCCTCGGATCGGGCGACTAGGCCCGGGGTTTGAGCGGCCCGCCTTAAGGGGAAAGCATAAGGGTGAGTTTGAGGAGGTTGCGAAGTGGTTCAACCGGTCAATCCGCGAGTTGCGAGAGAGAATGCGCCTTTCCCTTTGGCGGCGCTCGGAATCGATGCCGATCTCTTTAAGGCGGCTCTCTTGTGGATGGCCATAGGCGCCTCGGGCCTCGCGGTCGGCCTGGCGCTGGGGGTTCTTTTCGCACCCCGAAGCGGGGAAGAAACCAGGGAGAGGCTCGCGGCGTCCGTAAATCGCCTCGGGGAAGAGCTGCAAAGGGTCGCCGAGGTTAAGGCCGGTGCCGCTTAAACGGCGAACTAGTTGTTCAGGCTGGTTATCGGCGCGGGGATGCGCCCACCGCGGTTCACGAAGACGGAACTTCCGAAGCCGCTGACGCCGATGACGGGGGCGGATCCCAAAAGATCGCCGAAGCTCGCCGTGTCCCCTTCCTTCTTGCCGGGCGCCGGAATCAGGCGGACCCCCGCGCTTTTCTTGTTCGTGACGGCGATCGCCATCTCATCGGCTATGATGCCGGCTATCGTCTCCACCGGCGTATCTCCGGGAATGACGATCATATCGAGGCCGACCGAGCAGACGGCCGTCATCGCCTCCAGCTTTTCCAGGGACAGCGCTTTTGCCCTCACGGCCTCCGCCATCCCCAAATCCTCGGAAACGGGAATGAACGCGCCCGACAGCCCGCCGACCGACGATGTGGCCATCGCCCCGCCCTTTTTGACGGCATCGTTCAAGAGCGCGAGGGCGGCCGTGGTGCCGGGCGCCCCCGCCTTTTCTAGCCCCATGGCCTCGAGGATCTCGGCCACAGAATCGCCGCGCGTCGGCGTGGGCGCCAGGGATAGGTCGACGGCGCCGAGCTCCGTTCCCAAAAGCCTGGCGGCCTCCCGACCCACCAGCTCGCCCACCCTCGTTATCTTGAAGGCGCTTTTCTTGATTATTTCGGAGAGCTGGGCTAAGTCAGCGTCTGGATAGCGCGCGACGACCGCTCGGACCACTCCCGGCCCCGAGATGCCGATGTTTACCGTTTTATCCGGTTGACCGCTCCCGTGGTAGGCGCCTGCCATGAAGGGATTGTCCTCGGGGATGTTCGCGAATATCACGAGCTTGGCGCACCCTATTCCATCGGCGTCCGCGGTGAGCTCGGCAGTTCGTTTCACGACCGAGGCCATTTTAAGGACCGCATCCATATTGATGCCGGCTTTAGTCGTCGCCACGTTCGCGCTCGAGCAGAGCTTCTTCGTCTCCGAGAGCGAGCGGGGAATCGATTCGATCAGCCTCTCGTCTCCCGGCGTGAACCCCTTGTGGACGAGGGCCGAAAAGCCCCCGATGAAATCGGCTCCGACGGCCTCCGCCGCGGCGTCGAGCGCCTTCGCGATGGGGAAGTAATCCTCGAGATCGCTCGCTTCGGCTATTTCCGATATCGCCGTAACGGCGATCCTCCTGTTGACGATCGGAACGCCGTACTTCGCGCTCAAGCTCTCCGCCACCGGAACGAGGTCGGCCGCGCTCCGCGTCACTCGATCGTATATCTTTCGACAGAGGCGCTCGCCGTCCGCATCGGCGCAGCCCCTGAGGGAGACGCCCAAAGTGATGGTCCGGATATCCAGGGCTTGCTCTTCTATCATCTCGATGGTTTCGAGTATTTCCTGAGGGTCGATGAACATCTATCCGCCTCCCGCCCTAAATCCTGTGCACGAACCGAAAAAGGTCTTCGTGCTGCACGGTGATGTGCACGCCTATCCTTTCTCCCACGGCCGAAAGCTCCTTTTGCAGGTCCCCGATCGATATGCGGGTCTCGTCGACGGTGACGAGCATCACCATCGCGAAGAGGTTCCTCATGATCGTCTGGGAGATATCCTCGATGTTGACGCCGTTTTCGGCCAGCGCCTTAGAAACCGCGGCCACGATTCCCACCTTGTCTTCGCCGAGTACCGTCACGACGGCCCTGCTCATGCCTTCTCCTTTCCCCATTACCTTCGCAACCGACGCTCGGTTTGCGCGCTTGGAGATATGGTACCAGAAGATGCCTCCCGCCGGGGACGCCGGCCAACCGGGCGCCGCGGGCGGCGGGAACGAGGGGCGTGAGATCCGACTCGAAGTTTAAAGTATAATAAGGCCAAATGGTCGACATAGTTCCGATCAAAATTGGCGACGTCGTAAAGCTTAAAAAGCCCCATCCCTGCGGCGGTAACGAATGGGAAGTCGTGAAGACCGGCATGGACATCGGCCTCGAATGCAGGAAGTGCGGCCGGCGCGTGAGGCTTCTCCGGTACGATTTCGATCGGCGGTTCAGGGGTTACGTCAGCAGGTTTGGCGAAAGCGAGGGAGCGGACCTCCGCGAAAACTAGCGCTTTCGCGGGACGGCGGGCAAAGTTCGACGCGGCCTTTTTATCGGAGCGACCTCGAGGGGTGGTCTCTCGTGGAAGTGGGCATAATAGGGCTTCCAAATGCCGGAAAAACGACCCTGTTCAACGCGCTGACCAAAGCCGGCGCTGAGGTTGCCGCATATCCGTTTACGACGATAGGATCGAATGTCGGGGTGGCCGAAGTGCCCGATAAAAGGCTGCATCGGATCGCCGAAGCGGTGGGCTCCGAGAAGATAGTTCCGGCGACCGTGAGGTTCGTAGACATAGCGGGCCTTGTGAGGGGCGCATCTCGGGGCGAGGGCCTTGGCAACCAGTTCCTCGGATACGTGCGCGAGGTCGATGCGATCGCGCACGTCGTTCGCTGTTTCGAATCCCCGACCGTCGGTCACGTCGAGGGCGGCATCGACCCGGCGCGCGACATCGAGGTGATCGAGCTCGAACTCGCCCTTGCCGATCTGAAGGTCGCCGAATCGGCCCTGGAGAAGGCCCGGAAGAAAGCGAAGTCCGGGGATAAAGACGCCGCGAGGAGGGCCGATGCGCTTTCTAGGGCAGTGGGCGTCCTCGAGCTGGGCAAGAACCTGCGGGACGCCGATATCAGCTCGGACGATCGGCGCTCTTTGGCAGATATATCGTTTTTGACCGACAAGCCGGTGGTCTTCGTCGCGAACGTGTCGGAGGGCGAAATCGGCGAAGCCCCGGGTCCCGCTGCCTCGAAGGTCGAGGAGGTGGCAAAAGCGAGGGGGGCCGAAGCGGTGGTGGTTTGCGCGAAGCTGGAGGAAGAGTTGGCGGAGCTTCCGGATGAGGAAGCCGCGGAGTACTTGGAATCCGTCGGGCTTGAGGTGCGGGGCCTGGATAAGCTGGCCGAGGCGGCCTATCGGCTGTTGGACCTGATAACCTTTTTCACGATCGAATCCGGCGAGTGTCGGGCTTGGCCCGTCAGAGCCGGCACCAAGGCGCCGGCCGCTGCCGGCAAGATCCACACGGATATGGAGAGGGGCTTCATCAAGGCCGAGGTCGTTCCGTGGGAAGTTCTCGTCGAGAGCGGCTCGTTTGCCGCCGCCAGGGAGAGGGGCCTCGTTCTGGTCGAAGGAAAGGAATACGCCGTAAGAGATGGGGACGTGATCCTCTTCAGGTTCGCGGCTTGACCTCGATCGGGGAGCCGTCCCCTCCGTCTCGGCCGAAAAACGCCGAAGCATCTAAAAATTTTTCGCTTTTTTGCAGGAACTTCCGCATCGATATCGAAATCTTCAGGTATAGGCACAAATGCGCATTTGGTCTTAACCTCGGAGCGAATCGGTCGCCGATATCGGACCGCGCAGCGCGATGGGCGCTGCGCGGAAAAGCGCGCCGAAGGGGGCTTTCCGGCGGAAGGGCGGTGGGCGCCTAAAGTCCTTGTCATGCGAGCGCGGGATGGGTATAATCTCAGAGTCTCGCTCCCGCGTTGTTGTCGAACGAGGTTTTTGAAGGCGTTGCGGGATCTCCCGCTCCAGCCCAACTGGAGCCAAGCGTCCGAGGGAGGTGAAAAATGAGAAATTACGAGACCATGCTCATCGTCGACCCCATGCTCGAAGAGGATGCTACGGAAGCCGTCATCGGCCGCTTCTCCGATTTGATCGAGAAAAACGGCGGCAAGGTCGAGAAGATCGATCGCTGGGGAAAGCGCAAACTGGCCTATCCCATCAACGGGCAAACCGAAGGCTATTATGCGATAATAACCTTTAAGGGAGAGAGCAAGACGGTCGACGAACTCGACCGCGTGTTCAAGATCGCGGACGAGATCATCCGGCACATGATCGTTCGCCGCGAGAAGGTGTAGAGAAGGCGGATTTCGAGGGCGGGAGTGAGAAATGGCCAGTCTTAACAGGGTCTTTTTGATGGGGAACCTCACGCGGGATCCGGAGCTCAGGTACACGCCGAGCGGTGCGGCCGTGGCCAATTTGGGATTGGCGGTAAACCGCCGATACAAGAACGCTTCCGGGGAATGGGTCGAAGAGGCGAACTTTTTCACCGTGGTGGTTTGGGGGCGCCAAGCCGAAAACTGCGCACAGTACTTGACCAAAGGAAGACCCGTCTTGGTCGAGGGCAGGTTGCAGCAGAGGAGCTGGGAGGCCCAAGACGGCCAGAAGAGGTCCGTGGTCGAAGTCGTGGCCGATCGCGTCCAGTTCTTGGGCGCCGGCAGGGGCGCGGAAGGCGTCTCGGATGAATCCCTTGAAGCGGTGGGCGCGGAGGTCCTCGAAGACGAAGTTCCTTTTTAAGGGGGTAGCATGGCTGATTACGTGCGCAAGCCAAGGCGCAAGTACTGCGCCTTCTGCAAGGACAAGATAGAATACATAGACTACAAAGACGTAAACCTGTTGCGCCGATTCATGAGCGATCGGGGCAAGATCAGGCCCCGTCGAGTAACCGGCACCTGCGCGCAGCACCAGCGCGACCTCTCGGTCGCCATCAAGCGGGCGCGGGAGATGGCGCTATTGCCGTATACGATTCCGAAGTGATGAACCGCGCGCTGGAAAGGATCGCCCAAAAGAGCGGAGATCGGTTTCCGACCGGCGCAAAGCGCTTTCCAGCGGGATCCGGAGATATCGAATTCGGAGGCTCGGTGCGCAAATCGAGTAATCCGAAATGCCCGGAAACGCGGGAAGCGGGATAAGGCCGAGCCGGATCTATTCCTGAAGGGTTCGTTTGGGCTAAACTAGCACATATCGCGCGATGAGGGAGCGAAAGTGAAAGTCATCCTAACTCAGCAGGTGAAAGGCTTGGGCGGGCCCGGAGACGTCGAGGTTTCGGACGGCTACGCGCATAACTATCTAATCCCTCGAGGTCTGGCGAAAAGAGCGACCCCCGGCGCTTTGAAAAACCTGGAGCAGCAAAGGGCCGCGGCCGCCAAGCGCGAGGCCAAAGAGCGCGCGGAGGCCGAAGAGGTGGCGAAGCAGCTATCGGACAAAGAGATAACCCTCAAGGCCAAGGCGGGAGAGAAAGGTCACTTGTACGGGTCGATCACTTCCAAGGATGTCGCGGAAGCCGTTCTGGAGCAAACCGGGCTGAAAATCGACCGAAAAAAAGTGGAGATCCCCGAGCCGATAAAGGAAATCGGGAAATACCGAGTCAGCGCGAAGCTGTATCCCGGCGTGGAGGCATCTTTCGCGGTGAGCGTAGAGGAGGCTTAGTTGTCCCGCGACAAAGCCCTCTCTTTTGAGCGTTTGGAAAAACTTCCTCCTCACAATCTGGAGGCCGAGCAATCGCTGCTCGGGGCCATGTTGATATCCCCCGACGTCATCCCCGAAGTCGTTGAGATGGTAAACGCGGAATCCTTTTACACCGAAGGGCACCAGAATATATTTCGCGCCGTAGTCGAGCTTTACGCTCGCGGCGAACCCGCCGATCCCATAACCGTGGCGGAGCTCTTGAAGTCCAAAGGCCAGCTGGAGGCGGCGGGCGGCAAGCCTTACATTCACACGCTCATATCGATCGTTCCCTCGGCGGCCAACGCCGCATACTACGCTCGCATAGTCGAGCGGAACTCCGCCTTGAGGTCGCTCATCAGGGCGGCGAGCGAGATAGCTGCGCTCGGTTACGAGGGGCCGGAAGACGTGGAAGCCGCGATCGACAGGGCCGAATCGCTCATCTTCGCGATCGCGAATAGGAGGATGAGCGAGCGCTTCGTGCCGATAAAAGACCTCCTCGCGGAGGGATTCAGCTCGGTCGAGCACCTTTACGAGAACAAGGAGCACGTAACCGGCTTCGCGAGCGGTTTCCAAGATCTCGACGCCCTGACGGCCGGATTCCACCCGGGCGATTTGGTGATCATCGCCGCGAGACCCTCGATGGGGAAGACGGCCCTAGCCCTCAACATCGCCACCCACATAGGTTTGCAGAACGTCCCGGTCGCCATCTTCTCCCTCGAGATGAGCCGCGAACAGCTGGCCCAGCGGATGATGTGCTCCGAGGGAAAAATAGATTCCCACAGACTCCGGACCGGGCGACTTCGCGACGAGGATTGGACGAAGCTCTCCTCGGCGATCGGGCGCCTCGCCGAGGCTCCCATCTACATAGACGATACGCCATCGATAGGCATCCTGGAGGTGCGCGCGAAATCCCGCCGCCTGTTTTCCCGGCACCGTCCAGGCGTCATCATCGTGGATTACCTGCAGCTCATGCAGTCTTACAGGCGCGTCGAGAGCCGACAGCAGGAGATAGCGGAGATATCCAGAGGTTTGAAGATACTCGCAAAGGAACTGAGCGTGCCGGTCGTGGCCTTATCCCAGCTCTCTCGAGCGGTCGAGCAGAGGGGGAAGAACGCCAAGCCGCAACTCTCCGACCTCCGCGAATCGGGCGCGATAGAGCAGGATGCCGACCTTGTGCTTTTCATACATCGGAACATCTACGCCGACCCTTCTGACCCCGATGCGGCCGAGGAGAGGGGCACCGCCGAGCTGATCCTCGCGAAGCACCGAAACGGCCCGACTGGAGTCGTCAAGCTCGCCTTCATGGAGCAATACACCCGGTTCGCCTCGCTCGCCAGGAGCTGAGAGATTGCTGTTAATCACTAACTAACCTAATTATCGCGTCGCCTTTAATAAAAGCTAATCGAATGACCGCTTTAGGTCTTAATGATTATTGCGAAAGAGGATTCATGCTTCGCATATTCTCGGTGCTAGTTCGTTGCCGTTGTGGGCGCTGAGGCGATCCGAATGTAAAAGCGCCGTTTAGATGCGGTTTAATTGCAAGCTGAATGAATCCCGATCGACCGGCGAAGTCTTTATGCGGTGCCCAAGTGTGGATGTCCAAGAATGTTCGTTTGAAGTGGTGAATAAGAACGTAAACCCGTAAACTTGTTGAAAACGACTGCAGGCATTTATTTGATTCGACGCGTGAAACGAAGCAGCATTGCAATCGTAAAAGCGATAAACGAAGAAGCCGATATTAAATTGGCAATTAAATGCACCGCTGTTATCCTATAAGAGAGCCCTATTCTATGTCGACCGGCCGGAAGATATAGAGCAAGGAGATTTTCATAGGATCGAGTCTCAACTTCTTTACCATCGATATAGGCGCGCCAGTAAGGCGACCAAGACATAGAAATGAGTGCCCATGTGGGGTTTTGAACATCGACCTTGAAGTCTTTTCTCCATGGAGCGTCTGAAATTTGGCTATAGCGCAAGCGCTCATGGCCTTTCCTTAAAAGTCGCTTTGTAGCCTCTCGTAGAAGGTCGGCTTCCGATTTGTTTTCTTTGCCGATGGCATTATAGAAGAGCTTATAACCCACGAATAAGGCTTCTCCCTTCCCGATCCGTCGGACACCAAGGACAGAGTACTTGCCGTCGACCGTCATCCAGTTTTCATCAAGGCCGCTGAAGTACGCCCCTTGTTGCTTGCCATATACGTCGTTGTTCGCATGTTTTGATTTCAGCGATGTACTGATCGATCGCGGTTCAGGAAATTCCCTGGTAGTTATTCTTGCGCCGAGAAACGAATCTCCAGGAAGCATATTCGAAAGACTACCATCCGCGCCGATTATCAATTTACCTCCTTTACGAAGGTATCGGTCAAGCAGACCTTCGGCTCTCTCGATGCTATGGGCCTCGAAGTTATGAAGGATGATCAGTCTATACTTCTCCAAGTACTCGATCGCAAAATCGTCAATGAGGCGATTGTTTTCTTCGATGAAGCCTATCCCTTTAATAGAGGTAAGAACCTGCTTCGGGTAATCTCGATTTGACCCGATGATCAGAACGGGATCAATCGCTTGGATGAAACCGGGGGGGCGGAATTCAAATACGTCATAATGCCTATCAGAATAGACCAGCTTAAGGTCCGTAATGTTAGATAGGTTTTTATCCGCTTTCGGGTAGCTAATTTTGTCGATGAGTATAAGCTGGATGTTCAGTTGTTCGAACTTTGTGAGAAGCAAATCTTCAGTTCTCTTTTCAGTCGCCGCTTGCTTTATCACCTCAACATCGGGGGATAACCGAGAAGCCTGAGCTTCATAACCGTTGATTATGGGTTTATCGATCAGCTGCGGTAAAAAGGTGTACTTGGGGATTGGCGGAGTTATGAGAAGCAAGCGTCCTTTGTTAGTTTGTTTTGCTTTTTTAAGAAAGTCAAATAGTCGAGCAAATGAACCGCTAACCAATCTAGAAGTTTCTATAGTTCTGCCAGTGAAGATGAAAGAATAGTCGAGAACGATGCCCGCCGTTAGAAGCAGGACCAGCGCTGCAGCCGACGATGCCCTTAAGAAGTTTGAGAGCTTAATCGGAACGATTTTTTGGGACCACGCTAGCCAATTAGTACTCAACATGCCGTCGATTGTTATTCCAACCATCGCGGATATCGAAAGCGCGGCAAGGACTATTCCTGATCGATAAAAGAGCAAATTGAGCGATGGAAAACTGGCTGCAATGCTCGTGTATGATATAAGGCTCATTCCAAAGCCGGTGATAAGAAGCACGGGCCAAATCCAAGCCGTCGGTCTTATTTTTTTGACGACCAGGGGAAGCATAGCTAACGCCAGGGCGAACAGACCGGGATATCGCGAAATCCCATTTACGAGGCGGCCGCGCATAAAGACTTCGAGCGGAAGCGGACCGCGGCTTGGATACAGCTGCTCAAGGGCTCCAAGAGTTTTGATCTGGGCGAGGTAAGGTAGCCAGAAGAAAGCCGTCATTCCCGCAAAAAGAACGAATGAAAGGAATAAGAAGAACATGGGCCGGTAATAGTCAGGATTTAAGGGAAGCGCCTTTTGCCCTAACTCGGCTCTCATATAAAGCAGGGAATATATAAAAGCAGCGAGAACGAGCATAACGGCAATATCGATGTGCAAAAGAAGCACAGCGGCGATGGATATGGCAAACCCAAAAGGAGCCTGGTTGCGGTCTGATCGCAGCCAGCGAACTAAAAGGGCGAAAGCAAAAGGAGTTACAGCGATGGCGAAATAATCCGGGTATTTTCCTCTTGTGATTATGAAAGATAGTAATGCAGGGTTTAACGAGTACGATACGGCGACGGTGAAGGCCGCCAAGCTCCGCTCCCAGACCTTTCTGTCTCTTGGCAGCAGGTTGTAACCCAGGAAATATGCTGAAAGACCGCTTGCAATAACCGCAATGACCACGGTCACTTTGCTTGTTAATTCAAGATTGTTTAAGAAATAATCTAGGAAAACGGCGAACGCGTAGAAAAGTGGCGGATAGAATAAGAACTGGTGGTATCCAGCGTACCATTGATCATTCCAATCTACGTAGGTGCCGTAGCTGGCTATCATATTTTTTACGTGGGCAACTTTAAAAAAATGGATAAGAGTGTCGTAGCCAGCGGCGAAACCGGATCCGAGATATGGGCG
>FWWM01008984.1_pt1 | contig 18771 bp, 14 predicted proteins | sample 2228351 | NCBI WGS metagenome assembly FWWM01 (sample SAMEA103939774, study PRJEB20133) | metagenome
GAAATTTTTCAATAAGCTCCTTTGAGAATATTTAAAATTCACGCCTTGTCCATCTGTTTAAAATTCGATAGATATTCTTTTCCCATGCCGCTTATTCTTATCGAGTCTTCAGCTATTTTTGGAAAACTTTTCTCATCTACCCCCAGATCTCTAAGCCTTACTAAAATTCCAATTTTGTCAAGCCATTCCACCATTTTTTTAACAGTCTCTTTCGCTTTCTGCTTCTCATTTCCTTTTCTAACATTGAAAACCCTCTCAGCCAGTTTAGCAAGTTTTAAAGGATTGATTTCCATTATGGTTTCGATAAATGAGGGAATCAATGCAGCAAGTCCTCTGGCATGAGGGATATCAAAAATTGCGGAAATGGGCTGCTCTATAGCATGCATGGGAAAACCAGCACTCTCTCCAGAATTAGGAAACCCTGATACAGCCACAACAGCAGACCAAGCAAGATTTGCTCTTGCTTCAAGATTGCCCGGCTCTTTCATTGCTATTGGAAGATTTTCCATTACTGTTATAATAATGGATTCCTGAAACCTTTCCTGGAGGGGAGTATTCGTGTCTGTATTTGTAAGGTATGGTTCAAGAACATGAGATATTATATCTATTCCTCCTTCACATGTTTTATCTGGAGGAACTGTTACCGATAAAGATGGATCAATTATCGAAAACTTAGGGAAAAGATGAAACGAGCGAAAGAATATCTTCTCCTTAGAAAAAGGATTCGTTATAACCATTCCATTATTAGCTTCAGACCCAGAAGCTGAAAGAGTAGGAACCTCTACTATGGGTAAAGCAGAAGAAATCTTTTTTGGTGTCTTTTTACCATCCGGAACATAATCCCAGATTTTCTCCCCCTCCTTTGCTACAACAGCTATTCCTTTTGCTGAATCCATGGCAGAACCGCCTCCGAGCCCTATAACAAATTCGCACTTTTCAGATCTGGCAATTTTTCCACCTTCATCTACAATCTTATCCTTGGGATTGGACTCCACCTTATTGAAAACAACGCACTCAATGTTCTCTTTACTGAGAAGCTCTATCGCTCTTTCCAACACTCCGTTCATTCTGGAACTTTTTTTCCCTGTAACAATCATTGCTTTCTTTCCTATATGCTTCGCCTCTGTTCCCAGTCTTTCCAGAGTTCCCGTTCCAAAGATAATTTTTGTAGGTAAATAAAGGTCAAAATTTAACATTTTTATAAGATTTAATTAAAAAGTCAAAGCAAAATATTGTCAAGAGATTAAAAACAAATTTGAGTAAAAGTTTTAATTTTAGAAGAAGATCACCTTTCAATAGCAAGCTATTTATAAGATATCAAGAAAGCTCAAATATAAAGCTTCTTATTTATATTCATAAAATCCCCTTCCGCTTTTTCTCCCGAGATAGCCAGCATCCACCATCTTTCTAAGAAGGGGACAAGGTCGGTATTTAGGGTCTCCAAAGCCCTCGTATAGAACTTCCATAATATCAAGGCAAACATCGAGACCGATAAAATCTGCAAGGGTGAGAGGACCCATGGGATGATTCATCCCGAGCTTCATCACAGTATCTATAGCCTCAGCTGTCCCCACTCCCTCCATCAGTGCGTATATTGCTTCATTTATCATTGGCATGAGTATTCTGTTGGATATAAAGCCTGGAGAATCCTTAGCCTCAACTGGAACTTTTCCCATTTTCTCTGAAATTTCTTTAACAGTATTGAACGCTTCGTCATCTGTTGCGAGTCCTCTAATTATTTCCACAAGAGGCATTAGGGGAACAGGATTCATAAAATGCATTCCGATCACCTTGTTAGGTCTCTTAGTTACGCTTGCTATTTTTGTAATTGAGATGGAAGAAGTGTTTGTTGCAAGAATTGCCTCAGGTTTACAAATTAAATCGAGCTTCTCAAAAACCTCTCTTTTAACATCAAAACACTCAAAAACAGCCTCTACCACAAGATCAGCCTCGGAAAAATCCTCCATCTTTGAGGTGGTCCTGATTCTTGAAATAATGGTTTCCTTACCCTCTTGAACTTTCCCTTTCTCTATTAGCTTATCCAGACTCTTACCCATGGATAAGAGAGCTTTTTCGAGGATTTCATTGTTCAAATCATGAAGAATTACTTCGATACCAGAAGCGGCAGAAACCTGGGCAATTCCTGAACCCATGGTTCCAGCGCCTACAATCCCAATTTTCTTTATTTCCATTATTACCTCCTCTAATTAAACTTGTATTTAAATTTTTCAACAAAGACTCTTTTATGTCAAGAAGACAATTCCTTAAAAAAATGCCCTGGGTAAGATGCTTTCTCAATAAATGCCAATGTTGTTATAAGATATTTGTTTTCTGTCTTATCTACCAGCTGAGAGTCGAACAGCTCGGGAATAATAACCGCCCAGTTGATAACAGAGAAAAAGCAAAGATTCTTATATCCCTTAAAATCGCCTCTTTGAGATATCCATCGGAGAAGTTGAAGAAAAAAAGGACAAATGATAAAATTTTGAAGAAGCCGGAGTGGCGAAATTGGCAGACGCACAAGACTCAAAATCTTGGGCTCCTTCGGGAGCGTGAGGGTTCGACTCCCTCCTCCGGCATTATAGATTTTATTCAATTAATATAAAGAATTCTAAAAGTTAGAATAAAAAGACAGATCTAACTTTATATAAAGATTCAATAAGGTTTTATAAATAAAATAGCAAACAATAGGGTTTTTATTCAAAAATTTGATTTTCAAAACAGGAGTAATTAAAATTTTTCTATGACATTCGGTCTGAACAATGACATTTATTACAAAGGGGTCAACCTTCACATTCAGACTGAAGTTAAAGGGACTCCACCTTCGTGCATAGAGACTCTAATTTATAAAAAGGGGGAAATAATTTATGTTAAGAAAACAGATTTTCAAACAAAGGATAAAGAGGCTTTAAGAAAACTCATTGAGCTACAGCATAGAGAGGTTATTTTAAATATTAAAAAAGGGATTATAGATTCCATTCTCTGGCCTTCTGGTGAGCCATCCCTGGATGAACTTGTTATCGACTTCTTAAAAGGCCTTTCTGAAAAGAGAGTGAAAATTAACCTTTTCCCTTTCACCATCATACCTACTCCTAAACCAAGAGTGAAGATATATCTCCAGACAAAGGATAGTGTTTCTAATGTTCCTGTTCCTTTTTCTAAAATAAAAATATCTATAAAAGACACCTCAAAAACATGGGATCTGTGGGAAGGTTTCACTGACAAGGAAGGAAGGGCGGAAGCAGAATTTGATGTGCCTTCTGAGGCAGAAAATAGATTCTTTGTGGTTATAAATGCAGAGAAAGAACATTATGGCTCTGATGAGATAAGAAAACTCATCCACAAAATATGAAAAAATTTGTAATACTGGATGCAAATTCTTTGATATACAGATCCTTTTTCGCCATAAAGAAATTATCCACTTCAGAAGGGTTTCCAACAAACGCTATTTATGGATTCTTAAGCACCCTCAGAAAAATTCTCAATGATGTTAAGCCTGATTACATCTGTATAGCAATGGATGCCGGTGGTAAAACTTTAAGACACGAAACTTATGAAAAATACAAAGCTGAAAGACCTCCCATGCCTGATGAGCTTCAAATTCAAATACCATGGATAAAGAGAATAATTTCAGCTTACAAGATCCCTTTGATTGAAATACCCTCTTTCGAAGCGGATGACATAATTGGCACAATTGCGGAAAAAGGCAGAGAAGAAGGCTTTGAGGTCATAATTGCTACCACCGATAAAGATCTTTTCCAGCTTGTAAAAGATAAAATAAACATTTACAATCCCGCAAAAGAAGTATATCTTGACGAAAAAGGAATTGAGAATTTTTTCGGAGTCAAACCTGATCAAGTAGTGGATGTGCTTTCTCTCTGGGGTGACCCAACAGACAATATCCCAGGAGTTCCAGGAATCGGAGAAAAGGGAGCAAAAGAGTTAATAAGAGAGTTCGGCTCTCTCGATAATCTACTCGATAATCTCGAAAAAGTAAAGGCAAGATACAGAGATGCAATAGAAGCTAATATGGATTCTCTTCTCATGAGCAGAGAACTTGCCAGAGTTAGAACAGATATTGAAATAGATTTTAACCCCTCTGATTTTGAATTGAGGGAGGGTGATTTAAATGAGCTAAGACAAATTTTTGAAAGGCTTCAATTCAATACCTTTCTAAAGGAACTTCCAAGGATAGAGACAGTGGAAAAGGATTACAAGACCATCTTAAACGACTCGGAACTCATGAAACTTATATCGGAGATAAAAGAGAAAAAAAGGGTATCAGTGGATGTGGAGACCACATCCAGATCTCCAGTAGGAGCAGAAATAGTAGGCATTTCCCTTGCTCTCCAGCCACATAGAGCCTTTTATATTCCCATCCAACATAAATACCCTGGTGCTCCTAAACTAATGGAAAAATCCAAAGTTCTCAGGATACTTAAAGAGATTCTTTTAGAGGAATCCATTGGTAAGATTGGGCACAACATAAAGTATGATTACATTGTATTCAAAACAAACGGAATAACCATAAAAAATATCCAGGATGATTCCATGATTCTTTCATACCTTCTTAACCCCAACAGAAGAAACCATTCCCTTGATGAGCTTGCATTGGAATATCTTTCATATAAGACCACTACTTACAAGGAAATAACGAATAAAGAAGGGAAAGGAATCACTCTTGACCTAATTGACATTGAAAAAGTTGCCAGATATTCCTGCGAAGATGCGGATACAGCTTTAATGCTTGTAGATAAGATGAAAGAAAAAGTAAAGGAGGAGAATCTGGAGAAAGTCTACAGAGAACTTGAGCTTCCTTTGATTGAAGTTCTTGCAGATATGGAAATAGCTGGAGTAAAAGTGGATGTGGGATATATTTCAGAGTTTTTAAAATTCCTTGAGAAGGAAATTTTTGAATTATCTTCCAAGATTTACAAGCACGCTGGGATTGAATTCAACATAAACTCTCCGAAGCAAGTGGCAGAGGCTCTGTTTCAAAAGCTCCGCCTTCCCACAGGGAAGAAAACAAACAAAGGAAAGGATTTCTCCACAGATATTGAGGTTTTGAAAGAACTTTCTGATGTCCATCCTGTTATTCCCATGATTCTGGAACACAGAATTCTTTCGAAACTTAAATCCACTTACTGCGATTCCATCTACTCCCTTATCCATCCCCTTACAGGACGACTCCATACCTCATACAATCAGGCAGGAACTGCTACTGGTAGGCTCTCTTCCTCAGAGCCAAACCTCCAGAACATTCCAATTAAAACTCCTATAGGGAAAAAAGTTAGAAGAGCCTTTATTTCAGAACACGGCTCTTCCTTTCTTTCAGCGGATTATTCCCAGATAGATCTTCGAGTTTTAGCCCATTTCTCCGAAGACCCTGTTCTTGTTTCTGCTTTCAAAGATGGAGAGGATATTCATGAGAGAACAGCCTCTGAAGTTTTCGGCAACGAACTTATATTTCCTCCAGAAGAGAGAAGAAGAAGAGCAAAAATAATAAATTTTTCTATAATTTATGGAACCTCCGCTTTTTCCCTTTCAAAAGAGTTGGGGGTTTCTCTACAGCATGCTCAAGAATTTATGAATAAATATTTTCAAAGATATCCTAAAGTAAAAGAGTTCATAGAACATGTGATAAAAGAAGCTGAAAAAAATGGATATGTTAAAACTCTTTTCGGTAGAAAAAGACAGGTTCCAGAGCTTAAAAGTTCAAACAAGGGAATAAGAAACTCAGGCGAGAGAATAGCAATTAATTCGGTTATTCAGGGTTCTGCAGCTGACCTAATGAAAAAAGCCATGATAGAGGTATGGAATATAATAAAAAAGGAAACTCTAAGTTCAAAATTAATTCTTCAAATACACGATGAAATAATCCTTGAGTGCCCTGATGAAGAACTTGATTTTGTGAAGGAAAAGGTAAAAAATATTCTTGAAAATGTCTTTCCACTCAGAGTGCCATTGAAGGCAAATTTAAGTTCAGGGAAAAATTGGGAAGAAGTTTAAGAAAGCAGGAGGAATAAATGAAAATAGGTATTATTTCTGACACCCATGATCATAGAGGATATGTGAGAAAAGCCATGGAGATATTCACTACAGAGGGTTGTTCATGGATACTTCATGCAGGAGATTTTGTAGCGCCATTCATAATAGAGGATATGAGAAAATTCGGAGGATCCTTTATAGGAGTCTTTGGAAATAACGATGGAGAAAAAGAGGGGCTGATAAATTCTGTTTCTAACTTTGGACAAATTGAGATACCCCCTTATCCCTTTATTCTTGACGGCAAAAAATTTCTTCTCATGCATAAGCCAATAAGAATGGAAGAGAATTCCAAAGAGTATCAAATAATTATATATGGGCATACCCATAGAAGACATGTAGAAAGAAAAGGAGACTCGCTAATCATAAATCCAGGTGAAGCCTGCGGATGGCTATTCAACGAGCCTTCCGTTGCAATCCTTGACTCAGAAAATGAAGATATTGCATTTATAGAGCTTTGAAGGTGGATTATGCTCAAAAAATTTTTGATTGTTTTCTTAATCTTAGGTTTTTCTGGGTGTGCTACAATACCAGAGAAACCTTTTGAAATTGATGAATCTAAGATTGGCAAGGGTCTCAATTTTTTCAGTAAAAAGGCAGAAATTGAACAAGGGAAAGGTTTCGCAAAAGAAATAGAATCAAAATTAGAATTGCTCCATGACCCTTATGCAGAAAATTATCTCTCAGAAATGGGAGGTTCCCTTATTACCAGCTACAGAAGGCAGGATCTTGTTTCAGACTATGACTTTCAATTTAAGATTGTGAATTCTTTTGATGTTAATGCTTTCGCAACTATGGGAGGTCAGATTTGGGTAAACCGAGGATTAATTGAAAAATCAGATTCCGAGGAAGAACTTGCTAGTGTTATAGCTCACGAAATAGGACATGTAATAGGAAGGCATATTTCCCAGCAAATATCAAGGCAGCTCCTGATAATGGGAATTGTGACGATTGCTTCGACTGCCATAAAAGATGAGGATTTAAAATCAATTGTTCAGATAAGCGGTGGCGCCTATTTATTCTTCTCTTCCCTTAAATTCAGTAGAGACAACGAAAGGGAAGCAGACTATCTTGCAATTCAAATGCTCCATGATTGCAGTTATAACCCTAACGGGCTTAAGGTTTTCTTTCAGAAATTACTGGAGATGAAGAAAGGAGGCATAGAGCTTCCTTTTCTTTCCACTCATCCCACCACTGAAGAAAGAATAATGAACATTGAATATTACATATCAAATCTCCCTAAAAAGAACTACAGGATATGGAACAAACAAAATTTTTTATACTTAAAAAAGCTTCTCTCCACATATCCTGAGCCAAAAAAGAATTAAGAATAAAGTATAACTTATTGGTGTAATGATTTCTAAATATAAAAAGATCTTGCTCTTTCTTTCCGAGAAGTTTCCTACAGGAGAAAACCATCCCATTTTAAAAGGGAACTCCCATTTGACTTTTTTATCCCAACTGTTGAAAATAAAAACTCAATCCACTAAACTTAGACCTTACAAGGAGGAATTATGGGTAAAAATATTGTGGAAAAAATTTTGAAAGAACATCTTGTGGAAGGAAATTTAAAAGAAGGAGAAGAGATTTACATATCAATTGACCAGGTTCTAACACAGGACGCTACAGGAACCATGGCTTATTTGCAGTTTGAGGCGATGGGTTTGGACAGAATACAGGTTCCCTTAGCTGTTTCCTATGTTGACCACAATACTCTACAGATCGATAACAAAAACCCCGACGACCATATTTATCTTCAGACTGTGGCGCAAAGATATGGTGCATATTTTTCAAGACCGGGTAATGGAATATGCCATCAGGTTCATCTAGAAAGGTTTGCAAGACCTGGCGCTACTCTCCTCGGGTCTGACAGTCACACTCCCACTGCTGGAGGAATTGGCTCCTTAGCAATTGGCGTTGGGGGCCTTGAGATTGCATCTGCCATGGGAGGAGAGCCTTTTGCAATAAGAGTTCCCAAGGTGGTAAGGATATGGCTTGAAGGTGAGCTCCAACGGCCCTATGTAATGGCAATGGATATTATTCTCGAGCTTCTTAGAAGATTGACGGTTAAAGGCGGTGTGGGAAAGATATTCGAATATGACGGTCCTGGAGTCAAAACTCTTACAGTTACTGAAAGGGCTACTATTACAAATATGGGTGCTGAGCTGGGAGCCACTACTTCCATATTTCCTTCCGACGAAATTACACTAAAATATTTAAAAGCCCAGAAAAGGGAGAATCACTGGAGAGAGCTCAAGGCTGACTCAGATGCTATTTATTCAGAAGAGATTAAAATAAATCTCTCCGAACTTGAACCCCTTATCGCATGTCCTCACCAGCCTGACAATGTGGTGAAAATAAGGGAGATTGCCGGTATAAAAGTAAATCAGGTAAATGTGGGTTCTTGCACAAACTCTTCTTATCAGGTTTTGAAATCCGTCTCCGCTTTTTTAAAGGGAAGAACAGTCCATCCTTCTGTATCAATGACTGTAAGCCCTGGGTCGAAACAGGTCTATGAAATGATGGCAAGAGAAGGAGATCTCGCTGAACTTATAGCTTCAGGTGTAAGAATCCTAGAGTCAGCATGTGGTCCTTGTATTGGAATGGGACAAGCTCCTCCAGCAAAAGGAGTATCTGTTAGGTCCTTTAACAGAAATTTCAAAGGAAGATCAGGAACAGTGGATGCTGAGATTTATCTTGCTTCTCCTGTTTCATGTGCTGCCATGGCACTGAAAGGAGAAGTAGTTGACCCAAGAGATGTAGGAGTCAAAATACCCATTTTTGAAGAGCCAGAGGTTTTTATAACCAATGATAATATGATTATCCCTCCCCTTCCTCCTGAGGAAGCGAGAAAAATCGAGGTAATAAAGGGTCCAAACATTAAGGATGTTCCAATAAAGGGAGCTCTTGAGGATAGGATAGTGATGTCTGCGCTTCTTAAAGTAGGGGATAATATTACCACAGACGATATTATGCCAGCTGGAGCAGAAATTCTTCCTCTTCGTTCCAACATTCCAGAGATATCCAAATATGTTTTCTGGCGTATTGACAAAGAATTTTACAGGAAGGCTAAAGAGGTGGGGACTTCAGTTGTGGTAGGGGGAGAAAATTATGGACAGGGCTCATCCCGTGAGCACGCAGCTCTTGCTCCCATGTATCTTGGGTTGAGAGCGGTTCTTGCAAAATCTTTTGCACGAATTCACAGGTCAAATCTAATAAACTTCGGAATATTCCCTCTCACTTTTCTGAATCCTTCGGACTATGAAAAAATTGAGCAGGGAGACATTCTTGAAATTGTAAACATCTACGATTCCCTCGAAAATGACAAGCCCTTTAAAGTCATCAATAAATCAAAGAATTATTTCTTCGAGACCGCTGCTAAGTTTACAAAAAAGGAAAAGGATGTTCTTAAAGCGGGTGGACTTCTGCCTTATATAAAGAAGAAAAAAGGGAACAGTAATTCAGTCTGAATAAAAAATAGAAATTGATTGTGGTTTAGGAATTTTCTATGTCATCCAGTTGGTGATGGTGAAGAAAGCGGATATTTTTTCATTGGTCTCTCTCAGCTTTTTTGATAGCTCTTTAACAAAAGATTTTAAAATCTTAATAGAAAGGGATGGATTTTTTTCCATTAAATCCCTGAAATCTTTAAGAGATATCTCCAGTAGGGTGACATCAGAATGAGCAATAGCCCAAGCTGACCTTATAGAATCTTCGATAAGGGACATCTCCCCAAAATAATTCCCTTCGTCAAGAATTGCCAGTGCTTCCTCCCCAGCGTTAGGTATCATTTTTGATATTCTTACTCTCCCTTCATAAATTATATACAAACAATCAGACTTATCTCCTTCCTTAAAAACAATGGTGTCCTTTTTTAGCTCTTTGACCCTACCTATATGTAATATTTCTGTGATTTCTTCCTTGCTTAACTCTTTGAAAAGAGATATGGATTTAAGAAAGTCCTCTCTCATAGCTATTTTTTTATAAACATTGATGATATTGCCGCTTTTTTAAGCTCATTTAAAGCCCTCAGAGCAGCTTTTCTCACCCATGAATGGGAATCGTTAGTAAGCTCATTGAGATGGGGAATGACTTCCTGACCACCAATTTTTGTAAAAAATTCTATAAGCTTAAATTTGACTTCTAAATTTGGATCTTTTTTAAGTTCAGTAACCTCACTGCTTATAATCGCTATTTTTTTGTTGGTCATCAATTCAAGAACACTGCTCTTAACAAACCAATTGGGATTTTTAAGGAGGGAAAGTAAATATGGAATATTTATGTCGTTCCTTTGACTCAGAGCTTTCAAAGTATTATTTCTTACATCCCAGTTCACATCCTCAAGAAATTTAAAAAGCGCATCCACTACCCAGCTCCCTTCTCTATTTTTGATCTTCTCTATCAAATTAATCTTCTCAAGCTTATCCCCTTTTTGTATAATTTTTTCCACCTCCTGCTTTAGCTCTTCCTCCTCTGCCATATCTTTTTTGAGCAAACTTATAACCTTATTTGCAGAATCCCTAACCACCGGGTTGGAATCTGACAAAAACTGATTTATAATCTCTATGTTGCTTATACCTATTTCTCTCGCCAGTTTCAAGGCATAGGCTTTAAGAGGAGGAAATTGTTCTTTCAAAGATATAAGAATAAATGGTTCCTTCTCCTTCAAAGCTTCAAATTCATCGCTTTTAATGAACTCGAGCTTTTTCTTGGGAGGAAGAGATTCAAAATATTCAATAGAAAATTCCATCAGACCATATCCAGTAAATGTCCGAGTTTTTCTTTCTTTGTTTTAAGATAGAATTTATTTTCAGGAAGAGGAGGAATTTCAATGGGAACTCTCTCCACTATTTCAAGCCCATAACCCTCAAGCGCATAAAACTTTCTTGGATTATTTGTCAGAAGTCTCATCTTTCTGACTCCAAGAGTAAGAAGGATTTGAGCGCCAATTCCATATTCTCTCTGATCCGGTTTAAATCCAAGTTTTTTATTTGCTTCCACTGTATCAAGCCCCTGATCCTGAAGGCTATAAGCTCTAATTTTATTGGTAAGCCCAATTCCTCTTCCTTCATGATTTATCATATAGAGTATAACACCTTTTCCTTCTTTTTCAATAATTTCCATAGCTTTATGAAGTTGAGTTCCACAATCACATCTTAGCGAACCAAAAGCATCTCCAGTGAGGCATTGGGAATGAGCTCTTACAAGCACAGGCTCATCGGGATTGATCTTTCCTTTGACAAGGGCAAGGTGGGTTTCATGATGAATAATGTCCTCAAATATCATAACATTAAAATTTCCAAAGGTTGTGGGAAGCTCTGCCTCAGCAATTTTCTTAACAAGGATTTCGCTTTTCAATCGGTATTTTATCAGATCAGCTATTGCAAGAATTTTTATCCCGAATTTTTCTGAAAATTGCTCAAGTTGTGGCATCCTCGCCATTGTTCCATCTTCGTTCATAATTTCGCATATCACTCCAGCAGGGTAAAGTCCCGCAATCTTGGCAATATCAACGGAAGCTTCTGTTTGTCCAGCTCTTTCAAGCACGCCTCCTCCTCTCGCCCTCAATGGGAATATATGTCCCGGTCTTGCAAGATCCTCGGGTTTTGTTTTCGGATCTATGGCTTTGAGAATAGTGGCTGCCCTGTCAAAGGCAGAAATTCCAGTGGTTATACCCTCTTTTGCATCAATAGACACAGTAAATGCTGTCCCATATGCAGCAGTATTGTTCGCATCATTTACCATTAAAGGAAGCTCCAATTCATTTATTCTCTCCTCTGTAAGAGAAAGACAGATAAGACCTCTCCCATATTTACTCATGAAGTTTATAGCCTCTGGGGTTACCTTCTCAGCAGCTATCATAAGGTCTCCCTCATTTTCCCTATCCTCGTCATCCACTATAATTATCAATTTTCCGTTCTTTACATCTTCAATAACTTCCTCCACCCTTGATATGGGCATTTTGTAACCTCCTTATATACAATTTTATCATTTTAAAATCTATAAAGAAAGAGGGCAAAATAGCATCACTAAAAACTTTTGCAAAAGCCATTTATCGCATGGCTGGATTTTATAAATTAAGTAAAATATACCCTTGAGGTGGATCTACTTCCAATATCTAATTTCTCACCCCATTTTTCGGGATAATTTCTTTAGCTTATTCGATGGGTTAACTGCAACTGGAAAGCCTGTCAAATTCAGAAATTCTGAATCTTCATGGCTATTTCCTATCCCCTGCTTGAAGAAAGATCCAAGGAAAGACTCTTTGCAAGATTAACAAGTATTTCTTTTTTTCTTTTCTGATGGATAATTTATAAGTTCACCTGTGAATATTCCATTTTTCATTTCCATCTCAGTGGGAAAAACCATGTCGAAACCGAGAATTTTAAAATTTTCCCCAATGAAAGACGGAGAGCCTGTCAGAAGGATGAGCTTATGTCCTTCTTTCTTTAATATATTGATTTCTATCCTCTTCTCTTCGAACACCAATTCTTCCAAAGTTTCCCTGGAGAAAAACCTCTGAGCCAGCCTCTTCATCTTTTCCACACTTTCTCCTCTGCGGTAAAGCTATGTGGAATAAGAATTTTTGTCTTTAATAGAACGAAGCAAAAATGGAAAAAATTTCAATGGGCTTAGCTTTAATCTTAGAATTAACCAGGGTATAAATCTTTTCTCTTTAGAATACTTAATTAATGTTCCGTCCAAATCAAATATAGCAGCCTTCATTTCAGATACTTCTTAGCTTCAAATATTACAGGAAGTCCCCTAACTATAAATAGAAAGAACAAAAATTGCAAGAATTGAACTTATTAGATGGACGAGATAAAGATGAGGGAGATCTGGAACCTTTTTTGCGAACAACTCAATTCCCATTATAAAAAGTTAAAGATTTGAGTATTGGATAGATTTTTCTCATAAAAGGTAATTCGACTGTGAATCTAGTAATAGGTTTTTGATTAAATTCAAAAGGTTTCTTGCCCTTATTAAAAGAAAATCTCAGTATGTTTACAATTTCCCCTCTTGTAATAACCAGAATGTAGTTATTCGGGCAAAAGAGAATATATCCAGAAAGTATTCCCCAATCCTATCCCTTGTAATATCATAAATAGCACCAAACTCTGAAAAAATTCCCATTTTCTTTGCCACATAACCGTCAAGAGAATCAAGAAGAATTAGAAAAATTATGAGGAAAGAATGAGTGACCGGGTGTAAAAATCCTTCGTCTCGAAAAGACCCGCCACTGAAAAGCTGAGAAAGATTCTAAAGGATGTGATTGCATTTGCCAAACTAAACTTCATGAAAAAATTTTTATATTAGGGATAGTATTAATAATCAGAAAATAATATTAAATTTTTAAAAGAATCAGTGCTTACTTTTGTTCTCCATAACTACCCTGAACCCTATATATTTTAAGGAAGGAGCTTTATAAATAGATCTTTTATCACAAATATTCCTCGCAGAAAGCCCCAATACTTTGCCTTCTTCTTTACCTTCCACTGTGCACCACTCCGACACATTCCCGTTCAGATCATAGATATTCTCCAAGGAAGGAGCAAATGTGCCCACAGGAAGAACAAGCTCATTTTTACTTTCGATTTCTTTTATTTTATCCTCAAGTTCTTCTGCTTCATCTATTGAAATACTATATCCAGCCCAATAACAAAGAGTGTTTTCCTCTCCAGAACACTTCTTTAGCCACTCCTCCATCTCCTTCTCTTTTGGAAGCCTGAAACTCAAACCTGTCTTAGACGAAATCCATTCACAGTATTTAAGAGCTGTCTCAAAGTCCACCCCTGAAACCGGGAAATTCTCGGTGCCGGCCTCAAATTTCCCCTCTTTGAACCCAAGAAGATTTTCCGTATTAACACCTTTGTTTTCCAATAGAAAATCCTGAAATTGGGCTCTTGTAATTTCAAATCTTCCTATGGAAATCCCTTCCTTCTCTACTGTTTCAGGACATAGAATCCCATTCAATATTACTCCTAAAAATCCTCTCCGATCTTTTTTGAAATCTTTTTTCAAAGCAAGATCAAGAGGTGAACCTTCCTTCAATGCTTTGACTTTTTTATCCTCCTTTTTGAAGAAATACTTATCAAGCCAAGCGAGTTCTTCTTCTATCTTTCTTTTCTGATGGGATATTCTCCTCAATCCGTGTGGCTCTCCAGGAAAGATGACGAACCGCACAGGTGCTTTACCGAGAAGCTGAAGTGCTCTGTAATGTTGATAACCCTGTTCAGTAGGGACATTGGTGTCTTTATCTCCAAAAAGAATAAGTGTGGGGGTAATCACCCTGTCCATTTTGAATAGAGGGGATTTTTTAATGTAGACTTCAAGATTGTTGAAAAAGGAGTCACCCAGATAGAGGTCGTCAAATTGTGGACCAAATTTACAATTTCCGTAATCACTGATCCAGTTCACATCTCCAGCTCCACAAAGGGCAACCTTAATTCTATGGGGGACTTCCACAGTAAGGGCAATGGAAAGGATGGAGCCATTACTCCAACCCTGAGTTCCTATTTTCTCTGGATCAACAAGACCTCTTCTTATCAAATAATCAACACCCGAGAGTATGTCTGGTATCTCAAGTTCGTAGTATTTTCCGTAAATGGATTCTACATGATCCAATCCATAGTTGGAACTTCCCGAATAATTAACCATAAGAACAAAGCAACCTTTATCTGCAAGCAAATGAGGGTAGGAAGCCCAATTAAGCTCAAACCAATCCGGGTCATAAGATGCTGGACCTCCGTGGATATTCAAAATTAAAGGATATTTTTCCCCCTCCTTCCAATTTTTTGGGTAAAAGAGTATACCTTCTATCTCCCTACCGCCTTTTGATTTCCAGCGGACTATTTCTCTTTTAGCTATAAATTTTTCTTTTAGATGCTTATTTGTCTCCGCAATAACTCTTGCATCTTTAAAAGTGCCATCTTCTAATTTTGCATGATACAATTTAGGAAGCTTATCCGCTGTGGAATAAAGATAAATTATATTTTTGCCATCTTTGGAAAGGGCATATGAACTTACATTTGAAGCGTGCTCATGCTGAATCTTTGTCAACTTCCACCCAGAATCTTTTTTTACAATTATGACAAGGGGATTCATAACTCCATTTGCATGAGAAGTGAGAATCAAATTCTCTGCTAAATCAAACGGTTTATTATAAATCCCTCCTATTCCATTTGCACATCCAAGAGGTATCTCTTCCACCTTATCCCGAACGAGATCATACGAATACAGAAGATTTATTCCATTAGCTCTTTTCTCCTCATGCCTGGTTTTTTCCTCGACAAGATATAGATTTTTCGAATCCTCAGACCATTTATAAAAGCTGGGAGAGAAATATCTCTCTTTAAAAATCTCTTTTTTAGAATGATCCTCTAAATTCCAGAGAAAATATTTGGGCCTGTGCTTCGCTTCCACCTCGTATCTCGGAGTATCAATATGAGTGGTTACCACCCATTTACCATCATGGGATATATCAAAAGCTGTAATTCTATCTTTATTATCTGTAAGCCTTAAAATTTTTTTATCCTTTAAGGATATAGAAAAAAGCCTCACAGGGAAAAATGTTTCTATGTCTTCAAAAACCTCAGCGTCGTCCTTCTTCTCTTTCCTTTCCTTTTCAAAAAGATACTCGTCTTCTCTTGCAGAATAGATTATGGTGTCGTTATCTTTCCACGAAAAAGAATTAACACCCATTTTAACATCGGTAAGTTTCTCAGCCTCGCCTCCAAAGGGATTAATTATAAATATCTGGGTTCGCTCTTCTTTATCAGCTAAAAAGGCGATCTTCTTTCCATCAGGTGAAAAGCGAGGTGCCCACGCTGAATATTCGCCTTTTGTTAGCTGAACAGGCTCGCCTTCCTTCTCAAGATTTACCATCCAGATGTGGGTTAAATGTTTGTCCTTTTCCTTGCTCGCCTTGCTCTGAACCCAAACAACCAATTTCCCATCAAGGGAAATCTGAAGCTGTGAAATATTTTCAGTGTTTATAACATCCTCAACAGTCAACTCCTTTTTTTCAGAAGAAAAACAAAAAAATTGAATGGAGAAAAAACAAAGAACAAAAATTAAAAAACTTCTTTTCATTTTTCAACTCCTATAAATTTATACGAATTACCATTCACATTGTTATTTTAATCCCCACATTTTCCAAGTGCAAACAATTAAACTCTAGGTAATTGACATAATGAAATAAGAACTATAAAATTTTGAATGGATCTTGAGCGGAGGAAAAGATATGGAAATAAATGTGAAAGAGATAATGGAAAAAATAAGAAAAGATATTGATGAGAAAAGAGAAAGAATAGATGTGGAAGAGGTAAAAAAGATCGAGTTTGAAGAGCTAAAACCATGGGCAGATCATTCAGAGATAAAAAGTTTTTATGAACCAATTCTTTACAGAGAGACCCCTCCAGTGACTACTTCCGCGCCTGTGAAAACAGCCTTGCCTAAGAGCTCCCTTAAAGAGCTTTTAAAGAAGCTTTTCTCCATTCCTAAACCTTGGATATTGAGGGGAATGCTTTTCTATCTTAGACCTTACATAGATCCTAAAATGGATGAGCTCACAGTAAACCTCGTAAACCTCCAGAGATCTATGGAGTATATAAAGCTCCTCCATAATTTATCGCACAATATGGTGGTAGAAATGAGCAAATTGAAGGTGGAGATAGATTCATTGAGAAACAGATTAATCACTATTGAGAATAAGCTGGAATTCCTTGAAAAAAGAGAGAAACTCCTTGAGGAGAAGTTTTTAAATAAATAAAAGATCAAGAAAGTTTTTCTCTGAAAAAATCAGAAAAATGCAAAAATATAATTACTGCTGTGGGATTTCATTTTACAATGATAGCTCTGTGCGCCATTGACCTTCTTTTTCAAATATTGTATTATTTTTTTGTAATAATTGTAGTTTAAGAGAGGAAATGACTTGCAGAGATTCGAGTTATGAGTTCTGCAAGTCATAGATAAACTCTAAATTGATTGGGAGGAAAAAATGTTTGAGGATTTCTGGGAAGGATTTGGAATCAGATTCGGTCCATGGGGTATAGGTGTAGGAGGCTGGGGAAAAGGAATATCTTATAATCGAACTGACAAAACCCACATACTCCAGATAAGAATAAATCCTGAAATTAAAAAGGAGGAAATAAAGGTCAGACTCAAAAAACCCGGCCTTATCGAGGTGGAGTGGCCAAGAGAGTTGGGAGAGGAGATTCCGATAGAGTAAGTTTCCTAAATCATCCCTTCCTTTTTCTGAAAGCATCAAATATTTTAAGAAGCTCATTGTAGTTATTGCTTTCTTCTGGATTCTTATCCCATCTTATTCTTTTTATTCTTGCGAATCTCAAGGCAAAACCTGAATCGTATCTAATGCTTCTCTGAATTTCATCAAAAGCCGCCTCCACTACAATTCTGGGTTCCACAATTACACCCCATCCCTTTTCTTCCCTTTTCAATCTTAACAAGGCTGAGGTCATTTCCCGAAACTCCTCGTTTGTTAAACCCTTAAAGGTCTTCCCTACCATCAGATATTTATCTCCCTTCCTTATTCCCAGATGATAGTCTGACAACCACCTTTTTCTTCTTCCATGACCCCATTCTGCACCTATAATCACAAGATCCAATGTATAAAATTTTTTAACTTTTACCCACTCCCATGTTCTCTTGCCCGGAGAGTATGGAGAGGAAATATTTTTCAAAACAAGCCCTTCATGCCCTTTCTTTATGCTCTCCTCCATCATTTTTTCCATCTCTTTTACATTTTTTCCAAGAATCCAAGGAACTATTAACTCCTGAGGAACAATTTTCTCCAGAATCTTTCTCCTTTGTTCTAAGGGCATCTTCCAAACCTCATTGCTTCCTAATTTAAGTATATCGAAAAAGAGGGGCTTTATTTTCCAATTTGAAAAGAGAGAAGGGGCTCGCTTTACAAAACTGATTATATCCTGAAAAGGGAGCGGTTTCCCCGATGCATTCTCTACCATTAATTCGCCATCCAATATAAACTCATCCGTGGAAAAATTTTTTATTTTTTCTGATAGCTCCTTTAGTTCACCCGTTAAATCTTTTAGATTTCTCGAAAATATTCGCACCTTATTCTTTTTTCTGTGAGTAATTATTCTTACGCCATCTATCTTGTAATCGCAAATCACAGGCAATCCAGTTCTTTTCACAGCAGATAAAAGGTCATCGGCTTGATGGGCTAACATAGGATGTATTGGAGATAGATAAATTAATCCTTCCGTCTCTTCTTTTCCTTCTATAATTTTTTTCACCAGCTCGAAAATTGTTCCTGCTTTTGCGTATTCGATTTTGAGCTTTTCTTCATTTTTGCCATAAAGAGCGGAAATGGCTTTGAGCACAATCCCTTTAGATGCGCCATGCCTCAATTCTCCGAGTAAATATTGGGTAAATATAACTCTCTCATTTTTTGAACATTTCGAAAAGATCCTCACTAATTCTAAAATTTTGTGTTCATGACTTCCTTTTCCTTTTATTCTATATACAGTCTCAATAAAATTGATAATTTCCTTAACATTTGCGCCTTCACCCTCTTCTTTGACCATCTCCAAAGCCTCAAGAATAGTGGCATAACCTATTCCTGTGGAAACTATTCTTTCTCCGCTTAAAATACTTGCTACTATTGGAATTTCCTTAATATCACAATCCATCAAAAAATTTTTTATTATCTGGAGTTTTTCTTTTGTGGATGGTATAGATTTT